>Ga0316624_10000978_pt1 | contig 10703 bp, 11 predicted proteins | sample OWC_Aug_N3_C1_D5_FD_207657 | JGI IMG/M metagenome (GOLD analysis project Ga0316624, IMG submission 207657) | Wetland soil microbial communities from Old Woman Creek delta, Ohio, United States - OWC_Aug_N3_C1_D5_A | ecosystem: Environmental > Terrestrial > Soil > Wetlands | place: USA: Ohio...
CTTCCACCTGGCGCACCACCCATGCCAATACCACCTGCATGCGGTGGTTGAGCAGGCGCGACGCGGCGGCGGCATCGACCCAGCGGAACTCCTCGTGTTCGGGATGACCGAGCGCCTCGCTTACCGGCAACGAAACCTGGCCGCCGGGTGACTCGGCCAGGTAGTATCGCGCCGTCTTTTTGTGCGGCCCGTAGGGGCCGCTCTCGATGAAGCCATGCCCCCAGCGGAAGTCGAGATGGGTAAGGGTCGTCTCTTCGCTCACCTCGCGACACGCTGCCGCAAGAGGTTCCTCGCCCGCCTCCACCTCCCCCTTGGGAAAATCCCAGTAATCAAAGGAACGCAGCAACAGATAGTGCCAACGCCCCTCAATGCGCCGTACTACAGCCACACCTGCCGAGAAGAGCCGCGCCATCAGCCAAGCCTCCTGCAATAAACACCGCGTCGATGGCCTGCCCGGCAGAGATTATCAGTCGTGTGCATGTCACTCATCCCCCGGTCAAAGGCAGCATCTACCCGGCATCATAGCAAACTGAACGGTACCATTGCGGATTTGGCCGCCGCACCGTGGCGCTGGCATAATCAGCGGCCCACCCGAAAAGGTTTACCATGTTCGGCTATCGACACATCTTCCATGCCGGCAATTTTGCCGATGTCACCAAACACGTGATTCTCATTGCGCTGCTCGAATCACTGCGGCGCAAGGAGACACCCTTTGCCATCCTCGATAGCCACGGGGGCATCGGTTGTTATCGCCTGGACAGTGCTGAAGCACAAAAAAATCGTGAGTTCGATGCGGGTATCGGCAGGCTGTGGGAACGCCGGGATCTCCCAGGGGGCGTCGCGCTCTATCTCGACACAGTGCGGCGCTTCAATAGTGATGGTCAACTGCGCGTCTACCCTGGCTCACCGCGTATTGCCCGGGAGTGGCTGCGCGAACGGGACAGGCTCGTCGTCACCGAGCTCAACCCCCACGACCATGCCACGCTCAAGGATGAATTCGCCGGCGATACCCAGGTGAGCGTGCATTTGCAGGACGCCTATCAGGGTTTGAAGGCATTTCTGCCGCCTCGCGAAAAGCGCGGCCTGGTGCTCATCGATCCCGCCTTCGAGCTGCGTGACGAGTATGAGCGGCTGGTACAGGGCATCACCGCCGCCTGGCAACGGTGGCCCACCGGCATCTACGCCATCTGGTACCCGATTCAAAGTCAGAGCCTGGTGACACGCCTGCACGACGCGATACGCAAGAGCGGCATACGCAAGGTACTGTGTGCCGAACTTACCATCCGCCCGGCGGCACAGCGCAGCGGACTCAACGGCTCCGGCATGTTGATCATCAATCCTCCCTGGCAGCTGGAGTCGGCTCTGGAGACCTCGCTCGCCTATCTGCAGAGGGTGCTGGAAGACGACAACACCGGGAGCCACCGTGTCGAGTGGCTGGTCAGCGAATAACGAATTTTTTGATCAGGAGAAACAACATGGCCATCGACTGGAACACCACCCGCGCCGCCCTTTGGCGCGGTCACCGCGAGGAACTGCGTGCCGTGCGCAATATCGATCCGGTACGGCTCGATGATTTGGTGGGCATCGAGCGCCAGAAGCAGGCGTTGTTGCGCAATACTGAGCGGTTCATCGAGGGGCTGCCTGCCAACCATGCCCTGCTGTGGGGGGCACGCGGCACAGGCAAGTCATCGCTGATCAAGGCGCTGCTCAATGGCTTTCATGACAGAGGGTTACGGCTGGTGGAGATCGATCGCGACGAACTGATCCATCTGCCGGAGATCGTCGACGATATCCGCGACACTGCCTGGCGTTTTATCCTTTTTTGCGATGATCTCTCCTTCGACAATGGCGAGCGCTCCTACCGATCACTGAAGAGTGTCCTGGAAGGCTCCATCGAATTGCCCCCTGAGAATGTGCGTATCTACGCCACCTCCAACCGTCGTCATCTGGTGCCCGAAACGATGCAGGAGAATCGCGACAGTGGCATCATCAATGGTGAACTGCACTACGCCGATGCCGTGGAAGAGAAGATCTCGCTGGCCGACCGTTTCGGTCTCTCCCTCTCCTTCTACAGCATCGATCAGGAGGAGTACCTGGCCATCGTCGATAGTTATTTCCATGGTTATGTGGGCGATCGCGAGCAACTCCACCTGGCGGCGCGCCAGTTTGCCCAGTCCAAGGGCGGCCGCAGCGGACGGACCGCGCGCCAGTTTTACAACGCCTGCGTGGGAGACAATGTGTTACCCGAATAGCGGCGCCACCAGTCTGGTAGATCAGCGACGGAATCAAGCACACCGGCGGGTTGAATGCCCAGGCTGAGATCGGCGGGACGAAACTTTCCGGTGCGCACCAGCAGTGCTTTCATACCAACGTGTTGTGCCCCCTCGACGTCACCGCGGATGTCGTCCCCGATCATCAATGTCTGTGCCGCAGGGATTCCCAGCTTCGAAAGTGCTGCCTGAAAATAGTGCAGGGCCGGTTTTCCCATTACCACCGCCTCCCTCCCCGTGGCATATTCCAGGGCCTTGACGAAGGGGCCCACGTCGAGGCGCAAACCTCCTTCGGCAAGCCAGTAGCGCGTCATCCCCAAAGCCACCAGCGGCGGTTCCCTGTCCGACATCAACAGCCGGAAGGCGCGATTCATGGTGGCAAAATCCCAGCGCTCGCCCAGATCGCCCACCACCACCGCGTCGACCGCCCCCTCCTCATCACCTGATGAGAAGGCAGAAAATTCGCTGGCAGTAGACTCGGTGACGAACAATGCGATGTTACGCAGCCCTGACTCGCTCAACCAGGTGGCTGCCGCTGTTGGCGGGGTCAGCAACGCCTGGGGAGAGATATCGATACCCATCGTCTGGAGTTTGGCAACGATGGCAGAGCGCGACCGCGAAGTGGTATTGGTGAGGAACATATGGGGAATCCCCTGTTCGCGCACCCACGCCACCACCTCCTTGGCGCCCGCGATGGCCGACTCGTCCTGGTAGAGGACACCATCGAGGTCGAAGAGAATTGCCTGTAATGCCGTCATTGATTCAATCCGTTACAACGCTGATGACAGTATACGGCAGACGGCTGCCTCCCTTTGTCACCCATGCTAAAATTCGCACGCGCTGTAACTGTCGGAAAATAGTCTCATGGACCTTGTCAACCTGCTCGGTATCGCCGCCGGGACCCTGACCACCATCGCCTTCGTCCCCCAGGTGATCAAGACCTGGCGCACCCGCTCGGGCGAGGATATCTCCACCGGCATGTTCCTGCTCTTCTCCAGCGGAGTACTGCTCTGGCTGCTCTACGGGGTGGCGCTCAAGGCCGCGCCGATTATTATCGCCAACTCAATCACCCTCGTCCTCGCCTTGACCATCATCGGTCTCAAACTGCGTTATCGGGACAAGGAAGAGGCTAAGGAGTAACCGGTAGTGGAAACCAAATTTCATCTCCTGACGGTCGGCCAGCATTTCGAATGGGAAGGGAAGAGCTACGTGAAAAGCACGCCGTTGCTTGCCACCCAGGTGCCGGAGGGCGGACAAAAATTCATGCCGCGCGCCGCGCTGGTGAAAGTGATGGGGTCCGAGGGGACGCCCACTCCGGCCAGTGAAACTCCCACGGTGCTGGACAGCGCTCTGGCACGCCAGGCCATTGGCCGCTATCACCAGCGCTGCGTGCGGATCAGCGAAATACATTGCCCGCAAAAGGATGATGCCGTTGCACAACTGCGCAGTGAGCTGGAGCAGATCTATCACGACCTGCTCATCGAGCTGAAACTGTAATGGACCTCTGAAAGCCGATCATCCATGCAGTCTCGGCGCAGTATCCACATACATCAGGCGTCTCCCCACCTGAATCACGCTCCATAGAAAGAGCAATGGCAGCAACACGGTCTGCATCACGAATACCACAATCAGGTTGACCACCTGCTCGCTGACATCGGCAGCGGCGGCCTGATAGCGATCCACGTAACTACGCACATCCAGCGTCTCGACGGTAGATTGATAGAGTCGCTTGGCCGTGCCGAGCAATGACTCATCTTCCGGTGTCTTCGCCGCGCTCTCGGCGGAACGGTTAATCTCACCGATCTTATCCGTTACCGATTGAATACTCTGCTTCGACGAGTCATAACGCTCGTTCATGAAGCCGGTGTAAAGCCCCTCGCTCGCCAGCGCCATCAATGGTACGGAAAAGCGCACAACCAGCAGCAGAAGCAAAAACCGCGAGAGCCACGACTGCATGGCATGATGGGGAGAGCGCCGCCTGCGCCACATGAGCAGACCGGTCATTGCAGCAACCCCAATCAGCACCCACGCGAATATCTTGGCCGAGAGAATGGTCAGCAGCAGCTCCTGTATTCCGAGCGACGTCGCGGCCATCAGCATCACCCAGGAGAACCACTCGATCAGATCATTGAGCGGGTCGAGGATCTGGCCGGGGGCAAAGTTGACCCCCACACCCGCAGGTTCGATCGCCACCTGGGTCCCTTGCGCCACCGAGATCACCGCATTCAATCCGCGCGCAATGGCGAATGTCACCAACGCCCGTTTCAAAGCCTGTTGGGTATATTGATGGCCGTAATTATCTACCGTGCCTTCAAAGGCCAGCGTCAGCAGCGCCACCACCACCGCCACCGCCAGCCACTGCTTCCACCGTGCGTTCATATAGGCCCCTTCACTGCCAGACACTTCTGCCAAGCATATCCTGCCCCGATATTCCATAGCGACAGCCAAGGACGCGACTTTGTCCGCGTCTCATGAAAACTGGGAACATCTTCTCTAATTGGAGAGATACATTCTCCTGTCCACTTAAGGTATATTCCGCTCGAAAGGCTGTTCGTTCCCCTGCACCTGGGGATTGACAAGAAAAGAGCCACAAGCTTAGGCAATGCCGCCAATAAAATTACAAACAGAGGAACAACTCCATGGAATCCACGAATCCTTACCAGTCCCCAGCAGCCGATGTCTCGGCGCTTCCGAACCATGGCTATGACGAAAGCAATCCCTTCTCATCCAAGGGGCGCTTCGGGCGCATGAGCTATCTGGCGTGGGGCATGCTATTGGCTTTGCCCCTCTGGATCGTCAGCGCCATCATCGGGGTCAAAGCAGGTTTGAGTGGTGCTGGCACCCCACCCACGATTCAGCCTGTGTTCGTCATCATGGAGATCCTCTATATCTTCCCGATGATAATGTTTGCCATTCGCCGTCTCCATGATTTCGACGCTTCCGGATGGTGGGCACTGCTGCTCATCGTACCCTTCGTTAACGCCCTTCTGGGATTGGTCCTGCTGTTCCGCAGCGGCAGCGAAGGGAGTAACCGCTTCGGTCATCCTCGCCTTACCCGCGGCTGGGAAAAAGTGATGGGGAGTATCGGGATCGGGTTTCTGATTCTTGCCGTGATCGGCATCATCGCTGCCATCGCCATCCCGGCTTACACCGCAGCCCACGCCATTCACTAAAGCATGTCACGGCTCGATACACTCCACACCTTCGAAACACCGGAGGGTGTGGAGCTCGGTCTCAGGGTTGCGGGTCCACTGCCCCGCGCACTCGCCTGGATTATCGACGCGTTGATCCGTTACAGCGGATTGGCCGCCGTTTCGATTGCATTGACCGCCATGGGTGATTTCGGCAACGGCTTGTTTCTCATCTTGCTGTTCCTGGTGGAATGGTTCTATCCGGTACTGTTCGAAATCAGGCGCGGGACGACACCGGGCAAAAAGATGATGGGGCTGGCCGTGGTCCACGACAATGGCACCCCCATCGGCGTGCCTGCCTCGATGATTCGCAATCTGCTGCGGGTGATCGACTTCTTTCCCCTCTTCTATGGCGCCGGGCTGGTGACGATGTTGATCAGCCGCCGGTTCCAGCGGCTCGGCGATCTCGCTGCGGGCACGCTGGTGGTCTACGTGGAACAGGCCCGGCGCAGTCATGCCGTCATCAGCGCGGCACCGCGCCCGCTCCCTGCGCCACTGGCAGTAGAGGAGCAGCGTGCGCTGCTCGACTTTGCTGAGCGCAGCAACTCACTCGCACCGGGCCGCGTAGAGGAACTGGCGGGTATCCTCACCGGTGAACAGGGACCCGAAGCGGTACAGACAGTCCTGGGATACGCTCACTGGCTGGCACGAGGAAAATGAAACAGAATCAGTTCATCGAGCAGCAGCGCCCGTTGTGGGACAGTTTCCGGCATCTGGTGGAGCAACTGGAGAAACCCGCTCGCAAACGCGAAGCGGCCGAATTCGAGCAGCTGCCGGCGCTCTATCGGCGCTTGTGTGCCGACTACGCCTTGGCACGCCATCGTCACTACAGCACACCGCTGGTGGATGAGCTGCACGATCTGGTGCAGCGCGGTCATCGCCTTCTTTACCGCCGCAAAAGCCTCTGGCTTTGGCGAGCCATGATGTTTTTCTGGGTCGATTTCCCCTCTGCGGTCCGGCGCCACGCGCGCGCCTTCTGGCTATCGACCGCGCTCTTCTATATTCCAGCCATCGCCATGGGCCTGGCCTGTTACCACGACGGCGACTTCATCCATACCGTTATGAATAATTCGGAAGTCTCTTCTTTCGAGTACATGTACGACCCGGCCAATAAAAAACTGGGGCGTGAGGAGAACCGCTCCTCCGCCAGCGACTTCGCCATGTTCGGCTACTACATCGAACATAACATCGGCATCGGTTTTCAAACCTTTGCCGGGGGCATGATGGCGGGCATTGGCACGGTGTTCGCCATGCTCTTCAACGGCATCATTATCGGGGGTGTCGCCGGCCATATCACACAGCTTGGATTCACGGAGACCTTCTGGCCGTTCGTCGCAGGCCATAGTGCTTTCGAACTCACCGCCATCTGTATCAGCGGCGCGGCCGGTTTGCTGTTGGCACACGCGATCATCGCACCGGGAAGACGCAAACGTGGCGAGGCCCTCAAACTGGCGGCGCTGCAGGCCGTCACCTTGATGATGGGGGCTGCACTCCTTCTGGTTTGCGCCGCCTTCATCGAAGCCTACTGGTCATCCCTGCGGAGCATCGATCCGTTGGTCAAGTACGCCGTCTCCGGTGTGTTGTGGCTCGTGATAGGCCTCTATCTGACGTTTGCGGGCCGGGGCCACCATGCAGCTTGATCAGATGAGCGCCAACATCCGCAGCCGCACGCCCTGGGAAGGGGGCGATCTCGGCTTTGCCATGGCGAGAGAGTGGTTCTGGCCATTGTGGCGTCTCTGGTGGATGACGGCGCTGCCGGTATTACTGCTTGCCCTTCTGCTACTGCACAAGTGGCCGTTGGCTGCTGCGGCCATAGTGTGGTGGCTCAAGCCCCTCTACGAGCCCTTGCTACTTTTCTGGCTGAGCCGCCGCCTGTTCGGTGAAACGCTCTCGCTGCGCGAGGCACTCGGCCAGTGGCGTCGCATAGTTCTCCCACGGCTGTTTTCCAATCTGACGTTGCGCCGTTTCAGTCCCAACCGCTCCTTCTATATGCCGGTATCCCATCTTGAAGGGTTGCGTGGAAAGGAGCGCCTCAAACGGCTGGGGGTATTGGGGGGCGACTCCTCCTCCGGATTGTGGCTCACCATCGTCGGTGCACATTTCGAAATGGTGTTGACCTATTCGATGCTGGCTCTGCTGTTCTACCTGATACCCGATGAGCTGCAGCGCGGCTCTCTGTGGCAGATGGTGCAAAATGAAAATTCTACCGTCCTCTGGCTCAGCGACGCCTGCTGGGTTCTGGCCATGTCGATCTTCGCCCCCTTTTACGTGTCGGGGGGATTTGCCCTTTACCTCACTCGCCGCTCGAAACTGGAAGCCTGGGATCTGGAACTGATGTTCAGGCGTATCGCTCCGCGTTTCAAAGCGGTGCAGTCCACAATCGCCATGGTGCTGGCCGCGCTGCTGTTCTCTGGCATGGCACTCAAGCCTATCCCCGCCACAGCCGAAGAGAACAACGCACTTCCCCCGGAGCAGGCACGGCAGGTCATCGAAAGGGTGCTCAAGGACGAGGCCTTCGGCAAGAAACAGACCGAGACCTATTGGAAATATATCGGCAAGAGTGACAAGAAAGAGAATAACAAGGACACACCGAAGTGGAATCTGGATTGGATTGCCCGGTTTGCTGATGTTTTCGAAGTACTGCTGTGGATCGGCGGGGCCTTCCTGATCGGCTGGTTGCTGATCTATCTGGTGCGTTTCGGCCGTTACAAGCCAATACGCAAACCAACGGTTGAGCAGCAGACACTCCCGACAGTATTGTTCGGCCTTCCGGTGACCCCGGAATCGCTCCCTCAGGATATCGTGGCCGCGCTTCAGTCACTGGTGGCCGATCAACGGATACGTGCGGCGCTGAGCCTTCTTTATCGCGCCACCCTGGTCCACCTGATCCACGACCACCATCTGCGGATCCCGGATAGTGCAACGGAAGGTGAATGCCAGCGCATCGTCTCCGACAGCCGCCCCGAGGATGAAGCGGTGTTTTTCTCCCACCTGACGCACGCCTGGGTATGGTGTGCCTATGGCGACGCCATACCCGCGCGGGACGAGATCGCCTTGCTCGCCGGTGAATGGCAACGCATCTACGGAGCCCCGGCCCATGCGTGAGTCAACGATTATCAGACTCATCGTGGGCGGCGTGCTGCTCATCCTCGTGGTATGGGCCACCTTCTGGTTCCACAACAATTTCGAACGGGCAACGCGTGAAATCACCACCGGCTATTCAGAAGAGGCACGCAATAACCCGTTGCTCGCTGCAGAGCGTTTCCTCACACAGCTCGGCATAAAATCGGGCAGCATCTCCGCCTCCGATTTGTGGCACACCATGCCGCAGTCCCGCGGGGTCATCATTTTTTCCAGCTATATGCAGCCCCGTTCGAAGGCACGCCAGGAGCAGTTGCGCAAATGGATCGAATCGGGTGGCCATCTGATTATCGATGCCGATGCCCTGCAGGACGCCGATGACAAGAAGGAGATCAAGGGCGACTTTCTTTCTGAGCTCGGCGCACGGGTTTCCTATCCCGACGATGAAGATGACGATGTGAACGAGCAGCACATCGCCATCCATTTCGAGGGCAACAAAACCCCCGTGCATGTGACCATGTCAACTTACCGGCACCTTGTCGACAGCAAAGGCAAGGCGGTTGCCGGAGTAAAACTCGGCAAGGGCTATGGCTTGTTGCAATACGAACTGGGCGATGGCTACATCACGGTGCTGTCCGACAACAGCTTTCTCTTCAATCGCGAGATCGGCAAGGAGGATAACGCCCTGGCCCTCGCACTCCTGGTCGGCATCCACAACGAAAACAAAGTGTGGCTGGTTCATGACGTGTCGATGCCATCTCTCCCGGAACTGGCATGGCGTTATGCGCCCTACGCGGTAAGCGCTGTTGTGATAGCGTCCTTGCTCTGGCTGTGGAGCCTCGGTACCCGTCTTGGCCCCCTGTTGCCACCCGCGCAGACACCACGCCGCGATATCGGCGAGCATCTCGCGGCTACCGCCCACTATCTGTGGCGGCTGGATCGGGGCAATGCGCTGTTGCATGCCAACCGTCAGCGCATCGAGCAGGCGTGGCTGAACAAACATTACATGTTGCGCGCCATGCCCCTACAGGAGCGGTGCGAATGGATCGCGGCACGTGCCGGGCTGAGCGCCACGGTGGTCGAGCGGGCACTCTATGCGCAACACAACACCGAGAGCGATTTCATCGAGCAGAGCTGTTATCTGCAAATCTTGCGTGCTGCGTTGTGATCGGATGAATCAATATTGTTTGCGTGTGAAGGGGACGAACGATGAATGACATGAGTAACACACCACTGGAACATGCCAGTGTTCGCATCCGCCAGCTGGAGGCAATGGTCGGACGCGCGGTCATCGGCCAGCGCCAGGTGATTCGCGAAGTGATCGTCGCCCTCGTGGCGGGAGGTCATGTCCTTGTCGAAGGTCTGCCGGGGCTGGGCAAGACACTGCTGGTGCGTACCCTGAGCAAGGCGGTGGGCGGCAACTTCGCCCGCGTGCAGTTCACGCCCGACCTGATGCCGGGTGATATCACCGGCCACGCCATGTTCGACATGAAGAGCGAGACCTTCCGCATCCGCCGCGGCCCCATCTTCTGCAACTTCCTGCTCGGTGACGAAATCAACCGCGCGCCAGCCAAGACCCAGTCATCGCTGCTGGAGGCGATGCAGGAGGAGCAGGTCACCATCGAGGGCAAGACCTTTGCGCTGGAACAGCCGTTCCTGGTGCTGGCGACCCAGAACCCCATCGAGCAGGAAGGCACTTATCCGCTGCCCCAGGCACAGCTCGATCGCTTCCTGCTGAACGTCTTCATCGATTACCCCACTGAACAGGAAGAGAGCGCGATGATCCGCCAGATCACCACCAACGCGGTGGGCAATCAGCTCGATCTCTCCTCCATCGAACCGGTATTGACCCCCGCCCAGGTGCTCGAGGTGCAGAGTGCCGCCGCGCAGATGGCGGTGGATGAGGCCATCCTCAATTACATCGTGCGCATCGTGCGCGCCACACGCGACTGGCAGGGTATCGAGAATGGCGCCGGTCCCCGCGCGGGGATCGCGCTGCTGCGCTGTGCGCGGGCGCAGGCCTTGGCCAACGGCAATCTCTTCGTCACGCCGGATGATGTCAAATCGATTGCGCCCGCCGTCTTGCGCCACCGCATCAAGCTCACCGCCGATCTGGAGATCGAAGGCTATCGCGCCGATGACGTGTTGCGTGATCTGCTCG
>Ga0316624_10000980_pt1 | contig 10699 bp, 10 predicted proteins | sample OWC_Aug_N3_C1_D5_FD_207657 | JGI IMG/M metagenome (GOLD analysis project Ga0316624, IMG submission 207657) | Wetland soil microbial communities from Old Woman Creek delta, Ohio, United States - OWC_Aug_N3_C1_D5_A | ecosystem: Environmental > Terrestrial > Soil > Wetlands | place: USA: Ohio...
CGCGGAACGCGGTGATGAAGCTGGTGGGCATCGCCTCGAGCAGCGCCGGCGGAGCGATGACGAAGAAATTGACCTTCATCGAGTCCCAGCGCAGCTTCCTGAGCGAAGTGATGCGCGCCTTGACCGGGTCGCCGCCGATCACGAACTCCAGCTCGTCGCCGAGCTTCCAGCCGAGCGTGTTGGCGATGCCCTGCTCGACCGAGAGCTGGTGCGGGTCGCTGCCCTGGGTCCACCAGCGGCCGGCGGCGATCTGATTGTGGCCCGGCAGGACGTCGGCGTAGCTCAGGTTGAACTCGCGCTCGACCAGGCGCTTGGCGCGCTCCTCGTCGTAGTCCTTCTCTGACACCGCCCTGCCGTCGCGCGCCACCACGCGGCCGCGCACCATCGGGTAGATGTCGGGCAGTCCGATGCCGTGCGAGGCGAGGAAGCCCTTCACCGGCGCGAGCTGCTCGGGCTGGATGCCGAGCACGAAGCGGTTCGGCGCGTCGGGCGGCGCGGCGCGCCGCCAGGCGTCGACCAGGTCGTTGCGCGTGAAGCCGAGCAGCAGCACTGCGGTGAGACCGAGCGCAAGGCTCGCCACCTGGATCGCGTTGCCGCGCGCGTGGCGCCTGAGGTTGGCAAGGCCGTAGCGCAACGCCGGGCTGCGCGCGCCGATCGCCCGCGCGAGGCGCGCGCTCGCGAGCGCGCGCAGTACGAGCCACGCCACGACCGTGAACGCGGCGACCGCGACGACAAAGCCTCCTACGACGTACGCGCCGAGCCTCAGGTCGCCCGCCTGCCACACGAGCAGCGCAGCGAGCGCGGCCAGGCCCAGCGCGTAGGCGGCGAGGGTCGCGCGCCGCGGTGCCCCGGCCTCGCGCCGGATGACGCGCACGGCCGGGACGTTCTTCAGCTGCACCAGCGGCGGCAGCGCGAAGCCGAGCAGCAGCACCAGGCCGGTGAGGAAGCCTTGCAGCGCGGGGAGCACCGTCGGCGCGGGAAGCTCGGCCTGCAGCAGTCCCGCGAGCGCGCCGGCGAGTCCTTCCTGCGCGCCGAAGCCGATGAGGCAGCCGGCGGCGCAGGCCGCGAGGCCGAGGAGCAGGAACTCCGTGGCGTAGAGCGAAAGCAGCCGGCGCTGGGTCGCGCCCAGGCAGCGCATCACGGCGCAACCGTCCAGGTGCCGCTCGACGAAGCGCCGCGTGCCGAGCGAAACGGCGACCCCGGCGAGGATCGCCGCCAGGAGCGCGGTGAGCGCGAGAAAGCGCTGCGCGCGCTCGATCGAGGCGCGCACCACGGGACGCCCCGTCTCGAGGTCGTCCACGCGCTGGCCGCGCTCGAGGCGCGGCTCGAGGAACTTCTCGAGGGCGCGGATCTTGTCCGCTGGGCCCGCGGCGTAAAGGTCGTAGTTCACGCGGCTGCCGGTCTGCACCAGCCCCGTGGCGGGAACGTCGGCGATGTTCATCATCAGCCGCGGCGCGATGTTGAAGAAGCTGGCGCCGCGCTCGGGCTCGAGCGTCAGCACCGCGCCGACGGTAAGCTCGCATGCCCCGAGGCGGATGTGGCTGCCGACGGGCGCCCCCAGCGCCGAGACGAGCCGCTCTTCGAGCCACACGCTGCCCGGCGCCGGGCCTCCCGCCGCCGGTGCATCGGGCGCGCCGAGCGCCGGCGCGATGCGCAGCTTCCCGCGCAAGGGATAGTTCGAGCTCACCGCCTTGACGCCGGCGAGCTGGCTGCGCTGTGCATCGCCCGTGCCGCCGGAAGCCATGCTGATGAAGCTGAGCGCCTCGGCGCGCGCCAGGCCGCGCCGCGAGATCTCCTCGGGAATCGTCCTGTCCCAGGGGTGATCCGAGACGAGCAGCAGGTCTGCGCCGAGCAGCTGATGCGCGTCGCGCAGTAGCGCCTGGCCGACGCGGTCGGCGAAGAACGCGACGCTGGTGACGCTCGCCACCGCGACCACGAGCGCCGCGGCGAGCACGCGCAGCTCGCCCGCGCGCCAGTCGCGCGCGAGCATGCTCGCCGCGAGCCTCACGGCGCGATCCGTCCCGCCGCCAGCCGCAGGATGCGGCCGCAGCGCGAAGCGAGGCTCTCGTCGTGCGTCACCATGATGAGCGTGGTGCCCGAGGCGCGGTTCAGCTCGAACAGCAGGTCGATCACGCCCCTGCCCGACTCTGCATCCAGGCTCCCGGTCGGCTCGTCAGCGAGCAGCAGCTTGGGCCGCACGACGAAGGCGCGCGCCAGCGCGACGCGCTGCTGTTCGCCGCCCGAGAGGTGCTTGGGCGCATGGTGCAGCCGCTCGCCGAGGCCGACCCGGGCGAGCACCTCGCGCGCCGCGCGCTCGGCGTCGGCCCGCCCGGCGAGCTCGAGCGGCAGCATGACGTTCTCGAGCGCCGACAGCGCCGGCAGAAGCTGGAACGACTGGAACACGAAGCCCACCGCGCGCCCGCGCAGTTCGGCGCGCGCGTCCTCGTCGAGCGCGAAGAGGTCCTGCCCGTCGAGCTCCACGGTGCCGGAGGTCGGGGTGTCCAGGCCCGCGAGCAGCGCGAGCAGCGTCGATTTGCCCGAGCCCGAGGCACCGACGATGGCGAGCGCCTCGCCTGGGGTGACTGCAAACTCGATGTCGCGCAGAATGACGAGGTCACTGTCACCGCTTCTCACCGTCTTGCCGATACTGCGCGCGATCAAGACCTTGTTGTGGGTCGTCATGCTCGTCCTGGGGACCGCCGGAACGGCGGCTGCTTCGGGAAAAACCATCCTGGTGTACGGCGACAGCCTTTCGGCGGCTTACGGCATTCCGCTGGAGCGCGGCTGGGCGGCGTTGCTCGAGACGCGGCTCGCGGCCGAAGGCTACGATTATAGCGTCGCCAATGCCAGCATCTCGGGCGAGACCACCAGTGGCGGACTCGCACGCATGGCGAAGGCCCTGGCGCAGTACCGGCCGGCGGTGGTGATCCTGGAGCTCGGCGCCAACGACGGCCTGCGCGGACTGCCGGTGGCGCAGATGAAGGCCAACCTCGACGCCATGATCGGTCAGGCGCAGAGGGCCGGCGCGAAGGTGTTGCTGGTCGGCATCCGCATGCCGCCAAACTACGGGCCGGCCTATACCGAAAGTTTCGCCGCGGTGTTCGGCGAGCTCGCGAAAGCGCGCCGCGCCGCGCTCGTACCGTTCCTGTTCGCGGGCTTCTCAGACAAGTACGAGCTGTTCCAGGAAGACCGAATGCACCCCGGGGTCGAGGCGCAGCCGCTGATGCTGGACAACGTCTGGCGCGGCCTCGCGCCGCTGCTGAAGGAAAAGCCTAGGGCACGCTGACGCGCGCCGGGTAGAATTTCAGACGATGAATCCGCCCGACAGGCACAACGTCGCCGCGAGCGCGGACGCGTTCGCATCGTTCGACGCTGTGATCGACGTGCGCTCGCCCGCCGAGTTCGCCGAAGACCACGTTCCGGGCGCGATGTCATGCCCGGTGCTCGACGACGCCGAGCGCGCCCTCGTCGGCACGATCTACAAGCAGGAGTCTCCATTTCGCGCGCGCAAGCTCGGCGCCGCGCTGGTCGCGCGCAACATCGCGCGCCACCTCGAAACCGCGCTCGCCGGCATGGAGCGAGGCTGGCGGCCGCTCGTGTACTGCTGGCGCGGCGGCAAGCGCTCGGGCGCGATGGCGCACGTGCTGCGCGAGGTCGGCTGGGACGCGAAGACTCTCAAGGGCGGCTACAAGTCGTACCGCCGCTGGGTGGTGAGCGAGCTCGCCGCGCTGCCATGCACGCTGACTTTTCGCGTAGTTCACGGGGCCACCGGCAGCGGCAAGAGCCGGCTGCTGCGTGCGCTCGAGCGCGCCGGCGCGCAGGTGCTCGACCTGGAAGAGCTCGCCGCGCATCGCGGCTCGGTGCTGGGCGACCTCCCCGACCGAGCCCAACCCACGCAGAAATGGTTCGAAAGCCAGCTGCTCGCCGCGCTGCAGAAGCTCGATGCCTCGCGGCCCGTTTACGTCGAAGGCGAAAGCCGCAAGATCGGCCAGGTGCAGCTGCCGCAGGCGCTGATCGAGGCGATGCGCGCCTCGGAGTGCCTGCTGCTCGAAGCGGGCGTCGGCACGCGCGTGCGGCTGCTGATGGAGGAATACGGCCATTTCTTCGGCGATCCCGCAGCGCTCGGAACACAGCTCGACTGCCTCGCGGGCCTGCACGGCCGCGCGCGGATCGGTGAGTGGAAGGCGCTCGCCGCGCGAGGGGCCTGGCCCGAGCTGGTCGAGCGGCTGCTCGTCGAGCACTACGATCCGGCCTACCGCCGCTCGGCGGGGCGCAATTTCGACAAGCTCGCGCAGGCCAAGGTGCTGCAGGTCGCGTCGCCCGACGAGGCGTGCTACGCGCGCCTCGCGCGCCAGGCATGCTGAACGCCATCGATCGTTTCCTGTCGCGCCTGTCGCGCGCGTCCATCGTCGCGCTGTCCGTCACGGCGGTCTTGATCACGGGTCTGCTGGACCGCGTCAGCGGCTTCGAGCTCTCGTTCTCGCTGTTCTACCTCGCGCCGACCGCCGTCGCGGCCTGGTACGCGGGACGCCGCGCCAGCACCCTCATTACCCTGCTGTCGGCTGCCGCCTGGCTCGCCGCCGATCTGGGCGCCGGCCACATCTACAGCAGCAACGCGATTGTCGCCTGGAACACGATCACGCGTCTGTGCGTGTTCCTCATCTTCGCCGAATTGCTGCTTGCGCTTCGCACACTGCTCGCTTCCTCGGAGAGACTTGCCAGAATCGATGCGCTCACCGGGCTTGCCAATCGCCGGGCATTCGATGAGCAGCTCCAGTACTGCCTTGCGCTCGCCTCCCGCGAGCATCGTCCCCTTACTCTCGCCTATCTGGACCTGGACGACTTCAAGCGGATCAATGACGAACACGGGCACGCTGCAGGCGATCGCGCACTGCGAGTCGTGGCGCACACCCTGTCGCAGGCGGTGCGCCGCAGCGATACAGTGGCGCGGCTTGGCGGCGACGAGTTCGCGCTCCTGCTTCCCGGGACGGACCGTGCAGGGGCCGAGAGCCTGATTGCCAAGGCGCGGCAGTCGATTTACGCCGCGTTCCGCAGCGGCACGGTGACACCCACTTGCAGCATCGGCGCCGTCACATTCCTGGAGCCTCCACCGGACGCCGAGGGAATGATCTCGGCTGCCGATGCGTTGATGTACGAGGTGAAGATGCGCGGCAAGAATGGGGTCGCGTTCGTCCAGTCGCCGGGCGGCGGTGGGTAGAGTCCGCGCCTTGGGCAACGACCGATCCACGATGCCTGCCATCATCTCAATCGCCAGGCTGTCGAAGACCTACGCCTCCGGCTTCCAGGCCCTCAAGAACGTCAATCTCGAGATCCACCGCGGCGAGATTTTCTCGCTGCTGGGCCCCAACGGCGCGGGCAAGACGACCCTGATCGGCATCATCTGCGGGATCGTCACGCCAAGCACGGGGACCATCCTCGTGGACGGTCACGACATCACCGCCGAATACCGCGCCGCGCGCTCCCTCATCGGCCTCGTGCCCCAGGAGCTGACCACCGACGCGTTCGAATCGGTGTGGGGCGCCGTCTCGTTCAGCCGCGGCCTGTTCGGCAAGCCTCCGAACCCGGCCTACATCGAAAAGGTGCTGAGGGACCTGTCGCTGTGGGACCGCAAGGACAGCAAGATCATCACCCTCTCGGGCGGCATGAAGCGCCGCCTGCTGATCGCCAAGGCCCTGTCGCACGAGCCGAGGATCCTGTTCCTCGACGAGCCGACGGCCGGCGTCGACGTCGAGCTGCGGCGCGACATGTGGCAGCTGGTGCGTGAGCTGCGCGACAGCGGCGTGACCATCATCCTGACCACCCACTATATCGACGAAGCCGAGGAGATGGCGGACCGGATCGGGGTGATCAACAAGGGGGAGATCATCCTGGTGGAGGACAAGGCCGAGCTGATGCGCAAGCTCGGCAAGAAGCAGCTGACGCTGCACCTGCAGGACCGGCTGCAGCAGGTTCCTGCCTCGCTTGCCGCCTTCAACCTGGAGATCTCGGCCGGCGGCAACGAGCTGATCTACACGTACGATGAGCGCGACCGCGCGGGCATCACCGCGCTCCTGCGCGAGCTGCCCGCCGCGGGAATCCGCTTCAGGGACCTGCACACGACGCAGAGCTCGCTCGAGGACATCTTCGTCGACCTGGTGAGCGACCGTTCATGAACGTTCACGCGATCCGCGCGATCTACAAGTTCGAGATGGCTCGCACCCGGCGCACGCTCATGCAGAGCATCGTGTCGCCGGTACTCTCAACCTCGCTGTACTTCGTCGTTTTCGGCGCGGCGATCGGCTCGCGCATCCAGCACGTCGAGGGGGTCAGCTACGGCGCATTCATCGTGCCGGGCCTGATCATGCTTTCGCTGCTGACGCAGAGCATCTCCAATGCGTCGTTCGCCATCTACTTCCCGAAATTTACCGGCACCATCTACGAGCTGCTGTCGGCCCCGGTCTCCTACTTTGAGATCGTGCTGAGCTACGTGGGCGCGGCGGCGACCAAGTCGGTTGTCCTCGGCCTCATCATCCTGGCGACGGCGGGGCTGTTCGTGCCGCTGCGCATCGAGCACCCGCTGTGGATGGTCGCGTTCCTCGTGCTCACCGCGGTGACCTTCAGCCTGTTCGGCTTCATCATCGGCATTTGGGCCGACGGCTTCGAGAAGCTGCAGCTCATCCCGCTGCTCATCATCACGCCGCTGACCTTCCTCGGCGGCAGCTTCTACTCAATCCACATGCTGCCGCCGGTGTGGCAGACGGTCACCCTGTTCAACCCGGTGGTCTACCTGATCAGCGGTTTTCGCTGGAGCTTCTATGGCATAGCCGACGTGAGCGTCGGCGTCAGCCTCGGCATGACCCTCGCCTTCCTCGCCGCCTCGCTCGCGGTCGTCGCCTGGATCTTCAAGACTGGTTACCGTCTCAAGACATAGCCATGGCCAACCCGATCCCCGCCCTGTCGCTCCTCGAAACGCGCGTTCTCGGCACCCTGGCCGAAAAGGAGCGCACGGTCCCCGACGCCTATCCGCTGACCCTCAATGCCCTGGTCTCCGGCTGCAACCAGAAAACCAGCCGAGACCCGGTGATGCAGGCGACGGAGTCCGAGGTCCAGGGGGCGATCGACAGCCTGAAGAGCTACAACCTGGTGGTGGAATCGAGCGGCGGTCGCGTCGCCCGCTACGCCCACAACATGGAGCGCTCGCTGCAGGTGCCCACCCAGTCGACGGCCCTGCTCACCGCCCTCATGCTGCGCGGCCCGCAGACCGCGGGTGAGCTGCGCATCGCTTGCGAACGGCTGCACCACTTTGCCGACATCTCCGCGGTGGAAGGCTTCCTGAACGAGCTGGCGGCCCGGCCCGCGGGCGCCCTGGTCGTGCAGTTGCCGCGCCTGCCCGGAGCGCGCGAAAACCGCTGGGCCCACCTGCTGAGCGGCGCGCCGCACGCGGAGGCACGGCCGCCGCGAGACGCGGGCGCCGGCGACGTATCGCTCGGCGAGATGGCGGCGCTCAAGGCCAACGTCGCGCGGCTCGAGCGCGAGCTCGACGAGCTGCGCACGCTCGTGTCCCGAATCTCGGAGGAACTTGGAATTGCGCCAAAGCGCGGCTAGCCTGCCTCAATCCGGATCCGGCGCCACGCGGACCATCCGCTTGCCGCGGTTCTTGCCCGCGAGCAGCCCGATGAGCGCAGCCGGGGCGTTCTCGAGGCCATCGACGATGTCGTCGACCACCTTGATCCTGCCCTCCGCCACCCAGCGCTTCAAATCGGCCTGGGCCTTCGCGTCGTCGGCGGCGAAGTCCATCACGATGAACCCCTCCATGCGAAGGCGCTTCACCACGATCATTCCCGGCACGTTGCGCGGGCCGGCGGGTGCGGCGCTGTCGTACTGGCTCACCGCGCCGCAGCAGACGACGCGGCCCTTCGGGTTCATCTGGAAGAGCGCGGTCTCGAGGATGCTTCCTCCCACGTTGTCGAAGTAGACGTCGATGCCCTCGGGGCACGCCGCCTTGAGGTCCTTGAAGAGATTTCCGGCCCGGTAGTCGACGCAGGCATCGAAGCCGAGCGTCCCTTTCACCCAGGCGCACTTGTCGGCGCCGCCCGCGATGCCCACCGCCCGGCAGCCGAGCGCCCTGGCGATCTGGCCCACGTACATGCCGACGGACCCGGCCGCCGCCGACACGACGACCGTATCGCCCGCCTGCGCGCGCCCGACGCCGAGCAGCCCGTGGTATGCGGTCTTGCCGGCGATGCCGTAGACCGACAGCAAGTTGGAAAGCGGCCTGATGTGCGGCAGCTTCCACGCGCGCCGCGCCTTCACCGCCGCGAATTCGGCCCAGCCCGATTCCACCGCGACCATGTCGCCGCGCGCGAGTGAAGCATCGCGCGACTCCAGTACCTCCCCGATCGCGTACGTGGGCATGACATCGCCCGCCTTGACGGCGTCGCGGTAGGTCGCGCCCTGCATCCAGGCGCGGTTCGCCGCGTCGATCGACATCAGAATCGTCCGGATCAGGGCTTCGCCCTCCGCCGGGGTCGGCCGAGCGGCCTCGCGCATTTCGAAATGTGCTTCGGTGAGCGCGCCCTCGGGGAGCGCACGAACAATGACCTGACGGTTGGCGGGCACGGGGCTAAGGAAGAATTCAGGCGTTCAGCCCGGCGAGCACGCGCAGGTGCTGCACCACGCTACGCCCGAGCGCGGAGAGCGCATAGCCGCCCTCGAGCACCGAGACGATTCGCCCCGAAGCGTAGCGGTCGGCGACCGCCTTCACCTTCTCCGTCGCCCAGCCGTAGTCGGCGTCGGCGAGGTTGAGCATCGCCATGTCGTCTTCCGCGTGCGCGTCGAAGCCGGCGGAGAAGATCACGAGCTGCGGCTGGAAGGCGTCGAGCGCGGGAATCCAGGCCTCGTCCACCGCCTCGCGGAACTGCTTCGATCCGGCGCCCGCAGCGAGCGGCACGTTCACCATGTTCGGCGCCGGATCGTCGGTGCCCGAATACGGATAGAACGGATGCTGGAAGGTCGAGACCATCAGCACGTTGTCGTCGTGCGCGAAGATGTCCTCGGTGCCGTTGCCGTGGTGCACGTCGAAGTCGATGATCGCCACGCGCTCCAGGCGGTGCGCATGCACAGCGTGGCGCGCGGCGACCGCGACGTTGTTGAAGATGCAGAATCCCATCGGGCGCGCGCGGCAGGCGTGGTGCCCGGGCGGACGCACCGCGCAGAACGCGTTCGCCGCCTCGCCGCTCATCACCAGGTCGGTGGCGAGCAGCGCCGCGCCCGCGGCGCGCAAGGCCGCCGCAAGGCTGTACGGGTTCATCGCCGTGTCCGGGTCGAGGTGAACGGTGCCCTGCGCCGGGGCCACGTCGCGGATCGCACGCACGTACTCGATCGGGTGCACGCGCGCGAGCTGCTCATCGCTCGCGAGCGGCGCTTCGTAACGTGCGAGGTACTGGGCGACGCCGGAGGCGATCAGCTGGTCCTCGATCGCACCGAGCCGATCGGGGCACTCGGGATGGTGCGCGCCCATGTCGTGCCTGAGGCAATCCGGATGCGTGACGAAGGCGGTGGTCATGCGTGCAATCCTTCACGGAATCTTATCCGAAAGCGCGCCGCCGCTGGGAATGCGTGCGCGGCCTTTCGAGTACAATCCGCGCATGCTTCTCACGCGACCGCGGCAGCCCGCACCCAGCGCGCCCGCCGAGCGAGTGCTCGAGGCCGCCGGGCGCGTGATCCTCGGCAAGGAACAGCAACTGCGCCTCGCCCTTGCCTGCCTTCTGGCGCGCGGCCACCTGCTGATCGAGGACCTTCCGGGCGTGGGCAAGACCACGCTCGCGCACGTGCTGGCGAAGCTGCTCGGGCTGCACTTCCAGCGTATCCAGTTCACGAGCGACATGCTGCCGGCCGACATCCTCGGAGTGTCCGTATACGAGCGCGACACGGGCGGCTTCAAGTTCCATCCGGGGCCGATCTTCGCCCAGCTGATCCTCGCCGACGAGGTGAACCGGGCCACGCCCAAGACGCAAAGCGCGCTGCTCGAGGCGATGGAGGAGCACCAGGTCACCGCCGAAGGCGAGACGAGGAAGCTCCCCGAGCCGTTCTTCGTCATCGCCACGCAGAACCCTTCGGAGCAGGTCGGGACCTTCCCGCTGCCCGAGTCGCAGCTCGACCGCTTCCTCATGCGAATCGAGCTCGGCTATCCCGGGCGCGAAGCGGAGCGCGCGCTGCTCTCGGGCGCCGACCGGCGCGACCTGCTCGCCACGCTCGAACCGTGCATGACGCCGGCCGAGCTGGTCGAGCTGCAGGACAATGCCCGCGGCGTGCACGTCGCGCCCGCCCTGCTCGATTACGTGCAGGCGATCGTGGAGCATACGCGCCGCTCGCCGGATTTCGTCGCCGGCCTCTCGCCGCGCGCCGCGCTCGCGGTGGTGCACTCGGCGCGCGCCTGGGCCCTGCTCGAGGGCCGCGACAAGGTGATCCCCGAAGATGTGCAGGCGGTCCTGCCCGGCGTGGCCACCCACCGGCTGCGCCCGGCGCACGACGAGGCGCGCCGCATCGACGTCGGCGCGCAACTGCTCGCCGCCGTCCCGGTCCCCTAGCCGGCCGGAACCTTTTCCTGCAGGAACTGCAGCACCGCGACCTCGTCGCGGCGCAGCGCCGGCACCCCGCGGCGCCCACGCCGCTTCGGCTGCGCCTGCGGCTGCGGCAC
>Ga0316624_10000981_pt1 | contig 10699 bp, 6 predicted proteins | sample OWC_Aug_N3_C1_D5_FD_207657 | JGI IMG/M metagenome (GOLD analysis project Ga0316624, IMG submission 207657) | Wetland soil microbial communities from Old Woman Creek delta, Ohio, United States - OWC_Aug_N3_C1_D5_A | ecosystem: Environmental > Terrestrial > Soil > Wetlands | place: USA: Ohio...
TCTGCAGTCTCTCGTAGCCGAATTCGTTGCCGTTCAGGTTCTTGGCCTCGGAAATGCCGTCGGTGATAAAAACGATCAGATCCCCGCTGTGCAGGTCGATGGCTATTTCCTTTAGCTTTTCGCTGAAAACCGGTTCATCGGCCGCGCCCAGAACCAGTCCCGGCGGCACGTAGGTCTCGATTTTTCCGCTGGAGCTCAGGAAGAAGGGCATATGCCCGGCCCGGGCGACGCGCAGGACCCTGGCTTCGGGGTCGATCAGGCCGTAGCTGGCGGAAACGAACCGCTTTTTTTCCAGGCTTTTTCTCAAGACGCCGTTGGCCTTGGCCAGCAATCGGCCGGGCTCATGGATCACGCCGGCCAGGGACTCCAAAATCCCCTTCACCTCCGCCATGACAAAGGCGGCGGCCAAGCCCTTTCCCGAGACATCGGCGATGACAAATCCCAGGCGCCGGCCTTCGCCCGGGAAGAAATCATAGTAATCGCCGCCGACTTCGTAGGCCGGCGAGAAATAAACGGCAAGATCCGCGTAGGCCACCTTGGGGACCGAGTGCGGGAGCAAGCGGCGCTGGATCTGCCGGGCCACATCCAACTCCTTGAGCAATCTTTCCTTCTCCAGGCGGGTTTCCAGCATGCGCGCGTTTTCCAAGGCCATGGCGGCGGAATTGGCAAAAGCCTCGATGGTCAGGATATCTTCATCTTCAAAAAATGAATCCTTTTTGTAGGCCATGAACAAATACCCGGTGGTCCGGTTCTTGACGCGCAGGGGAGCGATCGCCAGCAAACTGAATGAAAAATTGAGGACATCGTTCTGGATGTGGATCTTCAGCTTCTTATCCCGGAAAATCCTCACCGTCTGCTTGTCCAGGACGACTTCGCCCAACAGAGAGATGCTGAGCTCGCGCGCCTCGCGGCTGCCGATATTGAACGCGGCCGGGACGCTGTAATCGTCATTTTGACTGATCAACAGCCAGGAAAAATCGCTGTGGCAGACGCCGGCGGTGACCGTGGTGATTTTTTCAGCCAACTCCTCGAATTCCATCATGCCGGTGATCGACTGACTCAGATCGACGAGTGAGGCGAATTCTTCGGCTTTGCGGTCGTAGGCGTCGGCGGTCGGCAAGTGAAAAAGGGTCGCGAACAGGATGACCCCGGCATAGCAAGCGCCATAAAGCAGGATAAGTTTCCCGATCTGGAAAATTCCCGGAGAGAAAGCCGGAACCGACGCGCCGATGACGCGGTCGTTGAAAATCAGTACGGCGTTGGCGATGAAGATTCCCAGGGACAACCCGGCCAGGGCGATCAGCTGCTTTTTTTGTCTTTTTACCAGGAACGCGATCCATTTCACCCGGAACGAATTCAGCACCACCAGGCAAATGGATATGCTCATGAAGAACGGAACGGCCACGGGCACCGCGGCCGGGACGAAAAAGGAAAGGACGAAACAAATCAGCATGGCCTCGAAAGACCAGCCCGGCTGGCGTGTTTTTTTCAAAAAAAACAATTCCCGCAAGGCGGAAAAAAGCAGGCCCAGGATCGAGGTCAGACCCACCAATAAAAGGCCCGCGGCCAGGCGAGCGAAAAATCCCTCTCCCCCCTCGCCCGCCGGCTGAAAATCCCAGCCGCGCCAGGCCACAAAAAGGACAAGCAGCAAAAAGTCGAGAATGGCCAGAATAAGGACAATGGACAGGGACCTTTCCTTTTTTTTGTTGAAGAAACCGCTGCCCGCCCATATCCAGGCCGACAGCAGGAAAAAAAGGGCCAATTCGCCGCCAAGCAGGATTTTCCATGGTCGCAGACGCGGCAGCACGGTCCGGAAAAGCAGATTGAGGATCGTCAGAACCAGGGCGATTCCGACTTTGGTGCGTTGGGCCGCTCCGGCCAGCGGATCTTTCTTCACGAGGTCAAAATATCACATTTCACGATGAAATGAAACGGTCCGGCCGGCTTCAGTCCAGGCCGCCCCCCCTGACACGCCAATCCTCAGGCCCTGCGGCGCGGCCATTGAATGCCCGGTTCGTCCTGGCGGTGCAGCGGATTGTGCTTGCTTATTTCCAAATTTGTCTTTACAATACGTATTGTCCCTAGGAGGAATCGCTGCCTGAACCTGTAAGCCGCGCCACATGATCATATTGACGCTCATCGTGAACTATTTCGTCACACTGCTCGTCACCATTCCCGTCATCTTCTACGCCTACGTGCTGAGCAAGCGCTACCGGCTAAAGTACCTGCACACCCTCTACAACTATCTGCTGTGCAGCGGCATATCGTCCTTCCTGCTTTTCCTGACCCCTGACCTGTTCAATCTCACGCACAACATGCCGCTGCAGCGGGAGGGCTCCGACATTCTCGGGGTGACGACCCTCATCTCGATGCCGACCATCATCCTGTACCTGTACCTCTTCGCCCGCTTCCTGTACCAGCTCAACCAGAGGGAGCCGGAGCGGCTGTTCCATATCGTCTTCTGCACGCTGAGCGCCGCGATGGCGGTCAACTACCTGGTCGGGATGGTCCTCTCCTTCACCACCAACAGCGGCGAGTTCATCAACGCCATCTACCAGGGCCCGGTGCGCCAGGGCAGCGTCATCTACCGCTTCGCGGTCATCGGCTACGCCCTCTACCTGGCCAACGCCATCAACGATCCCAACCAGCGCCGCTTGAACCGCAAGATCGGCTGGCTCTACCTGGCCGGCTTCGTCGTGCACTACTCGCTGCGCTATGCTCCGGTGACTCCCCTCGTCTTCTACGGCCGGCCCATACTGTTCATCGCGGTGAACATACCGCCGCTGCTGCTCCTTTCTTCCTACCTGCGCCGCTACATCCCCAGGGAACTCGCTGTCGACTACTCGGCCTCCCAGCTGCACAAACTCTGCGAGCAGCACGGGCTCAGCCCCCGGGAAGAGGAGATCTGCCTGCTGCTGGTCAACGGCTGGAGCAACCGGGAGATCGAAAAGAAGCTGTACATCTCGATCGGTACCGTCAAGAACCACGCCTATTCCATCTATCAGAAATTCAAGGTGAAGAACCGCGTCAAGCTGCTGTTTACCATCAATCAGCTGACCCGGCTCGAATAGCGAGCGCTTTTCCTTCGCTTGCGCGCCCATCGGGACCGAAGGGCGCGGCCAGGCGGGATTATTTGCCCTGGCCGGTCCTGCACCTCACTTTCTTGACCAACTCGTTGTTGTCCTCGTGGGCCTCGCCGATCTCGCCGCTCAGGTCGATGACGGCGGTAATCTCGACCGTCTTGCCGACCTTTAGGTCGCTGACGTACCTGACCGTCCCTCCCGCGGGCTGCAGGAGCTTGCCCGGGTCGAAGCCCCAGATCGTCCGGCCGCCCCATTTGTCGCCGTTGATGTAGAGATGGACGCTGCTGCTCGTGGGCTTGTGCAGGGTCCACACGTCGTCGGGGATCATGCCCGGCCCGGCGTTGGCCACGGTCACCACCACCTGGCATTTGCGGTTGACCTCGATGCCCTTGATGACCAGATCGGGAAGGCCTTCCGGGTTCTGGCAGGACTGCTCCGCCTCGGGCTGGCTGGCGAACCAGGCGCCGCCCTTGGCCGCGCACTCCTGGCGGGTGGCGGCCGCGACCGCCCCCTCCAGGCAGCACCAGCCGGCCAGGTTCTCCTGGCAGTATTTCTCCGCTTCCGCCTGGGTGAAGAACCATTCCCCGCCCTTCTCCTTGCATTGCTCGGGGGTGCCCGCGGCGATCACGCCATCCTTGCAGCACCAGCCATCCTGGGCCGCGAGGGGCAGGGCACCGCTGACGACCAGCAGCACCGCCGCCCCGACCAGGGCTCCACGCCATGAAGCTGACTTCCTCATCCTTTCCTCCCGGATATCCCTATTCGTATACTCCAAGGGACAAAATAATGCAACCGAGAAAAAATCTCAAGCCAGGCGCTGCCGGGAGGCGGGGCTAGAAGGAGATCCCAACGAAGGCGAAGGCCTTGTACAGGTGGTAGCGGGCCGTGCTGTCGCCGTTGAACTCGTGGTTGCTGAAGGGCATGAAGAAATGGAGGCCCAGGCTGAAGTCCAGGTGATTCAGGTATTTCTTGAAATGCTCGAACTGCTCCAGCCGCAGGCGGGCGGCCGCGTACAGGCCGTACTGGGCGCGGCCCAGGATGTCGATGCGTTCGACTTCCTGGACATGCTTGCCGCTGAGGTAGGTGTAGCGGTTGCTCAAGAAGAGGCTGAGGTAGGGGCCGGCGGAAAAATCAAGGCTGAAATCCACTCCCGCCCGGGAAAGGCGCACCGGGACGCTCAGCACCTTGCCGACGCCCACGCCCAGCGCGAACTTTTTCGTGTCCCACAGACCGTTCTCGATCGGGACGCCCTCGCCACTGACGATGTCGCCGAAGATGAGGAACTCGTGGCGGTTGGGTTGGAAGGAGGAAAACAGGATCAACATGTCCCGGTAGGACGGCTGCGGCTCCTTGTTCCAAATGGCGCTGCGGGTGAAGGTCGTCAGGCGTTCGCTCGAATGGAACGAGACGAATACGCCCAGGTCGGCGAAGAGCGCGGTGGCCAGGGCGAGCCCCGCGGCCAGACAGATCATTTTTTTGCCCATCGTCACCCCCGTGGTCAGATCGCCTGCACGGCGAGCTGCACCCGCATCTTCTTGCGTGCCAGCGCCAGATCGCGCTTCAAGGCCTCGTTGGCCGCCCGCGCCTCGGGCAGATCGATGGCCGTTTCCTTGACGATCCTCTCCCGCTTGAAGAGCCGCGGCAGCCGGGCCAGGGCCGACAGGCTGAAGCCGACGCCGGCCAGCTGGAACGCCCGGCGCGTCCCGTACAAGGCCGATTTCGCGTACAGCGACGTGCCGGAATTGTCGACGGTCGACTTGAGCAGCGTGGCGTCGACCACGAAGAAGGCGGTGCCGATCAGCAGGTCCTTCAGCACCGTCTTCTTGAAGAGCTCCTTGTCGAAGTGGGTGTGTTGGGAAAGGACTTGCGTCTCGGTCCGGCTTTCGGGCTGGAACTCCCGCCCCTTCAGCTTCACCTCGCCGCTCACCGGGTCGGTTGCGACCTCCTCCGGAAACAGGTAATGAAGCTCGATGGAGAAATACTTCTCGACCGTTTTTTCCGGGGTGCGGCGCAGGGTCAGCAGCAGGCGGAACGGATGGCTGGCGACCTTGAAGAAATCGGCCGCCAGCGGGATCCTGACCGTCTCGACCTCCTTGCCCAGGGCGCCGCTGGCCAGCGGCGAGCCGTCTGGCGCCAGCAGCTTGAATTCGCAGGGCAGGGAGACCTGGAGGCGCAGCCGAAGCCTGGCCGGTGGGTCGAAGAAATCGATCTCCGCGTCTTCCGCCTCCAGGGCCAGCTCCCAGAAGACCGGAAAATCCTCCTGCCAGGAGCGCTTGAAGTTCTGGATCTTCTGCCGGCTGGCCGGGGGCAGGAACCTCAGATCGACGGCCGCCGCCCGGAACTCCTCCAGGTATTTTTTCATCCAGGACAGCTCGGCTTGGGGATCGCTCATTCGCGACTGGCAATAGCCGATGAGCACGCATACGGCGGCCTTCTCCGCCGCGGGAAGGCCGGCGAACGCCTGCTGCAGGGATTGGACCAGCCGCGGGTACTCCTTTTCATCGGCGATCTGGACGGCGGCGTCCTTCCTCCAGTCGGCGGGCAGCAGCGAGATAAACAAGATGCAAACGAAAAATATTACTCTTTTTCGCCGGGCCATCCTGACCTCCAAAGGTAATGCAAATGATACCATAAAAAGATTTTAAAACGCCAGGATGCCGCGCGGATATCGGCTGCAGGCAGGGTCATCCAACGCGCAGAGAAGGAGCGCTAGGTACGCTTTCCGTCCAGCACCCTGCGGGAATCCTGGCCGTAGAATTCCACCAGCAGGGCGAACAGTCCGGGGTGCGCTCCCTGGAGCCGGCCGGGATTCTCGAAGAACATCTCGCTGGCCACGGCGAAGAACTCGGCCTCATTCTGGGCGGCGTAGTCGGGCAGGGCCGAGGCGCTGAAATCGTGCCGGCCGTATTCCCTGCCGATGAGCTCCGGCCAGGGGCTCCGCTTCCCCGGACTCCCTTTCAGCCTCATCCCGGCCTTCCTCGCCTCCAGGTCGAAGAAGTGGGCCAGCTCGTGGATCCCGACGTTGTACCCGTCGCGGGCATCGGCGAACCCCTGCTCCAGGCTCTCCTCTGCGATCAGGAGCGGCCCACGCGGCGGCGCCTGCCCGGCGATGTTCCCCTTCCCGGCCTGGTAATTGCGGTCGAACGCATGGCCCGGGTACACGGTGACGCCGTCGTGGAGGGGCGGCTCCCAATCGGGCCGGCCGTGCAGCATGGCGGCGGCGGCGGCGGCGATCAGCAGCCGTGTCCGCCAGGAGACCGGCCGGCCGCCGGTTCCGGCGATGCGCGTCTCGGCCAGGAACAGGCGGACATCGCGCTCGAAGCGCGACCGGCCGCTTTCGTCCAGGCCACGGAAATAGGCCGAGCGCGCCAGCAGGAATTCACGCCACTCGCCGGGAAGCGCGGCGCGCGCGGCCCGCCGGCGTCTCAGGGGCCGGCGCAGCGCCGCGAACAGGTACAGCACCAGCGCGAGGAGGAGAAGGAGCAGCGCCCCGCTGCGGCCGGTGATGAGGAAGATCAGGCCGCCGACCAGCGCGATCAGCAGCGCGTAGAAGACCGTGAAGAACAGGCTATAGGGAGGGACGGCGCGCATGGGGAGCGGGTCAGCGCACCCGCCCGCGGGCCAGGGAGAAGAAGACGCCGCCGCAGCACAGGGCGAAGAAGACGAGGAAGGAGACGCGCATGCTGCTCAGGAAGAGCGGGTAGCTCTCCGGGGCGATGCGCACCCTGCCGATGAGCAGGGAAAAGACCAGGGTGGCGATGCCCATGCTCAGCATCTGGCCGACCATACGCATGGTGGCCAGGGTCGCCGAGGCCACGCCGTAGAACTTCTTCTCGACCGAGCCCATGACGGCGTTGGTGTTGGGCGCGGAGAAAAGGGCGAAGCCCAGGCCGACGAGCATCAGGTTGGCCACGATCGCCGTCAGGCTGCTCGCCCGACCCAGGACCGCGAAGGCGAGCAGGCCGGCGGCGCCCAGGGCCATGCCCAGCGAGGCCACCACCCGCGGCTCGTGCCGGTCGGAGAGGCGGCCGGCCAGCGGCGAGAAGAGGGCCATCACCACCGGCTGGGCGACAAGCACCAGGCCGGCGCCGCGCGGGGTGAGGCCCTTGATGTATTGCAGGTACAGGCTCAGCAGGAAGGCGATGGCGGAGGTGGCGCTGTAGTTGACCAGCGCCGCCAGGTTGGAGAAGGCGAAGACGGCGTTGCCGCGCACCAGGCGCGCCTGGAAGATCGGGTGGGCGCTGCGCGTCTCCCAGCGCATGAACAGCGGAAAGGCGGCCGCGGCGGCCAACAGCATTGCCGCCCCACGCCAGCCCGGCAGCCAGGTGAAGCCGAGCATGAAGGCGGTGAGCATCAGGCTGTAGCCGAGCGAGCCCATTCCGTCGAACGGCTCGCCGCGGCTGTCGGCCCACTCCTGCTTCATCTTCAGCCCGACGGCGGCCAGGACCAGCAGGCCCAGCGGCACGTTGAGCAGGAAGACCCAGCGCCAGCCCAGGTACTGGGTCAGCAGCCCGCCGATGAAAGGCCCCAGCGACAGCCCGGTATAGGTGGCGGCGACGTTGATGCCCAAAACCCAGCCGCGCCGCTGCGGCGGGAAAACCGAGGTCAGGATGGCGATGCCGGTTCCAAAGATCATCGCCGCTCCCGCGCCCTGCAGCAGGCGGAAGGCGAGGAACGACCAGGCATTGGGAGCCAGGCCGGCCAGGAGCGAGGCCAGGCTGAAGACCACCGTGCCCCAGGCGAAAACCTTCTTGCGCCCGTGGATGTCGGCCAGGCGGCCGAAAGGCAGAAGGAAGGCGGCGGCGGCCAGGAGGTAGGCGCTGGCCACCCAACCCAGGGTGACGGCGTTCATGGCGAACTGCCGGGCGATGGCCGGCATGGCCACCGTGATCGCCGAGGCCATCATCGGTGTCAGCAGCGAGCTCAGGGTCGTGACCAGCAGCGCCGCCCGCTGCAGCGACTTGTCTTCCGTGTTGGGCTTTTCCATTTAAAAGAACCTGATTTTATCCCGCCCGCCCCTTGCTGTCAAACGGATTCGCTGCGCAGTGGAGGATCATGGTCTTCCCGCCCGCGCTATTTGCCAGGGAGGAGTTGCCTATGCCCGCCCTTTTCCTTTCCAGCTCTTTTTCAGCCAGCCCTTGCCCAGCCCGTCACTGACCACGTAGAACGCAGGGACGACCACCAGGCTCAGGACGGTGGAGAGCGTCAGGCCGCCGATGATGGCGATGGCCATGGGCATGCGGATCTCCGAGCCCGGGCCGATGCCCAGCGCCGGCGGGATGGCCGCCATCAGGGTGGAGACGGCGGTCATGATGATCGGCCGCAGGCGGATGGGGCCGGCCTTTTCCATGGCCTCGCGCGCCGGCACTCCCTGGTTGCGGAAGTTGTTGGCATAGTCGACCAGGATGATCGAATTCTTCTTGACGATGCCCATCAGCAGCAGCAGGCCGATCATGGAGAAAATGTTCAGGCTCTGGTTGCTGGCCCACAGGGCGAAGGCGGCGCCGGCGACCGACAGCGGCAGGATGGTGATGACCGTGATCGGGTGCAGGTAGGAATTGAACTGCGAGGCCAGGATCATGTAGGCGATGAGGATGCCGAGGAAGAGGGCGAAGAGCAGGCTGCTGCTCGATTCGCGGAAAGCGACGCTGGCGCCGCCCAGTACGGCGCGGTAGTTCACCGGCAGGTCGCGGCCGATCTCCTCCACCGCCTTCAGCGCCTCGTCCTGCGAGTGGCCGGGGGCGACGTTGGCGAACACGGTGATCGCCCGCTCGCGGTCGCGGCGGGTGATGGCCTGCAGGGCGGGCTCCTCTTCGTAGGAAACCAGGGCCGACAGGGGCACGAGCTCTCCGGAGCGCGTGCGCACGCGCAGGCGGGCGAGGTCTTCGGGCCGCGAGCGCTGCGAGGCCAGCAGCTTGACGCGCACGTCGAGGCGCCGGCCGCCGGTGCTGTACTTGCCGGCGCGCACGCCGCCGACCAGGGCGTTGAGCGTGGTGGCCACGTCGTCGACCGAGACGCCGATGTCGGAGATACGGGCGCGGTTGGGCGTGATGCGCAGCTCGGGCATGCCCAACCGGTAGTCGGAGTCCATGTCAACCACAGTTCCGCTGGCGGCGAGCTTGGTCATCATCTCCTGGCTGAGCTTGATGAGCTTGTCCCAGTCGGGGCCGCGCACCGAGAACTCCACCGGGAAGCCGCGCTGGGCGGTGAAGCCCGCCTGCGAGAGGTCCTGGATGACAGCGCGCATGCCGGGGATGGAATTCAAATCCCTGCGCAGGACGGCGGAGAACTCAGCCTGGGAGAGCTTGCGCTCCTTGGGCGGCACCAGGGTGACGAATATGTTGCCCTGGCTGACGCTGCCGCCCCAGCCGCCGACCATGCCGAACATGCGCGTGACCTCGGGCTTGGCCGCGAGGATGGCCTCGGCCTTCTTGACAAGCTGGTTGGTCTCCTCCAAGCTTGAGCCGATCGCCGTCTGCAGGCGCACCATGACCAGGCTCTGGTCCTGGGAGGGAACGAACTCGCTGGGCATGATCATGAAGACCCCCAGCGAGGCCAGGAAGAGGACCAGCGCCCCCAGCAGCACCAGGCCCGGGCGCTTCAAGCCCTTCTTCAGCACCCGCGCGTACAGTCTTTCCAGCCAGCGGAAGCTCTTGTCCACGAAGCGGCCTACGCGGCTGCGCGTCTCGCGCGACGTCACCAGGAACTGCGAACAGCGGGCCGGGGCCAGGGTGACCGCCTCGACGTAGGAGAGGAGGACGGCCAGGCACAAGGTGACACCGAACTGAAGGAAGAAGCGGCCGATGACGCCGGAGACGAAGACCACGGGGATGAAGATGGCCACGACCGCCAGGGTGGCGGCCAGGGCGGCGAAGGCGATCTCCTGCGTTCCCTCCAGCGCGGCCTGCACCAGTCCCTTGCCGCCCTCGGCGTGGCGGTAGATGTTCTCCATGACCATGATGGCGTCGTCGACGACGATGCCCACGGCCAGGGCCATGGCCAGCAGGGTGAAGGTGTTGAAGGTGAAGCCCAGGAAGTAGATGATGGCCACGGTGCCCAGCAGGGACATGGGGATGGCCAGGATGACGTTGAGCGTGGAGGAGAAGGAGCCGAGGAACATCCAGCAGACCAGGGCGGTGAGCAGGACCGAGAGGATCAGCTCGAGCTGGATCTCCTGCACCGACTCCTCGATGAACTTGGTGGAGTCGAAGTTGACCCCGACGGTCATCCCCTCCGGCAGGTACTTCTGGAAGTCGGCCAGCACCTTGCGCACCTGCTTGGCCAGGGCCACGGCGTTGGCGCCGCGCTGCTTCTTGATGCTCACGCCCTGCGCCGGCACGCCGTTGACCCGCTGCAGGCGGCGCACGTCCTCGAAGCCGTCCTCGACCAGGGCCACATCACTGATATAGACCGGGCTGCCGTTGTTCTCGCGGATGACGATGTGGCGGAACGTCTCCAGGTCCAGGGCTTCGCCCAGGACGCGGATGTTTACCTCGCGGCCCGCCGTCTCCAGGCGGCCGGCCGGGATCTCGACGTGCTCGCGCTGCAGGGCGGCCAGCACGTCGCTGACCGTCACGGCGCGCGCGTCCATCTTGCTGGCGTCGAGCCACAGGCGC
>Ga0316624_10000984_pt1 | contig 10688 bp, 8 predicted proteins | sample OWC_Aug_N3_C1_D5_FD_207657 | JGI IMG/M metagenome (GOLD analysis project Ga0316624, IMG submission 207657) | Wetland soil microbial communities from Old Woman Creek delta, Ohio, United States - OWC_Aug_N3_C1_D5_A | ecosystem: Environmental > Terrestrial > Soil > Wetlands | place: USA: Ohio...
ACCCAAACCGGTATGCCGTGCTGGCGCGCCATCGCCACGAGGTCCGGGAGGGACGGCTGAGTCACGAAGCCGGACAGGTGGAAGTTGGAGCGGTGAACCACGAGGAAGGCGGCCGGCTCCCGAGCTAGGGCCTGCTCGTAGTCGGCGAGGTGCGTGCGGTTGGTGCACCCCACCTCGAGGAGCGACGCGCCGGCCGCAGCCATGATGTCCGGCAACCGAAACGAGCCGCCGATTTCAATCAGTTCGCCGCGCGAAACGACGACAGGGCGCCCGCTTGCGTGGGCTGCCAGCAGCAGAACCAGTGCGGCAGCGTTGTTGGTGACAACCGTTGCGGCCTCGCAGCCGAAGTAGCGGACGAGGCGCTCGGAAACGGGAGAGAGCCTCTCGCCACGCTCGCCGGAGGTGAGGTCGAACTCGAGGGCCAGGTAGGCTGGCAGAGCGGGCGACAGACACGGCGCCCGCCCCAGGTTGGTATGGATGAGAACACCGGTGGCGTTGAGCACGGATGGGTAAGCGGGCCGCGTTGCCTCGGTCAGGAGGACGAGTGCACGCTCGACGAGCGTCTCGAAGGTGGGGGCCAGGCGACCCGCGCGAACGTCCAGGCGTGCCAAGGCCAGGGTGCGGCGGATCACGTTGCGGACCAGAGAGTGGCCGAACGAGGCCACGGCGCCAGCAAGGCGCGGTTCGGCGAGGAGGCGGTGGACAGCCGGAAGGTGAGCCATGTTTGCGGGCATGGTCGAATTGTACCCGCTGGATCGGTGTAAGCTCTGCAGCGTGGCGGCCGACGTCCTCGCCGAACTCGAGCGCTGGCTCGTGGAGCTGGCTCGCAAGTGGGAGCGGTACGTCTCTCACGATCCCCAGGTACCGGTGCCGCCGGAGCGGGAGCGCGCCGCTTTGGAGCGGCGCTTGAGAGAGGTGTCGCGCCTGGAGCTGCGAACTGCCGCAGAACGCTTTCGGGTGGAGCAACTCCTGCACCGGTTCTCCACCTTCAACCAACTGTGGATTCGACAGCTTCGCGATCGCGAAGTGGGCGCGCCGAAGGTCGAGTTGGGACGTCCTACCCCCAACGCCCTGCCGTCCTCACCCGTACCACCGCCCAGGGATGAGTACGCGCAGCTACACGCTCACTATATGGAGCTGCTCGGCCGCACTGGTGGCCCGCCGATGTCTCTGGACCGGTTCCGGAGCGCTCTTGAAGCGCAGCGGCAGCAACTGGAGCAGCAGGGGGCAGTGGTTGAGGGTTTCGATGTAGCGGAGACGAGCGGGCGGGTGAGAATCCAAGCGCGTGTGCGCCGTGGGAGGGATCAATGAGGGGAGTAGCTGTAGCTGCGCTGCTGGTTCTCTTGGCGGCGTGGATGTCAGATGGTGCAGTCTTCGAGCGATACCTTTCTATCGAGCGTCCGGCGGACCGTGCGATCATGGCTTACCTTGAGCTGGAGAAGAAGGGAGAGGCGACCTCCCGTGATCTCGCTGAACTCGGTGTGCTCCTGCTGAACAAGGGTTTTCCCAAGGATGCCGAGCGCTATTTGCGCAAGTCCCTCAAGCTGGACAAGGAGAACTTCGAAGCCGCATACCGCCTGGGCCTCGTCCTTCAGCGTGAGGGCCGGGACCGTGAGGCCGCGCGCTACTACAAGAAGGTGATCAAGCAGCGCCCGGGACATGCCTATGCGCGCTTCATGCTTGCTCTTGCCGAGGAGCGCAGCGGGCATCGTGAGGCTGCGATCCGCGACTACGCCAAGGCCTATCGCTTCGTTCCCGAATTGGCCTGGTATGACAAGAACCCGCTGCTCTACGCCTCCAAGTTGCAGGTCTCTGCGGCGCTGGAGCGCTACCGGCGCGAGGTCAACAGCTCGACTCTGGAGGTTGCGGCAATCGATCCCGCGCACGTCGCCGAGATGATGCAGATCGGTGCTCCGATCCAACCGACACCGACTCCGGCGCCACAGACGCCACCGCCACCTGTCCCTCCGACCGTCGTATCGGCGACGCCCGCCGCTGCTGCGACGCCTGCGACCACTCAGGAGCAGCAACGTGAGGGCGGCCGGCCCCGGCGCCGCGGTTCCGAAGGTACGCCGGGAACGCGTCCCGAGCTGCTGCATCGACCCGTTCCCGGAGGTGAGCGGGTACCAAGTTCGCGTCCCGGCGGGCGGCCCGGAGGGCCCGGCGTGGGTCTTCCGACGATGACACCGCCCCCGAGCCCGACGCCCGAGCCGACCGCTGTGCCGGAGCCAACCGGAACCCCGGAGCCGAGTGCGACGCGCACACCGGAGCCTGCAGGGAATCCCTAGACGGCGAAGCGGAAGATGATCACGTCGCCGTCGCGAACCACGTAGTCGCGGCCCTCGAGGCGGAGCGTACCGCGGGTGCGGCAGGCGGCAAACGACTCAGCTTCGAGTAACTCCTTCCAGTTCACCACCTCGGCGCGGATGAAGCCGCGCTCGAAATCCGAGTGCACTACACCGGCCGCCTTGAGCGCCGGGGTCCCCTCGGGGATCGACCAAGAGCGACACTCCTCCTCTCCCGTGGTGATGAACGAGATCAGACCCAACAGGGAGTAGGCGACACGCAGCAAGCGCTCATGGGCGCGGTCGGGGAGGCCGAGGTCAGCCAGAAAGACCGCCTGATCTTCCCCCGAAAGACGTGCCACCTCCTCCTCCAACGTGGCGCAGACGGCGCTCACCATCACGCGCGGGCGCCGATGCCAGCGCGTGAGTCCCGCGCGCTCGGCGGCGTGGCCGAGATCTGCGGCGTCGTCCTCACCCACGTTGAGAACGACCAGGAGAGGTTTGGCGGTGAGAAAGGCGAAGCCCTTGAGCCGGTGCTGCTCTGCGCTGTCGAGGTCTGCCTCGCGGAGCGGGGTTCCGGCTGCGAGGTGCGCGTGACAGCGCTCGAGAGCGGCCTGCTCTGTCTGGAGGTCCGGGGTGCGCCGCTTGACCATGTCTCTAGCGACCCGATCGAGGCGGGCCTCAGCCTGCGCGAGGTCGGCGAGGAGAAGTTCGGTCTCGATCAACTCGAGGTCTTGAGCGGGATCGACCCGCCCCTCGGGGTGCGGCACGAGCGGCGATGGGAAGGCACGGAGGACCACGGTCAACCCGTCCATCGTGCGCAACTCGGGAAGGTTGAGTGCCTGGGTGCCACCGCGAGTGATCGCGGGGACGTCAACGAATCGCACCGTGGCCGGCGTGGTCTTCCGTGGCCGGAACAGTTCGGCGATGCGGTCGAGGCGATGGTCGGGAACGTGAGCGACGCCGACGTGGGCCTCCCTCCGACCATGGCTTGGCTGGGGTGTGTGACCCGTGAGCAGAGAGAAGAGCGTGCTCTTTCCGGACAGCTCCAGCCCGAGGATGCCGAACTCCAAGGTCTCCTCCGTAGAGATTCTAGCGTTTCAGCCAAAGACTGGACGGCCCATTCCCGGGGCTCAGCTGGTTGGCCCGGGTGTGTGGATCGTGGCATGTGAGCAAGTGGCGGTCGTGCGGGCCAAGAGAACCACCAGGCGGGGCCGCTCCTGCGCGGCAGTCCGTCAACGCCGGTCAGGCGACCTCAAGGCCGCGAAGCAGAAGAGTGGGAACGGTCACGGCGCAGGAGAGCGAGAAGCTGGCGGGATCGTTGCCGGCCGCCACGAGACCGGCGAGCAGCCGCCGGAGGGAACCCCGCAGCTCGACGATGGGGTGGGCAGCGGCAAAGCGACCATGCCGAACCGAAACGGCTCCGGCGCGGAGAGAAAAGCGTCCGGACTCCGGTTCTCTGCGGAGGCGGCCCGCCGGGATGGCGAGGTAGCAGCCCTGCTCCATCATCTGCAGCAACTCAGCCGGGGACCGCGCCGGTATGGCGTGGAGCACCACGTTTGCCGGCCCGGACTTGGGTGGCGCGACGTAGGTGGAGCGAACCGCTCCCCCCGCACCCATGCCACGCTGGTGGGTGTCAGCCCAGCAGCCGCAGCGTTCCTGGAGTCTGCCGTCAGCGAGCAAGGTCAGAGGACGACTGGCGACTCCCTCACCGTCGAACGGCAGAGGGAGGAGACCTGAGGGCCCGCTCCTCTCATCGACCAGACACCAGGCCTTGGCAATCCGTGGCTCGCGCGCACCGGTATGGAGGGTGTCCTCAATTATCGCGGCCCCGAGTGCCTCAACGAGCGGCGCGGCCACGGCAGGAGCGAGAAGGACATCGGTCAGACCCCCACTCGCGGCGCTGCCGCGGCTCGTCAGGCGGCTTGTCTCGCACGCCTGACGCACGAATGCGTCAGGGTCGAGGTCGGCCAATGAACGAGCTGCACGGTGGAAGAGACGTTGCGGTCCCTCGCCGGCGGCGATGAGCACCTCGATCGCGCATCCGCAAGCCGGCGCGCGAGCGGTGAAACCCTCGCCGGTAAGGATGCTCGCGGTTGAGCAGCCGTCGAGCATGCGTACCTCACGGAGGAGGAGGCCCCTGCCCTCGCGCGCGAAGCCCTTCTCGAGCGCCTTCAGGAACCCCTCACGTGCCTCTTCACCACCGGCCTCCGGAAGCCCGGGAACCGCCGTCGCCCCCAATAGGCGTGCCGGCGGAAGCGGGTCTGGGCCGGGAAGGAGGTTCTCCCGGGCGAGCCGCGCCGCCTCTCTCCCCGCGGCGGCGTGACTGCCGGCTGCGGCCCCGAAGCCGACCTTGCCGGCCACCACGACCCGACACCCCACTCCGACCTCGAGTAGGTGCTGGCGCTCTTGGTTGCCGCTGTGGCCGGTCCGTCGCACGACGGTCTCGCCGACCTTAGCGAAGGTCTCGAACCGGCAGCGGTGACGAGCCAACTCGTCGGCCGCCCGCAGGAGTGCTGGGAGCACGTCCGCGAATTGCGGCCTCATCTCACCTCCATCCCCTCGACCAACAGCCACGGAGCGACGGCGCCAGCGGGGACGACCTCTCCCGCCTTGCCGCACCACCCCGGCTCGCCGCTCTCCTGTGGCGTGCCAAAGGCTCCCAAGAGCCCGGCGCGAACGCGATCGACCCGGCCCACCAGCGTGAATGGGTGCAGCCGCGAGGCGCGCCGACCGCGCTGCAACCGCCAGCCGCTGCGGACGCCGAGCTCAAGCAGTTCCGAGAGCGGATCCAGGCTGCCTGCACTGACGCTTTCGACCTCGATCGTGGCGCCCTCGCGGGGCGGATCTTCGGGCCAGGCGTTGGTGACGATGAGGTTAGACAACCTCGGTCTCGGCGGTGCGTGCACCCCCGCGCGCCGCGCGTTACCGGGTTGCACCCCGAGCGTCGCCGCAGAAGCCTCGTCGCACAGCGCGCCGATGAGCGTGCCAGCCGCAAGCAGCGGGCGAGGCTGACCCGGGTAGCCCTCGTCGTCGGTATCGAAGGCTCCCGGGAGATCGAAGCGAGTGGGATCGTCGATCACATCGAGGGGCAAAGCGAGGAGTCGCTTGCCCCAGAGGCGAGCGAGAGGCGAGGTGCCGGAAACCAGGAAGTCGCCCTCGAGCGTATGGCCGAGCAGTTCATGGAGAAGAACAGCGGCTGCTGCAGGAGCGAGGAGCGCACGAGCGGGACCGACCGGGGCGCTTGCCCGGCCGGGTGGGAGCGCTTCGGGCGGTCGCCAACCCAACGGTCGCGGGAACGTCGCGAGAGAGCGGCGCCCATTGACAAGCGTGACCTCGAGGAGCTGAGGTCGCCTCAGCGTGACGGCCCGACCCCCTCGCACCACGGCTGCCCACCGCCAGCGCCAGCGCACGGACTCGCAAGTCTCCGGGAGCTCGGCTACGAGGGGCGCGAGGTCGGGAGGCACAGGATGGGGCGGCGTGCCGAGAGTCGGCAGAGTCCTTCCCGGAACGTCGAGCAGCCGTGCAAGGGTCACGCGTGTGAGGCCGTCGGCGGAGTAGTGGGTACCCTCACGCCGCACGGCCCCACCCTCCCTCAGGATGGCGTGGCGCGCCACTATATTGCCTCTTTCGATGTGGCACACAGTGTCGGCCACGCGCTCGAGGAAGAGATCACGAAAGCCCGCGGGTCGCGCTCGGGCGAGCGCGGCGGCGAGAGCGTCGAGGCTGGGGGCTTGGTCTCGCTCCATGGCGGCGTCGTGATAGCATAAACCGCTCTTAGGCACGGGAAGGAGACGCCAGGTGGGCGAGGACTTCCGGGAGCGTTTGCGGCAACTCGAAGTGGCCAGCCTCGAGGGCGGCGGCGCGGAACGGACTGCCAAGCAGCATGCAGCCGGGAAGCTGACGGCCCGAGAGCGTCTCGACCTGCTTCTCGACGCGGGATCATTCGAGGAGGTCGACCGTCTCGTCACGCACCGCTGTCACGACTTCGGCATGGAGCGCCAGCGCATCCCGAGCGACAGCGTGGTAACGGGTTTCGGGCGCATCGAAGGGCGGCCGGTAGCTTTGTTCGCCCAGGACTTCACCGTCTTCGGCGGCACCCTGTCGGAAGCTCACGCCGAGAAGGTGTGCAAGATCATGGATCTTGCCCTGAAGTTCGGCATCCCCGTCGTTGGGCTCAACGACTCCGGCGGGGCAAGGATCCAGGAGGGCGTCGTCTCGCTCGGCGGTTACGCGGATATCTTCCTCCGCAACACGATCTGCTCCGGAGTGATCCCCCAGATCTCGGCGATCCTGGGGCCATGCGCCGGTGGGGCGGTGTACTCGCCGGCGATCACCGACTTCATCTTCATGGCGCGAGGCACGAGCTACATGTTCGTCACCGGGCCGGAGGTGATCCGTACCGTCACCCACGAAGAGGTGACGATGGAGCGTCTCGGCGGCGCGACGAGCCACAGCCAGATCTCCGGCGTCGCCCACTTTGCGTGCGCGGACGATGTCGACACCTTGCGCAGCGTCCGCAGGCTGATCTCTTTCTTGCCGCTCAACAACGCGGCCGATCCGCCGCTGCGCTCCACCACCGACCCGGCGGACCGTGAGGACGAGAGCCTCGACACGCTGGTGCCGGTGGATCCCAACAAGCCGTACGACATCAAACTGCTGATCCGCACCGTGGCGGACGATGCGGATTTCCTCGAGATCCACGAGCACTTCGCCAGGAACATCGTTGTGGGTTTCGTGCGGCTCGCAGGTCACCCGGTCGGGATCGTGGCCAACCAGCCTGCCCACCTTGCCGGAGTACTCGACATCGATGCCTCGGACAAAGGGGCTCGCTTCACCCGGTTCTGCGATGCGTTCAACGTCCCTCTCCTGATCCTGGAAGACGTCCCCGGCTTTCTCCCCGGTGTCGCCCAGGAGCACGGGGGCATCATCAGGCACGGCGCCAAGCTGCTCTTCGCCCTCGCCGAGGCCACGGTGCCCAAGGTCACGGTGATCACCCGCAAGGCGTACGGCGGGGCGTACTGCGTGATGGGCTCCAAGCACATCCGAACCGATTTCAACTTCGCGTACCCTACCGCCGAGATCGCGGTCATGGGTCCGCAAGGGGCAGTGAACATCCTCTACAAGAGGGAGATCGAGCGCGCCACGGAGCCCGAGACGCGGCGAGGCGAGCTGGTGGGCGAGTACACGGAGAAGTTCGCCAATCCACTCGTGGCGGCGGAGCGGGGCTTCGTGGATGCCATCATTCATCCCCGGCAGACCCGGCGGCGCGTGATCACGGCGCTCCAGTTGTCCGCGAACAAGCGCGACTGGATGCCGCCGAAAAAGCACGGGAACATCCCGCTATGAGACGAGGTGTCCGGTGAGGGTCCTCGTCGCCAACCGGGGCGAGATCGCCGTACGCATCATTCGAGCGTGCCGCGAGCTGGGCCTCGAGAGTATCGCCGTCTACTCGGATATCGACCGCACGCAGCCGCACGTGCTGGCCGCGGATCTCGCCGTCTGCATCGGCCCGGCACCGGCGCGCGAGTCGTACCTCAACCAAGGTGCGATCCTCGACGCTGCCGCCGCGACGGGCGCGAGGGCGATCCACCCCGGCTACGGCTTTCTCGCCGAGAACGTCTCCTTTGCCCGTGCGGTGGAGGACGCCGGGCTGGTGTGGATCGGCCCACCGCCGAGGGCGATCGAGCTGCTCGGATCCAAGACGGCGGCCCGAGAGTTGGCGGCGAAGGCAGGAGTACCCGTGGTCCCGGGCAGTCCCCCGCTGGCCGACGCGACGCAGGCGGCCAGCTTTGCGGGAGAGGTCGGCTACCCCATCCTCCTCAAGGCCGTGGGCGGCGGCGGCGGCAAAGGGATGCGCGTGGTGGACGGGGAAGCTGCCTTGGCGGGGGCCTTCGCTCGCGCCTCTTCCGAAGGACGGTCGTTCTTCGCGGATGCCCGTGTCTACGCGGAAAAGCTGATCGCGCATCCCCGCCATATCGAGGTGCAGGTCCTCGGGGATCACTTCGGCAACCTCGTCCATTTCGGGGAGCGCGAGTGTTCCCTGCAGCGCCGCCACCAGAAGGTCGTCGAGGAGTCACCGTCGGTGGTGGTCGACTCCAGGTTGCGGGCGAGGCTCGGCGAGGCAGCACTGGCGGTCGCGCGCGCTGCGGAGTACGCCTCGGCCGGTACGGTGGAGTTTCTCCTCGACGAGCGGGGGAGCTTCTACTTCCTCGAGGTCAACACCCGCCTTCAGGTCGAGCACCCGGTCACCGAAATGGTGTGTGGCGTCGACCTGGTGCAGCTCATGATCCGTGAGGCGTTAGGGGAGCCCTTGTCGTTGTCCCAGGGCGATATCGCTCCGCGCGGCCACGCCATCGAGTGCCGGGTGTATGCCGAAGATCCGCTTCGCGGCTTTGCTCCCTCGCCGGGTGTCGTGCAGGTCGTGCAGCGGCCAGCCGGACCCGGGGTTCGGGTGGACAGCGGTGTGCGGACCGGATCAATCGTTCCCCTCGACTACGACCCGATCCTCGCCAAGCTGGTGGTGTGGGCGGAGGACCGGCCGCGGGCCCTAGCTCGCCTTCGCCGTGCCCTCTCGGAGTACCGCATCGGCGGCATCGCGACCACCCTGCCTCTCTTCCGGCTGCTCCTCGACGCACCGGCGTTCGTCAACGGGGACCTCCACACCGGCTTGCTCGACGAGTTGCTGGGTCGCGGTTCGGTAGAGGCTCTCGAAGCCGCGGGCGACCCCACGCTTGAGGAGATCGCCGTCGTTGCCGCGGCGTGCCTCGCGGCCAAAGAGGCTGCACACGTGCCCACCGACGGCTTTGAGACGGCCGAGCGTGAAGGGGGAAGGTGGCGTGATGAGGGCCGTCGCACGGCACACGGGAGGACGCCCCGGTGATGGGTTCCTGGCCCGAACCACGTTCATCTCCGATTCGCCGCTGGGCGAGCGCGTGGAATGGGGCGGTGCCACGCCATGGCAACGGAAGGGTGGCCGGGGAATGAAGTGGTGGGTAGAGCGCGAGGGTCGGCGGGTCGATCTGTCGGTACGCTGTGTGGGTGAGGGTTTCGAGGTCACCCTTGACGGTCGCGTCCAGCGTGTCGACCTCGTTGCTGCCGGCGGTGGCCTCTCCAGCCTTCTCTGTGACGATGGCAGGAGCTTCGCCGTTGCCGCTCAGAAGCTCGGCCCAACGCGCTTCCGCGTCTCTCTCGGCGAACGCGACTTTGAGGTGCACCTGCGCGATCCGCTCGAGCGAGAGATCGCCTCCGCACCCGGCGTCGTCTCCGGTCGCCAAGAGGTGCGGGCGCCGATCCCGGGAAAGGTCGTTCGCGTGGACGTCACGGTCGGAGCGAGCGTGACGTCAGGACAACCACTGTTGGTGCTCGAGGCGATGAAGATGGAGAACCAGATTTGCGCCGAGGGCTCCGGGTCGGTGGGGGCGGTGCTGGTTTCTCCGGGCCAGACCGTGGAGGGGGGCCAGATCCTGATCGTCGTTGAGTGATGTTCGCGTGGCTGTACACTCATTCAAAAATTCGGACGTCAGCGCATCTGCTCATCCAGCCAACATGGCCCTTATCAGTGGCTTCGGTGCTTGAGGCGACTGGCAGGGAACTTGCTACGATGAGGCACAGAGAATTGGCAGGCGGGCGGAGGCGGCCCTCGCTGCGTCACGGCCCTCGCGCCCGGAGGTATGATCGAAGGTAAAGAAAGGAGGTTCGCCTATAGCGCAGTGGCATTTCGGCGATGCAGTAGCTACGCGTGATCCTCACGATTCTTGAGGGAAAGGAGGTTGTATGAGATTCCGCTCAACGTTTCTGCTGATGACCCTGGTGACCCTCCTCGCCGTCGTACCGGCGATGGCCCAGAAGGTCACGGGTGGGCTGCAGGGCACAGTCGCTGATCAGGACGGCCAGGCGTTGCCAGGTGTGACGGTGGCGATCACCTCGCCGGCGCTGATGGGCCAGCGCACCGAGGTCACCGACACTGCCGGCAAGTTCCGTTTCGTCCTCCTGCCACCGGGGACGTACGTGGCTGAGTTCACCCTGCCCAGCTACCAGGCGGTGAAGCTGGAGAACATCGTGGTGGGGATCGAGAAGACGATCACCGTCGAGGTGACGATGCAGTCGGCGTTCGCCGAAGAGATGATCATCACCGGCGGCGCGCCGGTGGTGGACGTCACCTCCACCACGATGGGGAACACTTTCAACCAGGAGATGATGCAGAACATCCCGACGGGTCGTGGATTCCAGGCGCTGACGTTCCTGGCGACTGGCGCCGTCGATGGCGGCGGCCTCCGTGACACCGAGGTCGCGGGCAACCCGTCGATCATGGGCGGTTCGGTGGCTGAGAACCGTTACGTCGTCGACGAGATCGACACCACCGACCCGGCCTACGGCCTCATCGGCAAGAACGTCTCCATG
>Ga0316624_10000985_pt1 | contig 10674 bp, 7 predicted proteins | sample OWC_Aug_N3_C1_D5_FD_207657 | JGI IMG/M metagenome (GOLD analysis project Ga0316624, IMG submission 207657) | Wetland soil microbial communities from Old Woman Creek delta, Ohio, United States - OWC_Aug_N3_C1_D5_A | ecosystem: Environmental > Terrestrial > Soil > Wetlands | place: USA: Ohio...
CTGCGGGCTCAGGGCAAGCAGGCGAGGTGCATAACCTTGAAGCTCAGGTATGGCGATTTCGAGACCATAACCCGCAGCCATACCTTGAAGCAAGCCGCTGATACTGACCGGACGATATTCGAGGTTGGATGCAGATTATTGGATAAGGCAATCGAGCACAGGGCTGTGCCGGTGCGGCTCATCGGCATCGGCGTATCAAACCTGGTTGAGGGGAGACAGCTCAATATGTTTGATCCCTGGGCCGAGCTGCTGGAGCAGCTTAACCAGGCTATAGACCACATTCGAGATAAGTACGGTTTCACTGCTATCGAGTCGGGCTGCACACTGCCTCTAAAAGAGGTGTTCCCTACCGAAGACGGCCGCTATCTGCTGAAAACCCCTTCGCTATCGCGGTAGGGGCACGGCTACTGTGCCCCTAGCTGGATTGAACTTCGTCCTCGCTAAAGCTATACTTACCTCCGGTTGGAGGCGACACGATGGCTGTTCGAATTATTACTTTAAGCGAAAATAGTGCCCAGCTTGATTTCCTGGGCGAATGGGGCTTAAGCATCCTGGTGGAGACTGAGGGCTGCAGAGTCCTGCTGGATACCGGCCAGAGAATGGCCGCCGTCCATAACGCTGACCTGATGGGTATCGACCTTTCCACTATTGATAAGATTGTGCTCAGCCATGCTCACGGAGACCACACAGGCGGGCTGCGCGAGGTGTTGCGCAGAACGAAGAAGGGAATCGAAATCATAGCGCATCCCGACATCTGGATACCGAAATATGTACGGTACGGCGAGTCGAACCGTTACGTGGGGATGCCCTTTCTCAGAGAGGACCTGGAGTCTTCCGGCGTCACTTTTACTCTAACCAGGAAACCCTTCAAGATACGCGATGAGATGATGACCACCGGCGAGATAGAGATGACCAACGACTACGAAACTATTGATGACAGGCTATATGCAAGAAAGGGTAGCAAGATGATACCTGACCCTCTGGCTGATGACCTTGCGCTGATAGTAAGGACAGGTCAGGGGCTGGCGGTGATTACAGGCTGCGCCCATCGCGGCATTATCAATACCGTGCGCCATGTCCAGAAGCTCGCCGGAGGAGAGCCGATACATACCATAATTGGGGGTATGCACCTGTATCTCTCTCCTCAGGAACGAATTGAGAAGACCGCCAGCGAGCTGAAAGGGCTTGGTTTACAGAGGCTGGGCGTCTCCCACTGCACTGGTTTTAACGCCTCCATGGTATTAGCAAGGGAGCTCGGCGAGGTATTTTCACTGAACAACGCTGGCACACAGTACATGCTAGAGTGATGAGACATCTCCTCTAGGCAACAATCATAAATACACGCTTGTGATGAGGTCAGTTGCTGGGCAGGGCAGGAAGAACCATCATTATCTGTCTTGCCATTGTCTGGACCTGGCGCATGGATTGATAGACAACGGGAGCAATGCCGTGTTCTCCTCTCCATTTTACGTGTGGCTCATCATCCCATTTAGCAACGATGTGCAAGGCCAGACAGTAAAGCGCAGCGAAGTTGCTGATGCAGGGGACTATTTTATTGCAAATCGGACATCTAATCGGTTTGGTATCATCTGCCATCGCTGCTCTCCTTCACACACGTGAGCTATCAACGTGAGATTTTTCACACCTCAAGCGCTGCCTACTTGTTCTACAACAGACAGATAAGTCAGATAATAGCTCTGGCTTCTAGCTTCACTACGTACCGATAATTGATGCCGCAAAAAGGGCACTGAACTGTTGCATCGTTCATCCTGATGTTATCCTGTATGTACATATTGCACTTGCTGCACTGTATGATAACGCGACCATGTACTTTGATCTGAACCGGTCTCGCAGTCTTTTCTTCGTCCATCTCACCTCCGAGATAAAGTGGGCTTAAGTCGTATCGCTCTGTACCACTTATTTACTACTTGACGAAGACATATTTTCACCAGGTCTTTCGCAGTGGGCTGGGCTGTTAGGGGGCCTCCTCGGCTTGATCGATCAAATCGGTCCAGTATCTAATTTACTAATACAGTATCTTTCCTAAGCCGGTTAATCATATCCTGAGCAGCTTCGACATATTTGACATCGTCACCTGGAGCCAAATTGATAAACCTTTTATAGAACTCTAGAGCCTTTTGGGACTCCCCCTGACTCTGGTAGGTTTGCCCGAGACAGAAATTAGTGGCGGCATCATTGGGGTCTATGTTTAAAGCTTCCTTAAACTCAGCTATAGCACATTGAATATCTCCTATAGCCTTATAGGCAACCCCGAGATTGTAGTGGCTCTGGGCAAGGCCCGGGTCTATTCTGAGTGCCTCTCTAAATTCTTCGATGGACCGTTCAGCGTTGCCCTGGGCATAATAGGCAACCCCGAGATTACTGTGAGCATCAGCGAGATACGGGTTTATATGCAGAGCCTTCTGATACTCGCTAATTGCGAGGTCAACTTGCCCTTGAACATGATAGGCAACACCCAGGTTGTTATGATCTTCGGCGTCTCCATACATGGCGAGCTTCTCAGCAATGGCTCCATAGCCAATAGTTTTCGCGTTCACTTCTTCCGATATCCTGTCTGCGCTAATCATTTCATTTACCCCCTGTTGGCCTCCAATCTTAGAGAAAGCGCAAGCGACGATGTTATTAACAGGATTACACAAAAAAAGCAAACCAGTTTACATTTTTTGCGGGGAGAGTTTGGTTAAGCCAGCGAGGTTCTGGTTCAGTGGGTTTGCCTTCGAATCTCTTCGGGGCGAAGAATTATGATGCGTTTCTTATCGATGCAGATCAACCCTTTATCTTGAAATACACCTAACAGTTTATTGATGGCTACTCGGCTTGCTCCCACAAAATTCGCTAAGTCCTGCTGAGTTAAACGCAGGTCTATCTCTATGCCCCTTGCAGTTTCGAGGCCATGCTTTTCGCTCAACTCCAAGAGACGCCTGCGTAACCGGGCTGACAGGTCAAGAAAAATAGCGTCCTCCAGCAAAACATTGGTACGCCGCAAACGGTCACTCAGGGCAGCTAGCATATCGCCGGCAAGCCCTGGATGTTTTCCGATAACATCCAGGAAAGCATCACGTTGTAATGTCGAGACTCTGGTTTCTACCATTGCTATAGCAGTAGCTGAACGAGGCCTGCCATCCAGCAGGGAAAGTTCGCCAAAAAAATCACTATCCGTCAAGATAGCTAAAATCACTTCCTCTCCCTCTAAGGAGGCTGTCGCAATCTTTACCTGACCGCTCTTAATGATGTAAAGCGTAGAACCCGGGTCGTCTTTGTGGAAAATAGTCTCGCCTCTCCGATAATGCCGTGTTGTCAGCTTGGTGACAAGCTCTGTGAGATAGGCAGGTTTAAGCGATGAAAAAATGGGAACCTTGGCCAGTAAATTGACTTCTTCCATATTCATATGCTCGGTGGCTATATCAACCAATCATGTCAGCTTGACAGTTTCTGACAGCACCTTCTGTGTCTTGCACAGCCAGTATTCCATTCCCATATCTTGGAACATGGTTTGGGCTCTTCTCAGATACTCCAGAGCCTTTTCCCTATGACCTGTGTTGGAATAAAGTTCTCCCAAAAAGAGGTATCCCTGAGCGCATTTTGGCTTGGCCTTCAAAGTCTCAAGTTCCCCGATACCTTGAAGAATATTTGCTTCGGCTTCACCATACTTTGATATGTCTACCTTTCCGAGTATTCTTCCCAGCAAGACCTTTGAGTCGGCGTTTATGAGTTTCTCTTCATTTCTTTGTGACAATGTCAAAGAGTCTTTGACATACTTTAGAGCGTTTTCCAGATCACCAGTGTCAAAATTCACCAAGCTCAGACAGTAATAGCACTGGGACAGCTGCATGGAGACAGAGCCATCTCGATAAATTTGAGCCGCTGTCTCTAAGTGGCTTTTTGCTTGTTCGAGCTTGCCGATCAGGAAATAGGCATGCCCGAGTTGCATCCAGTTCAAGCCTAATAGGGCTACGATTCCAGAGTCTCCAGTATACTTGATGGCGTTTCGCACATGTGTTAGTGCAGTCTTTCCTTCGCCTCTGTCAAGGCAAAGAAAACCGTAGATTGTTTCAGCAGTGGCCATGTTGTACAGATTATGTGATTCATCTGCTGTACGGAGTGCTTTCCGGCAAAGGATTTCTCCTCCAACGAAATCACCAAGAATGCCCGTGCTGAGTGCAAAATACGCTAGAAGTGCGGAATACAAGTTGAGCGGGCCACCAAAGGAGTCGGATTCCCTTCCGGACTTCTCAAGCAACGATAGTATTCTTGGGACAATCTCAACAAGTTTTGTGTGATGTCCGGCTATGGTATAGGCAGAACATATATTGAATCCGACGGGGCCTACAAGGTCAATATCTTCAATCTCCTCGGCTTGTTCAAGGCAATGTTCCGCATATTCTATGCCCTTAACGACATCGCCAAGAAATGAATAATATAAGCCTATGCTGCTATAAATGACGGCACGGCTTCTTTTGTCATCAAACTGTCTTGCGATGCTTTCGCCCTCTTGCAGCATCTTGAGCGAATCCTCAGGGTAAGCCAGTATTCTCATGGGGCCTTCTACGGAGAGACAGAGTTCGACCTTCCTTTTCTTATTTTCCTCAGTGTCAGGCTCCAAATTGAGCACGTTCATTGCATCTCTGTAGAAATTGAATGCTTCTAAGTTGGAGTATTTACGTGCCGCTTTATCTCCCGATAGTCTGAGATATTCATAGGATTTCTCGTGGTTTTCACTCTTTAAGTAATGATGCGCCAGCACCTCGTAGAAATCCTCCAAACGGTGCGAATAGAGTTCCTCAATGGCTCGGCCTACTGTTTCATGAGTCTTTTTTCTCCTTTTAGTGAGCAGGCTGTTGTAGGCTACCTCCTGTGTGAGAGCGTGTTTGAATGAGTATTCCAACTCTGGGAAAAGGCTCTTTTCATATATGAACTCTAAATCCTGTAACCTCAACAGATCGGGTTTCAGGTCTTCTCTTATCCCAGTCGTAATCTGGAGCAGACGAAAAGGGAAGTCTCTTCCGATTATAGACGCAACCTGCAGAGTCTGCTTTAGATTATGCTCCAGACGGTCTATGCGCGCTGCAATGATACCCTGTATGGTATCAGGCACCTGCACATCGGACGCTTTTTTGCAGAGGGCGTATTCGTTGTCTATTTTCTTTATCGAACCATTTTCAATTAAGGCACGCGTCAGTTCTTCTACAAATAGAGCGTTGCCACCAGATTTGCTAATTATGACTTCTTTCAGCTCAGAAGCCACGTCACCGTCCTCTAGCATGGATTCAAGCATCCTGGCGCTGTCTCTAGAGGAGAGTTGATCCAAGCCAATCTGTCGATAATAAGATTTGCTAACCCATTCGTGGGAATGCCCGGGACGATAGAGGATTATCAACAGGATATGGACATTGGGTAACCAGTCGATGAAATAGGTGAGGAACTGTTCGGATGTCGTGTCAATCCATTGAGCGTCTTCAACAGCAACTATTATTGGTTTGTTTTGACTCTCGCGGATTAGGAGGTCTCGTACTGCCTCGAATACCTTTTCCCTTTTCAATGAGGGTTCGAGCTTGACGTATTCCTGATTGTCTATCGGAAGCGACAGAATTTCCTGCAAAGGAGTTAAAATGTCTTTTAGCTTTTCGTCGAGGTGCCTTACTTTATCTCTCATGTCTCTTTTGACGACAAACTCACGTTTTCCTTCCTCAATATTGAAGTAGAATTTTAGTATATCCAATATGGGCAGATAGGGCATAGAACCAATATAGTGGAGGCACCGGCCCTCGAGGTAGGTGTAGTTTTCTTGAGAAAGCATTCTTCTCAACTCAAGCAGGAGCCTTGATTTTCCCACCCCTGCCTCGCCCACGATACCTACGACCTGGCCATATCCGGACTGCGCCTTTTCGTAGGCTTCTTTGAGAGTCTCAATTTCTTTGTGCCTGCCGACGAATTTTGTCAGCCCCTTAAGAATGGCGGCCTCAAGTCGCGTCTTAAGCTGGCTTGGCTCGATAAGCCTGTAAGTCTTTATTGGCTCCTCTTTGCCCTTTACAGTCACTTCTCCTAGAGACTCAAGTGTGAAAAAGTCTTTGACTATTTTGTAGGTATCTGCAGTAACCAGGATAGTCGAGGGCTTCGCTATGCCCTGCATTCTGAAAGCCAGGTTAGTCGTGTCTCCGATCGCTGTATAGTCCATACGCAAGTCATTGCCAATCGCGCCCACAATGACGGGGCCGGAGTTGAGCCCTGCACGTATCTTGAAATCCACCCCGTATTGCTTCCTAACTTTATCGCTATATTCTCCGATGGCCTGCTGTATCGACAACGCTGCATAGCAGGCACGCTGCGCATGGTCCTCGCTGGCTATGGGAGCACCGAACAGCGCCATCACGCCCTCGCCGGTGAATTTGTCGACCGTGCCTTCGTATTTATGGATTTCGGCCATTAAAAGCTGAAAACATTCATCCATAATCTGGTGAACTTCCTCGGGATCGAGCTTTTCAGAAATAGATGTGTAGTTGACTATATCAGCAAACAGCACAGTGACGAGCTTTCGTTCCCCTTCCATGGAACCTCGCATAGTGAGGATTTTATCAGCTAAAAATTTGGGGGTATACGAGCGGGGCCTTGAGTAATCAACTGAAGTCTTAGCCCTGCTCTCCCTTAGTTCGTGACCACAACCGCCACAGAATTTGTCTCCAGGGAGGTTTTCAAAACCGCAGTCGGAACAAGTGTGTTCGAGCTTAGCCCCGCATTCCCGGCAGAACTTGCGCCCTTTTGGGTTCTCGATTCCGCACTTTGGGCATTCCATTTTGTGTTCCCCCTGAAAGAGTCAAGGAACAACCTCAGCACAGCACATTGATAGGTGAGTGTAGAATCAGACTATTCTTCGTCAGCTTTGAAACCTGAAAGTAGATTTTGTGTTCTGCGCAGCCAGTAGTCCATGTTCATTTCCTGGAACATTCCCTTAGCTTTGTTCAAGTGCTCCAAAGCTTTATCCCTCTGGCCTGTCTCGGCATAAAGTTCGCCAAGGTAGAGATATCCTTCTGCACACCACGGCCTCGTTTTGAGTTGATCGAGGATGTTGATCCCGCGAAGAATTAATTCTTCAGCCTTATCACTTTGTGATGGATTAACTCTGCCCGTGACTCTCCCCAGCAGTGCCCATGACCTTCCTTCGAAATGCTTCTCCTCATTAGTCTGCGATAATTCTAGAGCTCTTTCTGCGCAGCTTTGAGCATTTGGCAAGTCGTCTGAATTAAGAAAGACTGTACCCAAGAAATAGTATTGGAGCGACAACAAAAATGGCATTCCTGTATCATTATGGATTTGAATGCCCTGTTCTATATAGGCTCGGGCCGTTCCTAAATTTCCGAGAAAACAATACCCCATGCCCAATACGGTCCGGGCCAGCCCCATGATGATGACAGCTTGTGCCTCATCAAGATAACTAACAGCTTTCTGTGCATGCGCTATAGTGTTCTTTCCATCTCCCCGGTGCATATACAAATAGCCATAATTCACTTCTGCCCAGCCTATGCTGTATACACTATTTATCTTAATTGCAGAGCGAAGGGCTTTCTCACATAATGTTTCTCCTTCTTCAAATCTCCCCAACATCGCCATAGCATGCCCGCAGTGTGCGTGGATTGCCGAATAAGTATTAAGCGGCCTGCCAAAGAATTCAGCCTCCTTCTGGGTTTTCTCGATCAAGGCGAGTACCTTAGGAGCTGCGTCAACTATTTTCAAAGGATCACCAGACAAGAAATACGAGTTGCAAAGGTCCTGTCCAACTCGAGCCACAAGATCAACGTCTTCTACTTCTAATGCCTCTCTAAGGCAGCTCTCGCTATAGTTTATTGACTGGAGGTGGTCTCCATGAAACGAGTAGTACATACCGATGCTGCTGTGTAAGTCTGCCAGATTTCTTTCTTCGCCTAGCTCTGTTGCGAGTCTTTCCCCATCCTTGAGTAACTCCAATGAGTCCTCCGGGTAACCCAGTGGTCTAATGGGCCCTGTTATCAAGAGGTAGATTTCGAGTTGTTGCCTCCTGTTATCTTCTGTTTCAGCTTGCTTTTTTAAGGTACTGATAGCTTCCCTGTAGAAACGGAAGGCTTCCTTGTTGGAATAATTTTGTACTGCTTTGTCTCCGGATAATTTCAAATACTGGTGAGCTTTTTCAGAGTTATCGCTCCTGGAATAATGGTGTGCCAGCATCTCATAGAACTCCTCCAGCCTTTCACCGTAAAGCTGTTCTATCGCTTGCCCTATCTTCTCGTGTATCTCCTTTCTTCTCTTGAGAAGCAAACTGTTGTAGGCAACCTCTTGAGTGATAGCGTGCTTAAAGATATATTCAAGCTCTGGGAATAGGCTTTTCTCGTAAATGAGCTCTAAACCCTGAAGGTTAAGAAGGTATGATTTGAGGTCCTCTTGCATACCCGTGATGGTGTGGAGGATGCGATAGGCGAAGTCTCTGCCGATAACGGCTGCGACCTGCATAGTTCGTTTAAGGTTGTCCTCCAGGCGGTCCATGCGAGCTGTGACTATTCCCTGAATTGTGTCGGGCACTTGAATTTCGGAGGCTTTTCTGCTTAAGACATACTGATTGTCTTTCTTCTTAATCGAACCATTTTCCATCAGGGTATAGGTGAATTCTTCCACGAAGAGAGGGTTGCCCCCGGCTCTACTAACGATGAGTTCCCGCAGTTCCGGCACCACCTGCGCTCCCTCGAGGATGGACTGGACAAGTTGTGCGCTGGCCTTTGTGGAAAGCTGCCCCACACCGATATGACTGTAATATGACTTGCCTCCCCAGGGATGAGTATATTCAGGCCTGTAAAGAAAAGTCAGTAAGATACTGGCGCTGGCGAGCCAATCTATCAGATACGTGAGGAACTCCTCCGATGTTTTATCGATCCAGTGAAGGTCTTCAACAGCGATAACAAGTGGCTTGTTCTGACTTTCCCGGATCAAGAGGTCACGGATCGCTTCAAAGATTCTCTCCCTTCTTTGCTGAGGTTGGAGACTGAGATAGTTTTCGTCATCTACCTTCAGGGACAAGATCTCATAAAGCGGAGGCAAGATGTCTTGCAGTTTTTCATCCAGCTGCATTATTTTTTCTCTTACATTCTTCTTGATTACAAATTCCCGCTCTCCCTCCTTGATTTCAAAGTAAAATCTGAGGATATCCAGTATGGGTAGATAGGGCATGGAACTCCCATAGTGGAGGCACCGACCCTCGAGGTAGGCGTAATGCCTTTGGGGAAGCATTCTTCTCACCTCGAGTAGAAGCCTTGATTTGCCTACCCCTGCCTCACCCACCACGCCTACGACCTGGCCGTATCCAGATTGGACTTTTTCAAAGGCTTCTTTAAGAGCTTCGGTTTCTTTCTCCCTGCCTACGAATTTAGTGAGGCCCTTGGCTATTGCTGCCTCGAATCTTGTCTGAATACCGCTTGCTTCTATGAGCTCATAGGCCTCAGCAGGTTCTTCCTTGCCTTTCACCTTTAGTTTACCCAGCGGCTTAAACTCGAAGAAATCCCTCGCCAGCTTATGCGTATCTGCAGAAACCAGAATAGTGCCAGAGCTGGCCAATTTTTCCATTCGGGAGGCCAAATTGATAGTGTCGCCGATGACGGTATAATCCATCCGCAAATCATTGCCTATGGCGCCAACGATAACCGGGCCGGAGTTGAGCCCAACTCTCATCTTGAACTCTATTCCGCAATCTTCCTTAACCTTTTCGCCGTATTCTGCAAGGGCTCTTTGAATAGCGAGTGCTGAGTAGCAAGCGCGTTGAGCATGGTCTTCGCTCGCTATTGGAGCGCCGAAGAGAGCCATAATGCCATCGCCGGTGAACTTATCGATGGTGCCTTCGTATCTATGGATTTCGTCCATGAGGAGCTTAAAGCAGCCGTCCATGAGTTGATGGACTTCCTCGGGGTCGAGCTTCTCGGAGATAGAGGTATAGTTGGCGACATCAGCAAAGAGCACGGTGACAAGCTTCCGCTCCCCCTCGACAGTGCTGCGACCCGTAAGAATCTTATCGGCTAGAAATCTTGGAATGTAAGAGCGAGGCTTGGAGTAGTCAGTAACAGGAGGTGCAGCTACTTCTCCCAGGCTTTGGCCGCAGTGACCGCAGAACTTATCACTAAGGAGGTTCTCAGAGCTGCAATTGGGACAAACCTGCACCAGTTTTGTCCCACACTCTCGGCAAAACTTTCTTGTCTCAGGGTTCTCAGACTGGCATTTCGGGCATTTCATCTTCACTATACCTAGTTTTGGTTCTATAGGGTCAGTTTGCTATTGCTAGAGAATCAGGCTTTGAATCCCATTTTCTTTGCCGCTCCAGAGGCGATACCTGCCTGGGGAATCTACTCTGGGAAAGCTTTCCGGGTGGCAGTTTGTGATGCCTGACCAGAGCCCAGGGGTTGTTATCCTTAAGCACGCTGAGCCACCCCGAAGCTTGGCTGAGATGGCTCCTTAACCTTCTCTCAATCAAGGGCATGAGGAGTCCTCTGGGTGTGAGATATTGAGCATAGGCACTTAGGTACAGGCGGAAAAATTGCTTGTAAAATTCTTTTAACTCCAGTCTGGTGGGCAGTGTTGCGTGGAGCAGGTCGTATAATTCATAGTTATGGCTTGTTATCGTTGCTGCTCTTTCGTCGTGTAATA
>Ga0316624_10000986_pt1 | contig 10672 bp, 9 predicted proteins | sample OWC_Aug_N3_C1_D5_FD_207657 | JGI IMG/M metagenome (GOLD analysis project Ga0316624, IMG submission 207657) | Wetland soil microbial communities from Old Woman Creek delta, Ohio, United States - OWC_Aug_N3_C1_D5_A | ecosystem: Environmental > Terrestrial > Soil > Wetlands | place: USA: Ohio...
ACGGCAACGCGGCGCCGCTGGACGTGGCGGCAGCCTGGCAGGAGGGCCGGAAGATCCTGACCTTCTCGGTGGTCAACCCGACCCACGCGGAGCAGACGCTGGCAGTCCGGTTTGTCGGCGCGGCGACGCCGACGAGCACGCGGCTCTACAGCATCAGCGGCTCCGACGAGAAGGCGTACAACGAGCCCGGGAAGCCGAGGGCGGTAGAGGTCAAGGAGATATTGAACGTGCCCTTCTCGAGTGCACTCAGGGTGCCGCCGATGAGCATCTCGCTGTTCGAGCTGGAGGTGAAGGCGCGGGGGCGGTAGGGGAGGGCAGCCCGCGGCCGGCAGCTCGCAGTGAGTGATGCGGAGAACTGACTCTCACTCAATCCGTGCCACGCCGTCGCCGGGCTTCGGGAACCGCTCGAAGACGGCCGGGTCGTGGCCGGGAATGATCAACCGCGGGCTCGAGGCCAGCCGGAGCACCCGCTCCTGGACGCGCAGGTCGGCCTCCTTGTCGTCGGTGGAGCCGGACGGCAGGTGCTTCTCGAGGTTCTCGTAGAGATAGACGTTGTCCGACGCGAGAACGATGGTCCCGGCCGCTGATCGGACGGCCACGTACTGCGACGCGAAGGTGTGCTTGCCCCCGGTGTAGACGGTCACTCCCGGCATGATCTCCTTCGCATCCCCGTCCACGAACACGACGCGGCCGCCCTTTCTCAGCTTCGCCAGCATCGCGGCATCGTCGGGCGTGATGGCCTGATCCTTGGGCTTGCCCTCATCGTCGATGTAGTGGGTGAACTCCTCGCGCTGCATCCAGACGCGCGCCGAGGGGAACAAGTCCACGCCGTTGACGTGGTCCCAGTGGATGTGCGTGATGATGACGTCCGTGATATCCCCGGGTGCGAGGCCGACCTTGCCGATTGCAGCCGAGGGCTTCAAGACGTCGGTGAGCTTCCAGCGCTCGAAGACGGACCCGTGGTACGAGCCCGCGTCCACGAGCACGTTCCGACCGTGCGGACCCTTGAGCACCCAGATCATGAACGGGATGTCGATCTTCCGCGAAGGATCGGCGCCGGCGACAAGCATGGAAGCCGCGAGGCCGGGAGACGTTGCGTACCGCACGGCGTAGACCTCGAACACGGGGGAACCCGGTGCCGGGGTGGCAGGCGGCCTGGCCTGGCCGGCTGCGCTGACGCTCACGCCGACACCCAGCCCGGCGAGGACCGCAAGTTGAGCGAGGACTGCTGCCGTCAGGAATCTGTCTGTCATCTGGCCCCTCCGCGAGTTTCAACCCCGCCTCGGAATCAAGTGGGGCGGGCGGCCTGCCGGCGGTTCTCCGGACCGCCTCGCGGCCGGCGTAGCATCTGTGGCCTGTCCTGTGGCCTATGGCCTGTGGCCTATTCTACGGCCTGTGGCCTACGGCCTCTGTCAGAGATTGAGCCAGTAGGAGAACTTCACGAGGAACACGTTGGTGCCGGGAACGGCGAACATCGAGCCGAAGTCCTGCCGGAAGCGGAACAGCCCGTACGAGCCGGTGTCCTCACGCCCCTGCTGCCACACGACGTACAGGGCTGACCCGGGCTTGTATTCCCAGCGCAGGACGTTCGTCATGCGGAAGGACCGGTAGTTGAAGTCGGGCTCGCCGGTGTACGGGTAAGGCTGGAACTGGTTGGCGAAGGGCGTCGCGCGCGGCCGCACCAGCTCCTTGAAGTCGCTGTAGGCTCCGGCCGAGACGAACGGCTGCGCGTACACCTGCACGGTCAGGGTCGGTGTGATCGTGTAGTTGACGCGGGTCGTGAGCCCCAGCGTCGTCTGGCGAATGCGGCCGAACACGTAGTGGGTGGCGGCGAGACCGGTCACGTTCTCGACCCACTGCGTGTCCTCGTTCAGGTTCTCGAAGTGCACGCCACCGCTCACGACGAGGAACGAAGTGGGGCGGCAGGTGATCTCCGGGTCGAACCCCCAGTCGGAGGCGCCGGCCTCGTCGCGCCAGACGAACCCCATCCAGCCGCCGCTGAGCGCTTTCCGGTTGTCGGTCTGAACGTAGTACCAGACGTTCCCCCCGCGTTTGGACCTCATCGACGGCCCGCCGCGCGTCGATCGGTCGTCGATGCCGGCGCTCTGGACGTTCACGCCGGCGCCGGCCGCCCAGTTCGAGGTGAGCACGATGTGGGCATTGACATTGGCGCCCTTGAACCGCGCGTCGCCGCCGAAGTTCCAGCCGGCCCACTGGTTCAGGTTGAGCCGGAAGTTGCGGTAGAGCTTCGTCGGGGTGTCCCAGCGGAACTGCACCCAGCCGGACTGCTCGATCACGTCCGACCGCCTGACATAGCCGACGTCGTTGACGTCGAACCCGGGCGTCTTGTAGTCCGCGTTGAAACTGAAGCGGGTCTTCGAGCCCCCGATCTTCTGGAGGCCGAGCATGCCGGCGTGCCCGTCGAGCGACGTGCGCGCGGGGTCGTAGGTCAGGTAGCTCGCATCCGGCCTCTGGTAGTAGTGAACGGGATCCTGTTGAAGGTCGTCGATGGCCTGCGCGCTGCCGCGGACGGAGCTGCCCGCCCAGTAGCCGATGATCGAATAGCGTGGGTCCTTGAGCCGCCAGTCCCAGTTCACGCCGCCGGTCGTCGCGCTCGACGGCAGGAAGCTCACATTCGCGTCGAGCCGGCGCGCGGTGTTGGTGAACATCAGGCCGAGCGAGGACTGGTTCTTCCACTCGCGCTTGACCTGGACCGCCGCGAAGTTGGTCAGCGGCTCCACCGTCTCCGACCAGCGTTGCGACCCCAGGGCGAGCTGAGCCTGGCCGTCCGAGGTGACGGCGTCGAGCGCGCCAATCGCGAAGGCGCCCGCCCGGCCCGTGAGCTTGGCCGCGCCGATGATCGGCGTGATCGTCGGCGAGGTGACAAAGCCGCCGTCCGGCGCGTCTGGGCTGACGTGCGGCTGTCGCCCGATGCGGCGCGAGTAGAAGAGCCCGGTGCAGTTGCCGTCGTTGCAGTCGAGATCGAACTGGAGGTTGCCGGAGCTCTCCACGAAGAAGGGCCGCCGCTCTTGGTAGAACGTCTCGAACGCCGTGAGGTTCACCACCGCCGGGTCCGCCTCGACCTGGCCGAAATCGGGATTCACCGTCGCGGTGAGCGTCAGGCCGGGCGTGAGCGCATACTTCAGGTCCGCGCCGACCGTGGCCGACGGATCACGGGGCTTCAGGTACGGGTCGCCGGCCACCACCGGTCGCGTTTCGACCTGGGCGACGCTGTACGGCATCAGCTCGAGTCTCTTCGCGGCACCGGCCAGCCTGAGGCCGCCCAGCTCGCCGAACTGCGACACGAAGCCCGGCCGGCTCTTGGCGATGAGCGGCCACGTCGAGGTCTCGTTCAGCCGGCCGATCTCGCGCCCCAGAGCGAACCCGAAGGTGTCACCCTTGCCCGGTTCGAAGCGCAACTGCGAGAACGGAATCCGGAACTCGGCCTTCCAGCCCTTCTCGTCACGGCTCACCGAAACGTCCCACACGGCGTCCCAGCTCGGGTCGTTGTTGCCGTCGGCGAACCAGTAGGTGTCCTGCTTCACGCCGGCCGGGTTCACCGCGAACTCATAGGCTGTGCGGCGATCGTGGTACGAGTCGACGAGGACGTGGATCCAGTCCGAAGGCGACGCCGAGTCGCGGCGCGTGCGAATGCCGACGATCTTGGCGGGCTCGCTGTCGAACGCCCGGACCGCCACGTAAAGGTAGTTCCGGTCGTACAGCACGCGCACCTCGGTCGGGTAGGTCGGCGGCGCGCCCTCCTTTGGATCGCGCTGGAGAAACGCGGTGATGGGCTCGGCCAGCGCCCAGGAGCCCTCCGTGAAGTCTCCGTCGAGTTTCAGGGCGCTCGCTCCGGTGACCTCGACAGCCTCGATTCGGGCGACGGCCCCAAACCCCGAGGATCTTGTTGGCGGCGCAGCGAGAGCAGGAACAGCGGACGCGAAAAGCAGGATCCCCGTAAGGGTGCGAACCGGGCCCTGTGGCAAGCGCTGACCTCCTCCATCCGTAGACGGAAAAAAGGGGTCGGAAGTTTGCTTTGGCTGAGTGTATTCCACGCGAACGCTCGAGCTGGGGCGGCACGAGAGCGCCTCCACCCTGCACAGCAGCGCCGTGTGCGGCCAGCTCCTGGAATAAAGACAACCGCCCAATGGTTTCTGGAGGAGGTTCCTTTGGAGTGCACCTTCGGGCATGCGAAGCGCCCGGGAGCACTTTCGAGGCAATCGAGGAGGAGAACGAATGAGGCACTTGGCGATGGTGGTGGTGTTCGGCCTGGTCGCTGCCGGTGTGGCGTACGCGGCCCAGGGACAAGCACAGGGACAGGGACAGGGGGCAATCAACGGGTACTTGATCGATCTGAGGTGCGCGGCTCAGCACGCCGGCGAGCCGGGTTTTGCCGCAAAGCACAACAAGGAATGCCTGTTGATGGACAAGTGCGTGAAGAGCGGCTACGGCGTGCTCACCGCAGACAACAAGCTCATCAAGTTCGACAACAAGGGCAATCGGGAGGCGCTGAAGCTCATCAAGGCCACCGACAAGGACATGGACTGGAAGGTCACGGTGACCGGCAAGGTCACGGGCGACAGGATCGCCGTGGCCTCGATTGCCCTCCAGTAGTCCTCTGCCAGGCGACGACCGGGGCCCCGCGCCCGCCCGTGCCGGCCCCGGGGCTCCCTCCGGGCCGTCAGTACGCCCACCGGGCGCGCTTGAAGTAGTAGTACACGTTGGTCTGACGGACGTTGCCCGAGTACTGGTCCTGGCTGAGCACCGCGACCAGTTCCCATCCATCGGCGCCTGCCGCGGCGAGTACGGATCCGCCGGCCGGGGCCGGCTCGATCACGACCCGGTACTCCCACTTGGGCGGCGCTCCGGGCGAGGTGACCGGGATTTTCTGCTGGCTCGCCCATAGCCCCGCGCCAAGCGCCAGCACCAGGGCCGCAGCGAGCGGGGCCAAGAAACGAAAGCTCCTCAGGCGCATCGATGACCTCCGTTGGGCCAAGGATCGCCTGCGGGGAGGCGCGCGTCAATCGGCAACGACGGCGGCACCGACAGCAAGGGCGGCGCAACAGACGGCGGGCCACGGGTCTCGCTGGCGAGCGGGGCGGGCGTGATGGGCCACGGCGGGCCTCCGTATCGAGGCTCGCCGTGGCGGTCTTCAGTGGGGGAGGCCTACTTCTTGCCCGAAGTCCAGGGAACGAACGACAGGTTCGCAGAAAGGGTGCCGGCTTCGTTCTCGGCAATGTCGGTTGCCGTCACGCCCGAGTAGCCGAACTTGGGCTCCGACCCGGCCCAGAAATAGTAGTTGCTGCTGTTCGGGTATGTGGCGTTTCCGAACGTCGCGACGTCGAAAGCCCCTGGATAAAGGTCTCCCGGATCGCCGGCGTTCGTCGCGTGCTCCAGGTGCCAGCGATCGTCGGCCTGGACGAGCGAGATGCCGTAATGCGTCTCGCCGGTCCACGCCTTCCGCCAGCCCTCGGAGCGGAACTCCTTCCAGTTCTCCGCCTCGTTCGGCCTTCCGTAGTTGCGCCACAGCACCGTGTCGTCAACGTGGTAGACGGCGAGGCCGTGGATTGGGTAGAGATACGGCCTGGCGAGGTACACGAGCCCCTCGTCGAAACCGATCCACTGCCGGTTCTCGAAGAGGAAGTACTCTTTGCCGCCGGAGTTGGGCACCACCATCTTGTAGATGACCGGAGCGGTCTCGACCGGCGGCAAAACGGCGCCGGTGGCTGACGCCACTTCAACGGGCGTCACGAAGCCGAGTCTGTACTTGCTCCAGGCGTCCAGGTGCGCCGGGGAGTTACCGTTGAAGATGCTGGCGTACGGATACATGTTCCAGCTTCCGCCCGCCATCAGGCTGAAGATCCCGGTGCCTTCCGACTCGTAGCCGTAGTCGTACTGGTCGGGCAGGCCGAGCACGTGGCCGTACTCGTGGGCGTACACGCCGACGGTCGGCGGATAGGGGCCCCTGACCGTGCCCAGGTATCCTGTCAGGTCGCCGCCGACTTCCGGCATCGTCGCGTAGTTGACGATTCTCACGCCATCGGCCGTGTACCCGTTCGGGTACTCGGTGCCGTAGGCGACGTTCCAGCTGTGCGACCAGATGATGCCCGGATCGACGTTCCACTCCGCGCCCGTGCCTGCATGGACCACGAAGAGGTTCGGCACCTCGCCGTCCACTGCGTACTTCGAGAAGTCCACGAACGGGTCCGCCGCCTTGATCGCGTCGATCACCATCCCCTGCGCGTTCCGGGGATACGGGCCGAACCCGTTGTCGTGGATGCCGTCGGCCTCGCAGTAGTAGCTGTAGGGATGCCGTGAGTCGCTCCAGCCCAACGCGCTCGGCATGTTGAGCGTGACGACGTCCACCTGCCCGTACGAGACTTCTTTGTAGTAGTTGTACAGAGTGCGGTCGGTCGGATAGTCATAGTCAACGTAAGGGCCGTACTCGGGCGGGTCGTACACCTCGCCAAAGAGCATGGTATCGAAGTAGGTCGCGAGGTTCAGCCGGGTGGCCGGGCCGCCCGGCGGCGGGTCGTCAAACTGCACGAAGATGACCAGGACTCTCTGCTCCTTGTCGGTCACGAGAGGGCCGATGTTGTCACCCCAGGGGTTGAACTTTTTCCCCTGGTTCGCTGAGTTCGGGAACGGGTACTTGAAGTGGCGACCCTGAGCCCGCAGGGTTTCGCCGGTTTCCGGGTTGATGGGGACAATCGAGAGACCGCGCGCATGACTCGCCGACCTCGGGCCCGTCGGCCCGTCGGCTGGCGTCAAAAGCCCAAGCAGCAGGCCGATGACCACCAGGAACAGGAACCCTCTGGATCGCATCACTCAGGACCTCCTTGGCCTTCGGTTGTCGGGGCCCCGGGGAGAGGGAGGAGTGGAAGATGCCGTTTCGGCCCCGGGGCGCGAGAATACGCCGCCCCTCCCCGTGCAAGCGTCTCGCCACTCTCGTGACTATTGCTCGTGACTCGCTACTCGTGACTCGCTACTCGTTTGCTCGTGACTCATCGCTCGTGACTCGAGACTCATCGCTCGTGACTCGCTACTGATGGTTCGTGACTCGTGCCTCATCGCCGGTTCCTCGTGACTCGTGGCTCGTTGCTCGCTACTCTCTGTGATCGCTCAGACTCGGAGGTCTTCCGTGGAAGAAGAACAGCGGTCCCAGTCACGACCCGAAGCTGACCGCGGGGAACGCGCCGCGTCGCGCTGGACCCGGGCGGGCGCTCTCGTCGCTCTGATCCTGTTGAACCTCCTCGTTCTCGACATGGCCGTCGAGACCTGGCGGAGCGCATCGCCGCTCGGAGGATGGGTAGCGCTGGCGAGCGCGATCTATCTCGTCGCCGTCGTCTGGGCGCTGTCGCGAGGCGCGAAACCTGCTGTCCGCGGGTGGCTCGCGCAGCCGCCGGTTCCCGTTCTCTTCATCCTTGGTCTGCTGGTTGCGACAACCGGGATGGAGGGCGGGACGACGCACGGGCTCGCTCTGCTCGGGCAGCCGACGGCGACGGTGCTCCTGGCGACGATCCTTGCGCTCATCGTCCTGGCGGGGTTTCGGCTGGTCACCGCCAACCGGTTGCCGATCTGGATGAAGGTCATCTTCGGCGTCGCGTGCGTTTACGCGGCGGCGGCGTACGGGATGGCCATTCGCGGTCACACGTCCCTCACCGACGTGCTGGCGGGGCGGAGTCTGTGGGCCGTGCTGCCATCGTGGCTGCGTGGAGGGTTCCTCGGAGCGCTGGTGCTCGTGCCGCTTGCGCTGGCCACCGAGATTCTGACCGCCATCGCGCGCCTGGTGCTCGGGATGCGGCTGTGGTGGATCCTGATCTTCGGGCTCGGCGTGTGGATCGCGGTGAATGTGGGGGGCGGGTAGGCTTGCCCTCCCTGCCCTTCTCGCCCTTCTTGCCCTCCCTGCCCTTTACTTCAGCGCGCGCACTCCGGGCGCCCGCACCCACAGCAGCCCCGCGACGGCCAGAGGCACGAGCGAGGCGAGCATGATGGCGTTCGGTTCGCCGGCCTGCTGAGCGACCACGCCGATCGAGAGCGCACCGAGGGGCATCGATCCGAAGAAGATGAGCGTGTACACGCCCATGACCCGCCCTCGCATCGAGTCGGGCACGAGCGTCTGGACGAGCGCGTTGGTCAGGTTGTTGATCAGGATCTGCGAGACGCCGACGGCCCCGAGCAGCAGCAGCGACAGCGGGAGCGAGTGCACGAGAGCAAAGGCGAACAGGAAGACCGGGAATGCAAAGGTGCCGAGCGTCAGCAGCCGTCCCTTGAAGTCGAACCGGCCGAGGCTGGCGATGGTCAGGGCCGAGACCATCGCCCCGGCACCGCGCGCCGACTGAAGCAACCCGTTCGTCGTCGCGTCGCCGCCGAGAATCGTGACCGCCCACGCCGGCAGCAGCGTCATCGCGCCCACGCCAAACCAGCCGACGATCCCCAGCAGTCCGACGAGCGTCCGGATGATCGGATCACGGACCACGTAGAGGAGCGCTTCCTTCATGTGGCTGCCGACCGACGCGCCACGCGCCAGCAGCGGCTGAGGCTCGAGTGTCATGGCGGCGAGCGCAGCAATCACGGCCACGAACGACAGCCCGTTGGCCGCGAAGCACCAGCCGGGGCCGAACAGTTTGTAGGTCACCCCGGCGACGGCCGGCCCGACGGCGAACGCCGAGTTGAACATCGTCGAGTTGAGCGCGATGGCGTTGGTGAGGTCCCGCCGATCCACCAGCTCCGAGACGAACGCCTGGCGCGCCGGGGCATCGAACGCGTTGGCCAGCCCCAGCGCGGAGGCCAGCACCAGGATGTGCCAGGGGCGCACCAGGCCCGAGAAGGTCAGTGCCGCCAGGACGAAGGCCAGCAGCATCATGCCCGTCTGCGTGACCAGCAGCACCGTGCGGCGCGGGACGCGGTCGCTGGTGACGCCGCCGTAGAGCATGAAGAGCCACACCGGGACGCCGGCGGCGAAGCCGACGTAGCCCAGGTAGGCTGGTGAGCGAGTCAGCTCGAACACCAGGAAGCCCTGGGCGGTCGACTGCATCCAGGTGCCGAAGAGCGAGACGATCTGGCCGGCGAACCAGAGGCGGTAGTTGCGGTGCCGCAGCGCCGCGAACGTCGGCAGGCCGCTCGGGGCCGACGACGCTTCCGCGCGCACGGGCGGGTTCTGTGGCACAATAGTTGATCCGGTATGGCTCGCCTGTTGATCGCAACCGCCTCGGTGCTCGCCCTGAACCTGCCCTTCGGGTTCTGGCGCGCAGGCGTCAGGAGGTTCACGCCCAGCTGGATCCTGGCCGTGCACGCCCCCGTCCCGCTCGTCGTCGGCGTGAGGCTGGTGTCAGGCCTGGGGTGGCACCTGGCGACGTTCCCCGTGCTGATGGGCGCGTTCTTCACCGGTCAGTTCGTCGGCGGCAAGCTGCGCGCCCGGTGGCGCCGCGGGCCAAGTCCCGTCATTTCTTCTTCGGGTACCCGACCGTCTGCGCCAGCGTGATCCGCTGATCGGGCCGCAGCTGCATACGCTTGGCGAGCCCCGCCCTGTCCACCAGGCCGCGCACCACCGTCGCGAGGCCTTCCGACGCGCAGTACAGATAGACGTTCTGGGAGATGAAACCCGTGTGCGCGCCGCCGTAGAGGAGCCTGTCCTCTGCCGACGCGTTGCCCGTCTTCGCCGCGTCGGACACGTAGACGAGGTCGACCGGCGCTTCCGCGACGAACGGCTGACTCCCCGTTGCGCCCCTGAGATCCTCTGTCAGGACCTGCTTCAGCGCGTTGGCCTTGGAATCGTAGAGGTAGAGGCCGTCGGCCATCGCCACGTAGATGTCGATGTCCTGCCAGTTCCTGGCGGAGGGCGCGGTCCGCCTGCCGTCCGGACGGTTGACGCCGAACCCGGCCCAGAGCAGGTTTGAGAGCACCGGGAGCGGCAGCTTCTCGCTGCTGAACTCCCGTTGAGAATGACGCTCGTTGAGGACCTGCATGAGCGGACGGCCGCCATCCTTCCTGGGCTCGGGAAGCTGAATCGTCTTCAGATCCTGCGCCAGGGCGCTTGTCGCACAGGCGCCGGCGAACAGGACGGCCAGCGCCAGGGGCGCCAGGGCTGAAGAGCGGATTGCTTTTCGTGTCATCACGGTTCCTCCGGGTGAGATCGGGATGAACTCGGCGCCGATTCTACACGCATCCGCAGCGGGTGGAGTAGACTCGCGACTTGAGCCAGCCCGGATGCTCGAATTCGGTCCCGGCTGCGCGTCTGGCGAGAGCCGCAAAGCGGCGAGTCGAGTGGGCGCGAGATACTCCGTCGCCTGAACCTGATCGCGGTGGACGGCGACCCGCTGAAGGACATCACGGCCCGCTGGCGGGCGGTCTTCGTGGTTCAGACGGCTTGCGGCGGAGCGGGCGCGCCGCGCTTCGGGCGCCGGCCGGCGGCTAGGATCCTCTTGCGCAGCCGGATGCTCGACGGCGTCACCTCGACGAGCTCGTCGTCGTTGATGAACTCGATGGCCTGCTCGAGGTTGAGCTTCCTCGGGGGAATCAGGCGGATGGCCTCGTCGGCGGTCGAGGCCCGCATGTTGGTCTGTTTCTTCTCTTTCGTGACGTTGACGTCGAGGTCGGTCGTGCGGGCGTTCTCGCCGATGATCATCCCTTCGTAGACCTGGGTCCCAGGGTCGATAAAGATCTCGCCCCG
>Ga0316624_10000987_pt1 | contig 10669 bp, 9 predicted proteins | sample OWC_Aug_N3_C1_D5_FD_207657 | JGI IMG/M metagenome (GOLD analysis project Ga0316624, IMG submission 207657) | Wetland soil microbial communities from Old Woman Creek delta, Ohio, United States - OWC_Aug_N3_C1_D5_A | ecosystem: Environmental > Terrestrial > Soil > Wetlands | place: USA: Ohio...
CTGATGGTCGGGTCTTGACTCAAAATCCCGCGGGGCTTCCACCCCATGTCGGTTCGATTCCGACCTCCGGCACCAATATTTTCAATTGGTTAATTACCTTGGCCTTCCGCCTCTGGGAGGCCTTTTTCTTGCCGATTGTAATCTTTGTAACCATGCTGAATTTTTTCACTCATTCTGCCCCTACTTAAGTGGGATGGCTTGCCCTTTTTCTACCCCTTTGTCGCAAGAGACAACCCATCGGTCAAAATAGGTCTCATGCATCCGCGCAGCTTCCCTCAATCCAGCGGCCTCAAACGATCAAAATAAAGGAATATTCGAGTTACAAGTCGATCCCGCTCACCAATTTCCACAAGAATCTCACAGGGCAGTGTATCTTTCATAGCGGTTGACTAGGCCCTGCCTCTTCGTGCCTTCCAGGTCAATTGTCACCGGGTCACCTTTGTAATTTGACAGATTGGACTCAAAGATGTACGTTTCTCTGCAAAAGAGAGAAAACGATTAAATGATTAAAGGAGTGATCCATGTTACTCACAAGAGAAGAGATCAAGAATGTCTTAAACGAATGGAATCTTTCCTGGGATAACCATGATCTTGAAGGGGTTTTGAAACTGATGCATGACGAGGTTCTATTTGAAAACTGGACGGGTGGAAAAGTCAGCGGGAAGGAGGCGCTCAAGAAAGCATGGGTATCTTGGTTCAAAAACCACGGAGGATTTCGGTTCATAGAAGAAGAGACGTTTATCGATGAGAAAGAACAAAAAGTTCTTTTCCGATGGCAGCTCGTGTGGCCTTCGCTCGAAAGAGGTTATGAGGGAAAGGCTGAAAAACGAAGGGGGGTCGATGTCCTTCATTTCCAGGATGGAAAGATCATGAGGAAGTTGACGTATTCAAAAACAACGGTTGAAATAGATGGAGAGAGGTTTCCTCTTCGTGCCTCAAGAAAATGAAGCTTTTCTCGCTAATTCTTTCCGCCGGTGAATACAGGTTTTCGTTTCTCCACAAATGCCTTTAACCCTTCTTGACCGTCCGGGTGATCCGCACAACAGGCCAGGGCTGCTCTTTCCAACTCAAGTTGAGCTTCGAAAGCGGTGTTGAATGAGTTCGTCGTCAGTTCTTTGCACCGGCCAAAGGAATGAAGCGATTTCTTTGCTAATTCAAGAGCCATGCGATGGGCTTCCTGCAGAGCCTGCCCGTCCGGAACGACCTTTGTTACCAATCCCCATGTCAGCGCCTGCTCGGAGGAGATAGGTTTGTCAAAGGCAATGATTTCCAGAGCCCGGGCTAAGCCCACGATTCTGGGAAGAGTAAATGTGCCGCCACCGTCAATACTCAGCCCGTTTGAAGTATAGGCTTGTCTTAAAACAGCCGACTGAGCCATCACGCGGAAGTCGCAGGAAAGGGCCATCGAAAACCCGCCTCCTGCTGCTATCCCGTTGATCGCCGCAATGACCGGTTTCTTCATACGGCGGATCTCCGTGATTGCCTGATGGAAGTTTGCCGCCAGTTCGTAAAGTCCTACTGCCGGGCCGCGCGGGAGAGCAAGAAGGGATCTCAAATCCCCACCTGCGCAGAACGCCTTCCCTTCACCCGAGATCACAACCGCTGAGACTGAATCATCCGTCGCAAGATGGGTCAGGGTTTTTGCAAGAAACACGACCATCTCCTGATCGAAAGCGTTGAAGGCCTCAGGACGATTGAGCAAAACTTCGGCTATTCCGCTCTCTTTTCCGAGTTTGGCTGTTGCCGTCATTTTATCTCCTTCTATTCTTTTCTTCTTTGAATCCCGAATTCCTGCTTCTCCCTTTTGTTGAGTTGTCTGGTGAGGCCCTGTGACTTCTATTCGCTATTCTCTTTGACTCAAGACTTCTTCCCGATAGAGCCTGGGCAAGAATTCGGGAAGCCGTTGCATCTCCTCACGGTTGTGAGTGGGAAGGCCCTGGGCACGCCATTTTGGGGTGTCGGGCGTAAGAGGAAAGGTCGAGCGCATCCGGACACCATAGGGTGTTTTCTCGTACTCGTGTTTGAAGGACCTGATAATCTCTCCCTTGTCGTCCAGGATGCTGGCCACCAGCGCGTGACTGTATTCGGCGGGAACATCCCTTGGATCTTCCCAGCGGATTCGGACGGTGACCAGTTGCCCGCCAATGTACTCCTCGACCAGTTGGATGGCCCCAATATAACTTTGCGGCGTCGGAGGAACAAGCCACCTGAAAGAGACATGGTCCTTGGGGTGCCACAGCTTGTAGCGCTCGGAATTATCGATATGGCCCCACCACCAATCGACCATCTCCGGAGTGATGCCCTTCAGTTCATGATCTTCGATGACCGCGTTCTCCATAAACTCTTTATTGAGAAAAAAGTCGCGGGGCTTCATGGACTACCTCCATCTTAAACGTAGAGCCGGGTTCTGGTGCTTCAATCCCATAACTGGTCATTGCAGGGATGTTTTTCAGCCACATCCTCATTCAGTTCGACACCCAAACCGGGTTTGTCGGATGGGAAAATATATCCGTCTTCCCACCGGATCGGGTCAGTCACGATCTCAGCGTGGAATCCATCCATTCTCTCGATCGTCTCCTGAATGAGGAAATTGGGAGTGGAAATGCCGATATGGATATTGGCGGCCTGCTCGATGGGGCCGCAGTAGAGGTGCGGCGCAATCTGCGCATAGTGGACCTCAGCCATGGCCGCGATCTTCTTGGCCATCAGAATACCGCCGGAACGTCCGATTGACATCTGTAATATGGAAGCCGCCTGTTTTTCGACGAGAGCGGCAAACTCATACATGGTTGACAATCGCTCGCCTGTGGCAATGGGAACGCTGGTCGCCCGGGCAACTCTGGCCATTTCATCTATATTCTCCGGAGGCACCGGCTCCTCAAACCAGAGGGGATCATACTTTTCCAGTCTCTTCGCCAATCGAATGGCGCTGGAAGTGTTCGTCTGCCCGTGAGTTCCAATGAGCAATTCAACTTTGTTTCCGACCGCCTCCCGGACAGTTCTGACCACATCTTCTGCACGGTCGAGTACTTCCAGGGTAAGTTCATACGGACTGAAGGGCAGCATCAGATCGTGAATCGGATCAAACTTAACCGCGGAAAAACCCAGTCTCACATAAGCAACTGCCCGCTCGGCGGCCATTTCCGGATCACACTGTAATCGGGAAGTGGAGACACCCTTACCCGGCTCAGCATATAAGTACGTATACGACCAAAGCTTTTCCCTGTAGCGCCCCCCCAGCAGGTTGTAAAGAGGTTGATTCAATTCCTTGCCGATAATATCCCAGCATGCCATCTCGATCGCACTGATCACGGCCACCTTGACCATGTCCGGATGCTGGCCAAACATACTTCCGTAGATACTTCGCCAGAGCTTCTCGATATCAAAAGGGTTGGTCCCGATAATGAACCTTTCGCCTATGTCTTCAATCAAGCCTGCGGCCTTCTTGGGGTGGAAAGGAATTCCATAGGCTTCGCCGAAGCCCCTTAGGCCGTGATCCGTTGTTAACTTGAGGAATACCCAGTTGCGACCTCCACGGTGAGGAGGAGGGGTTCCAACGACGTAGGTTTTCAGATCCACAATTTTCATAGACGGGTCTCCTCATTTGCCTCCCGCTCACCCATCGTTGGAGCCACTACTTTGCTTTGAGGGGAGGGGGAACCAGACAGGATTTGTAAGCCCTGTATTTCTTCATTCTCTCTTTTATTTCAGGCAGGTTTTCATCGTATGCTTGATGCGTCTCCCGAATTTCCTGGTGGTGCTTCCGGGTCCCCGATCCTCCCCAGCGCCACCTTTCCAGTTCTTCATCGGCGTACACAATCGCTATGTTGCCCTCTTTTATTTCAATTCTTCCCTTAACGTCGCAAATGGGACATTCTACAAATTTCCCTCGCAGCCTAAGCAGATTCGAATGGCACAGAGGGCAGGTCTCTTCCTCTTCGCCCAGATACTTCACTTCATCAATGGGGATGCCCATTGCTTCACCCACTCTTCGCCCCAGCTTTCTTGCATCGGCCATGGCTCCGTCATTCATCAGGACTTGCCCGGCCCCAGCCGAATAGGTCACCAGTTGCTGGTCGACAATCTTGATCTTCCGCGGAAGGCAGAGATTTGCAAGGGGGAGTGCCAAGTTGACCCAGTCGGTCCCCCCGATGCAGATCAAGGCGCCGACTTTGGGTTTGAGCGGAGCCCACGCATGGCGAAATACCCGGTCGGCGATCATCTTCAAAAATCCCGGAGGCGTCAGGATATAGACTGGCGTGCTCAGAATCAACGCGTCACATTGCAGGATCTTCTCCAGAAGAAAGAACATGTGGTCGTCTTTCTGGACGCACTCCATTTCTTCTCCCCGTGAGCGTTTTCTCGCACAGGATTCACACCCGGTACAGGGCTTGATCGTCAGATCCATCAGACGAATGATTTCGGCCCCGACGCCGCTTCTTTCTTCAGCTCCCATCAGGGCTTCTTTCAACAAGATTTCAGAATTACCCATCCGCCTGCCGCAGTGTAACCCCAAAATGCTCATGCCCCATGCTCCTTCGCAACGGGAGAACGGACGTTTTCCGGTCCCCCGCTGTCTATCCGCAGGATTTCATTGACCGAGCTTCTTTAGCTCAGCGCGGTAAGTCTCGAGGACCTTCGCACCATCCGGTGTCTTGGCAACCCAGGTTTTGACGATTGGCTCCAGCGCCTTCTTCCAGCGTTCTTTCTCCTGCGGGGCCAGCGTCGAGATGTGCTGGTTCGGTAAAGTCTTGACCCGTTCACGACCCCTCGCCGCATCCATTTTGAACCAGGCACCGTAGTCGCGTGAAAAGGGCTCTCCGGAAAACCGGTCAAGGGTCTCTTTCGCCTTAGGCGAGAGCTTATCGTAGGCCTGGCGATTCATGATGACGAATCCTGAAGGCTCACCAAGAGCCACACCCTCCAGGTGATAGTTTACGACCTCGTAGAGCTTGAAATTGTTGACCACCACCCACCCGGCCACAATTGCAGTGACCACGCCCGTCTGAAGCGCCTGGTAGGCTTCCGGCACCGGAACCGAAATTGGCGCGCCGCCGAGAGCGGTGATGACATCGGCGACGATTCTGTTGGCCGCCCTCACTTTGAGCCCTTTGACGTCTTCGAGACGAACGATCGGCTTTTTCGAGGAGAAGAGTGAGCCCGGGGTGACCACCAGGGCCAGGACCTTCACATCCTTGTACTCATCGGCGATCAGACCTTTCTCATAAAGGCGCCATAATCCGGTTGATCCCGCGGTCAGGTCCTGAACGACAAACGGCACGCTCGTTACCGTCGTTTTAGGAAAGGGCAAGCCGACCGCGCCATGGATGCCAAACCCGATTTCCGTCACTCCACTGACCGTACGTTCCCACACGTTTGCCGCATTGGCGAGGGTTGGCCCGGAAATGACCTGAATATTCAATTCTCCGTTTGATGCTTCATTAATCTTCTTCGCCCAAGGCTCGAAGACTTCCGTGACAATGGGGTTTGAAGGTGGAATGGTGGTGGCGAATTTTAATGTGACAGGCTCGGCCAGAACGACACCCGCGCCCAGCAACCCGAATACGATAAAGGCAGCCACCGAGAGTCCGATGAAACCGAGGATCCTTCCACGACACGCATGCTTCATTGCCATCCTTTTCTGTCTGATCATAATCAGCGCCTCCCTTGGTTGAATTGAATGACTAACTTATAGGGACATAATCAAGAGACATCATTATACTGTCCGGCTAATCCCATCTTTCTCCCTAACCTCCTCTTAATAAAGCTGTGTCATGGTGAAGCTCGATACCTTGTCCTACCAGCCCGGGATAGGTGGTCGGGTGACGAAGCCGCATCATTTCACGGCCACGTTCACAAGGCACAGGACCAGGTAAGGAAAAGCGATCAACAGAACCAATTTTACCATGTCCGCGAAGATGAACGGGATGACCCCGCGATACACCGTGGTAAGCGATACGTCCGGAGCAATGCTCTTGATCGCAAAGAGATTGAGGCCGAACGGCGGAGTGACTACCCCCATCTCAATCAGTACCACCATGATGATTCCCCACCAGATCGGGTCATAGCCGAAGCTTACGACGATCGGCGCGACCAGGCATGCGGTCGCAATCATCACTGCGAACGAATCCATGATCATGCCAAGCAGAATGTAGATCCCGACCAGGATACACACGACCGCCAGGCCGGGGAACCCGGATCCGGTCAAAGTCCTGGTCAGCGTTTCCGGGAGCCCTGAGGTGCCCATAAAAAAAGAGATCACCATCCCGCCGATAATCAGGAAGTAAAGCATCGAGGTGGAACGGGTTGTCTCTCCCACCACCTGCCACAACGCTCCCTTTTTGAGTTTGCCCCTAAACAAAGCGACCAGGAAGGCGATGACCGCCCCAACCGAAGCCGCCTCCGTGGCGGTAAAAACACCGGTATAGATGCCTCCGATCACCGAGCCGAACATCAGAAAGACCCATACGGAACTTTTGAGGGCAAGTACCAATTCCCGGCCGCTGAACTTATCCCGAACGGGAGCGGACAGAGGATTGAGCCGGATCGTGACGGACACCGTCATCATATAAAAGAGCGCGGTGATCATCGCAGGGATAAGCACCGCAATATATAACCGGCCGATCGATTGCTCGAGGAGCAGCGCGTAGATAACAATAGCGGTCGAGGGGGGTACCAACTGTCCGAGCGTTCCGCCCGCGGCAATCGTTCCCGTAGATAACTCCGTCGAATAACCCCGCCGCTTCATCTCGGGCAAGGCGACGGAGCCGATCGTCGCAACGGTTGCAACCGAGGAGCCGGTGAGGGCGCCGAAGCCGGCGCACCCCCCAATGGTTGCAATCGCCAATCCGCCTCGCAGGAAACCGAACAAGGCATGTGCCAGACGAAAGATGTCGGCAGACATCCCTCCGGCAGTGGCGAAGCCGCTCATCATTAGAAAGAGAGGGATCACGGCGAGATCAGCGTTCGTGATCAATCCCACCGTTTCCGAGCCCAGGACGCTGAGAGCCGGTGAGAAACCGGCCAACACCGCGGCTCCCAGGAGGGCACAGATCACCAGTGCCGCAGCCAGTGGCACAAGGAACAGAATGACCACCCACAGGAAAAGGAACATAAAAATCGCCAAGCTCGTTCCGTGGGATTTCAGAAGTGGGTTCAGCGAGCCGACTCCGAAGTAAAGGATCGCCCCAACAACCACGACTCCGATTGAAATCTTCATGGCCGGCCGGCTGATTCTGGAACCGGTGTCCGGATTCGTCCTCGCACATTGCGTTTCCGGCTTGGGTTGGAGCCCCTCAGAATCCGCCGGTGCTGAAGTGGACTGACGGGCGGCATCGATAGCTAGCGCTACCGAGCGAAGAAAAGAGACAAATTGAACGGGGACGCACAAGACGAACAAGACCGTAATCGACCACAGGAAAGGCCACATCGGCCACTGAAGGATCATGGTCTCCATGCCGCGGAGATGCGCCTCGTAGGTACGCACACCGGTACGCCAGGCGATCAGGATAAGGGTCGCGGTGAAAATCGCGCTGCCGACTGCCCGCAGCCAAGCCGTCGTACGCTTCCCGAACCGTTTAGCCAGTATGTCGATATCCAGGACGGCACGCTGTGCAAACCCGCTGGGAAGAACCGCGGCAATCGCAACGGCGAATATCGTTACGAGGAACTCATTGGAGCCAGGGATAGGCGCTTTGAACATGGACCTCAGCACAACGACATCTATTACGGTGAGAATGCCGATGATGACCATGCCGATGACGCCAACAAATGCGATGCGCTGGGTCAGCGCGAGGGTCTTGGTTTCAACCCATGAAAGCAGATCCCCGGATACCCGATCATTCTCCGTTGCGGTCTCGGTCTCTGTTAGCTTTTGCGTCATACCCATTCCTCTATCCGGATGGTTCGATGGTGCCTTTGGCCGGGGTCAAATGACTTTCACCCGTTCGACCGCGGAGAGCCCTGCCTTTGAACGCGAGGGAGGAAACACGGCTCCGGGTGAACCTGAGTTCCTCGGCCTGATCGAGTCGAAGGCAAGCCCGACTTTCAGGCCGGGGAGTCGAAGGGTTCACTCATCGGTGCCTTCGACCGGAGGGTACCTACCGACAATCCCTCCGAACGGCCGATCCCTCCATTCGCAGGCAGCCTTTATCCCCTTCTCCCGCCGGATCTTCTTAAAGGTGCCAACGGCATTCTGCAAAAAATGACCGAAACTGTCAAACTCGGCCCCATATTGCATCGATACCGTAAAACCCATCTGATCAAAGGTCCTGTTCACCACCCTCTTGGAAAGAGAGAGCAACTCAAGGTCGACGTTGGCGATCCTTCGGGCAATTTTCCAGGTCTCGTCCTCCAACTTCTTCTTTGGGAATACGTAGTTTGCCACCCCATACCGAAGCATCTCCTTCGCGGTCAGGCTGTCGCCGGTAAGGGAGAGTTCCTTGGCTTTCTTCAATCCCATGTGCCACGAGTAGATTACGATTTCATCGCCGGGCGCCATTCCCCTTGCCGGTGGATATCCCAGCCTGGCATCTTCGGAAGCGATGAGCATATCGCACGCCAGGGCGATTCCTGAAGCGCCGCCGAGGCAATAGCTGTGTACCTGGGCAATAATAGGCTTCCAGTTATTCCATATCTCAAGCAGATAGTCGATGTGTCCCTGGACATGTGCCCTGCTGTCCCAGACACTGACCCCCACACCGACGCCTCCTTCGCTCTTGAGCGTTTCATCCCACGTCTTGGATCCATAATGGAGTGGCGCATCCCCCATGGTCTCGCTCAGATCATGGCCGGCCGAAAAGCAGGGCCCCGCTCCTTTAAGGAGAATGACACGCACATTCTTATCCCTCTCCGCCTGCTTCAACGCTGTGCTGAGGTCCGACAGTAAAGGCCAGTTTAACGCATTCCGCTTCTCTGGACGGTTTAGAGTAATCACTGCGATTCGATCATTTACCTCGTAAAGAACATTTTCATAATCCATGTCAGACTCTCCTTTATTTCGATACGATATACGGTACGAGTAACCTGGCGTTCTGGCTAATTTTCAACCCTTCCCTGAAAGAGCCATCTCTTTCAGCTTCTCCTTTACGATTTTTCCTGTATCGTTTCTTGGAAAGGATTCACAGAAGATAACTTTTGTCGGTTTTTTGTAACTGGCGAGATTTTCCTTACAGTAGTTGATCACTTCCTCTTCGGTGAGCGTCTCACCTTTTCTCAGAATAACGGCCGCGCTGACCGATTCGACCCATTTAGGGTGGGGAATTCCGAAGACGGCGGCCTCCAGTACCTTGGGGTGGCTATTAAGGACCAATTCGATCTCCCGGGGGTAAATGTTTTCACCGCCGCTGATGATCATATCCTTCTTTCGACCGACAATGGTGATAAATCCCTCTTCATCGATTCGCGCGACATCTGTCGTATGAAACCACCCGTTCCTGAAAGACTCCTCATTTGCTTCGGGAAGGTTCAGATACCCCTTCATCACATGAGGTCCCCGGGTGATCACTTCACCTGTTTCTCCGGGCAGAACATCCTCGTCTTTCTCATCGGCCACCCTCAAATCGACCAGCATATGAGCTCTTCCGGTACACCCGAATTTGCTCCGGGTATATTCAGGCCTCAGTACGGTCAGTTGGGTTGACTCTGTTTGGCCGTAACCTTGAAAAAATTTCACGGTCGGCAATTTCGACAGGATTTTCTCCAAGTCCTTCAGGGGAATGGTAGATGCCCCATAATAGACGTTTCGCAGCGAAGAGAGATTGTATTGATCGAAAATTCCCCTTTCCAGCATCGTATGAAGAATGGTTGGAACGGTGCAGAGATGAGTCACTTTTTCTTTCTGGATCGCCTCCGCGATACTGATCGGATCGAGCTGGGGAATAAGAACGACGGTTGCGCCCGCTGCGAGATGGGGTAGAAGGGAGATATTCGTTGTCCCCGTGTGGAAGAGAGGGCCTCCCTCCAGAGCGATGCCCTCTGTCTCGACGGATCCGTCAGACATCACGTTGACGGTGGCCCACACCCGGGCACGATGCGTAATGACTGCACCCTTGGGCTTTCCTGTTGTTCCGCTGGTGTAAAGAATTGTGCATTCATCGTCTTCAAGGCATTCTATGTTGGGTTCCGCTGATTTTGCCGACGACAGGACCTCATCGAATTCCTCTCCAAAGGGCAACCCGTGTTTCCCCACGGAAATGTACGTCTGGAGTCCGGGTAAAGGATTCTTGAGTCGTGCGACGGTCTCTCTGAACTCAGCTTCGAAAATCAGGGCCTTCGCATCACAATCAGAAAGCATGTACTCCAATTCTCTTGCCACGCATCGATGATTGAGAGGAACCAAGACTGCCCCGATTTTAGAAAAAGCGAAATAAGAAATAACGAATTCCTTACAGTTTTTTGTCAACAGGGCGACTCGATCGCCTTTCTTGATATTCCGTTCTGACAGACTGTTTGCAAGCCTGTTACATTCATGATTGAGTTTAGAATAGGAATACTTGTAGGTTCCGTCGATCACTGCGGTTTTCTGAGGATATCTTCTGACGGATCGTAGAAGCAGATCCTTTGTGGTCATACATTGGCTGGTCGTCATTCCAGGCATCTCACCTTCCGTCAGGAGCTTACAGGTCCAGTTTTGCTGCTTTTATCGGTGGAATATTGGTGAAACAGTTGT
>Ga0316624_10000988_pt1 | contig 10655 bp, 7 predicted proteins | sample OWC_Aug_N3_C1_D5_FD_207657 | JGI IMG/M metagenome (GOLD analysis project Ga0316624, IMG submission 207657) | Wetland soil microbial communities from Old Woman Creek delta, Ohio, United States - OWC_Aug_N3_C1_D5_A | ecosystem: Environmental > Terrestrial > Soil > Wetlands | place: USA: Ohio...
GGCCTCGGGACTGCCTGTTTCGGTATCACAAAGGCGCTGGCCGGTCTCGGTCACAAGATCATTTTCGTAATTCCGAAAGTGTTGGGTGAGGCCGGACAATCACATGTGGAATTTATTTCAGCATCGGAAGTTCCCGTCAAAAAGAAGCCCCGTAAAGCTTTCAGAGTCTTTAAGGGTCTTGATATCAGGTTAATAGATTCATATCTGAAACCATATCTGAGTAAAAGTCAGTATGAGGATTTACTGCGTGGGCATGTTGTGAAGCTGCCTGCACACGAAAAGAGCCAAAGCGGAGCGTGGGAGTCTCTGGTCCTGGAAATCTCTGAGCACTATGGTCCAAACCTGATTGCTGAAGTTGTAAGATATGCAAAGGTAGCCGGCGCCATCGCTAAAAGTCAGTCATTCGATGTAATCCACGCCCATGACTGGATGACGGTCCTTGCCGGTCTTTATGCTAAGGAAGTGAGCAAGAAGCCTCTTATTCTTCATATTCATTCCCTTGAATTCGATCGAAGCGGGGAACATGTAAATCGGGATATTTTTTATATAGAGCGGTACGGCATGGTTTCGGCAGATCGTATTATTGCCGTAAGCCACTATACAAAAAATTTGATTGTCAGCCGGTATGGTATCGATCCCGATAAAATATCCGTTGTTCATAACGCCGTTTCCCGCACGGAAGCTCCAAATGTCTATCATGTGGATAGAAGTCCCGATAAAAAAATTATTCTTTTTCTCGGCAGAATTACCTTCCAGAAGGGCCCTGACTATTTCGTTGAAGCAGCGGCAAGAGTCCTTGAGAAACTTCCGGAAGTGACGTTCGTTATGGCGGGTGCAGGAGACATGATGCCCCGCATGATAGAAAGGGTCGCCGAACTGGAAATAGGGAAAAATTTTCATTTTACCGGATTTCTGAAGGGAGCCGAAGTCGAACAGATATTTACAATGAGCGACCTTTACGTCATGCCCAGCGTATCTGAGCCTTTCGGTATTTCACCTCTTGAGGCAATGATATATGATGTACCGGTTATTATCTCACGGCAGTCCGGGGTATCGGAAATACTTCATCATGCGTTGACGGTGGATTTCTGGGACGTGGATGAGATTGCCAACAAGATCATAGCAATTTTAAGGTACCCGAACCTGGTAGCAGAGATTGTCGAGAAGTCACGTGATGAACTACGCAGCATTCGTTGGGAATATGCTGCGGATAAGATTGTCGAAGTCTATCAAGGCCTATTAATTTAGCTTGCTTTCGCTCATTATCGAGGCGAAGATATAATATTTTAAACCTGAAATCCCTAAAAATGTTTAAACAAAAATTTTTTAAGCAGTTAGAATTTCATAAATTAGAATTTTGGATTTGTTTAGGAATCAGGGTTTCGTGCTTAGTACTTAAACAGGAACAGACAAAGAAACATCTCCTCGTTGAGAAATGTTCAATTTAAAGACGAGTTAGTGAAATGCCAAGCGTATGTCTGCACTTCCATGTCCATCAGCCCCGCTGGTTGAAGCATTATACCTTTTTTGATATTAATCATGACCATATCTATGAGGATATGGAAAGAAATCTTCAAATCCTGAACAAATTGTCTGAAAAATGTTATATTCCGGCTAATAATTTATTGCTAACCTTGATAAAGAAGTATAAGGGAGATTTCCGGATTGCCTTTTCGATCACAGGCATTCTCCTTGATCAATTCGAAGAACACCGTTCTGATGTTCTTGACGGCTTTAAACGGATCGCGGATACAGGATGTGCGGAGTTTGTAAATGAGACATATCACCACTCATTTGCTTTTCTGTTTTCTATTCAGGAATTTAAAGAGCAGGTCATGCTGCATAAAAAGAAAATAAAGGGCCTGTTCGGTCAAACACCCAGGACATTTCGTCATACCGAACTAGTTTATAACAGCGACCTCACAAGGACCATGGAAAAAATGGGGTACAATGTCATGCTGGTCAAGGGTGCAGATAAAGTTTTAGGGTGGCGGTCTCCCGGCTATGTCTATCAACCGGAAGGGTGTAAGAAACTGACATTGCTCTTTAGAAATCACCGTCTGTCTGATGATATTGCCGTTCGTTTCTCGGATTCAAAGTGGTCTGAATATCCCCTCACAGCCGCTAAATATGCCCACTGGATCCACCGTATTAATAATGCCGGAGACGTTGTTAACCTGTTCATGGACTATGAGACGCTTGGAGAATATCAAAATGAGGAAACGGGGATATTTGAATTTATCCGACAACTCCCCGGTGAAATTATGAAACATTCCAAATTCAGATTTCAAACCCCCGCGGAGATTGCCGGTGATTACAAGCCTGCCTCTCCACTTGATTTAACGAATCTCATCTCACGGGCAGATGTAGAAAGGGATTTGAGTACCTGGTTGGGAAATACATTGCAGAAAGATGCCGCAAATACATTGTACGGCATGGAAGCGAAAGTCAGAAGCAGGAAAGACGGGGTGTTTTTAAACGCATGGCGCATGCTTCAGGCATCTGATCATTTCTATTACATGCATACCGGATGGCCCACCGATGAAGATGTACATAAAAACTCCAATCCCTATGGGTCACCCTATGATGCATATATCAACTATATGAATATTATCGATGATTTTTCTGGTTTCTTAGGTAAAAAAAGAGGAGTGTAATGAATGAAAAAACAAAGTAAGGGCTATCTTTTTGAGGTCAGCTGGGAGGTCTGTAATAAGGTAGGAGGCATATATACCGTTGTTACCAGCAAGATGAGGGAAGCCATTAATAACTATGGAGAACGTTATTTCCTGCTGGGACCTGATCTCAAAACCAATCCTGATTTTGAAGAAACTGATGAAGACTGCTGGGTAAGGATCAGGGAAAGTACGGCCATCAAGGAAATCCCATGCCGTTTCGGCAGATGGAAAATCCCAGGTGAACCAAAGGTTATCCTCGTCAATTTTGGGAAAAAATATGACAAAGAACAGCTGCTCTACAGGCTCTGGGAGGATTACGGCGTCGATTCGATAGCAGGTGGATGGGACTATGTGGAACCGGTAATGTTCAGTTATGCCTGTGGTGAGGTTATCGAAACGATTTACAATTTGATGGTCAGACCGTACGGTATACAGGCCGTTGCCCAGTTTCATGAATGGATGTGCGGCGCGGGACTCTTGTTTTTGAAAAAAAAGGTCCCGGAAATGGGCACTGTTTTCACCACACATGCCACAATTTTAGGGAGAAGCCTTGCCGCTTCAGGCGTGGATATCTATACAGTGATGGATCATCTTTCACCACAGGTGGAGGCGGGCGCCCATGACATTAAGGCGAAATATTCCATGGAGGTGACATCGGCCAGGGAAGCGGATTGTTTTACGACAGTCAGTGAAATTACAGCTTCTGAAGCAAAAAATTTTCTCGGCAGGTATCCTGATGTTATCACACCTAACGGGCTTGACGTGGACAATATCCCTGATCTCACAGTGGATAGAACGCCTGCATTAAAGTCAAGGGAAAAACTTCTCAGTGCGGCTTCACGATTTCTGAGAAAAGAATTCCCCGCGAATACAAAAATTGTTATTATATCAGGACGCTACGAATTCCATAATAAGGGTATCGATATTTCCCTGAATGCCTTCAGCCGGCTCGAAAAGGACATGACAAAAGACGAACTGATGCTCGTTTATCTTTTCGTTCCTGCCGGTCACACAGATTTGATCCCTGCCCTTCAGAACGATTACACCGGACCCGAACCGGGCAACCCTCCCATTGCGACTCACAGACTTCATAACGAGTCGTCCGACCCTATTCTTCAAACATGCAACAAATTGGGACTAATGAACACCTCACAAAGCAGGGTTAACATCATTTTTGATCCGGCTTACCTGAACGGTCATGACGGTCTGATTAACATGACATATTATGAAGCCCTCTCAGGATGTGACCTTGGGGTTTTTCCGTCATACTATGAACCATGGGGATATACTCCTCTTGAAAGTGCCGCCCATGCCGTACCGACGATAACAACTGACCAGGCCGGTTTCGGAACTTGGGTTCGGTTAATGGCGATGGAGAATGGCGGGGTTATCATCTTAAATCGTAAAGGACAGAAAATAGATTTAATTGAAGAAAATTTATATAATATCTTCAAAAATTTTCTATCCTGGAGTGACATAGAAATTGAAGAGAGACGTAAGAGTGCCTGGCATGTAGCACTTCAGGCCAACTGGAAAGATTTCTTCAAGTTGTACCTTGAGGCCTATGATAAATCTGTCGCCGTCGCACATGAACGTGCTGAAAAGCTCATCTCGATAGACTACAGGATGGAAAAGAAGTATGTCTTTGCCGGTGCTGTATCGGCACAGCCCCATTTTCGCGCGTTTACAGCAGTTGTAAATCTTCCCCCCAAAATTGAGCGGCTAAGGGAACTTGCATATAATCTATGGTGGACATGGCACCCAAAAGCCCGCAGTCTGTATATTTCCCTCGATCCTAAAGTGTGGCCCGAGATGTACAATAACCCGGTCAAAATGCTGGAGACAGTATCGCCGGAGAGGCTGTTGGAGGCGTCGGAAAATCCGAGCTACATGTCTATGTACACACAGATTGTCCAGCAGTTTGATGAATATATGAACGATAGAACCCCGGATGAAAGGGTTAAAGTCACTCCGGCAATCAAATGGTCATCTCCGATTGCCTATTTCTCAGCAGAATACGGCCTTCATGAAAGCATTCCCATTTATTCAGGAGGTTTGGGTACACTCTCCGGTGATCACTTAAAAACCTCCAGTGACCTCAATATACCGCTCATTGGTATCGGTCTTTTATATAAGAACGGCTATTTTAAACAGGTTATTGATAAAAATGGCATCCAGATAGAGGAATATCCGGAAAACGACTTCTCTGTCCTGCCTGTTCAGAATGTCCGGGACGAAACTGGAAATGAAGTTCAGATATCCCTTGAACTGCCTGGCAGGACACTCTATGCAAATATCTGGGAAGTAAAGGTGGGACGCGTTTCATTGTATCTGTTAAATACTGATGTTCCGGGAAATACCGTTCAGGACAGAAAAATAACGGAGCGGTTGTATCACGCAGATCAGAGGATAAGGATCGAACAAGAAATCCTTTTAGGTATGGGTGGAGTGAGGCTGATCAAAAAGTTGGGCATCAGGCCGCGAGTCTACCACATCAATGAAGGACATTCCGCATTTCTCATCTTTGAGAGAATCGCCGATCTGATGGCAGAAGAAGGACTTTCCCTTGATGAGTCTACTGAGATCGTTCGCGGCAGTACAGTTTTTACAACCCATACTCCCGTTGAAGCGGGGATTGAAAGGTTTCCCAAGGATTTGATGGAACATTACTTTTCCAGCTTTATCAAAAGAACGGGTATGCCCTGGTCACAATTCTGGGAACTGGGACGAAAGGAGGGCAGCGAAGAAAAAACGTTTTATATGGCCATTTTTGCCCTAAGGATGGCACATATGAGTAATGCCGTAAGTATTGTCCATGAAGAGGTGTCAAAGCGCATGTGGCGTGATGTATGGAAAGGTTTTAACATCTCGGACATCCCGATCGGCCATGTCACTAACGGCGCCCATACCAAGTCCTACATTTCACCGAGAATGCAGGCACTCTTTGACACATACATGGGAGACTGGGAAAATAACATCACAGCCCCTGAAACCTGGGAAAAGGTTCAAGATATCCCTGATTCATTGCTGTGGGATACCAGATATGAACTAAAACAAAGAATTATCAATTTTCTAAGGGAATATCTGTCCAAGCACTGGCTGAAGTATGGTTATACAAAGACATGGCGGGAAGAATTCTTTTCCAAAATCAATCCCGCAGCCCTGATGATTGGGTTCGCAAGAAGATTCGCGCCTTACAAGCGCGCCGATATGCTCATGTCTGACCTCGACCGCCTGGACAGAATTTTAAACCATCCAACACGCCCCGTTCATATTATCATTGCAGGAAAGGCTCATCCGAACGACGGGATGGGAAAAAGTATAATTAAGAAAGTCATAGATGTCTGTCGTGATGAAAGATTCAGGGGCAGGATCTTTTTTATCGAGGACTATGACATTAATATTGCCCGGCGCCTTTTTCAAGGTGTCGATGTGTGGCTGAATACGCCTAGAAGACCTTATGAAGCGAGCGGCACAAGTGGTGAAAAGGTTGTCGCAAACGGGGTGCTGAATCTCAGCGTAGCCGACGGATGGTGGTGTGAAGGCTATGACGGAACCAACGGCTGGACCATAGGGCCTGCCTGCAAAGGGTATAATCCGGAAAGGCCGAATGCTGACGAAGAAGACAGCCAGTCGCTGTTTTCGTTACTTGAGAATTCAGTGATACCGACATTCTACAGCAGGGAGATATCTGGACTGCCGGAGAAATGGATAAGCATGATCAAAAGATCCCTGCAAACCCTTATGCCCCAATTCAACACAAACAGAATGCTCCTCGAATACTATCATAATATGTATATGCCCACGGCCAGCCGGGAGCATGAACTTTACATGTATGGACATAAACTAGCTCGTGAACTCGCTGACTGGAAACGCAAAATTCCCATGCGTTTTTCCTCACTCAGGCTCTTGGATGCCAGCATCGAGGGGATCCATGGGGATACCGTCTTCGTTGATCAACCGTTAATTGTAAACGCAAGAATAGATCCGGGAAAGGTGGAACCTGAAGAAATTTTAGTTGAGCTGATAATCGGGAAAAAAGATGGATATGAATTTGCTGATCCTCCGGATTGTGTACCTTTAAAGATAGCCAATAAAACATCAAGCGGAATTCTCACATATTCCGCAGAATATATCGTCAAGTATAACGGCCCCCATCATTATGGCATCCGGGTATTGCCGTACCATAAAAATCTCGCATCTAAACAGGAAATCGGACTTGTCCTCTGGGCATGATTTCCGGAAGCGGTATCAAAAAACCGGAGGGATTATTTGCGGCCGATGAACATCAGGATTATCGTAAGGATGATACTGATGATGATACTTGTGGCCAGGGGAAAATAGAAGGAAAAATTCTTGCCTTTGTAATAGAAGTCACCGGGAAGCCGCCCGATCCATGGTATTTTCCCGCCCAGCAGAATAAGAACCCCTATACCTGCGATTGCCAGACCGATGATAATAAGAATCTTGCCGAAGCCCGAAAAATCAGCCATGTGTCACCTCAAAGGATAACGACCATTTTCAAAACGCCGCCCTTCTATTTCCCGCTCAAGAGGGCATCTAACGGACTCTGCGGCGCCTTCGACATATTCCTGAGGACATGGGTATAGATCATTGTCGTTTCAAGGTTCTTATGCCCGAGAAGTTCCTGAACCTCACGGATATTGACCCCGTCCATCAGGAGATGCGTAGCGAAACTGTGACGAAGTGTATGGACGCTGGCGCGCTTCACGATTCCGGCTTTCCTCACAGCTGCTGCCACCATTTTCTGTATCGAGCTGGGGCTGATGTGATGGCGGCGCACCTTGCCGGATCGAGGATCGACGGATAGCGCGGCGGCAGGAAAGACATATTGCCATCCCCATTCCTTTGCCGCCCTCGGATATTTACGGTCGAGGGCATCCGGCAGATACACCTCGCCATAACTTTTTTCGATATCTTTTTCATGGATCTTCTTTACAGACGATAAATGCTCCTCCAGGAGTTCCTTGACCGCTTCCGGCATGATGGTGACCCTGTCCTTATCGCCCTTGCCTGCCCTCACTACGATAGAATTCAAACCGAAGTCAACGTCCTGAACTCTCAGCCGGGCAACCTCCATGAGCCGCATTCCCGTACCGTACAGAAGTTGAACAATGAGAAGGTCCTTCTCCGTTAACTGGCCAAACAGGCTGCGAACTTCATCCTGTGTCAGCACGGCGGGAAGCTTCGGCCCCCTTTTGGCGCGTACTGTTTTGCTGAGATCCTGAAGGTCAATCTTGAGAACTTCCCTATACAGAAACAACAGGGCATTGAACGCCTGGTTTTGGGTAGACGATGACACTTTCCGCCTGACTGCGAGATGACTGAGGAACTCTCTGACATCCGTTTCATCAACGCCATTCTCTTGCCAACTCTTGCGTTTCGTTGCGGTCACATACTCATAGAAGCGGTGGAACCATTCAATGTAGGTTCTTTCTGTACTGTATGCATAATGCTTGATTCTTATCGCCTCGCGAATTCTCTCCATCACCTCCTTACGGTCGGGCAATTTGCTCCTTTGCCCGGATTTCGCATTAGGCGACAGTAAAGATTCATCACCCGACAGAAAATGATTGACATAGAGCCTGATGGCACTATCCGCCTGCTCCACTTGCCAGTCCGACAGCTTCTTCCCCTTCACAAGAGAATCGAGAAACATCTTTCTTCTTAAATCTATATTCTTATCCTGGTGCTTGTTGGAAAAAGAAAGGAATTTACTCACCCAGAGTGCATGAAATGGAATCTTGCCGGGAGGGACCAGCTTCCTGTCAGCCAGGAATTTTTGAAAATTGGTCAATATCTGGGACATGATTATACTCCTTATAAATACGCCATAATCCTGCATGGAGGCCATACTCGGCGCTCTTTGGATCACTTATGCATGATTATACGTAATACGCATTTGTTGATAATAAACATATTTTCGGTATTGATTCAAGAATAATAATGGAATTTCTTTGAATTTTAATGTATCGGTTTATTGTAAGAGACTAGGCGTTTTATAATTTCGTTCGGCAAAGAAGTAATACATATATTAATTGTTAAATGAGGATTATAGAAATGCCAGGATTGGACGAGGATGCCTATCTGAATCGGGAGACATTTGCTAATTACGGCCTTGCAATGTACCATGCACAGTGTGTCGAAAAGAGCCTCGCCATTCTTGAATCAAGTGTTTTCAATAAAGAGTTTCACAAAAGTGCAGCTGACCGCCGCGCAGCAATCCAAGACGAGGTATTTACAAAGACTGTAGGGCGCCTTCTAAATCGACTTAAGCAACAAATTACAATTCCTCCGAATCTCGATAAAACACTTGCTGAGGCTCTGAAAAAAAGAAATTGGCTTGCCCATGACTATTTCTGGGAAAGAGCAGGACATATGCTGACACCACGAGGCAAAGAAAAAATGATAGAGGAACTTACGAGCCTTTCAGAATATTTCTCGAAACTAGATGCCCATCTTACAAAAATCAGTGAAAAGTGGCTAAAGAAGATTGGGATATCGGAAGAGACAATAAATGAGCACGTTAATAAACTAAAACAAAATGCAAATGAAAACATTTAACAAAAGCAATACAGCCGATCGCTACGCTCCGGCTGATTTTTTCGTTAGGAATAATTATGGATAAGCTGCAACCCAAATCTTTTGAACGAACCTCCCTCTTCCCGAATAGAGTGTATGGACTGGACTCGGTGCAAGGTTATTTAGAAATGAGCTTCCGTTACGACCGAAGTGATATGATCATTAATTTTAACCCGGATGACCTAAATAAATTTAATTCGACATACTTCCATCTTTGCCAACTTGAAAAAGAAGGACATCTCATTATTGAGTGGGAACCCCGAATCACATCCACTGGAGAAAAACTCTTAGAATTAAAACAGTTGGCACTAACAACTAGCGGCCATAAATTGCTATCAGAACTACGGGCTAAAAGTCGGTGGGGCAAGGTAAAAGAAAGACTCACTACAATCTTTTGGGCAGTATTAGCAGCGGTTATAACGACCCTAGTAATTCTGGCAATGAAAGGCAAATAAAGATTCCTAACAATGGCTACACCCGATCGCTGCGCTCCGGGTGATTTTTTCGTTAAATGTTAGAAGGGAAGGTGATTATGAAATCTATCATTAAGAGGCTATTGGTGTTTTTATTGATAATGGTTGCGCTTTATGGCTGCGCGAGCCAGATTATGACCCCGTCCTTTCGCATAGACTCTATCAATAACGACAAGGCTCTGGTTACTTTTTTGCCATCAAAGTGGGTTGTTGTAGGTCGCGGTCCATTTGGCCCTCAGTATAATCCCTCCGTCGAATTTGACCTATGGGACAGTGAAACTTTTATAGGAGCACTTTCTGCGAAAACATACTTTCAATATGCTGCTGATCCTGGTGAACATCTTTTCATAGCGAGAGGTGGGAATTGGTCGTTTGTTAAAGCAAATTTGCAGTCTGGAAAGAGATATTTTGTTATTCTTACTACATATCCACTGCCTTTTAGAGGCCAGATCGTTGATTTGCAGCCAGTGAAAATAGGAGATAAGAAATTCATGGCTGATATACAATCGTCCATAAATGACTTGAAACCAATGTCCGTAATTCAAGAAAAATACGACGATTACACTCGAAAGAAAATCAACGAAGTCAGGAATGAAATTAATGTTTTCAAATCTACTGAATATGGGTTTTCATCATTAGATGCGCAGGACGGTATATGATAGAAAATGCCATTTAACAACGGCATCCAGTGGATCGCCAATAAAGCAGGCTCCCACTGATGCCGGCCGTTAGGCAGTGACCGAATCTATTCACACCCGTAAGGAGATTTTCTGCAATGGACATTCCACGGATCTTCAACATCACCGAAAGTGCTCACCGCATCCATAACCCGTTCACACCCGAAAAGCTCGCCACTCTCGGCGCGGCGCTGCGTCTGGAAACGGGGACCCGAGTGCTCGAC
>Ga0316624_10000989_pt1 | contig 10654 bp, 2 predicted proteins | sample OWC_Aug_N3_C1_D5_FD_207657 | JGI IMG/M metagenome (GOLD analysis project Ga0316624, IMG submission 207657) | Wetland soil microbial communities from Old Woman Creek delta, Ohio, United States - OWC_Aug_N3_C1_D5_A | ecosystem: Environmental > Terrestrial > Soil > Wetlands | place: USA: Ohio...
TCTCCCGGAGAAAATCCTTATTCGTCTTATAATTCTCAGCGGTCAGGTCTCGATAGCGCATGAGTCGCGGCGGCCAGATGGGATCGTTCAACAGGTTGTCTTCTATGAAGCGGTGGAGTTCTCCTTCGCGGACCCGTACGAAAAATCGAAACACATCCCCCGGATCTTTTTCACCGAAAAGACGAAAATCTGCTTCTTCGCCCTGGGTTCCGCGCCGGTACGGGATCCGGCTTCGTTTCAAGTCGCCCTCGTAGCCGTCCACGTCGAGGCCGATGAAGTACTTGTCGATGATCTCCTTCATCATCTTCAGGCGGACGTCCAAAACCTTTTCCCTCGCCCGTTGACGGATCTTTCTCGGATGGAGCCCGAGATCGCGGGCAAGGTGTTCTGCCTCGACATCCTGTTGAAAGACGCCTTTGACCAGAAGGTGAAGGGCATAATGATGGAGGTGAAGCGGGTAGCACCCTCCTTTCCAGATTCCGACACCATCCATCCCCCGGTTTGCCATACGATCCAGCATCAGATCCATGACATGGCTCGGGATGGACCGATTGGAGACGATGGCTGCCACACCGCAATCGGAAGGGGATGGAGTCGTCTCCGATAAGAGGGGTGCTTCGGCAAGAGCCTCCGGATGGGTCGCTGCCGCCGAGGGAGCGTTAAAGGAAAGATTCGAGCGGTGAAGTCGCAGACTTCGGACCCTTTCTTCCATCGATTGCCATTCAAGATACTCATAACGGCCCCGGAGTTGCCGGATGTCTTTCATCCCGAGGGCTGCAATCGCCCGGGTCACCTGAGCCTGCAACGCGGCGCGGAAGTTGATGATCTGGCGGGTGTTCAATTCCACATCGCGCAGCAATTGCATCTTGGGGTTGACCGTGGAGATTCCGCTCCGGCAGCCGGATTCACAATTCCGGTCCCTGACACAGCCGATGGCCACAAGATCAGCCGTTCCGAGGACGACGCCATCGAGTCCCAGCGTGATTCCCTTGACGACGTCTCCCCAGGTGCGCATCCCGCCGCTTCCCAGGAAAACGACGTGGTCCCTCAGTCCAGAATCCATCAGTTTTTCATGGCAGATCGGAATGGCATATTCCATGTGCATTCCCATCTGGCCTTTGATGATGTTCGGGGCGGCACCGGTTCCGCCTCGAGGTCCATCCAGCCAGACCTCGATCGACATCTGATTATCCTTGGCAATTCGGGCCAGGCCCGAGACGATGAATTCAATGTCGGGGGACGGGGAGACTTTGATGCAAATCGCCGCCTTCCGATTGATCATGCGCACGGCGTCGATAAAGGCCTTAACATCCTCGATCGAATAGCAGTTGTGGAAAGGGAAAGGAGAGATGAGGCTTACGCCCTCAGGGACACCCCGGAGCCTTGAGACCAGGCCGAAAACCTTTCTCCCCAAGAGATGGCCTCCAACGCCCTGTTTGGCTCCCTGGCTGTAAGCGATGACCACACGCCGCGCGCGACGTATGGTTTCCTTGGTCACTCCGAAAAGCCCTGTCTTGAGCTGGGTGGTGATGTACGGTTCTTCTTCCGAGGTGACAATGGGAACGAACTGGACCGGCATGGAAGAAGGATACTTTTTCAGTATCTCGCAGATCTCCCTATATTCGGGGAAAAGGGCCTCTTTCTTTTGAGAGCGCCGGATGACTTCTTCTACCGTGATGAGCTTTCTTTCCTCCATCACCCGCCCCAGCAGAATGACCTGCCGGTCCGTCAGCTCAAGAGGGTTCCATTTGGAATCAAGGATATAGAAGGTGGGATATCCACCTTCTCCTGTATCCAGTTGGGTCTTCAGGGCACGGGTTGCCAGAACCCTTGCGCGCCAGGTCCCGGGCCCGATAGATCCGATGGACATGCCAGCCCCGATAAAAGGGGTCTTCAGGCGAAATCCCGGTGTCAGCTGCAGGGCCGTTGAAACATCCTCTAATCTTTCTTCGGGGATATCGTCCGGTTCGTGATTGAATCGTATCTTCATGGCGTCAAAGCCATCTCCCAGTTTGCCGCAGGATTCGGTGTTTTTGAGAAGAAGCGTCTCTCGGTCGCCCCCCGCCATACGGCCCACGGAGGAAATGAGCGAGGCCGGCCAGACATGGTCCTGGTCGAAGATCCGGTAACATGGGGGCGGCAGCTTCGCATCATAGAAGCGATGGGGGAGAAGGGTCGGCTGGATCATCTCTTTTAGTTGACTGTAACGCCATCCGTAGCCGGCCATGAGACCTTCCCTGGCAATCCGCTCGCTGTTGACCCGTTCATTTCGCTCCTGACGGGAGGAGTCATGGAGGATGTCGGAAACCCTTTCCTCCAAATCGTCAAAGATCACCAGGCGGTTTTCCTCTCCTACCGTTTTCTTGATGTCCTTGAAGCCGGAGGCGCCGAGAACCTCGGTGACCTGGACGTTCCAGACGCGGATGAGATTGGCGACGCGTTTTGCCAATACGGCAGCCTCATGGAAGATCTCAAACTTTTCTTCCTTCGAAAATTTTTGCCGGGCCTGAGGATCCGCAACGAGGAGGACGGGCCAGTCGATTTTCACGCCATTGGCTCCCCGCTGGACCGTTTTCTGTGCATCCGCGGCAGAGCGGATGCCGCCTGCCCCGACGATGGAAAACCGATGTCGCTGCTTCCGTTCCACCAGGAAGCGGTGAACGGCAGGGACCCCATCCGTTGTCAGGTAATAACCCTTTCTCGGGTCGTAATCTGAGGTGATGCAAAGGATATCAAAGGGCGAAAGGACAAGGGATTCCAATTTTTTCTGGAGGATGGATGTCGGCCGGAGATCCGAGCCCACATCCCCCTTCTCGATTCGAACCACCGCCGAAAGAATGGTGGATTCGGGGAAAAGAGACGGGATTTCATCCAACCGGGCGAGGAGATCGTCGTCCACCTCGATCTCCACTAAATCCGGGAAATGGGCCCTGAGGGCTTCCGGCCATTTCGCACCGGCAAGAAAGTTGCTTATCTCCTTAGCGGTCAAACGAAGGATCATCGAATCGATTCGATCGACGATCTTCGGTCCGTAACCCACTGTTTCTTCCAGACGCAAGGTGATACGGGTCCCCACCTCATGGGCTGCCTCAAATAAGGGGTTCCATAATTCCTCCCCGGCACTCACGGGCATGATGTCGATGAGGATGGGTGTCTTCAACCGGATCAGCCGGGAGCGGGGAGTTTCGATGTCTTCTCCACGAAAGGTGAGATACTTGGGCCGCTTTCCGAGCCCGATGGCGATCGCGTCTTCCGTGCTTTCATAGAGAAGGTTCTGGGCAGGGCCGACGATGTGGAAATGTCCGAAGCGGATACCATCATTCCCGGACCCGCGATGACGGTCCCCCTGACCGGTGCCGGAAACAGGGATTTTACCCGTCGTTGCTTCGAGGTCGATGGGAGTCACCACTTCGGCGGTCCAGTAGGGATCATCTATCTCGAGGTAGCAGGGATGGAGTTCCACAGAAGTCGCGGGAAATCCGGCCGCCACCTGGGGGCATCGTTCCAGACAGGAACCGCACCCGCGGCAGAGTCCTTCATCCTCAATGAGGATGAGCCTGGGATCGGATTCCCCCCGCTTCCGGACACTGTAGATGCAGGCATCCACGCAGGTTCCACAATGGATGCAATGTTCTTCATCGATGCGAACACGGTATCTCGGAAAGGTATTACGCTTCTCGCGGATTTTCTGGTCGAAACCCGTACGCACGACGTCTAGAAAACGGTGGAACTCGGGACTGTTCTCCACCTCGCCGATGAATTTCTTCACCTCCTCGATCGGAAAATTCCCGGAATCTGCCAAGTACTTCTCCAGGCCCTCAAAAAGTGAGAGGTGCTTTAAGTGTACCTGGCACTCTTCATCACATCGGCCGCAGCGAAGGCAAAAATAAAGGGACATGGCTTTCGACAGCTCAAGCTCCCCTTTTTCGAGGGCTTTCTTAATCGTCAGAAGCTTGCCTTTCGCGGTCAGGGTTTCGTCTCCCGTGGCCCGATAGACCGGGCAGCGAGCCACACAGGCGCCGCACTGGGCGCAGGAGAGGATGTCCTTGGAGATCCCCTCAAGTTTTTCGGAAACGATCGGGGTGCGAAGCCTCAATGTCTCTGCCGGGAAAAAGGAAAGAAGCTTGAACATGAGCCACTGGGAGGTGGTGAGCCCGAGGTCGAAGATATCCGCCTGAAAAAGGGCTTTCTGAAAGGCACCCCAGCGCCCTGACGTGGTGAAGAATTTCCCTGAGTTAAGAATTCCGGCGGGATCGACCTTCTTCTTGTAACGAACGAGTTGTTTCAGCTCCTCTTCCGTATAGAGATGACGAAGAAACGGCGTATTCCATACGCCGATACCATAAGGCTTGCCGCCGTAGGATTGGACGGCCAGCCTAAGCATCATCGGGACGAGCATGAGATCCAGATAAAAAATATTTTTTCGGTTGTCCGTGGCCAGCATGGCGAGAAACAGCACCTCTTTCTCGTTGACCACATGGGCAATCGGATAAAGCGTCACCGCCAAGCGCTTTCCCCAGTCATTTACCTTTTCGACGTAGGAGGCTACCCCGTCGATGGGAAGGATCATTTCACTGGCAAGGAGCGAAGGTCCCAACTGTTTGATCGACATCGGCAGAAAGCGCTTTTCCCAGAGGCCATTGGCGAAGGCTTCATCAACAGGGGAGAGTTGGCGTTCCGCAAGATAGGCCTCCATTGTCCGGACTTCCCTTTCTTCAGGAAAGGCGACCAGAACCAGGTGACGATTTTCAACGGAGCTCTTTCCGTCGGATCGAAGCTCCAGAGCCCGAATGAAATCCGAGTGGTAGACGACGATATCTTCGGGTTTGAGTGAAGGGTGGCAGGCCATTTCTTTCGCAAACCCATAGGCAGAAGATGGTTTCTCAAAAGGAACGACGATGGGATACCAACGGACAGGCCGCTTGGAGACCCGGAGGGTGGCTTTTACGATAATTCCCATCTGGCCTTCGGTGGAGAGAAAATAACGAATCTCCGGGTCTTCTGCGGAGAGGTCCTTGATCGTTCCCTCGGGGGTGATCACCCGGAGGGAGACGATTTGATCCTTGACCGGGCCGTGCCGAAAGGTGCCGATACCCATCCCGCCGGTTGCCATCCAGCCGATGAGGGTTCCTCCTTTGCCGGAGGCGATGGTGGAAAGTTCCAATCCGTAGCGTTCGAGTTCCCTTTGGATATCGAGAAACCGGGCTCCCGGGCCAACGGTCATCTGCAAGGCCCCGGGGTTGACATCGACGGTGTCCATCAGACTCAGGTCAATGACAATCCCTCCGCGGGTGGGTACGGCTCCGCCGTATCCCCAAGTTCCAGCTCCCCGGACCGTCAGGGGGATTTTATGCTCACGGGCAAATGCGAAGAGCTCCAGGAGGTGTTCCTCATGGGTGGGCTGAAGAATAAGATCGGGAAGACTCTTCAACATCAGGTCACGGATCAAAGGCGGAAGATCCACGTTGAGGTCCGTGCGGTAATATTCGAGTTTCTCCGGGTCGTCGATTTTCTTCAGGCCGGGATTGTGCTGCAATAACGCTTCGAGAGATTTCATCCAGGTTAATTTGGGCTTCTTCTTGCTCACCTTCTCACTATCCTCACTTTATCTTTGGAATCGTTACCATAAACCAAGCCACGCTCTAAGCGATTCGCAAGGAGCGTGGCCGAAAACACATACGAATTATAAAACGTTCCACCTGCAAATTCATTAGAGAATCGACAGGTATTTGTCCAATTCAAATTGGGAAACATGGGTTCGATACTGATCCCATTCGATCTTTTTGTTCTCGATAAATTTCTCGAAGATATGATCTCCCAATGTTTCCTTGACCAGCTCACTTTTTTCTGTGAGTTGGACGGCTTCAAGCAGATTTCCCGGAAGCGAGTCGATTCCATGTTTCTTCCTCGACGCCTCGGACATCTCAAAGATGTCTTCTTCAACAGGGGCTGGAAGCTCATAGCCCTTTTCAATCCCCTTCAAACCTGCTGCCAGCATGACAGCAAATGTCAGGTATGGATTGCAGGCCGGGTCGGGGGACCGATATTCCATTCGCGTTGCTTTTTCCTTTCCCGGTTTATACATAGGGACCCGGACGAGTGCCGATCGATTCCTACGAGCCCATGAAATATAGACCGGTGCTTCGTAGCCCGGGACAAGCCTTTTATAAGAGTTAACCCATTGGGAGGTGATGGAAGTAATCTCCTTGGAGTGTTTCAAAATTCCGGCCATATAGGACCTTGCAATTTTTGAGAGATGAAACTCATCTTTCGGATCGAAGAAGGCGTTCCGATCACCCTTGAAAAGAGATTGATGGGTATGCATGCCGCTTCCATTCTGTCCAAACATGGGTTTGGGCATGAAGGTGGCATAGACACCATGCCTCAAGGCGGTTTCTTTAACAACGAGTCGATAGGTCATCGCGTTGTCTGCCATCGTGAGGGCGTCGGTATAGCGAAGGTCAATTTCATGTTGGCTGGGAGCGACTTCATGATGACTGTATTCCACATGAATTCCCATGGCTTCCAGGGTTAAAATGGTTTCTCGCCGCAGCTCGGTTGCCACATCCAGGGGAGTAAGATCAAAGTAGCCTCCTTTGTCGAGTATCTCCGTCCCATCATTCCCCTTGAAGTAGAAGTACTCCAGCTCAGGACCGACGTAAAGGGTGTAACCTAGGTCTTGAGCCTTTTTGAGCGTCCTTTTTAACGCCCATCGTGGGTCTCCTTTGTAAGGGGTTCCATCGGGTTCAAGGACATCTGCGAACATCCTTGCCACCGCATTCTCTTTAGGCCTCCACGGGATGATCTGAAAGGTTTTCGGATCGGGTTTGGCGATCATATCGCTCTCATCGATTCGGGCATAGCCCTGGATGGAGGAGCCGTCGAAACCCATTCCCTCTTCAAGAGCTCCTTCCAATTCGTCAACCGTGATTGCAAACCCCTTTAGAAACCCCAGGATGTCTGTGAACCAGAGCCGAATAAATTTGACATCATTCTCCTTTGCCATCTTCAATACGTTTTGTTTTGCTTTGTCCATCTCTTCCTCCCTTTACCCCCTTTTCGCCTCCCCCAGCGGAGAGAGGTGATAAGAGCGACAGAATTTAGAAAAGGCGCCCCTTGATTTCAGATTAGACGCCTTCCTTTTCTTAATACCCGATCCATTTGAAGAAATAAAGAGCAAATAACATGCCACCCATCACCGTTTGAACGAGAAAGTCACAGATCTGTAACTTGTTGGAATTATGTATAATTATTTTGGGATAAAAAGGAATGATCCGACGATGAAAATGTTGGAGTTGAAGCCAAATGATGGATTTTAAGCAGGTTGTTTAAAAAAGGGCAAAAGACACTGGAGCCTCCTTCGTATCCTGTTGGGCGGCAGGGAAAGGTTTTTGTTCGACAGCAAAAGAGTTTTAGAGGCATCACATAAAAGAATTGACAAATAGAATCTGTTTTCATAGATTTAATAGAGAGACCCTACAAGGAATGAGGAGAGAATTTTTATGGAGATCGAAAAATTTCTGGAATTGACCCGGGGGTTGGAAAAGAAGAAGGTGAAGAAGGAGGAGTTGGAGAGATTCAAGAGGTTCTTCGAGCGATTTCACAACCTGAACCGTGCTTACTTGGACAAAGAAACCTTTGAAAAGGCGGAGGAGTCGATTTCTTCCATGTCAGAGGCGATTGCCGGCACGATTCAATATCTGGACGCTGAAATCACCCGATTGAGAAATAAACGAATGAAATTGCCTCTTGAAAATGTGGAACTGGGGGAGATGCAAAAAGTCCAGAACAGAAACGAATTACTGATCAAAGAGTATCTGGCCGAATTTCCAAAATAAGGTTTCTCCACCCACCTCTCCACTCATCATCCGCGAAATGCGGAATAACTGAAGTCATTTCAGCCCAGGCCGATCTATCTGAACAACCGCGCCCGCCTCCCGAACTTGACCGTCCTTCCCACCCGCCCTGCCCGAGAACCCGACGCGTCCCCAGATGTTTCCCTTCAAAAGAAAAAGCGGGTGGAATCTTCAGAACCGACGGGTGTAGAATAATATTTTAAGGAAAGATAAAAGGAGAAGGAAATGGTGAAAGAGCTGAAGAGGACACCACTCCATACGTGGCATCGTGAGCACGGCGGCCAGATGGTCGAGTTTGGCGGCTGGGAGATGCCCATTTCATACAAGAGGGGAATCATCGAGGAACACCTGGAAACAAGAAGATATGGAGGGCTCTTCGATATTTCCCACATGGGCCGGTTTTCTATATCCGGCAATGGCGTCATTCCTTTCCTCCAGTATGTCTTAACGAACAATGCGCTCGCCCTCGATCCCGGGATGGCCCAGTACACACTCATTCCGGATGAGAAAGGGGGAGCCCTCGATGATGCCTACCTTTACCGACTGGATGAAGGAGATTCCGGTCCGCGGAGCTATCTTCTTGTGGTCAACGCCGGCCCCAGAGAGAAAGACTGGAATTGGCTCATTGAGCGAAGGAAGAACTTTCCTGATGTGGTCATCGAGGACAGAACAGATGAGATCGGGATGATGGCTTTGCAAGGGCCCGGGGCCAAAAAGGTCCTGGAAAAGATTCTCAAACTCCCTGATCCGTGGAGAAACCGCTTGAGGGTGGGGGAGATCGATCGAACCTGGGTGATGGTTTCGAGGACGGGCTACACAGGCGAGCCTATCTGCTTCGAAATCTTCGTATCAAGAGAGAAGCTGGAATTCCTCTGGCAAAGGGTTCTTTCAGAAGGCGAGAGGGAAGGGATAGTCCCTGCGGGGCTGGGCGCAAGGGACAGCCTCCGAATGGAAGCAGGCCTAGTATTGTACGGAAACGAGCTGGGCCTCGACACGGAAGGGAAGGAGATTCCCATTTATGCCATGCTGCCGACAGCAAGAGTGACGGTCAGTTTCTCTCCCTTGAAAGGAGAATTCATCGGAAGAGACGCTCTAAGGGCTCAGTTCGAAGAGGTGAATAGAAGAGAAAACGATTATCCTCTTCCGCCGAAAGAAAAACGAGTCGTCCCCAAAAGCATTATGCCTTTTCTCATCACGGGACAGGGGATTGCCAGGAGGGGGCATGAAGTATTCGTAGAGGGTAAACCGGTTGGTCGTGTGACCAGCGGGACAATGGTTCCCTACTGGATCTTTAGCGAGCCTGGAATCCTTGGAAAAGTCACCGACGAAAAAAAGATGAGGCCCATTGGGCTTGCTTACGTTGATGCAGACCTCGAAGAAGGGCAGAAGATTGAGATTCAATCCAGGGGAAAGACCGTTCGGGGATTGGTGGTCGAGAAAAACCTTTCTTCGGAGGCGCCGCCTTATGCCCATCCTCTCTTTGTTTTTCAGAAGCCGGTGAGAAGGCGAGGGGAGCGAAGGCTCAAAGACCTGGCCGCTGAATTGATGCTCAAGGCGGTCCAGAACACTCGCTGGAGGCAGAAAGAATCCTTCAACCTGATCCCTTCGGAACAGACCCCTTCGCTTTTGGTCAAGCTTTTCTCCATGATGGATCCTTCCGGTCGATATGGGGAGCACCGAAAATTTGAGGCCTTTGAGGATAAGGAGATCTTTTATTACCAGGGGACAAAATTGATCGAAGAAGTAGAAAGACTGGTGATGGAAGAGTTCCGGGATTTCCTCGGGTGTTCGGAAGTGGAGACGAGGGTGATCAGCGGTCAGATGGCCAATACGGTTGTCTTCAGCGGTTTGATAGATTATCTCAACCGGCTTTACCGGAAACAAGACCCCCGTAGAGTCAGAAAGGTTATGAACCATCATCTTGCCCGGGGAGGGCATCTCAGCGCCCAGCCCATGGGTGCTTTAAGAGACTATGTGGCGGTTGATCCCTTGATGGAAAGGGCAGCTGTTATTGAATTTCCGGTGTTGGAAGATGACCCTTATCAGATTGACCTCAAAGAAATGAAGGAGCTACTGGAACTCCACAAACCGGAGCTGATTGTTCTGGGAAAGAGCATGATGATTTACCGGGAACCCCTCAAAGAGATTGCTCAAATGATTTCAGGAATGCATCCCAGACCGGTCATCCTTTATGATATGGCCCACGTCCTGGGTCTGGCCGGCCCGTATTATCAAGAGCCATTCAAAGAGGGTGCGGACATTGTTACGAGTTCCACTCATAAAACGTTTTTCGGCTGCCAGAGAGGGATCATCGCCAGCAACATGTCCGAAGGGACCGAGTCTGAAGATCTCTGGGAGACGATATTGAGACGGGTCTTTCCGGGAAGCGTGAGCAATCATCATCTGGGAACCCTGTTGGGTCTTCTCATGGCAGCCTATGAGATGAATGCCTTTAAATCAGAATATCAGAAGGCAGTGATCTCCAACGCCAAGGCCTTTGCAAGAGCCTTAAAGGATCGGGGGTTGACAATAGAAGGCAATCCAGCTCTCGGATACACGGAGACACACCAGGTGATCGTCAGGGTAGGGTACGGGAGCGGGCCGGTCATGGCCAATCGCCTCGAAGAGAATAACATCATCGTCAATTATCAGGGTGGTCCGGATGATGAGGGGTTTACCGCTGCCAGTTGTCTGCGAATGGGGGTTCAGGAGATGACCCGGTTTGGGATGAAGGAAGACGATTTTGGCGACCTGGCGGATTACATCAGCCAGGCAATTCTCCGAGGCCGATCCGTGTC
>Ga0316624_10000990_pt1 | contig 10651 bp, 10 predicted proteins | sample OWC_Aug_N3_C1_D5_FD_207657 | JGI IMG/M metagenome (GOLD analysis project Ga0316624, IMG submission 207657) | Wetland soil microbial communities from Old Woman Creek delta, Ohio, United States - OWC_Aug_N3_C1_D5_A | ecosystem: Environmental > Terrestrial > Soil > Wetlands | place: USA: Ohio...
TTGATGGCTTGCCATATTTTTCGTGCACCGCCGCGCGGGTGGCTTCATGATTCTGATCGCTCATTTCCTCTCTCCTAGCAGCACGATTGGCCGCGTGATGTGGTGGAGCAGCCACAGCCGCCTTCGCTGTCGGCCACCATGATGGGAATGCTCTTCCTGGCAGGTTTCGATTTTTCGTTGAACTCGGCATCGAGCTTTTGCGCTGCCTCGTCACGAATGTGGCGTGCGATGTCGATGACGGTGTTGATCTGATGCTCGGGCACGCCGTAATCGCGCAGCTTCTGCAACTGGCACAGCCCCATCGCAGGATGTTTGGAGGCGATGCCGGCGGCCAGCGAGACCATGGCGACGATGGAGGAGTGAAGCGGCGGTTGATCATTCATGGCATAGGCTCCTGATTTACAGCAGATTGAATCCCCATCCCACGAAGGTGATGGCGATGGCGAGTATGGCAGTGAAGAGGGCGAGCCCCTGCCACTTGATGACCTTGCGCAGGATGAGCAGTTCGGGCAGCGAAATAGCAGCGATGCTCATCATGAAGGCGAGGGTAGTGCCGAGCGCCACGCCCTTGCCGAGCATTGCCTCGGCCATGGGAATCACGCCGGTGGCATTGGAGTAGAGCGGCACGCCGATCACTACCGCGACCGGGACGGTGTACCACGCACCGCCACCCAGATGATCGGAGACCCACTGTTGTGGCGCATAGCCATGAAACAGCGCACCGAGGGCGATGCCGATGAGTACCCATTTCCAGATGCGCCCGACAATCTCCTTTACTTCACTGATGGCGAAGCGATGGCGTCCGCGTAGCGTGGTATCGGTCCGCGGGAGGGCCACCTCACCCATGTGGATCTTCCAGACATACTCCTCGACCCAGCGCTCTGGCTTGAAGCGCTCCATGACCATCCCGCCCACATAGGCCACGGCAAGCCCTGCCGCCACATACGCCAGCGTGATCTTCCAGCCGAGGATACCTGCGAGCAGCACCACAGCGACCTCGTTGATCATCGGACTGGCGATGAGAAATGAAAATGTCACGCCGAGCGGAATACCCGCTTCGACGAAGCCGATGAAGAGCGGCACCGACGAGCAGGAGCAGAAGGGGGTGACCGCCCCCAGTGTGATGGCCAGCGTGCGTGCCAGCCATTTCGGTTTGCCGCGCACATAGTTGCGCACCCGTTCAGGCGAGAGCAGGGCGCGCAGCAGACCCATCACATAGATGATGAGTACCAGCAATGCGAAAATCTTCACCGTATCCATGATGAAGAAGTGGAGGGTTTCTGCGGCGCGGCTGGAAGGAGCGAGGCCGAGCCAGTGATAGACGATCAAATTAGCGAGGGCATCGAACATTATTCAATTTCCGGGCAATCAGCCAGTCGGTTGGGTTTTTGGGGTCAGGCGCAGCAGCGCGCCCCAGGACGGTTGGGCATTGCGCAGAGCTGCTTGCGATCGTTCGCGTGGAGTGTTTCGCCGGCGAGCGCCTCGACCGTGACGGCGAGAACCTGCCTGACCCATTCGCGGAGGTCTGGCGTCAGCGTGTAGTAGATCCACTGCCCGGCGCGGCGGTCGGACACCAGTCCGCTTTCCCGCAGCTGGGCGAGATGGCGCGAGATCTTCGGCTGGCTTTCGCCCAAGGCAAAGGTGAGTTCGCAGACGCACAGCTCGCCCTCCTGCAGTATCAGCATGAGGGCCCGCAGCCGGGTCGGATCGGCAAGGGTACGGAAGAACGTGTCAGCAGAAATCGTCATGGGCGCAATATATGGCAATCCATATATGCGGTAAAGCATATATATTCATCTGCCGATGTAGACGCGCTGTGTCCTAATATCCTCATTTTCCATGAAAAACTGCTCATCGGCTGACGGGTGGGGTAAAATGGGGCGATTGTGCTTGCCGGTTGCCATGGGAATGGCGAACCGACAAGATTCATACATCCTTTTGCCGGGATGTTTAAACAAGAACACTTCCATACCAACCTGATTGGCCGGCGATGAAAACCATAAAATGAGTATGTGCACGGAGACATACGATTACATCAAGCCTTCGCCTGCCGATGCGTGTGGATATTGGCGCTTTCTCTGCAGTGACTGCTGAGCGATGAAGCTGCAGGATAAGCACACCCGCTTCGGATATTACCTGGCTTGTTTCGGGGTGCTTGAATTGCTGCACCTCATCACTATCCAGCCGCCCACCCTCATTTCGTTCCTCTCGCCGGTGGGGGTTCTCGCAGCTTTGTCGGTGATTGGTATGACGGTCAGGGCACGCCAGGAGTGGGACGGGTCCCACTTCGCGAGCATCGCCAGACAGCAGCGTGACTATTTCTTTCATGAGCTGTTTGTCTACGTCGTGGTCGCACTGCTCACGCACATCATTTGGCGCGAACTGCTGGACATCTCACTCGAAGACACCCTCTACGACACTCTCTTCATTCTTGTCCTGGGCTATTTCGCCTCCGTCGAGAATACCCTGGTGGTGATTCGCAGCTGGTACACCCAGGGAGTTCAGCAGCGTGTCGATACCTTCCGGCTGATTCCCCTTTCGAGCACCCTGAACCGGGCCGCCTACAGCGTGCTTGCCGCAATCCTGCTGTTTTCTCTGGTGGCCATCTACCGCCTCGACTCTGAACTGGAGCGTCACCAGGACGAGGCTGTGAAGCAGGTGGCCTATTTTGGCCTGGAGACCCTCTTTTTCCTGCTGATGCTGGCCTATCTGTTACAACGTATCGCCCGCCGTTACACCACCAATCTCCATCACATCCTCGAGTCCCAGTTGAAGGTGGTGCGTGATGTTCAGGCGGGCGATTACTCACAGACCATCCCTCTGCTCACCCAGGGTGAACTGGGGTTGATGGGGATGCAGTTGAACCGGCTCATCGAGTACATCCATAAGCGCCAGGATGTCGAGAACCTCCTCAAGCGGGTGGTGAGCCCCGACATCATGGAGAAGCTGCTCAGCACCGACACCGAGGAGCTCAAGCGTGGCGAGGAGCGGGAGGTGGCGATCCTGTTCTGCGATATCCGTGGTTTTACCGAAATGAGCGAGGGCTCATCTGCTGCAGATATCATTCTCTTCCTTAACTCTTTCTTCTCCGAGCTGACCGAGATCGTCTCCCGTAATCACGGCACCATCAACAAGTTCATGGGGGATGCGGTTCTGGCCGTATATGGCGCAGATGATTCCCAGGATGCGGTCGACTCCGCCATCAACACCGCCAATGAAATCACCATGCGGGTGCGCCAGATGCGCCTGCCCAATGGCGGCTCTCCGGAGACTGGGACCGGCATCCACTTCGGCCGCGTGGTGGCGGGGACCATCGGCTCCGATCAGCGCTATGAGTACACCTTTCTCGGTGATGCGGTGAATACCGCAAGCCGCTTGCAGGGGCTCAGCAAACGTCTCGGTTATCCCATCATCGTCTCGGCCGAGGCGTACGGGATGTTGTCGGAGTATCTGAAGGGAGGTCTGGCTGATCTGGGCCAGCACATGGTGCGCGGCAAATCAGAGGCGATTCACATCTACGGCGGCCCCAACGAACGGCGCAACTAGTGCCATCGGGGAGCAATCACCGCTCTAGAACACGGCCTCATTGAGCAGGTAGGAGCGCATGTCCACGCCATAGGCATCGGGCGGCAGGACCTGGCGGATGGCGTATTTCTTCTCTGCCTCTTCCCTGGCGAACATGGCGAGGCTGATCAGGCGCGGGGGCTCATAGGGGCGTTTGTCGGGACTGCGCACCAACATCAGGCGCGGGAAGAGATGCTCACCCGGCTGCGAGGAGATGACGATGCCGACCTCGCCGCTGTCGAGTTCGACCAGGCTCCCTACCGGGTAGATCCCCAGACACTTGATGAAAGCCTCTGTCAGCTTGGCGTCGAAGAGCTTGTCGCGGTAGAGGTAGAGATAACGCAGCGCCTCGGTTGACGAAATCCCTCTTTCTCCCTTGCCGCGCGTCAGTTTGTCATAGGCATCGACGAGGCCGACGATCTTCGAAAAAATGGTCAAGGAGTTGCCGGTCAGCCCGCGTGGATAACCATTGCCATCCACCTGTTCGTGGTGCGAGAGGGCCACGTCGATGGCGCTTTCGGGGATACCCGGGGTACTGTTGAGGATCTCCACTCCCAGCCGGGTGTGACTTTTCATCAGCTCGGTCTCCTGGGGCGTCCTGGGACCCACAGTGACCAGCTCGACCGGAAGCCTGACCTCACCCACATCGTGCAACAACGCAGCAAGCCCCAACTCCTCCACCATCTTCTGGGAAAAATTCATGAAGCGCCCGAGGGTGAGCGAAAGGATACAGGTGTTGATGGCGTGTGCTTCGGCCTCCTGCTGGTGACTTTTGATGCTGCCCAGCAGCAGCATGGCGTCGGGATTGCGGATGAGGCTTTCGACGATGTCGGTTACCAGCTTGCTGGCCTTGTCGTAGTCGAGCGCCTTGCCTGCGCGCGCCTGGCGCAACATGAGTGTGACCTGGTGTTCGGCGACTTCCTTGACCTTGCGCGCCTCGATGATCTCCTCCTCGAAGTCGATCTTGGCGGCCGGTTTTTCATATTTCACTTCGGCAAGCTTGGTGGCAGCGGTTTCGATTTGACGGGGGGTGGGGGCGGCAGGCCGTTGGTAATCGCTGCGATCTTCGTCGACGAAGACAAACTTGCAGTATCGACCCAGCTCGTTGATATCGCCTTGGCTGGTGATTTTGAATCCCTGAAAAAGAAAAGACGTTTCGAGCCAGGAGCGATCCAGCTCGCTGACGTACATGCCGATCTGCAGATCTTTTGCGTCAACCTTTCTTTTCATGGGAGCTCAAACATCAGCGACTCTCGATTGCTCTTTCAGGGCGTTAAACTTTGGCGCCTTCCGGGGATAGGTAATTGTGCCGACGGGACGTATTGCCCCTCTACGCCACCCGGCAGACAAGGGGGTTCATTATACCCATTCCAAGGTGTAGTTCTGTGACCGATCACTCCGGCAAATAGCGACGCGCAACCACCAGGCGAGAGAGGTAGTAACGCCGATCGAGGTCGCTGATTTTGACCTTTCTGGATCTGCTGGCCGCATGGATGAACTGGCCATCACCGACATAGATGCCCACATGGGAGATAGGATGACGTGGCCGGGCGAAGAACAACAGGTCTCCGGGCAACAGGGCGCGAGTGTCCACTTGCTCACCTTGATGGGCCATCTCCCGCGAGCTGCGCGGCAGATTCAGCCCGGCCGCCTGCTCATACACGAAGCGCACCAGACCACTGCAGTCGAGGCCGGTGAGGGGAGAGTTGCCTCCGTAGCGGTAGGTCGTGCCGAGCAGTTCCATGGAGAGTGAGACCAGGGCTTCACGGGTGTGATCATTGATGGCGCTTTGCGCCTGCTGTGACAGTTCGTTGGCCTGCTGCGTGCTCGCTTCACTCGTCTCGCCGTCAGCGCCAGAGGGCGGCGCGGCATGGAGAGGGGCGGTGGCCAGCAGGAACAGCAGCAGCGAATAACGGGAAAACTTGTTCATGGGTAGTCTTTTTTTATTCAATAGAGTTCGACCGGATCCACATCCAGCGACCAGCGCACCTTGCGCCCCTCCTTGAGCCCTTCCAGCTGGGTTATCCACAGCTCCAGCAGGCGGTGCAGTGCGGCTCGGGCGTGCGATTGTACCAGCAGTTGCGCCCGAGTGCGCCCTGCGCGCCGTTCCATCGGTGCCGGCACCGGACCCAGCAGCTGCACCCCCGCAACAGCCTGCCCTTCAGCCAGGTGCCGCGCCGCGCCGAGGAATGCCAGCGGGGCGGCACTGTCCACCGCTTCGGCGCGCAGCAACGCGAGGTGGCTGAAGGGGGGAAAGGCTGCCTGTTCGCGCTCCACGAGCGCCGCCTGCGCAAAAGCGTGGTAGTCGGACTCGACCAGGGTGCGCAGGAGCGGGTGGTCGGGGACATGGGTCTGGATCACCACTTCGCCGGGGCGGTTGGCACGCCCGGCGCGACCCGCCACTTGCAGGATCAGCTGTGCCATCCGCTCGCTGGCGCGGAAATCGGCGCTGAAGAGCCCCTGGTCGGCGTCGAGGATGCCGACCAGCGTTACTTCGGGAAAGTGATGTCCCTTCGCCAGCATCTGGGTACCGATGAGGATGCGTGCCTCTCCTCCATGTACCTCCTGCAGCAGCGCCTCCATCGCCCCCTTGCGGCTGGTGGTGTCGCGGTCGATGCGCACCAGGCCGACCCCGGGAAAACGGGACTTCAGCCCCTCTTCGATACGCTCCGTACCCTGGCCCAACGGGCGCAGATCGGCACTGCCGCACTTGGGGCACTGCCTGGGTACCGGCCGTTCGGTTCCGCAATGGTGACAGCGCAGGCGCTGCTGTCCGCTGTGATAGGTGAGGCGCGCGTCGCAGCGGGGACACTCCGCCACATGGCCGCAGTCGTGACAGATGAGCGCCGGCGAATAGCCGCGCCGGTTGAGAAACAGCAGCACCTGCCCACCCTTCTCCAGGTGGCGGCGCATGAGAAGAGCGAGCGGCTCGGAGATGCCCTCCTGCATCGGCTGCTGACGCACATCGAGCAGCCGCATGACGGGATGGCTGGCGCTCCCGGCACGCTCGGGCAGCCGCAACAGCTGATAACGCCCGGCCTGGGCGTTGTGCAGACTTTCCAGGGAGGGTGTGGCGGAACCGAGCACGATGGGGATATCCAGTTGGCGAGCAAACACTATCGCCATATCTCGCGCCGAATAGCGGAATCCCTCCTGCTGTTTGAAGGAGATATCGTGCTCCTCATCGACGATGATGAGCCCCGGATGCTTCAAGGGAGTGAAGAGGGCCGAACGGGTGCCGATTACCAGCGGCGCATGGCCATCGCGCGCCATCAGCCAGGCACATTGCCGTTCGCTGTCGGAGAGCCCGGAGTGGAGCAACGCCATCGGGACGGCAAAACGGCGGCGGAAGCGTTCCACCAGCTGGGGCGTAAGGCCGATCTCGGGGACCAGCACCAATACCTGTTGTCCGGCGGCAATAATCGGGGCAATGGCCTGCAGGTAGACCTCGGTCTTGCCGCTGCCGGTGACTCCATCGAGCAGAAAGGGCTTAAAGCGGCCTGCCGCAGCACGAAGGGCAGCGACCGCTGCATGCTGGGCACTGTTGAGTTGCGGCGGCATCTCCGTGCCGGAAGCGGCCGGTACGCTCAGGCAGGGTTGTTCCTCGCTCGCCACCCAGCCCTTTTCGGCCAGGCGGCGCAGGACCGGCAACGGTTGCTCGACGATAGCTGCAAGTTCAGTGGTGGTGCGTTCCCCCTGGGCGAGCATCGCCAGCAGGTGTCCCTGCTTGGGGGCACGCTTCAGGGTTGCCAGATCCACAAGCCGCCCGGGGTCGGTCAGCCGCCAGCGCAGCTCTCCGCGCCGGCTCGCTTCCCGCCCCTCGCGCAACATCACGGGCAGGGCCGTGGTGTAAACCTCGCCGGGGGGATGGTGATAGTAACTGCAGCTCCAGGCGAGCAGGTTCATCAACTCCGGAGGCAGCAGCGGCGCTTCATCGAGGATCGCCTGTGCCGGGCGCAACCGGTCCGCTGGAACCGCGCTCTCTTGAGCCACCTCCACCAGAACCCCGACACATGCCCCCTTACCGAAAGGTACACGTACCCGTTGCCCGGGCCTGGGCTCAGGGTGCGGCCCGTCCGGCGGCAGATAGTCGAACAGCCGATACAGCGGGGAAGGGACGGCGATGCGCAGAATGGGCGGAGTCATGGGTGAAGTTTATCATCCGGGCCTCTGACAGATGGTTGCTCAAACGGGAGTAAAGGCCACGAAAGACTTATTGTGCGCAGTAAAAAACCCTGCTCTTCCTTATCCACAATTGCTGTGGATAACTCTGTGGATGAGCTGGGGCAATCTGGCTCAAATCCGCATTTTTACTGGCGCTTTGTCAAAATGCTCAGAAAATCGACAAACCAATATAGTCATTATAAATCAATAGGTTAGTTTATTTCTTGTGTGTCTTTACGACTATCGGGTCAAATTATTCGCCTAACTTGTTGATTCACGATCCGTTGTGCATAAGGCCTAGACCATAGGGCCTGAAAGATCAAGTGAAGTGGTTAATTAAGTCGAAACTGCATGCCTCGTTTCCTTAGCGCATCAATCTGCGGCAACCTTCTTTTGGAACAGCCTGCGGGATTCAAAAATGATGTTGGAGAGTTTTTTCCCTTTCCAGCGTAGCCGCCGTTTCACTGCAAAATCGAACAGCAGCGGATTGTGGTGCCGCACGGTGTTGAGCAGGGGGATATCGCTCTCATCCAGATAACCGAGCGCGGCGAGTTTGCGCAGCGAGAAGATCGGCATCACCCCAGGCAGCGGGTAATCGGTACCGTTGATCAATCTGGGGTGCCACTCCTCACGCTCAATGACGGTGCGTAGCGGCATGCCTGCGCGGTTGTTTTGGGTGAGTGCCGAGATATCGGCATACAGGCGTTTTTCGTAGGCGGGTTCGTCCATCAGGCGCGCGAACAGCTCGAACGATTCACGCATCGCGCTGCCATGATCGAGATCAGGGTAACGCCCCAGCGAGGCACAGTGGGCGATGATGACGCGCACCCCATGCTCCAGCGGCCGGCGCAACCGCAACGGATTGCCGTAATCATGGCGGTTGGCGCCATGTACCGCACTTTCACCGCCGGCATGGGTCAGCAGCGGGATGTCATGGCGGGCCATCGCTGCATAAAAGCGATCGCAAAGCGGTGACGCAGGGTCCATGCCCTGGGCGGGGGGAAGCCACTTCACGGCACGGGCACCGGCGGCGAGGAGGCGCTCAAGCTCCTCAACAGCATCTTCACGGTAGGGATGGATCGATGCGACCCATTCGAAACGCGCGGGATAGTCGCGCGCCAGCTTCAGCGCATAATCATTGGGGGTGACGAAGGCGCTCAGCTCGCCCTTGTGCCGTCCCTGTTCGTCGTAACAATCGTCGAAGGCCAGCAGCAGTGTCTTGTAACCGCGTGGCATGGCCTCGTGCAATGTAAGCAGACGTTCGACGAAGGCGTGGTCGATGCGGCCACGCTCATGGCAGCAGCTGGCATTGAGATAGAAGGCGCGCTGGAGATAGAAGCGAGGTTTGAGCGGATTGACCATGTCGCGGTGGACACGGATACCGCTGCCGCTGTCACCCGTGCCGATGAGGTGTGCATGGCTGTCCCACACCTGTTCGATGTCGAGCCCCTCCCAAATCATCTGGAGACGTTCGTCGCCCGCCAACTCTTTTGGCAATGCTCCGAGGCAGGGATTGACGATCCCGGCCTCGGGCCAGAGCCCGTTGCCATGCAGTGTATGGCGGAGCCGTTTCAGCATGTCGACGTCTCTCTATTGTTCACTGCGTTCCAGGGCCAGGGGATCAGGCACCCTTGGCAAGTGCCAGGCAATCACAAGTGTTGTGATCACTACCATCACACCGAGACTGAGTATCGCCACGACCGGATCGAGCTTTTGTGTCAACGCCGCGGAATAGAGGCCGGTGGCGATCAGCATCGCCAGATTTTCGAAAAAATTCTGGATTGCCACTGCACCCCCGGCACCGATGGAGCGGTGACCAATCTCCTGCAGCGCCGCATTGATCGGCACGACGATGACGCCGCCGCTCAGACCGATAAGCAGCAGTATCCCTTTGGTACAAAGGGGGTTACTTGTAATGGCGAGAAGCACCATGCAGAAACCCATCAGATAGGCGGAGAAACGCGTGCGGCGCAATTGTTCGATGGGCACTATCCATGGCACCACCAGCGCGCCGAGGGCGATTCCGATGGCGATGAAGACGGTGAGATTGGCGATATCGGAGGTGGTATGGGTCAGCAGTACCGCCGGAGCCCACGCCACCAGCATCACCCGAAGCACCACCGCCGAGGCCCAGAATAACGCCACCCCGATCATCGAAAAACGGGCACGCGACGTGGTGAAGAAGCCGCGCATCAGGACGATGAAGTGGCCGAGTGCCGGGTGTGCATCGCGCCGTCGGGCGGTGGTCTGGGGAATGAACAGGGTGGACAGCAGCGAGACCAGATAGGAACCCGCCACCAGCGCGAGTGCCGCACCGATGCTCTGGTCCGCGATGTGCGCGCCGATCACCATGCCGAGCAGGATCGCGACGATGGTGGAGCCCTCCACCCAACCGTTGGCCTTCACCAGCTTGTCGTGATCGACCAGATCCGGAAGGATGCCGTACTTGGCAGGACCATAGACCGCCGCGCCGACACCGACTACGCCGTAGGCAAGCAACGGATCGACACCGGACAGCAACAGCAGCGTTCCCGCCATTTTGAATCCATTCCCCCAGGTGAGCACTCTCCCTTTGGCATGCTGATCGGCAAAACGGCCGACCCACGGCGCCAGTACCACGAAGGCGATCAGGAACGAGGCCTGCAGAGCCGGTTTGTACCAGGCTCCGTAACCTCCAGCCTGAGTGATCATGGCGAAGGCGGTAAAGAGGATCGCGTTGTCGGCGAAGGCGGTGAGAAACTGCGCCACCAGCAGGGTATAGACCGCACGGTTCATTCTTCACTCTCCTGACCGCCCATGGTCTGTTCGGCCAGGCGCTTTACCGCCGGGTAGTCGACCTTGCCGGTGCCCAGCAGCGGCAGTGCCCGGATCGTCACGATTTTCTTCGGCACGCCGATCTCCGCGATCCCCTCTGCCCTGGCAC
>Ga0316624_10000991_pt1 | contig 10650 bp, 12 predicted proteins | sample OWC_Aug_N3_C1_D5_FD_207657 | JGI IMG/M metagenome (GOLD analysis project Ga0316624, IMG submission 207657) | Wetland soil microbial communities from Old Woman Creek delta, Ohio, United States - OWC_Aug_N3_C1_D5_A | ecosystem: Environmental > Terrestrial > Soil > Wetlands | place: USA: Ohio...
GTTCGCCAAGGACGGCGAACCAGGCTTGCGCGCAGCACGGACAGCGAAGCGCAATGGCTTCACGGCAGCCCGGCACAAGACTTTGTGTCCTGTTGATCGTGCACGAAGTGGTCAATTGAACTGATTCCCTGCGCGTATCTAAACGAACTCGCCAATTACGCCAGTTCGCCCCTCCCGTCACTTCGCATACGTTAATTCCCCCATTCACGCCGGAAGACTCTAGATCCGTCCGCTACTGAAAGCGGGGGGACGTCGGCCGTCCCCCACGTCGCCGCGCGTGAATCGTATCCCGTAACGGCGTACCCGGGCACGAAACTCAGCATTGCGCATTCCCGGTATTGATGGCATTGATGCGCCGTTCAGATTCAGGAGAGATGTGGTGAATCATGAATCGTCGCTCGATGACGAGATGTACCTGAAGGAATTCTGCGCTTATCAAATAGACGCGGAAGAATTCCATCATCGCGAACACCTGCGTGTGGCGTATGCCTTGCTGGTGAATAACAGCCCGGAGAGGGCATTCTCAGAACTAAGAACTCACATTTTGGGCCTGTTGAATTACTTGGGCGTCGGAACGTCGAAATACAACGAAACGATGACCTATGCATGGCTATTGGTTGTACATCATTTCATGTGCATGACCGCGCGGTGCAAATGCTTCGATGAGTTCATACAGAGAAATCCAATCCTATTGGATCAACGCATCATCTACACCCATTACAGCGAAGCCCTCATAAAGTCGGACAAGGCGAAGGCTCAATGTCTGGAGGCGGACCTGGAGAAGATACCCAGGCATCCCGGCATCGCATGAATCGGCCTGGCGCGTCAGCCGGCCTTGCCGTCGGCCCGCGGTGCGCAGAGTATCGGCGCGTACACGTATAGGAACAGCGCGAACGCGGCCGTCCAGAAGAACGCGCTGATCAGGATCACGGTCGGGTACGGCAGGTGCAGGACGCCGAAGCCGAACACGCGCGTGAGTCCTGCGAACAAGAGCATGAAATACGCCAGGATGGTCAGTGGATCGATCTCGAGGGGACGGCCGCTGTGTCCGAGAGCCGCCCGCGTCATGACGCCGAGAATCATCGTTGCGAACGTGCCCGCGGTCAGCGCGTGCAGCCAAAACGCGGCGGCAGCGAAGCCCCCGAGCAAAGCCGCGCATTTCAGGCCGAGCCCGAGCGGAATCCACGCATAACCCAAATGCAGGACCCAGACGATCGGATTCTTCAAGGTTCGGTCTGTGCGCCATTGCAGCAGACGCAGCGCCTGCAGCGCCGCCGCCACACCGGCGACGATGCCGGCAACGCGGCCGTCGGGCCGCACGAGGTCCGTGCCCATCACCGCGACCATCGCGGCGATCGCAAGCGGTCCGACCAAGGGCCAGACGCGCACCTTCGCGGCATCGCCCGCGGCGCGCAGCGCACTCGACGTGAACGCCGGTATGATCCGGCCGCCGATGACCGTCACCAGGATGAGGACGGTGTCGATCGCCGCAATCAGTGCGCGTCCGGCCGTTTCGGCGTCGAAATGCGCGAGCGACCGATGGAATTCGACATTGCACAGAGCCAGGAGCGCGACCACGAGCAATAGCGGTGTATTGCGGTTGCGCGTGCGCAAGAGCGGCGGCGCGAGCAGTGCGACGAGAAAGAGAAAAAAACCCGCGTCGACGATCGCCACGAAAAGCGGCGGCCACCAGGCCGAGGTCGCAATCAGAATGCGTGCGAGGAGCCACAGACCGAGGAGAATCGCGAGTGGCCATCCCGCGAAGCCGCGCCGCCCCGTCCAGCTCGGCACGGCCGTCAACAGGAATCCCGCAATCGCGGCACCGACGAAGCCGAAAATCATCTCGTGCGCGTGCCATAGGGTCGGCGGCCAGTTGTTGGCGAGCGCATCGCCGTAGACGAACATGGCGGCCCATGCCGGAATGAGAAGCAACGCGGCCACACCGGCGGCAAGAAACGTCGGCCGGAAGCCTGCGGCGACTAAGCGGCATTCCATATATTTACATCATAGCATGATATAGTTATCGCCATGGTCTCGAATGCACAATTGGCGGCGCTTTCCGCGTTCCGCAGCGCGCTCGCGCGCTTTCTGCGTTTCAGCGAACGCGCGGTGCGCGACGGTGGGATCACGCCGACGCAATATCTCCTGCTGCTGCACATCCGCGGAGCGCCGGGGCGCGATTGGGCGACGGTCGGCGAACTGGCCGGTCGCCTGCAGGCGAGCGCTCACGGAACGACGGCTCTCGTCGGTCGATGCGTTGCGCTCGATCTCGTTCGCAAGCGGCGCAGCCGGGACGATGCGCGTCGCGTGGAGGTGCATCTAACGGCCCGTGGCCGCGGACTCGTCGAGAGTATCGCGGCGCGTCATCGGGACGAGATCAAGTCGCTACGCGCGGTTTTTCGGGTCGCGCACGTCAGCTGAAAAGGCTGACGCGGTATCCAAGCATGGCACTGCGCGCACGCGATGCGACCCACGCCGGCGGAATCTTCGCGTTTCAGCCCGCGGTCACGCTGCCGTGCCCCGCTTCGGCGGCATGGAGCGCAGCACGTCGCGCCAGCTGACGATGCCGATTGGCCGGAATCCCGCGTCGACGATCGGAATGCAGGAAATGCGATGCAAAAGCAGAAGCTCGACGGCATCGGCGATCGCCGCCTCCGCCGGTAAGGTGATCGGCTTGCGGCTCATGATTTGATGCACGCGCTTGTTGAGCGTGGCGAGGTCGCGAGCGCTTTCCGCGGCGCTCCCCAGGTAGGGGCTCAACGCCTTCAGCAAATCGCGATCCGAGACGACGCCCGCGAGCACCCCATCGCCGTCGAGCACCAACAGGTGATGGAATTTCGTCGAATCGAAGATGTCCTTGACGAGCGCCAGTCGATCGTCCATTTCGACGGTGACCACGCGGGCCGTCATGATGTCGCGCACGCTCATCGCCGCAGCAACCACGCCAGCAGCGAGAGCGCCGCACTCAAGATCAGCATCGTCGTGATCGGGAAGAAGAACTTGAGCCCCGGACGGTCGATGACGATATCGCCGGGAAGCCGGAACAGGTGCAGTTGCTTGAGCCACGGCCATGCGAGGCCGGCGAGGATGAGCGCGGTGCCGAGCGCGACCAGGAATCGGTTCATCGGGATGTGCGCCTCGCCTGCTCAGACGGCCGGCGGCCAAGCGGAGGCATCGATCGTCTCGCGATACGCGTGCCAGGTTGCATGGCCGATCAGCGGCATCGTGACTACGAGTCCGATGAGCGCCGTGGCGAAGCCGACGGCCACCGACAGCACGATCAGGAGCGCCCATACGGCCATCGTCCGCCGGTTGCGCAGCACCGCATTGACGCTGGTGACGACCCCGGTCACCGCGTCGGTGCGCCGGTCGACGAACATCGGCAGCGAGAACGCACTCGCGGCGAACACCACGACCGCGAACAGGCTGCCGACCGCGGTGCCGATCGCGAAGAAGGCCGCCAGGGCGATTTGCGAAGGCTCCGACTCCTGCGGAAAGAAGATTTCGACGGCGCTGCCGGCACGCACCCATACGAGGCAGATCACCATGAGGATCAGCGAGAAGACGAGCGCGTCGCCGAGGTGGTGCCGCGTCGCGGCGAGGCATTTTCCGAGTGAAGGCCGCGCGCCGCGCTCGAGCGCGGCGCTGATCGCATAAAGGCCGATGGCGAGCACCGGCCCGACGAACACGAATGCCGACAGCAACACGATCACCAGCCAGCCGGTGCCGAACCGAAACGCGATTGCGGAGATGAGGATGCTCAGGGCTGCGATGCCTGCGCCGTAGGCGAGGCTCTGCAGCGGGGCCGCGGCAAGGTCGCGCCACCCGAGCCTCAGCCAGCGCAGCGGCGCGCTCGCGGCCAGCAGCCGGCACGGCGCCGCGAACGGCAGTGTATCGGTTGCGCTATCCGGCTCGCTCACGGCGCCCACTAATGCGGGACGTAGCGGGCGAGCCAGGCCGACATGCGCTCGGCGAGATCCCTGAGGTAGCTAGGCCGAGTGAACACATGGTGCTGGCCGGGATAGACGATGAGCCGTGCCGGCACGCCGAGCGTTCGCAGGGACTGGTACATCTGCTCGCCGCCGTTGATCGGGACGTTGAAGTCCTTGGTGCCGCCCATGAACAACGTGGGTGTATGAATGCGGTTCGCATGGAAAAATGGATACGACACTTTCATCCACAGCGCCGGATTGACCCACGGAGGACCCATCTCGTTGTTGTACTGCAAAACGTATTCGTCGCTGCCGTACATCGCGATCTGATCGGCGCTGCCCGCGCCGCTGATGGCGGCCTTGAAGCGGCCGTCGCTGGCGATCGTGTAATCGGTCAGGATCCCGCCGTAACTCCAGCCGCCGATCGCGAGGCGCTTGGGGTCCGCGATGCCGCGCGCGACCAGGTAGTCGACGCCTGCCAGGAGGTCCTGTACTTCCTTGTGGCCCCAATCCGCGAATATCGCCTTTGCATACGCAATGCCGCGGCCGCTGCCGCCGCGATAGTTGACGCGCAACACGACGTAGCCTTCGGCGGCGAACATCTGCGGCTCGAATTGATAGCCGTCCATGACGAAGGAATGCTCGTCCTCGCCGTTCGGCCCGCCGTGGATCCACAGCACGGTCGGATATTCTCGCCCCGGCACGTACCCCGGCGGCTTGATGATGATCCCGTGGATCTGCGTACCGGTCTTGTTCCTGAATTGGATGTCCTGCGCGGCACCGAGCTGCAACTCCGCGAGAAAGGCATCGTTTTGCGCGCTGAGCTTGCGCAGATGCCCGTCGTCGAGTGCGTATACTTCGCCGAGCGCACCGTCGTTGGTCTCGATGAGCGCGGTATGGCCGCCTGCCTCGGACAGCGAGGAAACGACGAACGGTCCCGCCGGCACCGATCGGCTGATCGAGTCGTTCGCCAAGTCGACGCGCGCCGGGTACACCGTACGGTCGTCCTCGACGGCGATCGTCATCCCGGTCCCGTCGCCGCTGAATGCGAACGACATCACCGCGCGATCGAGCTTGTCGGTCAAGGCGCGAGGACTGCCGCCCGCGACCGGCACGGTGAAGAGCCGGTCTTGCATGTACGCGTAGTATTTCGGCTCGAGTCCTTGCAGATACGCGATTTGAGTTCCGTCCGGACTCCAGGCGAGAGCCGGGTTGTTGGGGGCATAGGGTCGCACCACTTCGTGCGCGGCCGCGCCCGCGTGGGCATCGATCACCTCGATGGACACTCGTCCGTCCCGATCCGCTCCATGTTCATGCGTGCGGGTGAACGCGATACGCCGCCCGTCGGGGGACCAGGTCGGCAGGTTGTCGTTGAAACCGGGATCGGTCGTCAACTGCTCGAGGCGCCTGCCGTCAACATCGAACAAATACAAATGGCGGACGAGCTCCTTGCCGAGATAGCCTTCGTCGTCGTTCTTGAATCGCAGGGCGTCGATCACGATGGGCTTGGGCTTGGTCGACGCGTCGCTCGGCTCCATCGACAGCGCGAGCCGCTTGCCGTCCGGCGACCACGCATAGTCGCGAATGTCGCCGTCGACGCTCGTCAGCTGACGGGCGTCGCCGCCGCGGCGGTCCATCAGCATGATCTGCGCGTGATCCGCGCCCGGCGGCTTGGCGAGGAACGACAGATAGCGGCCCCCCGGACTCCACTTCGGCATCGAGGTGTCCGCCGCCGCCGGCGTCAACGGCAATCGCTCGCGTCCGTCCCAACTCACCATCCAGATGGCGCTGCGCGCTTCGTCGGACGCACGGTCGTTCACGGTCACGACGTAGGCGACCCACTTACCGTCGGGCGACACTTGTGGATCACTCACGTCTGCGGCGCGGTAGAAGTCGTCGGCCGTCAACGTACGGCGAGCCGCCGCCGCGTCCACGGCGTGCATCGAGCACAGCGGCAGCAGCAGGGCCGCGGCGAGCGATTGGAGAGCATGCAGGGGTTTGACGCGCTTTGAACCGGATTCTTTTTTATGCATGCGCGCGAAGGTAGCACGCCGGTTTCTCGAATGAAACGGCCTCATCCAGCGCCCGCGGCCGACGCCGTCGGCGCCCACGCTATGGTTCCGGCGGCGGCTCGGGAACGGCCTCGCCATCCTTGCGCGGATCCGATGCGCCGAAATTGACGCCGGTCGAGAGATTGCGCTCCGTCGCCTGTCCTCCGCCCATGATGGCGGCGTAGGCCCCGCGCACCGCGATTTGGTGGCCGCGCGCTGCGAGCGCAGCACGAACGGCGGCGGGCACGCGGTTCTCCATCTCCAGGTCGCAGCCGCCGAACGTGTATTTATCGAATCGCGGCGACTCCAATGCCGCTTGGATGTTCATGTCGAAATCGACGACGTCGGAAACGAACTGAGCGTGCGCCTGGGCTTGGTTGAATCCGCCCATGATGCCGAAGGCGATGCGCACGTCGCCGTGCGACATGAAGCCCGGGATGATCGTGTGCAGCGGCCGCTTGTGCCCGGCAAGCGCGTCCGGCGATCCCGTGGTCAAGTTGAACAAGGCGCCGCGATCCTGCAGAACGAAACCGGTGTCGCCCGCCACGAGGCGCGAGCCGAATTCGTCGTAATTGCTTTGGATCAGGGAGACCATGTTGCCTCGTCGGTCCACGACGGTGAGATAGGTAGTGTCGCCGAGTTTCTCCGGCGGAATTCCCGCGGACGGCGCGCAATTGGCCTTGGCCATGTCGATCAGTTTGGCCCGATCGCGCGCGTATTCCGGCGACAGCAAGCCTGCGATCGGAATCCTGGCGAAGCGCGGATCGCCCACGTATTTCTGCAGATCGGCATAGGCGAGTTTTTTTGCCTCGATCATCACGTGCAGCGCATCAGTGGAATTTTGACCGTATTTCGCGAGCGGGAACTGCGCCATGAGATTCAACATCTCGAGCGCGGCAATGCCCTGCCCGTTCGGCGGCAACTCGCTGACGGTCCAGCCATGATAGTCGATCGACAGAGGCGCGACCCACTGGCTCGAAAATTCCGCCAGATCCGCGAGCGTCATCGTGCCCCCCTCGCGCTTCGAGAAGTTCACGATCTTGCGGGCCAATGCGCCTTCGTAGAACGCACTCCGCCCTCCTTTCGCGACCGTTTCGAGGGAGTGCGCCAGCGCTTCGTTGCGGAAGATCTCGCCGACTCGCGGCGCATGGCCGTCGATCAAATAGACTCTCGCGGCGCTCGGGCTCTCCCGCAGGGACTGCGTCGCGGCAGCCCAATACGCGGCGTCCCATTCCGGAACGGGGAACCCTTCGTGGGCGTAGCGGATTGCAGGCGCAAGAACCCGCCGCAAGTCGAAATGACCGAAGCGTGAGAGCAATTTCGACCAGCCGTCGACGACCCCGGGCACCGTCACGGAATCAATGCCGTGAGTCGGCATTTCCGTGACGCCCTTGCCTCTCAAGTATTCGGGCGTCAGGCCTTGCGGCGACCAGCCGCTCGCGTTCAAGCCGTACAATTTGCCGCTCTTGGCATCGTAGACGATCGCGAAGAGGTCGCCGCCCATGCCGTTCATCATCGGCTCGACGACGCCCATCGTCGCGTTCGCCGCGACGGCGGCGTCGATGGCGTTGCCGCCGTCAGCGAGGATTTGCGCCCCCGCCTGCGCCGCGAGCGGACTCTCGGCGGCGACGATGCCGTAGCGCGTGATGACCATCGAGCGGCCCTGCGAGCGGTCCGGCGCGCCCGCATGCACCGCACAGGGCAGAAGACCCGCGACCAATAAGGTCGCCGCGTGGATTCGACTGCATTTCATGGCGCGCTCCCTCGGGCTTTCGCCGCGTTTTTGACGGACCAAGAATACTATTTAATACAGCCCCGTATGCCGTATGATTTACTACATGTCGGAATCGGCCTCATCGTCCAGGCGCACCGGCCCGCCGTCCCGCGGCGTGACGATGAGCGATGTCGAGCGCGCCGCCGACGCCTGCCTGCGTGAGGGTCGCCGCCCGACGATCGAAAAGGTGCGCGCCCGCTTGGGGACGGGATCGCCGAACACCATCAATCCCTTGCTCGATGCCTGGTGGAAACGCCTTGGCCGTCGGCTCCGCGGCAAGCTCCCGGCCGAGGATGAATCGGAGCCCATGCACCGTTCGCTCGAGGCGCAGATTCAGGAACTCGACATGCTGCTGCGCAAGGAACAGGAGACGCGCGCAGCCCAAGCGCAGCGCATCGCCGCCCTGGAAAAGGAGCTCAAGGCGCGAGACCGATCGACCGCGACGGCGGCACACGCGCGCAAACCCCGCTCTGCGGCGAAGCCGCGCGCGTCGGGCAAGGCGCCGCGTATTCGGCGGGCCGCCGAGAAGGGCCGCCGGTGAGCTTGCGCGCACGCATAACTCGCTGCGGTGGCTCGAACGAGCCGGAATGGGACTTGCCGTGAACACCGCCGACCGCAAGCCGCCCATGACGCAGGATGCGCGCGAGATCTCCGCCCGGACGCTCGCCCACTACGAACAGCGCGCGCAGCAGTTTCGCGCCGGTACGCGCGATCACGACGTCAGCCAGAACATCGCAGCGCTGTTGCGGCATATCGAAGGCGAACCGCCCTTCACGATTCTCGATTTCGGCTGTGGGCCGGGGCGCGATCTCATGGCCCTGAGGGCGCTCGGCCACACGGCGATCGGGCTCGACGGCACGCCCGCCTTCGCCGCCATGGCCCGCGCCGATACCGGTTGCGAAGTCTGGCGGCAGGACTTCATTGCCCTCGACCTGCCGCGTGGTCATTTCGACGGTATCTTCGCGAACGCGTCCTTGTTTCACATACCGACGCGCGAATTGCCGCGCGTCCTGCGACAGTTGCACGCCGCGCTGAAACCGGATGGGGTGCTGTTCAGCTCCAATCCGCGCGGGGACAACGAGGAGGGTTGGAATGGCGAGCGTTATGGTGCGTACCATGATCTCGCGGCCTGGCGGCGGTACCTGTCCGGCGCCGGCTTCACCGAACTCGAGCACTACTATCGGCCTGCCGGCCTGCCGCGCGAGCAGCAGCCATGGCTCGCGAGCGTGTGGCGCCGCCCGCCTTAGTCCAGCAGCGGATGGCCCTTCGGCAATTGATTCGCGTACCAGGTCGCGAGCCGATGCCGAATCGTTTTTTCGCCGACCTGATCTTCCGGCATCGGCGCAATGACCTTGTCGTGAACGAGCAGGCGATAGACGTAAAGCGCCTTGTCGCTTGCCGAGTCGGTGGCCTCGAATTCGACTGCGCCGCGGCGTTCCGCATATTGGACGCCGGCGAGCAAAGCTGCTTTGAACAATTCCGCCTCGTGTTTGAGCTTCTTCATGACCATTCCTTGCCGGTTTTCATGAATTTAACCACAATGACTGCACCGCTGATCGCTCGGACGCTGCGCTCCGGAGTCACGGGCGCGGCTTGGCCGGGTGCATGATGTCGCAATGGCCTCGGTACCGAAAATTCACCCTGACGTCCTCAAGCTCGGATTCGTCAGTTTCCTGACCGATCTCAGCTCGGAGATGATCTTCGGCGTGTTCGCGATCGCCTTCACCACGGTGGCGGGTGGTTCCGCGAGGCTGCTCGGGCTCATCGAGGGTGTGGCGGACTTGGCCGCAAGCTCGCTCGATTATCTCGCGGGCTGGTGGTCGGATCGCAGCGGCATGCGCAAGCCGCTCGCATTCGCGGGCTACGCGTTCTCGACGTCCGCGAAGCTCGTCCTGCCGTTCGCGAGTTCAGCCGGCGCACTCGGCGCCTTTCGCATCGTCGAGCGCCTGGGCAAGAGCTTCCGAGGTCCGCCGCGCGATGCCTGGTTGACCGCCGTCGCGCACCAGGACGTGCGCGGCTATTCGCTCGGCGTGCACAAGGCGCTCGACAAGGCTGGCGCGGTATTGGGGCCGTTGATCGCTTACGGCCTGTTGTCGTGGTTCGGTTCGACGGCGGCCGGCTTCCGGACCTTGTTCTGGGTCGCGCTGGTTCCCGCAATCGCGAGCCTCGTCGTGTTCCGCTTCGTCAAGGAACGGCCGGGCGAGCGTCGGCAGCGCACGCCCTTGTTCGCCGCGTGGCAGACGCTTGCGCCGGGATTCAAGCGCTATCTCGTCGCGGCCGCGATTTTTTCGCTCGGCTATTTCAGCTTCGGCTTCCTGCTCCTGCGGGCGCACGCTCTCGGCTTTTCCGTGCGATCCGTCGTGCTTCTCTACGCGCTCTGCAACGGCGCGTTCGTCATCGCCGCGCCGATCGTCGGTAAATGGGGCGACCGCTTCGGCCGATCGACCGTGCTGTTCGCTTCGTATCTGCTCTACGCATCGATCAGCCTCGGCTTCGCGTTCGCCAGCGCACGTTGGCACGTCATCGTCTTGTTCGCATTGTACGGCGTCTTCTATTCGATCGACGAAGCGCAGAGCAAGGCGTATATCGCCGATGTCGAGCCGGAGCGGCGCGCGACCGCGATCGGCGCGTACAATTTCGCGACGGGAATCTGTTACCTGCCCGCGTCGCTGATCGCCGGTGCGCTGTGGGCCGCGGGCCCGCGCCTGCCTTTCGATTACGCGGCCGCGATTGCGCTGATTGCGGCGCTCATGTTCGGGCGGCTGACGGCCGCGCGCGCGCCGCCGTGATCATTGATATCGAATGCCCAGCCAAACGGTGCGCGCCGGCATCATGTAGAACGATTGGCTGCCGAACTCGCTCGCGGACACGGGCGGCCTCCGGTTCGTGAGGT
>Ga0316624_10000993_pt1 | contig 10645 bp, 7 predicted proteins | sample OWC_Aug_N3_C1_D5_FD_207657 | JGI IMG/M metagenome (GOLD analysis project Ga0316624, IMG submission 207657) | Wetland soil microbial communities from Old Woman Creek delta, Ohio, United States - OWC_Aug_N3_C1_D5_A | ecosystem: Environmental > Terrestrial > Soil > Wetlands | place: USA: Ohio...
CCGCGACAGGGGTCGGCGATCGATGCCGCGAAAATCGTCGAAACTTGAGCTACATACTCGACCAGATCAGCAATATGACCGCGAGCCCCATCAGCGCCGCGGCGAGCCAGCCCAAAATCAATATCCAGCGCGGCAGCGCCACCACACGCGCTTCGCGCTTGCTGGCCACCACGATCATCGTCGCGATCATGATCGGCACTGCGACGATGCCGTTGATCACCGCGGTCCAGAACAGCATCGCAATCGGATCGATATTGGTGACGAGCAGCGCCGAGCCGCCAAGCGTGGCGGCGGCGACGATGGCATAGAAGCCGAGCGCCCGGCTCGCCGGCAGCTCCAGGCTGCCGCGCAATTTGAATATCTCGGCAACAGCGTAGGCGGCCGATCCGGCCAGCACCGGCACCGCCAAGAGCCCGGTGCCGATGATGCCGGCGGCGAACAGGGCGAAGGCAAACGGCCCGCCGATCGGACGCAATGCCTCGGCGGCCTGCGCCGCGGTGTCGATATGGGTGATGCCTTGCGTCTGCAACGTTGCCGCCGTGGTCACGATGATGAAAAAGGCAATGAGATTGGAGAACGCCATGCCGGTCCAGGTGTCGATCGAAATGGCCTTGAATGAATTCTTCTTCAGCTGCGGCTCGTTCGCATACAGGCGCCGGTGGCTCAGCCTCGATTCTTCCGCTTCCTGCGACGCCTGCCAGAAGAACAGGTAGGGGCTGATGGTCGTGCCGAACACCGCGACCACCATCAGCAATTGATCGCGATTGAGATTGAGGTTCGGAACCAATGTCGCGTGCGCGACCTGGCTCCAGGGAATGTGCACGCTGAAGGCGGCCGCCACATAGAACAGCAGGACCAGAGTCAAAAGCTTCAGATAGCCGGCATAGCGGTGATACGGAATCAGCACCTCGGCGACGAGGCATACGATCCCGAACAGGCCCGCAAAGACGAGTGCCGAGCCGCCGGTGACCAGACGCAGCGCCTCGCCCATGGCCGCCAGATCGGCGGCGATATTGATGGTGTTGGCTACCAACAGCGACGCCACTAGCGGATAGAGCGCCGCCGGTGGAAGCACCCGCGCGATGTTATTGGCGAGCCCGCGCCGGGTATCCCAGCCAATACAGGCGCTGATGATCTGAATCGCCGCCATGAATGGCAGCGTCAGGAACACGGTCCACAACAGCGAAAAGCCGAACTGGGCGCCGGCCTGCGAATAGGTGGCGATGCCGCTTGGGTCGTCGTCGGCCGCGCCGGTCACCAGTCCCGGCCCGAGCGCGCGCCAGATTCCCCGCGCGGAAAATCGCCATAAGTTCACGGCCAGGGACTCCCGATTCGCGCACCGATCCTTGCTCCGGGCCGGCGCCCTCGTCCACGCCGGCGCTCTGCGAAATCAACGCTGGACTCGAAGGCGCGCGTCTGTTGGTATAATGTATACAAGATGGCCACGGTACGCTTGGCGTCTTGTCGCAGCGCAGTAGAGCGTTTAACCACGCCTTGGCCGCGCCCCGCGGCAGCACCCTACGAAGAGTTTTCCCACCATGGCGCGTAAGAAGATTGCGTTGATCGGCGCCGGCCAGATCGGCGGCACCCTCGCCCACCTCATCGGCCTCAAGCAGCTCGGCGACGTCGTGATGTTCGACGTCATGGAAGGTATCCCGCAAGGCAAGGCGCTCGACATCGCCGAATCCTCGCCGGTCAACGATTTCGACGCCAAGTTCACCGGCACCAATACCTATGACGCGATCGAAGGCGCCGACGTCTGCATTGTCACCGCCGGCGTGCCGCGCAAGCCGGGCATGAGCCGCGACGATCTGCTCGACATCAACCTCAAGGTGATGGAGCAGGTCGGCTCCGGCATCAAGAAATACGCGCCCAATGCCTTCATCATCTGCATCACCAATCCGCTCGACGCCATGGTATGGGCGCTGCAGAAATACTGCGAACTGCCGCAGCAGCGCGTGGTCGGCATGGCCGGCGTGCTCGACAGCGCGCGCTTCAGATATTTCCTCGCCGACGAGTTCAACGTCTCGGTGGAAGACGTCACCGCCTTCGTGCTCGGCGGCCACGGCGACAGCATGGTGCCGCTCACGCGCTATTCCATGGTGGCCGGCATCCCGGTACCCGACCTGGTGAAGATGGGCTGGACCACTCAGGCGCGCATCGACGAGATCGTGAAACGCACCGCCAATGGCGGCGCCGAGATCGTCAATTTGCTCAAGACCGGCTCGGCCTTCTACGCGCCGGCCGCTTCCGCGATCGCGATGGCCGAGAGCTATCTGCTCGACAAGAAGCGCGTGCTGCCTTGTGCCGCCTGGCTCAACGGCGAGTACGGCATCCGCGATCTCTACGTCGGCGTGCCGGTGGTGATCGGCGCCAAGGGCGTCGAGCGCATCGTCGAGATCGACCTGACCGGCAGTGAGCGCACCGCCTTTGAGAATTCGGCGAAGTCTGTGCAGGGTCTGGTCGAGGCCTGCAAGAAGATCGCGCCGAATTTGGCCTAATGAGGCGAATAGCCGCTTCAAATACTCGCTATTTCGCTACTCACTATTCGCTCCTGGCAGCCGGAGAGGCTCATGAACATCCACGAATACCAGGCCAAAGCCGTGCTGCGCGAATTCGGCGTGCCGGTGCCGCGCGGCGTGCCGGCCCTGAGCGTCGAGGAGGCGGTCCGCGGCGCCGAGGAATTGGGCGGCCCGGTCTGGGTTGTGAAGGCGCAGATCCATGCCGGCGGCCGCGGCAAGGCCGGCGGCGTCAAAGTGGTGAAATCCGTCGCCGACGTGAAGACGGAATCGGCGCGCATCCTTGGCTCGACCCTGGTCACGCATCAGACCGGCCCGCACGGCAAGAAGGTCAACCGACTCTATATTGAGGAAGGCTCGGCCATCGAGCGCGAGTTCTATCTCTCGGCGCTGATCGACCGCGAAACCTCGCGCGTCGCCTTCGTGGTCTCGACCGAGGGCGGCATGGACATCGAGCAGGTCGCGCACAAGACGCCGGAGAAAATCCTCACATTTTCGGTCGATCCAGCCACCGGCATCATGCCGCATCACGGCCGCCGCGTGGCGCAGGCGCTCAAGCTCGCCGGCGATCTTGCCAAGCAGGTGGGCGACATTCTGCCCAAGCTCTACAATGCGTTCACCGCCAAGGACATGAGCCTGCTGGAGATCAATCCGCTGGTGGTGACCAAGGACAACAAGATCGTCTGCCTCGACGCCAAGGTCGGTTTCGACGACAACGCGCTTTACCGCCATCCCGACATCGTCGCGCTGCGCGATCTGACGGAGGAAGACGAGAAGGAAGTCGAGGCCTCCAAATACGACCTCAACTATATCTCGCTCGACGGCTCGATAGGCTGCATGGTCAACGGCGCCGGCCTCGCCATGGCGAGCATGGACATCATCAAGCTCTATGGCATGGCGCCGGCCAACTTCCTCGATGTCGGCGGCAGCGCCACCAAGGAGAAGGTTACGGCGGCGTTCAAGATCATCACGTCCGACCCGAACGTGAAGGGTATTCTCGTCAACATCTTCGGCGGCATCATGAAGTGCGACGTGATCGCCGAGGGCGTGGTCGCGGCGGTCAAGGAAGTCGGCCTCAAAGTGCCGCTGGTCGTTCGCCTTGAGGGCACCAATGTCGATCTCGGCAAGAAGATCATCAAGGAGTCCGGCCTCAACGTGACCTCGGGCGACGATCTCGACGATGCCGCGCAGAAGATTGTCAAAGCCGTGAAGGGCGCCGCGTAATGTCCATCTTGATCGACAAGAACACCAAGGTCATCTGCCAGGGCTTCACCGGCAAGAACGGCACCTTCCATTCGCAGGCCGCGCTCGACTACGGCACCAAGATGGTCGGCGGCACCTCGCCGGGCAAAGGCGGCTCCAGCCATCTCAATTTGCCGGTGTTCGACACTGTCGCCGAGGCAAAGGAAAAAACCGGCTGCGACGCCAGCGTGATCTACGTGCCGCCGGCCGGCGCGGCGGATGCGATCTGCGAGGCGATCCAGGCCGAGATCCCGCTCATCGTCTGCATCACCGAGGGCATCCCGGTGATGGACATGGTCAAGGTCAAGCGCGCGCTCTCCGGCTCGAGCTCGCGGCTGATCGGGCCGAACTGCCCGGGCGTGATGACGGCGGGCGAATGCAAGATCGGCATCATGCCGGGCAACATCTTCAAGCCCGGCTCGGTCGGCATCGTCTCGCGCTCCGGCACGCTCACCTACGAGGCCGTGTTCCAGACCAGCCGCGAGGGGCTCGGCCAGACCACCGCGGTCGGCATCGGCGGCGATCCGGTCAAGGGTACCGAATTCATCGACATGCTGGAAATGTTCCTGGCCGACCCCAAGACCCAGTCGATCGTGATGATCGGCGAGATCGGCGGTTCGGCCGAGGAGGACGCCGCCCAGTTCCTGAAAGACGAGGCCAAGCGCGGCCGCAAAAAGCCGGTGGTCGGCTTCATCGCCGGCCGCACCGCGCCGCCCGGCCGCCGCATGGGCCATGCCGGCGCCATCATCTCGGGCGGCAAGGGCGACGCCGAGTCCAAAATTGCGGCAATGGAATCGGCGGGAATTCGGGTATCACCGTCCCCAGCCCGAATCGGGAAGACCCTGGTAGAAGTGCTGAAATCCTGATTCAGTCCTTAGGGCTTTCGTAGACTTACAGGCGTCATAAATAGAGATAAAACAACACCGCTGCTGGCGCCGGGGCGTTGCCGGTGGCGGGCCCGCATGATCCAGCTCATGCACCGCACAAAATGCGCGGATTCTGCCGCGCCAGGATACATGCCATGTCCCGCCAGGACGCCAATACTGCTTTTGCCCGCACCTCCTTCCTGTACGGCAGCAATGCCGCCTATATCGAAGACCTCTACGCCCGCTACGAGAAAGACCCGGCCGCGGTCGACGCCGAGTGGCGCGCCTTTTTCCAGGGCCTGAAGGACGAGGCCGCCGACGTCGCCAAGAACGCGCGCGGCGCCTCCTGGAAAAAGCCAAACTGGCCGCCACGCCCGGACGGCGACTTGGTTTCGGCGCTCGACGGGCAGTGGGCCGAGACTGAGAAGAAGCTAGGCGAGAAAATTTCGGCCAAGGCGCAAGGCGCCGGCGTCGAGCTTACCTCCGCCGACGTGATGCAGGCGACGCGCGATTCCATCCACGCGCTGATGCTGATCCGCGCCTACCGCATGCGCGGCCATTTCCACGCCAAACTCGACCCGCTCGGGCTTGAGCCGGAGCCGAACGAGGAGGAGCTCGAGCCACGCTCCTACGGCTTCACCGAAGCCGACATGGACCGCCGCATCTTCCTCGACAAGGTGCTCGGGCTCGAATTCGCGTCGATGCGCGAGATCGTCGCCATCCTGCGGCGCACCTACTGCCAGACTATCGGCATCGAGTTCATGCATATCTCGAACGCCGCGCAGAAAGCCTGGATCCAGGAACGCATCGAGGGCCGCGACAAGGAAATCACCTTCACCCGCGAGGGCAAGCGCGCCATCCTCAACAAGCTGATCGAGGCGGAAGGCTTCGAGAAATTCCTCGACGTCAAATACACCGGCACCAAGCGCTTCGGCCTCGACGGCGGCGAGTCGCTGATCCCGGCGCTCGAGCAGATCATCAAGCGCGGCGGCAATCTCGGCGTGCAGGAAATCTGCATCGGCATGCCGCACCGCGGCCGCCTCAACGTCTTGACCCAGGTAATGGGCAAGCCGCACCGCGCGCTGTTTCACGAATTCAAGGGCGGCTCGGCGACGCCGGACGAGATCGAAGGCTCCGGCGACGTCAAATATCACCTCGGCGCGTCATCCGACCGCGAGTTCGACAACAACAAGGTGCACCTGTCGCTCACCGCCAATCCGTCGCATCTGGAGATCGTCGATCCGGTCACGCTCGGCAAGGTGCGCGCCAAGCAGGACCAGCACAAGGTTGCTCCGGACGACCGCCGCGTCGTGCTGCCGCTGCTGATGCATGGCGACGCCGCCTTCGCCGGGCAGGGCGTGGTGGCGGAATGCTTCGGCCTGTCGGACCTGAAGGGCTATCGCGTCGGCGGCAGCATCCACTTCATCGTCAACAACCAGATCGGCTTCACCACCTATCCACGCTATTCGCGCTCCTCGCCCTACCCGTCCGACGTCGCCAAGATGGTCGAGGCGCTGATTTTCCACGTGAACGGCGACGATCCGGAAGCGGTTGTGTTCGCCGCCAAGGTGGCGACCGAATACCGCCAGCAGTTCCAGCGGCCGGTGGTCATCGACATGTTCTGCTACCGGCGCTTCGGCCACAACGAAGGCGACGAGCCCTCGTTCACCCAGCCGCTGATGTACCAGAAGATCCGCGCGCACCCGACCACGCAGGAAATCTACGCCAAGAAGCTCATCGGGGAAGGCGTGGTCACCGAGGGCGAAGTCGAGAAGATGAAGGCCGACTGGCGCGCGCGGCTCGACGTCGAGTTTGAGGCCGCGCAGGGCTACAAGGCCAATAAGGCGGATTGGCTCGACGGCCGCTGGTCGGGCATGAAGCCCGCGCGTGAGGCCGACGATCCGCGCCGCGGCAATACCGGCGTCGACGCCGCGCTGCTACGCGAGATCGGCGCCAAGATCACCCAGGTGCCGCAGGGCTTCAACGTCCACCGCACCATCCAGCGCTTCCTCGACAACCGCGCCAAGGCGATCGAGGAGGGCGTCGGCATCGACTGGGCGACCGCCGAGGCGCTTGCCTTCGGCTCGCTGCTCAAGGAAGGCCACCCGGTACGGCTGTCCGGCCAGGATTCTGAGCGCGGCACTTTCTCGCAGCGCCATTCCGTGCTGTTCGACCAGAAGACCGAGGAGCGCCACACCCCGCTCAACCACCTGGGGTCCGGCCAGGCGCGCTTCGAAGTGCTCAATTCCATGCTGTCGGAAGAGGCCGTGCTCGGCTTCGAATACGGCTATTCCGCCGCCGAGCCGAAGGCGCTCACCTTGTGGGAGGCGCAGTTCGGCGACTTCGCCAACGGCGCCCAGGTCGTATTCGACCAGTTCATCTCCTCCGGCGAGCGCAAATGGCTGCGCATGTCGGGCTTGGTCTGCCTGTTGCCGCACGGCTACGAGGGCCAGGGGCCGGAGCATTCGAGCGCCCGGCTCGAGCGCTTCCTGCAGATGTGCGCGGAAGACAATATGCAGGTCGCCAACTGCACGACACCGGCCAACTACTTCCACATCCTGCGCCGCCAGTTGAAGCGCGAGATCCGCAAACCCCTCATCCTGATGACGCCGAAGAGCCTGTTGCGCCACAAACGCGCGGTCTCGCGGCTCGGCGAATTGACCAACGGCACCTCGTTCCACCGCGTCTTGTGGGATGACGCGCAGCAATTGCCGTCGGAAGCCATCAAGCTCGTCGCCGACGACAAGATCCGCCGCGTCGTCTTGTGCTCGGGCAAGGTCTATTACGATCTCTACGAGGAGCGCGAGAAGCGCGGCATCAACGACATTTACCTGCTGCGCATCGAGCAGCTCTATCCGTTTCCGACCAAGGCGCTGATGGCGGAATTGTCGCGCTTCAAGCAGGCCGAGATCGTCTGGTGCCAGGAGGAGCCGCGCAACATGGGCGCCTGGTTCTTCGTCGACGTGTTCCTGACCTGGGTGCTCAACCAGATCGGCGCCGCCAACAAACAGGCGCGCTATGCCGGACGTCCGGCCTCCGCTTCCACCGCGGTCGGGCAGATGTCCAAGCATCTCGCGCAGCTCAAGCAGTTCCTGGACGAGGCGCTGGGGTAATAGATGCGTGTCGTCCCCGCGAAAGCGGGGACCCAGTAATCATCGGGTCCGCGATATCGCGCCGTGATTACTGGATCATCCGCTCCCCGCCTTCGCGGGCACAGGCTTCGCGGGTGATGACGTCCGAAAATGATTGAACGGGTATAGATCATGACTGACATCCGCGTGCCCACCCTCGGCGAATCGGTCACCGAAGCCACCGTCGGCAAATGGTTCAAGCAGCCGGGCGACGCCGTCGCGGTCGACGAGCCGCTGGTCGAGCTCGAGACCGACAAGGTCACGCTGGAAGTGCCGGCGCCTGCTGCCGGCGTGCTGTCCGAGATTGCCGCCAAGGACGGGGAGACCGTCGCGGTCGGCGCGCTGCTTGGCCAGATCAAGGACGGCGCCGCGGCCAAGGCGGCGCCTGCCGCTGCGCCTGCGCCCAAGCCCGCCGAGGCGCCGAAGCCCGCGCCTGCTCCGGCCGCGAAAGCTGCCGACATGCCGATGCCTCCGTCGGTCCGCAAAATGGCGGCCGAAAGCGGCGTGGATGCGGCGAGGGTCGCGGGCACCGGCCTGCACGGCCAGGTCACCAAAGGCGACATGATGGCCGCGATCGAGCGCGCCGCCGCCCAGCCCACGCCGGTCGGATCCACGGCCGCGCAAGTGCAGATGCGGGCGCCGCCGCCGGCCGACGATGCCGCGCGCGAAGAGCGCGTGCATATGACGCGGCTGCGCCAGACCATCGCGCGCCGGCTGAAAGACGCGCAGAACACCGCCGCCATGCTCACGACCTTCAACGAGGTTGACATGAGCGCGGTGATGCACATGCGCAGCGAGTACAAGGACTTGTTCGAGAAGAAGCACGGCGTGAAGCTCGGCTTCATGGGCTTCTTCGTGCGCGCCTGCATCCAGGCGCTGAAGGAAATCCCCGCCGTCAACGCCGAGATCGACGGTACCGATATCGTCTACAAGAATTATTACCATATCGGCGTGGCGGTGGGCACCGAGAAGGGGCTTGTCGTGCCGGTGGTGCGCGACGCCGACTTCATGTCGCTGGCGCAGATCGAAAAGACCATCGCCGATTTCGGCCGGAGAGCGCGCGACGGCGCGCTCAAGATCGACGAGATGCAGGGCGGCACTTTCACCATCAGCAACGGCGGCGTCTACGGCTCGCTGATGTCGACGCCGATCCTCAACGCGCCGCAGTCCGGCATCCTCGGCATGCACAAAATCCAGGAGCGCCCGGTGGTGATCGGCGGCAAGATCGAGGCGCGGCCGATGATGTATCTCGCGCTCTCCTACGACCACCGCATCGTCGACGGCCGCGAGGCGGTCACCTTCCTGGTGCGGGTGAAGGAAGGCCTGGAAGACCCGGCGCGCATGGTGCTGGACCTTTAAGTTTCTCCGTCATGGCCGGGCTTGTCCCGGCCATCCACGTCTTGCTTCCTTTAAGCTAAGAAAGGCGTGGATGCCCGGCACAAGGCCGGGATGACGATGGATGGGTGATTGCCATGGCTACCTACGACCTCATCGTCATCGGCACCGGCCCCGGCGGTTATGTCTGCGCCATCCGCGCGGCGCAGCTCGGGCTGAAAACCGCCGTCGTCGAGAAGCGCGCCACTTTCGGCGGCACCTGCCTCAACATCGGCTGCATCCCCTCGAAGGCGCTGCTGCACGCCTCCGAACTGTTTGAAGAGGCCGGCCACTCGTTCTCCAAGATGGGCATCGGCGTCACCACGCCGAAGCTGGTGTTGCCGGCGATGATGGCGTTCAAGGACCAGGGCGTCGACGGTAACGTCAAGGGCGTCGAATTCCTGCTCAAGAAAAACAAGATCGACGCGTTCCATGGCGCCGCGCGCATCGTCGCGCCCGGCAAGGTCGAAGTGAAGGGCGAGGGCGGCCAAACCCAGACGCTCGACGCAAAGTCGATCGTCATCGCCACCGGCTCCGACGTCACGCGGCTCAAAGGCATCGAAATCGACGAGAAGCGCATCGTCTCATCGACCGGCGCGCTGTCGCTGCCCGAGGTGCCCAAGCATCTGCTGGTCGTCGGCGCCGGCGTCATCGGGCTCGAGCTCGGCTCGGTCTGGCGGCGGCTCGGCGCGCAGGTCACCGTGGTGGAATTCCTCGACGGCGTCTTGCCCGGCATGGACGGCGAGGTGCGCCGTCAGGCACAGCGCCTGTTCGAGAAGCAGGGCATGACGTTCAAGCTTTCTTCGAAAGTCACGGCGGTTGACGCCTCCGGCCCGCGCCTGAAAGCCAGCGTTGAGCCGGCCAAAGGCGGCGCTTCCGAGATCGTCGAGGCCGACGTCGTGCTCGTTTCGATCGGTCGCGTGCCTTACACCGAGGGCCTCGGCCTCAGGGAAGTTGGCGTCAAGCTCGACGAGCGCGGGCGCGTCGCGGTCGACCGCTACTACGCGACCAACGTCCCCGGCATCTGGGCGATCGGCGACGTGATCGCCGGTCCGATGCTGGCGCATAAGGCTGAAGACGAAGGCGTAGCGGTGGCGGAAATCCTGGTCGGGCAGGCCGGCCACGTGAACTACGACGCCATCCCCAACGTGGTCTACACCTATCCGGAGATCGCCACCGTCGGCAAAAGCGAAGAGGAACTGAAGGCCGCCGGCGTCGCCTACAATGCCGGCAAGTTTCCGATGACCGCCAACGGCCGCGCCAAGGTCAACATGACCACGGACGGCTTCATCAAGATCCTGGCCGACGCCAAGACCGACCGCGTGCTTGGCGTGCACATGGTCTGCGCCGACGCCGGCAACATGATCGTGGAGGCCGTGCTTGCCATGGAGTTCGGCGCTTCCGCCGAGGACATCGCCCGCACCTGCCACGCGCACCCGACATTGCCCGAGGCGGTCAAGGAAGCCGCCATGGCGGTGGCGAAACGCGCGATTCATATGTAGCGCGCCGCATG
>Ga0316624_10000994_pt1 | contig 10644 bp, 2 predicted proteins | sample OWC_Aug_N3_C1_D5_FD_207657 | JGI IMG/M metagenome (GOLD analysis project Ga0316624, IMG submission 207657) | Wetland soil microbial communities from Old Woman Creek delta, Ohio, United States - OWC_Aug_N3_C1_D5_A | ecosystem: Environmental > Terrestrial > Soil > Wetlands | place: USA: Ohio...
GGGTACTGCTTGCCCACAAGGGGCAGCACGTTGAGGCTCGCGACCGTGCCCGCGGCGGCCGCGGTTATGGCCTGGCGTACCCCGCCGATGAGGTCGCCCGCTGCGAAGACGCGGGGGTTGGACGTCCTGTACGCGGAGTCGACGCGGACGAGCCCCTCGGGGGTCTTCTCCAGCCCCAGCTGGTCCACGAGCTCGTTGCATGGGCGCTGTCCCACGGCCACGAACACGCCGTCGACGGGGAGCTCGGAGAGGGCGCCCGTGTCCACGCGTCGGACGCGCACCCGCTCGACCTTGCGCTCCCCCAGTATCTCCTCGATGACCGAGTTGTAGATGACGGGGACCCCCTGCCTCGCGATCTCCTCGCGCAGCGCGCTCTCGGCCCGCAGCGAGCCGCGCCGGTGGACGATGGAGACGTCCACATCGATGCCCTTGAGGTAGAGCGCGTCGATGGCGGCGGTGGAGCCGCCGCCCACCGTGATGACCTTGCGGCCTTTGAAGAAGAACCCGTCGCACGTCGCGCAGTAGCTCACGCCCTTGCCGGCCAGGCGGTCCTCGCCGGGCACCTCCAGGTGCTTATGCTCCGCGCCGGTGGCGATGAGCAGGGCAGCGGCGGTCACCTCCCCGCCCGAGGATTTGACCGCAACGTGGTCCCCCGCGTCGGTGACGGACTCGACCGGCTCGAACTCGCGCACCTCGGAGTACTCCTGCGCGTGCTCGAGCATCCTCTGCGCGAGGTCGACGCCCGCGATGGTCCGAAACGCTATGTAGTTCTCGATGTGCGGTGTGATGAGCAGCTGCCCGCCCGCCTTGCCTTTGTCGAAGATGACGACGCGCATGCCGGCCCTGCCGCCGTACACTCCCGCGGCCAGCCCGGCGCAGCCCGCCCCCACCACTGCCAGATCGTAGTCGAACGCCATCCGCACTCCTCCTTCCACCGCGCCCTCGCGACGTGCTAGGGGGATAGAATCCCCGCTCTACTTCTAGTTAACGCGCGGGGGGGGTGTGTGGGGCGGGGGCCCGTCCCCCGCCCCTTTTAGGTCCGCCTCCCCACTTGCGGCCCCGTCTGGACCGCCACCTCACTGGCGGCGCGTCGCGCGGATGACCATCCACGCGACGATGGCGATCGTGATGCCGATCGCCGCGATGATGGCGCCGATGCCCATGGGCTGCACGTTGATGCCAGCGCCCTCATTCTCGGGCATGATCTTCTGGGCCTTGACGGTGAAGGGCGTGGTCTGCTGCGTCGCGGTGTTGCCGTAGACGTCCGTGACGGAGACCTCCACGGTGTGCTGGCCGTCGGCGAGGTTGAGCCCAATGAGGAAGTTCCCGGTGTAGTCCACGTCGAACGTGTACGTCTCGGTGCCCTCCTTCACGGTCACCTTCTTGATGCCCGGGTCTGTATGGCCCTTCACGGTCACGGTCTGAGTGTACACCGTGGCGGGCATAGCGTCCACGACCAGGATCGGCTGGCCGACGCTCAGCCATACCTTGAGGGTGAGCCGCATCTCGTTGACGCCGTCGGTCGCCACCACGGTCAGGTTGTTCTGGCCCGGGGCCAGCTGGACGGTCTGGCTGAAGTTGCCCGTGACAGTGTCGAACGACACGACCGGCACGCCGTTAATGATGACGTCCGTCGCGTACATCGCGACCCCCTTGACGTCGATGGTTGGCTGGTTCGTCCAGACCTCCATCACCGTCGGGGTCGTGATCTCGAGAGTGGGCGGTCGGGTGTCGAGCAGGACGTGCACGATGGCCTTGCCCTCGTTGCCCGCGGGGTCCACGGCCACGACCTCGAGGGTGTTCTGGCCCTCGACGAGTAGGACGGTCCTGTTGACCAGGCCCTTGCCTGGCAGCAGCCTGCCGTTGAGGTAGAGCTTGGCCTCGGGGTCCGCCGAGATACGGACGAGGATCTGGGCCGTGGTCACCTTGTCGCCCTCCTTGGGCGAGTTGATCGTGACCGCGGGCGGGGTTGAGTCCAGCGTGACTGTGCGCTCCGCGACGTTGCGGTTGCCCGCCCCATCGATGGCGACCACCACGATGGTGTTCTTGCCCTGCCCTAGACTGACCACCTTGGAGAACGCGCCGTTGGCGTCCGGGACGACAACGGTCCCTCCGATGGTGAGGGACACGCCCGGCTCGACGATGCCCTTCACGACGACGGTGTCCTCGCGCGTCAGGAGCTGGTCAGCGGGCGCCATCAGGACGAGCACAGGCTCGAACGTGTCGAGCGTCACGTTGATCTCGACCATGCCGACGTTGCCCGCCGTGTCGATGGCCTCGACGACGATCTTGTTGCCGCCCTCGTTGAGTGTGAGCGGAACTTGAATCTTGCCCACGGGGTCGACCGTCGCGGGCATGCCGTTGACGAACAGGCGCGCGCCCCTCTCCGTTTCGCCGGTGAGCGCCACTGCGGAGGCGTTGAACACCTGGCCAGAGCGCGGCGTCTGGATGGTGACCGCGGGGGCGATCGTGTCGACGATGACCGTGACGCTCGCCTCGTTGACATTGCCCGCGACGTCCGAGGCCTTCACCATGACCGTCGTGTCGCCCTCGGGCAGCCCGGCGAGCGGGATCTCCCAGTCGCCGGTCGCCGTGACGGACAGGGGGGAATAAGTCGCGCCACCATCGAGCGAGTACTCAACGCTCGCCAGCCCCGAGCCGATCTCGGCGACGAAGCCGTGGACGGTGAAGTGGTTTTGGCCGAACATGGCGTCGGTGAGCGGGTCGGTGATTGCCACGACGGGCTGGAACACATCCCACAGCACCATGCGGATGGCGTCCTCGCCCACGAGCGTCCTATCGATCGCGTTGACGGACTCGTTGGCGGCGCCAGAGGCGGCAACCTTTATCGTGTAGGGCGAGTAGGAGAAAAGGCCTTCGAGGTCCACCCGCCACCCGCGGTAGAAGGCCGCCGGCAGCATGCCGAGGTCGTCCGCGTTGCCTGACGTGTAGTAGGAGTTGCTCGAGTCGTAGAAGACGACGAGCGCCTGCGGCGTGACCGCTCCCGACTCGAAGCCCTGGGCATTGCCCCAGACCACCGTTACCTCCGCGGACCACCAGCCGGTGATGCGCCCATCCCCGAGCAGCTTGCACAACGAGCCATCGATCTGGCAGGTGTACGCGTCGACCTGCGCGTTCGAGACCGCGATCGGGACCGCGGCACCGGTGACGTCCACCCGCTCCATCGTGATCTCCATGTTGGCGAACATGAACGCAGTGCCGGTGCAGTCGACGGTCATGTCCGAGAGCTTCATGGGAACGAGCTGGAACCCGCGGTCCTTGGCCATGATCTCGAAGACGTCCACGTTGTTCGCCATCACGTTGCCCGCTATGGTCGGGGAGTGCAGGTTGATGTAGTCGATCCTCACGAGGGGTCCCTGGTCGTCGGAGAAGCTGTTGTCGATGACCTTGACGGCGCCCCATGCGTGGATGCACCCGCCGGTGTTGTTGTTGATGTCGTTGTCCTCGACGATGATGGAGCCGTCGTTGTCGTAGGTGTCGATATAGTAATCCCACATGTAGTCGAGGAAGTAGGCGGAGTTCTGGGAGACCGTGTTGTTGTCGATGCGCAGGACGAGCTCCTTCTGCGCCTCGTCCGACCTTGTGTATCGCACCATGTGCGCCGAGTTCACCGAGAAGTCGTTGAGGGTGAACCTCGCCGTGCATGTGCCCACCCAATCGGGCATGTGGGTGACGTCCACGAACCCGTTGGTGTCGGAGATGCGGTTACCGTCGAAGAGCAGGTCGCCCGCGTAATAGATGTTCAGCCAGGACGACTCCCAGGTCGACCTCACGGAGCTGAAGTCGTTGTTGTTGAACACATAGTCGTCCGCTCGCACCCCGTTCTGGTCGCCGCCGCTGTCGTAGATGTACGATGCGTAGGGGTGCTCCAGGCTCGAGAACGTGTTCCCGATGAACCTGAGGACCTGGAAATAGTCGGCCTCGAACAGGCGGCCCCAGTCCCACATGTCGACGACGATGTTGCTGAACTGGTTGTTGATGACGAACAGCTCCTCGGAGCCGGGGGCGAACCGGTACATCGCGTTGATGTAGAAGGCCATTGCCGAGCTGTCCGCGAACGTGTTGTCCGACAGCTCGATGTGCCGGATCCACGAGTTGGATAGATGGTTCTCACCGATGCCCTCCACGTAGACGAAGGGGTTGCCGCTCATGTAGGAGTTCGTGAAGGTGCAGTTGTCCACGAGGAAGTTCTCGGTGACGTCGAGCGTGTTGATGCTTGGCACGATGCCAGCGCCGCTGCCCGGGCGGTAGTAGATGGCCGTGGCGTAGAGGTCGTGGAAGCTGCAGCCCGTGACCTCGAAGTTCCACACCATCGTCTTCATCTCCTCGTAGCCCGAGCCGGTCTCGAAACTGATGATGGGGTTGCCACCGTAGGAGCTCACGTCGAGGCCCGAGACCAGCACGGTGCTGGAGAACGTCGGGGGATTGCCGATCCCCATGTCGACGTAGCCGGGGTGGAACGCGTGCGTGAACAGGAACTCACCATCGTCCGTCGTGATGTCCCTGAAGACGACGCTCGCCTTCATCGAGGCCGTGTACTCCCCGAGGATCGCGGCCACGACCTTCAGGCTCATCTCGTCATAGGTCCCCCAGCTGTTCCAGCTGGACCCGCCGTACACGTAACCATTGACCCAGCCGAGGTAGGTGTTCGTGACCAAGACGTCCGTTATCGTCACATCGACGTAGTCCAGCACCAAGATGCCAGCACAGATGGGGTTCACGTAGACCTCGAAGCTCTGGGGGTTGAGCCCGGGCGCCGTGGCCTCCACGTCGTAGTTGATGCCCACATAGCTGTCCTGGACCGTGATACCGCTCACGTCCGTAATCGCCTCCGAGTCGATGAGGACGGGCGCAGCGATGGCCTGCATGTAAATGAGCGCGGCCGCCGCGGTGCCCGTGTACTTCACCTCGAAGACGGCCTGCTGCGTCGTCTGGACCGTGAGGCCATCGAACGTCGGGGCGCCGCCCTCGACCCAGAGGCCCATCGGGTCCACGAGCCGCAGGGGGTTCTCCCAGCTCCATGTCATGTCGGTCGAGTATTGCAGGACGGCCGAGCCCCACTCCACGTCGATGTCGGTGTCGATGAAGGTCGGCGAGCAGTTCACGACGTGCACGCCCATGTTGTAGGCCGGGCCGAGGGTGCAGCTGTCGAACGTCACGCCGTCGTTGTAGATCTGGATGCCGTCCATCGCCATCTCCAGATTGCATCCATCGAAGCTCGCCCTGCCATAGAGCTCGTAGTGGACGCCGCTGCCCCATTCGCTCCCGATGTAGGAGCCGGAGGCCTTGACGCTGCCGCGCCTGTCCACGATGAAGTCGTAGTTGTCGTACCAGGACCACCAGTCGATGTAGATCTCCGAGTCCACCAGGACCAGGTCCGAGTTGACGGTGACGTTGCCGTCGAGGATGAATATCACCTCATCTTGGACCGTCGTCGGGTTGTCGATGTTCCAGTCACCAGTGAATGTAGGCGGCAGGTCGCCGTCGATCGTCGCGGTGGCCACGCCCACCAGGAGCAGCAGTCCCAGGACGGCCAGCCCAAGGCCGATGGCCATCATGAGCGTGGATGAGAACCTCGTGTTCCTCGTCGTTGTCGCGTCCATTCAGATCCCCTCCTGGTCGGATTCCTCGGCCTCCAGGTCTGATTCGGCGTCCTTCTCGTCGAGGTCCTTGTCCTCCGCCTCGGGCTTGGGCGCCTCCTTGGGCGTCACCGGCACCGGCCGGCGGGGGGCCGTCGTCTTCGGCCTGGCCGGGGCGGGGGCCGCGGCCGCGGCCTCGGCGACCGGGACCTTCACCTCGTGGACCTCCTCGCCCGCGGGCTTGGGGGCCTCGGGTGCCTTCTCCTTCTCCTCCTCCTCCTCCTCCTCGACCTCAAGCTCTGGCATGGGGGCCGGGGCCAGCTCCGCCTCCTTCTCCTCGGGCTCGGCGACACCGGGGCCGGCCCTCGAGACGAGCAGGTAGCCGATGACGATGGCGAGGAGCAGGATGATCAGCCCGATGATGAGCAGCGCCCAGCCGGCCTCGAAGCCCTCGTCGGCCTTGTCGCTCGCGTAGCGGTGCTGGACGTCCTGGTAGGTCACGACCTTCTCGTTGCCGGCCGCGTCCACTGCGGTGATTTTGACCGTGTTCTTGGCGTTGGCCGTGAGCGGAAGCTCGTACTCGAAGAAGCCGCCCTCACCGATGGGGACCATCTGGCCGTTCACCAGGATCTTCAGAGCGCCGTCGGTGTTGCCCCTTATGGTCATGATGGTCGTGCCCTCTTTCGTGCTGAAGACCCACTGGCCCGATTTGTCCTTCGACAGGCCAGTTACCTTCACGATGAGGATGGGCGGGTGGGTGTCGAGCACTACGGAGGTGCGCACCGTCTCCTGGTTGCCCGCCTGGTCGATGGCGACGATGGTGAACGCGTTGGCGCCCTCGAGCAGCCCGAACGGCACCGAGAAGGAGCCGTTCTCCGCGATGTCGATGTTCAGGCCGTTGATGGTGAGCCTTGACGCGCCCGACGTCGTGCCCATGATGTCGAAGTCCGCCGCGCTCACGATCTCGCCGTCCTTCGACGGCGAAGAGACCACGAGCGTGGGGGCGATCGTGTCCACCCAGACCGTGAGCGTCACGGTCGCGACGTTGCCGCTCGGGTCGGTGGTGACGATGCGGATGGCGTTCTCGCCCTCGACGCCCACGAGCGTGTGGTGGAAGGTGCCATGGTCGAGGTCGACCGTCTCGTCGTTGATCATGACGAGCGCGTCGATATCTGTGGAGCCTACCACCGTTATCGTGGCCGCGCGCAGGTACGTGCCGTCCGTAGGCTCGCTCACCGATAGCATCGGCACGACGTCGTCGAGGAACACCGTACGAGTGAGCCGCGCGACGTTGCCCGCTGGGTCGACCGCCTTGACGGTTATCAGGTTCTCGCCACGCACGAGCGATAGGGCGTACTGGAACAGCCCGTCGTGGTAGTGTACGGAGTCGAGGACGAAGTTGTTGATGGTGATAACGAGCCCGTCCTCCCCCTGACCGCTCACATTGGCCGTCATCGAGATGAACGATTCGCCCTCCTTGGGGTCGATGAGCACTATGAACGGGGCCTTCGTGTCGAGGACGACCGTCAGCTTCTTGGACACGATGTTGCCCAGCGCGTCCGAGGAGGTCACGGTCACGGTGTTCTTGCCCTCTATGAGCGTGAGGTCGTGATCGAACAGCGTACCCGCCAGCTGGACGGGCTCGCCGTTGACCAGGACCGTCGCGCCGGCCTCGGTCACGCCGCGGACGGTCAGCACCGCCTTGTCGGTCTGGTAGCCGTTCGGCACGTCCGGCGGGAACTGGACGAGGAGCTGGGGCGGGAACGGGTCGACGCCGACGCTCACCATCGTCGTCGCCGTGTTGCCCGCGACGTCCGTGCCCCTGGCCCTGATCACGAACACGCCCGCCTTGTCGATGACCCCGGCCTCGTCCACCGTGAACGTGTGGGACCATGAGGTGGGGTCGGTCGTCTGGAACCACTCCTGGCCGTCGATCGAGACCTCGACCTTGTCCATGCCCGACTCCGTGTCGAACGACGAGCCCCTGACCTTGATGGACAGGGACTGCTGGACCGTGCCGCTGGCAGGATCGTTGATGAAGACGCTGGGAGACACATGGTCCGCTAGGTAGACGGTGACGCTCTTGAATGAGTCGAGCTGGACCGTCTCGAGCACGTTGATGGCCTTGTAGGTGACGTTGAGGAGGAACGGGCTCCTCGTGTACATGCCCGTCTCGCGCAGCTGGTAGGTGTTGAGGGTCAGCACCGGTATGTCCTCGCTGGCGCTCTGGGTGCGCGAGCCGATGAGCGTGTGGTGGTTGTCCATGATCTGGACGATGGCGTCGACGACCCGGAGCCCGGTGTCCCACATGACGTGGATCTCGAGGTCGTACCAGAACCTGATGCTGCCGGCCTCGATGACCTGGAACGCGGACGCGGAAATCCCGCTGACATCGATGCTGTAGAGGTCCATGTCCGAGCTGATGACGACCAGGTCCTGGCGCAGGGAATTCGCGATCTTGCCGCCGTGTATCTCGCCGCGGACGCCCTGGAGGTTGATGCCCTTCTGGGTGTTCATGACGGTCAGCCCGTCGACCATGAACGTCCTGGTGCCGCGGTACTGGATGCGGTCCGTGCCCACGTTGATGCCCGTGCCCGTCACGGTGTCGACGGAGACGTCGTTCAGCTCGATCGCCATCTCGATGGACCGCGTCAGGCTCTGGTAGTTCGTGCTCACCATCACCCAGATCCCGTTGAACTGGGCGTCCTCGATGGCGACGCCGTCGAGGGTCATGTCGAACTCGACGCCGTAGTAGCCGTAGATGGTCGCGTCGACGGCCGCGGCGCTCGTGGCCACGATGTCGGTGTTCTTGATCACGAGCACGTGGACGGCCTGGACGGTGTCCTGGCTGTCGCCCGCGTAGAACCTGATGCCGCCGGTCCTGTTGAGGGTGCAGTCCGTTATCGTGACTGTCGAGCCCGAGATCGCGTAGTCGACCTCGAACTGGATGGCGGGGCCATCCAGGTCCTTGAAGGTGCAACGGAGGATGTCCCAGGAGATGCCGTCGGAGCTCTCCCTGTCGGCCTGGGAGAAGATGCCACCGCCGGTGGAGGCCGCGAAGGTGCAGTCCTTCACGGCCATGTCGTAGTCTATCCCGGAGTCCCAGCCATGGTAGATGTAGATGCCGTGACCGAGGTTCGAGTCGAACGTGCAGGTGTCGAAGCTGACAGCGGGGAACTCGGTGTAGGAGCGCTGGAGCACCAGATACACCCCCGACCCCTGGTTCATCTTGATGTCGCAGGACGCGAGGTTGAACGTCGACCCCGCATTGCCGGTGGAGCCGAAGTTCGCGAGGACGCCGTTGTACCCGTTGTGCTCGATCGTGGTGGTGTCGAAGTCGACGTTGTAGTGCTCCTGTAGGTCCCAGCAGTAGAGGTAGGCGCCGCCGCAGTTCCAGTTCATGGGGTTGATGGAGTTGTCCCTGATCGATGTGCCCTTGACGTCAAGGTTGAAGACGCCGTCGAAGGTCGTGACCTCGAAGTTCATGCCCCCGTCGTTGTTGCCCTCGATCTTGCACGAGTCGAGTGCGACGTTGAAAGTGGCCTTACCGTCGAGGCGGACCTGGTTGACACGCGCCCAGATCCCCAGGTCGCGGTTGTCCACGATCTGGCAATCGGCCATCATGATGTCGAAGGTGCAGTTGGTCGCGTCGGTGCTGTAGTAGTATTCGGAGCCGAAGAAGGTCTCGAGGCCGTTCCAGTCGTTGCGGTCGAGCTGGCAGCTCGACATCGTGACCATCAGGTCCGCCCTGTTGAACTTCGATTCGATCCTCAGCCCAGCGCCCACGTTGTCGCTGATGACGCAGAGGTCGAGGGCGATGGCGTACGCCATCGTCGGGGTGTTGCCGTTGTAGGTGAGCAGCACCGCGGGCCCGTGCGACGAGGCGTCGCCAGAGTCCTTCACGTTCAGGCCTCCCGCGCTGAACTGGCAGTTCACCGCGGCGATGGCCGGCCCGCCGACCACGCCCGACACCGTGCTGTCCTTGATCGTGACGGCGCAGCCCTTGGCACTTAGGCCGCCGGCCCTGTAGCCAGGCTGGACCATGTCCGAGAGGGTGGTGCCCTCGAGGGTGATGTTGCCGTCCGCGACGATGTAGTAGCCCATGTCGCCGGAGGAGCTGAACCTGCAGTCTCTCAGCACCAACGAGCCGTTCCACCATACGTTCATCCACAACGCGTTCTCGCCGTACTGGTCGTAGATGTCGAAGGTGCACCTTTCGAACGTCAGCTCCGTCTTGTTCGCCACGGTCACGTTGTAGCCGAAGTCCCACGTCTTGCCCAAGATGGTGACGGCTTTGCCACTGTCGAAGAACCAGTCCCCCGTCGGTGGGTTGTCGGTGTCGACCGGGTCGGCCAGGGCAGAGGCGGCCATGACGGCCACCAGGGCCAGCGCGCCTAGGGTCAGGAGGGCCAGGAGGGTCCTCGAGTTCATGCCCTCACCTCCCTCTTGGAGAGGTACCAGGCGGACACGACGATTGTCAGTCCCGCGGCCAGGAGGATGAGGCCGATCCAGACGAGGGACTCGTTGGTGAGCCCGCCCACCTTCTCCTTCTCCTCGACGGGCAGCGGCACGTAGTGGACGTTCACGCGGCGGACGGCCGTGTTGCCGGCATCGTCGATGGCCTCGACGGTGAAGTTGTTCCAGCCGTCGCCGCTGGTCTTGAGGTCGACCAGCGCGGTGAACCTCCCGTCGATGACGGGGAAGTTCTGGCCCATGATCTTGACAGTGGTGATCACGGCCTTGTCGTCAGAGACCGTGCCGTTCACGAACGTGTAGGTCTTGGCCGTCTGTGCGGGAGGGTTGTCCACTTCGAGCAACGGCTTGGTCCCGTCGTAGACGAACACGATCTCGTACACGGCCGTGTTGCTGGCCATATCCGTCGCCTCGACCAGCAGGGGGTTCGGGCTCGTCCCGGTCGACAGGTCGATCGGGACCGAGAACTTGCCCTCCTCGTCGTAGCTCGCGTCCTGCCCGCCGACCTTGAGGGCGCTGAGCCTGTCGACGGCGCCGTTGACGGTGCCCTTCACGACCAGCGTCTTCTCGT
>Ga0316624_10000995_pt1 | contig 10641 bp, 9 predicted proteins | sample OWC_Aug_N3_C1_D5_FD_207657 | JGI IMG/M metagenome (GOLD analysis project Ga0316624, IMG submission 207657) | Wetland soil microbial communities from Old Woman Creek delta, Ohio, United States - OWC_Aug_N3_C1_D5_A | ecosystem: Environmental > Terrestrial > Soil > Wetlands | place: USA: Ohio...
CTGGAATCACCATGGCAGACCAGGCAGTCGGCGTCCGACGGCCGGGCGGAGGGCGGCGCGGCGGCGGCAAGGACGAGCGGGGCCGCCGTCAGAACGAAGCAAACGACGAACCCCCACCGGCTCATGGGTTCCTTGAACCCCTGACTCTGCGGATGAGGGACGGTATGAGGTAGAGGAAGCTCAGGGCGGTCAGGATGAAGACGGCCCAGACGAGCGCCTTCCGGACATAGTAGGGGGCGCCGGAAGCCGGACGGCCGTAATCCCTGTGGATCCTCGTCCCGGCGATCTTCCCGGTCATGGCCGGGTGACAGGACGTCTGGCCGCAGGTCTTCGCCAGGTTGGCCGGAAAGACTTTCGACCGCGGGTCGGTAGCCGGGAGGATCTCGTGGACACCGTGACAGTCGACGCACGTGGCCTCGGCCGTCCCACCCATCCCGATGGCGATGCCGTGGAAGCTATCGATGAAGGTCGCGATCCTGTCCTCGGGGACGCCGTACTTGCGCATGATCTCGGGCCGGGCGTGGCAGGTGGAACATGTGTCGGGGATGCGGCCCTTGGCCGTCGGCGATCCCGGCGAAGCGGCCGGGGCGACGGCGTGCTCGCCGTGGCAATCGACGCACAGCGGGACGTCGGGGTTCCCCTTGAGGGCCTCTCGGCCGTGGATGCTCCGGGAATATTCGTCGAGAGCCTGGGCATGGCATTTGCCGCAGGTCGCAGGCTCTCTGGCCGGCAGGGGCGAGGCGCCGACGCCTTGGATATTATGGACGCCGTGACAATCGGTGCAGACCGCCGCGAACTCGGATCCGCCGCGGCCGGAAAGGCCGCGGCCGTGGACGCTCCCGCTGTATTCGCGATAGGGGGATTCGGCATGGATGTTGTACTTCACGACGACGGCCATGTCCTCGTGGCATCGGGAGCAGGTCATGGGGATGTTGCGGCGGTTGACGAGGGAGTCAGGATCGGCGGCCGGCTTGATGACATGACGCCCGTGGCAATCCCAGCAGCGGGCCACTTCCGGCTCATGCCTCTCGAGGTAGGCCCGGCCATGAATGCTATCGGGGTACGAAGCCGGGCTCCCGCCGGGAGGCAAATCGGCGGGTGCCTTGTGGCAGGAGGCCCCGCAGGTGGGCGGCGGGAGGTCCTTCTTGGCCTGATGGGGCGGCGTTCCCTGTCGCGGGATGAGCCCCGCGTGGCAGTCCGCGCAGGCCAGCGCCGTGTGGACCGTGCCCTGAAGGGAAACATCCTGGTGGCATGCGAGGCACGCGCGGGACGCCGCCGCAATATCCTGGGACGCGAAGGCCGAAGAGATTCCTGCGGCGGCGAAAAGAAAAAGAATTCCGAGCTGTCGTCGATCCAAGACTCGAGACCGTCTCTTCCGGCGGCGACGCCGGGGGATTACTTCGCCGGAACGGGATGCTTGATCTTATCCCACGCCGACGCGAAATCGAACTTGATGCCGTGGGGATTCTCGTGGCACTTCAAGCACTGCGCCTTGATGGCGTCCGGGCTGCCGTAGAGGACGAGCCCGTTCTTCACGGCCTCGGCCTTGTCCTTCATGACGGCGAGCTTCCGGTACGCGCTCCCGGGACCGTGGCAGACCTCGCAGGAAACCCCTTCGGCCTTGAGCTCCGGGGCCTTTTCGGCGAGGGGGGCATGGCACTTGAGACAGCGGGGATCCTCGGCCGGCTTGTCGACGCCCATGGCCTTGGCGGCCTCGGCCGCCTTGGGCGACGCGAGGACCTCGAAGGACTTGGCGTGCCTGCTGCCCTCCCAGATCACATACTGCCGTCCCTGGGCCTCCGATCTGTGGCAGATCTGGCACTTCTGGGCGCCGACGTAGGTGAGGTCCTGGCCGGGAAGCGCCGCGACGAGGACTAGAGCGGCCAGTGCCGCCAGCATGATCGTTCTTTTCATGGTCCCTCCCACGAAATACATAAAGACTATCGGATATATATTCTAAAAATATTTTATAAGAAGGGACTCCGGATGTCAAAAGCGCCTCGGGCCCCGCCGTCAAGAAGGCCGCGTCCCTGGGGCGCCCGGACCGGCTGCGCCGCGGCGAACGCGGGCCATGCGCCTCACCTTGAGGGCCAGGGCGACGGCGAAGAGGGCGAGAATGGCCGTGGTGACCGCCAGCCCCTCGCGGCGGAATCGGGCCTCCTTCAACGCGGCGACGGCGACGGCCCGGACCCCGAGGAGCGCCGTTTCCCCGTCGGTCACGGCCTTGCCGATCTCGGCCGCGTCGAGGCCATGGGTCAAGTTCTCGGCCGAGACAAGCGTTGTGTGCACATCGAGAAGGCTGTATTCGGCGTCGCTCACCTCGACACCTTTCCGTTTGGCGAGAGAGAGAAGGCTCTCGACCTCGCCGTAGCGGCCGGTGAAGATGTCGAGCGTCCGGCGGATCTCGCCGGCCACCTCGAATCCCCGCGATCCCTTGTCGTGACATTGGACGCAGACGGCGCCCTCGCCGGTCCCGATCATCGCCGTCGACGGCGGCAGGATCTTGTGATTGCCGTGGCAGGCGTCGCACTCGCCCATGCCCATGTCGTCGAAGGCCTTTTTGTGGGGGCTCTTGCTGAACAGCTCGCCGGCCGACGCGTGGCACTGCCGGCAAACGGAAGCCACCGAGCTCGCGGCCGGAGGGAAGGCGCCGTGATTCCCGTGGCAGCTGTTGCAGACGGGGGCCGTAAGGTCCTTCTTCTCGAAGAGGGCCCGGGCGTGGACGCCGGCCATGTACTGGTCGACCTGGTCGGTCGGGATCTTGTAGCTCTCCATCAGCCCCTTGTCGGCATGGCAGCGTCCGCAGGTCTGGGGGATGTTCCAGGGAAAGGTCCTCGATTTGGGCAGCCGCGCCGACAGGATGCCGTGGACTCCGTGGCAGTCGGTGCAGACGGCCACCTTGGTGTCCCCCGTTTTCAGGAGCTGCCCGTGGCGGCTCGTCTCATACTGGCTGAGCTGGTCCGTGCGCAGAGAGGGATTGGAGGCCCGCATGACGGCCGCATTGGCGTGGCAGCCGCCGCAGAAAAGGGGGATCTTCGCTTTCGTGGGGGCGCCTTTGAACGACTTGTCCTTCGCCAGGGCGATATCGTCGGTCCCCGCGTTTCCGCCATGGCAGTCCCGGCAGCTCAGGCCGAACTCGCGATGGATGTCGGCCGCGTAGGCGGCCACCGGCGCCTTGAGGTTGCCCTCGAGCTGGCTGTGGCAGTCGACGCAGCCGTTCTTCTGCCCAAAGGCGAGGAGCGGGGCGAAGAGGGAGGCCGCGGCGAGTAGGCGGGCTCCTCGGAATATCATGTCTTCTCCCCTCAGAGTCTCGGGACAGTATAGGTCAGAACCGTCATGACCACGATGTAAACCGCCAGGGCCAGGCCGATCCAGGTGAAGAGCGGGCTTCGCTCGCCGCGGCGGGCCCGCCGGTCGAGGAAAGGCACGAGCAGCCAGAGCAGGCCGCCCGCGAGGAAGCCCAGGATGGCGAGCTTTTCGCCCTCGAGCGAGAAGATGTGCGCCGGGACGATCTTGAGCGTCGAGAACATGAACGTGAAATACCATTCCGGCTTGATCCCGAGCGGCGTCGAGGACAGCGGGTCGGCTTTCGTCCCGATCTCCCAAGGCAGGAAGACGCAAAGGACCCCGACGAGGACGAGGATCAGGGTCCATCCCAGGGCGTCTTTGTAGATGAAGTCGGGAAAGAACGGGATCTCCCGCGTCCCTCGCTCCCCGATGGGCTTGCTCATGCCCAGGGTCTGGACGAGGATGACGTGGACCGCGACGAGGGTCAACGCCACGACCGGGAGCAGGGCGACGTGGAACCAGTAGAACCGGGAGAGCGTCGCCTGGGAGATGTCCGGCCCTCCCAAAATGACCGTCTTGAGCCAAGACCCGACGAGAGGCAGGCTCCCGGCGATGTCCGTCCCGACGCGGGTCGCAAAATAGGACAGCTCGTTCCATGGCAGGAGATAGCCGCTGAAGCCGAAGGCCATGAACAGGACGAGCAGCGCGAACCCGCTCATCCAGGTCAGCTCCCGGGGCTTGCGATAGGCCTTGAGGAAGAACGACGAGAACATATGGACGAACATCATCCCGATGAGGATGTTCGCCGTCCAGCTGTGCACGGAGCGGATGAGCCAGCCGAACTTGACCCCGCCCATGATGAACTGGACGCTCTCGTGGGCGGCGCCCACTTGCGGCGAGTAGTACAAGAGCAGCAGGCCGCCCGTCGCGACCTGGATCGCCGTGAGGAAGAGGCAGATCCCGCCGAAAAAATACCAGAACGAGCGCCCGTGCTCGGGGACGGTCTTCTTCCTCGCGAAGCCCACGAGATCCGAGATGAGGAACCGCTCGTCCAGGAATTCCCAGACGGTCCGGGCGACGCTCTTGCCCATGTCAGCGTCTCCTCGAAACGACGATGTCGGATCCGGATACGGTCACGGCGAAGGTTTCGAGCGGCCTCGGCGGGGGGCCGGAAAGGACGTTGCCGCCAAGGTCGAATCGGCCGTTATGGCAGGGGCAGAAAAGGGTCTCGGTTTCCGCCTCGAAGCGGACGGTGCAGGTGAGATGCGTGCAGACGGCCGTGAGGGCGACGAGCTTGCCTTCGGGGGTGTTCACGAGGATGGCGGGCGCCGAGCCGAACCTGAAGACCTTGGCCGAGTTGGGAGCGAGCTCGCCCGTCTTGGCCGCGACGACGGTGTCCTGGGATTCGCTGGGCCTCTTGGGCGGCAGGAGATAGCGCACGACCGGGTAGAGAAAAGCGGCGATCGTGGCGATGAGGCTTCCGCCCAGGAAAAGGTCGATCGCGCTCCGGCGTTTCACTGCTTCGTTTCCCCCGGGCCCACCAATAATTTGACGGCAGCCGTCATCTTTGTCAAGTGCTCGTCCAAAAACAAATGGTTGTGGATCCCGGCGCTGCCGTCGAGGTCGACCGTGCGCAGGGCCTCTTCGATCCTCCCGGCCTCGGCCTTCTCGGCCTCCGTCAGAGGCCTCTTGTAGAGGACGTGAAGGGCGGCCCGGATCTCGTCGACGCGTCCGCGGATCGCGGCCCTCCATTCGTTGAAGGTGGCCCGGTAGCTTTCGTCGTGGCAGGCGACACAGGCCCCGCCGTCGGGCCGGACGACCTTTTTCGCCTTGTCGAGATGGCAATCCGCGCAGGCGGCGCCGGCTTCGGCCATGATGTCCTTGGGGACCTGGACATCCCCGAGCGTCCCGCCTTCGTAGACGGTCTTCTGGAGCGTATGGCACTGGCCGCAGGTCTTCTTCATCGGCTCATGGTGGCAGGGAGCGCAGGATGCCTTGGTGGCCGTCAACTCGCCGTGGCGGACGGCGTTCGAGTGGCACGTCGCGCAATCGAGCGACCGGCCGACGACATGCGTCTTGTGGGAGAAAGGCAGGCCGAAGGCCGAGGCCGCGACGGCCTCGATACCCGCGTGGCACGTCAGGCAGGCGTTCGGGGTCTCTCGGGTCAGCAGCAGGCTCGTCGCCTGGGGCTTGTAGGCGGAACCCGCGGCGGCCAGCGCCTCGCGGATCCTCTCCAGCGCGGCCGAAAGGGGCTCCTGGGAAAAGGCCATGTTGTGGACGCTCTTGCCTTTCTCCACGACGTCGATGTCGAAGCGGGCGTCCCGGAGAAGCGCCGTCGCCCTATCCCTCGCCGGACCCGCCGCTCTCCGGACCTCCGCGTCGGCGCGGGCCGCGATCCCCGTGATCTCGGACAAGCGTGTTTTGGTCGCATCCTGCCAGTTCTTGAGGATCCGGGCGAAGCCCCGGCCGTGGCAGGACTCGCAGGCCGCGCCGCCGGCAGTGAACGTGGCGCCGCCGAGCGGGACGGCCCCCTGGTGGAAGATGTGGCAGCCCTGGCAGCTCAGACCCTTCTCCCACATGATGTTGGGCGTCGCGTGAGGGACGCCTTTCCCCCCGACGCCGGTGTAGAGGATCTTCTGGGCGTCGTGGGTTCCCTGATGGCAGGTCCGGCAGTCGGCGATCGTATCGATGTCCCTGACGATCTTGTGCTCGATCTGGCGATGGCACAGGCCGCAGTCGATCTTGTTAGCCGTGATGTGCGTCCGGTGCATGAGGTCCGTATCGCCGTACTTCGCGAGCCGGTCCCGCTCGAAATGGCACTTGTCGCAGTTCTCCTTGGGCACCTCGCCGTCGCCGCTGACCACGTGGATATGGCACTTGTCGCAGCGGTAGCCTTGCGCGTAGACGCCGGTATGGTCGAAGGCACCCTTGGAGGCGAGGACCTCGTCCTTGCGGTGGCAGATCGCGCACTCCGCGGCCCGGGTCTCGGGCGTCTTGCCTTTGAAATGACAGATAAAGCAGGTGGAGGACGTGACGGTGATGTGCTGGCCCTGGACGATCTGGGAGTGGCAGCTCGTGCAGCGCAGCTTCTTGCCCCGCTTGAGGTCCTCGAAATGGGCTTTGTGATCGAAAACGACCTTGCCGAAGGCGACCTTGCCCTCGAGCAGCCGGCGGTCGTGGCAGCCGGGACGGAGGCAGCTTTCGTCCTGGATCTCCGCCCAGGGCTTGGATTTCACGTAGAGGCGGGTCCAGTAGCGGCCGACCATGACCAGCCCCTCGATCTTGGTCCTGAAGAACGATTTCAAGCCCGGCGGATAGTGGCAGACCTTGCATGCGACGTCCTTATGGGTTGACGCCTTCCAGCTCTCGAAAAAGGGCTTCATGTAATGGCAGGACGCGCAGAAATTCGACGATGACGTAAACTCGACGGAGAAGACAAAGAGGACCAACAAGGCCACGGGAAGGCCGATTAGGAGCAGGCGCTTTTTGCGCCGCTTGGCCTTGTGCGAATCGACCTCAGGCATAGGAATGAAGCCCCGTGAGGAGATAGTTGACGCCGAAATAGGTGAACAGGGCGGCCAGGAAGCCGACGAGGGCGATGATGGCCGACCTCTTCCCCTTCCAACCCATGACGATCCGCGTATGGAGGTAGAGGGCGAAGACGAGCCAGGTGATCAGGCTCCAGACCTCCTTGGGGTCCCAGGACCAATACCGTCCCCAGGCCCGATAGGCCCAGACCATGCCGAAGACGAGCCCGCCCAGCGTGAACAGGGGGAAGCCGACGGCCACAGCCCGGTAGGCGAGGGCGTCGAGGCGGGCCTTCTTTTCCTCCGAATCGGCGGCCAGGTAGAGCAGGCTGGCCACGAAGGCGACGGAGAAGAAGGCCTCGCCGAGGAGGGTCACGGAGACGTGGAGCCAAAGCCAGTAGCTCTGCAAGGCCGGGACGAGGGGCGTCGCTCCCTTGGGCATGAGCGGGGACGAAGCCAGGGCGACGAGGCCCACGACGATGAGCATGAGATAAGGCCCGAGCCGGGGCACGCGCGAGGACCGGCCGAAGATGATGAGGGCCAGCACGATGGCCCAGGACAGGAACGAGAGCGATTCATACATGTTCGTGAAAGGGGCGTGCCCGCTCGAAATGGTCCTGAGGATGACGGCCGCGGTATGGCCGCAGAAGCCGATGACGGCCAGGATGAGCCCTCCGCGGGTCCATTTATCGCGCCGGGCGAAGAGCGCCGAGAAATAGACGACGAGCGCGAGCACGTAGGAAACGAAGGCGATCGTGAAGAGCGTCGATTCGGTCATTCCGGCCTCCTGTTACGACAGCAGAAACGCCAATAGGATAATGGCAATAGTCATTGCAGATAACAGGCACCCCGCGATGGCATGGCGCCGGCCCTGCCTGTTCCTTCTTCCAGCCATGGAGATAAGGGCCCTGAGGCCCAGCACCAGGCCGGCGATGATCGCCAGACCTTGGAGAATCATAAGCGCGAGCCAAAACGCCCATGGAGCCCGTGATCCGAACAGGATCATCGAGAAAATTTGAGACGCCCAGGCGGCCAGCGGCAGTATCCAAGGCAACCTCGCAGCGACGCCGAGGTGCGCCGATGCCTGATCTGAAAGTGGAGATGGTTGTTCTGTCGAAATTCCCTCAGCGAACGATGGCTTCAGAGGCGCGGCTCTGCCGGCGATGCTGTCGAATTCGGACTTGAACGCATCCCGGCCCTTCGAGGCCTGCCCGCCCGCGGTGACATCGACCCGGCCTTGGGACTCTTCGAGGACGACTCGGATCTCGCGGGGAGGCCAGTAGAAGGCCAGGAAGAAGCCGGCCGTTATGAGCAGGCAGCCTAGCCAGATGAGGTTCGCCCCGGGATCTTTGGCCGCTTCGAGGACGGAATACGGGGCGGCGGCAAAATCTTTCAGGATGACCGCGACCTTGGGCGCGCCGGCCCCGGCGTTCGGTCTCGCGCCGGACATCGGATCATCGCCATGGCCCTGGCCGAAGTCCGGGAACTTGGCGAAGATCCAGCCGGAGAAGACCCTCTCCTCCCCTTTCCACGCCTCGACCTGGGCGGCGGGGTTGTTGGGCTCATCGGACCGGCTTTGGACCTGGTTCCCCTCGCCGATGACGAAATCGGGGACGAAGCGGCGGACCTGGACCTGGGTGACGTCCGGGGCATCGACGGCGGCGCGCTCGCCGACCCTGAGCGTGACGGTCTTGAACGCGGCCATGTCGCCGGGTTTCCGGATCTCGAGGACGATCTGCGCGCGGGACCAGTCCCAGCCGTAGCTTTGCTGACAGAAGGAGACACCCTTGTATGTCAGCGGCTCGTTGACTTCGATGACCCGGGTGAGGACGGGAGCGCCGCCCTCGACGACGGTCACGGTGCTCTTCCAGTCCTTGACCCCGCCTTGGGGGTAGTATTCCGTGTCGAATTTGTCCAATCGGAGCTGGAAGGCCGCGTGGGGGACGTCGGCCGTCTGGCCGTCGACAAGCGCCAATTCAGCCCGGCGCCCGCCGAGGCCGCTCGTGAGGCCGCCGGCGAGGATCACCAGGAGCCCCAAGTGGACGATGTCCGAGCCGAACCAGCCCAGACGCCTTTTGCGGGCCAGGAGGACGCGCTTCTCGCCCTGGGCGGATTCGTCCACGCGGTAGCGCCGGGCGGTGAGCCGGCCGGCGACCTCGTCCCGGGCGGAAGCGAGCGGAAGGGGCAATCGGAACCGGGAGCTGAGGCGCATGGCCGTCAGCGACTTGGCGTCCGTCTCGGGGGCGGGCCGGAAAGCGCGCCGCCATTTGGGGCCGAGCCGCGAGAGAGTGCACACGACGGTGTTGACCGCGAAAAGGAGCAGGAGCGCCAGGTACCAGACGGACTGATAAAGACGGGTCAGCTGGAGCGCCGTGAAGAGCCCGGACAGGCTACCGTAATGGGCCGCGTATTCCGAGGCGCTTCGGCCTTGCGGGATGAGCGTTCCGATGATCGAGGCGACGGTCAGGATGATGATCAGGACGATGGCCAGCTTGACCGAAGAGAAGAATTTCCAGGCGGATCTCATGCGCCCTCCCTGAATTCCGCGGCCACCCGCCGCCGAAACTCTATAAATATTATAGGATTTCGCACCCCGGCGCAACACTCGGAATGATGCCGCCCTTGAACCCGATGGGCCCCGGGACGTAGTATATTCGAGGGGAGGATCCTCAGAGTCCCCTTCTCGCCGATGGGAGGTGGCAATGACCGTCCGATTCATGGAACCGCTCAGCCTCGCCTGGAACCGCATGAAGATCGCCTTGTTCAAGCCGTTCGACATCCACAAGTGGTTCGTCGTCGGCTTCAACGCCTTTCTGGCCGGACTGATGGAGGCCTCCAACGGCGGGGGCGGCTCGCGCTTCGGAAAGAAGGGCGACTTCGGGGAATTCATCAACTTCCCGCGGACGGCCTGGGACTGGCTGATGAGCCATCCCGGCTGGGCCATCGCCATCCTCTTCGGGATCGTCGTCGCGATCGTCGTGATCCTCGTCCTCACCTGGGTGAGCTCGAGGGGCGTCTTCATGTTCCTCGACAGCGTCGTCCGCAACCGCGTCGAGATCGCCAAGCCCTGGACGGAATATCGGAAGGAAGGAAATTCCCTGTTCGTCTGGCGGCTTCTCCTGGGGGTCGCCTCGTTCGCGGCCTTCGGCTTCGTCATCACCTTCTTCTTTGTCAAAGGGGCCGCGCTCTACGAAAGCGGGGTCGGTCCGGACTTTCCCCTCGGCTTTATCGTCGGTTTGGGACTGTTCGTCCTGGGTCTCCTTCTCATCTGGGGATACATCATCCTTTTTCTCAAGGACTTCGTCGCCGCGCTGATGTACAAGAACAGGATCACGTGCGGCGAGGCCTGGAAGCTCTTCCTGGGCATTTTCGGAAAGCACCCTTTCTATTTCGTGGCCTATGGCATCATCATCTTCCTGCTCATGATCGCCTTTGTCGTCGCCGTCGTCATCGCCGGCCTCGGCACGTGCTGCATCGGCTTTCTCTTCCTGGCCATCCCGTACATCAGCACGGTCGTGACACTCCCCGCATGGTACACGTACCGGGCTTTCAGCCTCGAATTTCTGGCCCAGTTCGGTCCGGACTACGATGTCTTCCAGCGGCAGGAATCGGGAGACGCGACAGCCCCCGCGGTCCCGGCGGCGCCGGCCGTCTGACCAAAAAGAGAGAGAACTACGGTTCACGCCACCGCCGGCCTCCTTTCTCCAAGGGCCACGTTCCCGAAGGCCCCTCCGGAGACACGAGCCGCTTCCTGTCAGACATGGACGCCCGATACGCCAAGCGATCGCGGAGCTCTGATCCCCCCCGGCAACCTTTTGAAAGGGCC
>Ga0316624_10000996_pt1 | contig 10640 bp, 10 predicted proteins | sample OWC_Aug_N3_C1_D5_FD_207657 | JGI IMG/M metagenome (GOLD analysis project Ga0316624, IMG submission 207657) | Wetland soil microbial communities from Old Woman Creek delta, Ohio, United States - OWC_Aug_N3_C1_D5_A | ecosystem: Environmental > Terrestrial > Soil > Wetlands | place: USA: Ohio...
TGCCCGGCATACCGAGGGCATTGGCCTGGTGGCACTCGCCGCAGGCATGGACCGTACCCTTCGCCTGGTCAGCCGCCAAAGTAGTCCCGTTAAATGCATCATGGGCCTGCAAAATGCTAAGCTGCATGGCCTGCTGGTTTGCTGTGCCGTCGCCGTGACAGTTGCTGCACATCATCTCCGTCGAAACAGGCGCCACGACGTTTACGCTCTGGAGGACATTACCGGAGCTGTCTTTCACGGTAATCACGGCAGTCCCGTAAGGGTCCCATGTCCCGTCGTCATCATACGGCGTAATCGGGATGCCGACCGCCTCCCAGCTCAGGCCTTTTGCATCGAGGGTCATGTTCCCCGCAAGGGGTGTTCCACTGATGCCGACATTGGTAGGAACACTAAATCCATACTGCGGCGCGTAGGCCCAGAAGTTCGTATGAAGTGCCGAATTTGTCTTCTTCGGGAATGAATAACTTACGGTGACGCCGCTGGTGATAAGGCCTGCACCCTCACCGCCGCGCCGGAAGACCTGAGCATGCAGCGTGTTGTACGGAGGGAGCACCATGAAATAGGAATAGTCGTTCTGATCGCAGTGCATTCCGAGGTCATTCCAGGCAAGGATCACGTAGCTCATATTCGCCGCAGGAATCGCCTGGTTCCCGTAAGACTTTGTCAATGCCCAGTTTACTGTAGTTGTCGCACCGGATGCGACTGTGGCGGTCTGGGACGTCGTCAGGTAGCCGGATTTTGAGATATTGAGGGTGAAGTTGCCTGCCGCTTCGCTTAACGTATAGGCGCCTGTGCTGCCTGTCGTCGTGCTGTTCGTACCATCGCTTACCACCGCCCCGGAAATTGCCGAGCCGGTCACTATGTCCACTGCCACACCTGAGATAGCGGCATTTCCGCCTGTACCGCCGCCGGTCCCCCCGGTGCTTCCGAGCGTAATGGTCACCGTGGCACTCTTGCTTGAAGATACGTTGCCCGCCGCGTCCTTCGCCCATGCATACAGCGTCTTCGTTCCTGCCGAGCTGAACGTATAACTCGCGGTGGGGGTCTGCGTCCACCCGGAGGCGCTTGCCCCGGGTTTTGTCGATGTCTGGGTCACCTTGTACCCTGTTACGCCTACGTTGTCGGTTGCCGCGAATGCGGATATCGGTACCGTGAGTGAGCCGTACGTCGAAGGTATCGTAAATACCGTCACTATCGGGGCCGTCCGGTCGCGATGGCCGTCGGCATTGGCCGTACCGTAACCGGCCGCCAACACAATCAACAGAATCGGGATCACATAAAGTCTCTTCATTTTTCAAACCTCCTGAAATATTTTTCGGATTTCTGCATACTACGTTTCTTCACGCATGTCTCCTTTCATGAGTTCTTCAGATTGGGGCGTACGCATCCCATCTGTGCTGCATCACATTCTTAGACTTATCTTTAGATCTGCCCGGAGAGTGCGGAAACGGGAGGCGCGCGGGCGATCAGCCCGATGGGGAATGTTGTGGAAATATGGAAGGAAGTCTCCGGAAAGGCATAGAGCGAAATGAAATATGGTTCAACCGGTTGCTGCGGCGCCGCATTGTCCGCAGAGGAGACTTCGGCAACAAATTTACAGAGGCTGCAGCCTGAGTAAAGTGAGAAATCGTTGTGATGAAAGAAAGAGGTGAACAGCCCGGAGTATAGAAGGGCCGCGATAAAAATTATCGATAGATGTCTGTTCTTTAAGTCCATATTTTTTAATTTTATTGATTGCAATATTTGTTTATTAACTTAGAAACTATAACCACCTTGCATGAAAATACGATTAAGAGGGGATTAAATAGTTTTAATCGGCATCGGATGAGTAAACTCGGTGCTGATTCACGTCACGGCATGGCTCACGCACATTGCAGGTACGAAATGGGGCACGAGGCAGTATCTGAAGATGGAAGGAATCGATGGGCAGATCAGGGAATTTGCGGCAGCTGACTGGAAAGACCGGATCGAGGTGAGATATCCTATACGTTTCCGTCTCTATCCGTTCGCGACAGAGGACGAAAACTAGTTATCCGAGATGGTCACATCAATGGGCTGAAGATGGAGGTCCGGCATTGCCAGGCTGAGGACCGCCGAGCACTTCTCGAACTCTTCGACGGAGAACTTGCCGAAATTCCTCGTCTCGACGATAGAGCCCTTCTCATCGATGACCTGTCCGATGACCTCGCCGTCAGGCATGCGACGGAGACAGAATGATGCTTTGGGTTTCATAGCTATAGTATAAGCTATTTTTCGATTTTCCGGGAAAATGTGACGGGTCATCGGGCGAAGGCGATTGCAACGAAGCGCGCATGGACCTGACGTCCTGCAAATATGACTGATGCGCTCAAAACATTAACAGACTTTTTCGGCGTTCTTGTACGGCTTTTATGCAACATCAGGATAGAGATCATTCCTTCTTCAGCAGACCCTCCACCTCTTTTTTACCCTCGTTCAATTCTTCTTCCTGCTGCCTGTCCACCCTTAAGAGCAGCGCCTGGAATTCCCCGACATGCGTCTTCTCCTCTTTCGCTACGTCCAGAAGGATTTCCCTGATATCTCTATTTGTCGCCATATGTGCCATTTGTTCGTAGAGATTTATCGCATCCAGCTCAGCGATTATCGCCGCCCTCAGCACTTCCTTGTCGACATCCGTCTTCGCCAGTCTATCGAGATTTACGGGGATCCTTGAAAGCATAACTCCCTCCTCCTTTTTTACCACTATATCACGAAATGCTCAGGACTTCCTGCGCGCAGACAAAAAGAATCCCTCCTGCGGCACAGGAGGGATTCTTCTAAGAAATCCGATACTACCTAAAGCCGATCTTACGTCCCCATCTCCCAACTCTGCAGATATTTTTTCTGCGCCGCAGTCAGCGTATCTATCTTTATCCCCATAGACTTCAGCTTCAGCCTCGCAATGTCGGCATCTATCTTCGAAGGGACGCTGTAGACCTTCCTTTCGAGCTTCTTATAATTCTTTGACATGTATTCCGCACATAACGCCTGGTTGGCAAAACTCATGTCCATGACCGCAGAGGGATGACCTTCCGCGGAAGCAAGGTTGATTAGACGGCCCTCGCCGAGGAGGTAGAGCCTCTTTCCGTTTTTGAGCGTGTATTCCTCGACAAAGTCCCTGATCACCCTCCTCGCCTTCGACATCTTCTTCAGCTCCTCGATCGATATCTCGACGTTAAAGTGGCCTGAGTTGCAGAAGATCGCGCCGTCCTTCATCAGCCTGAAGCAGTCCTTGAATATCACGTCGATATCGCCGGTTGCGGTGACGAAGATGTCTCCGATACCTGCGGCCTCTTTCATCGGCAGCACGTCGAAGCCGTCCATCGTCGCCTCGAGGCCCCTTAGCGGATCGACCTCGGTCACGACCACCCGGGCGCCCATGCCCTTTGCCCTCATGGCGATCCCCTTGCTGCACCAGCCGTATCCGGCCACCACAAAGACCGAACCGGCGATGAGCCTGTTCGTCGCCCTGAGGATGCCGTCCATCGTCGACTGGCCGGTGCCGTAACGGTTGTCGAAAAGATATTTCGTATAGGCGTCGTTCACCGCGATTATCGGATATTTCAGGACGCCCTTTTCGGCCATCGCCCTGAGCCTGATCACCCCGGTCGTCGTCTCTTCGGTCCCGCCGATCATGCCCTTCAGAAGGTCCTGTTTTTTCGTATGGAGTACCGAGACGAGGTCGGCGCCGTCGTCCATGGTAACATTCGGCTTCAGCGAGAGCGCCTCCATGATATGTTTGTAGTATGTCTTGTGGTCCTCTCCCTTTATCGCGAAGACCGGCACGCCGGAGTTCTTTGCCAGCGAGGCGGCGACATCGTCCTGCGTGCTGAGAGGGTTCGATGCGCAGAGATAGACCTCTGCCCCGCCGGCCTTCAGTGTCTCCATCAGGTTGGCCGTCTCGGTTGTGACGTGCAGGCAGGCCGACAGCCTCAATCCCCTAAGCGGCTTCTCCTTCGAAAAACGTTCCTTGATACTCTTCAGCACAGGCATCTCCCTGGCCGCCCATTCTATCCTCAACCTCCCCTTGGCGGCGAGACCCATGTCCTTCACGTCATATTTTGCCATCTGTCCTCCTTTGATTATTTTTGTAGGGACATGGCATGCCATGTCCTTACAATTAAAGTCCCGCTTCTCTCCTCAACGTCTGCGCCTTGTCCGTAGCCTCCCAAGTGAAGTCGGGATCATTCTTGCCGAAATGACCGTATGCTGCGGTCTTCTTATAAATAGGCCTCCTGAGATTCAGCTTTTCGATGATCCCTTTCGGCGTGAGATCGAAGTTCTTCCTGATCAGAGGCACGATCTTCTCGTCGTCGACCTTCCCGGTCCCGAAGGTGTCGACAAGGATCGAGACCGGCTCCGGAACGCCGATCGCATATGCCAGCTGGACCTCTACCCTTCCGGCAATACCCGCCGCAACGATGTTCTTTGCGATATAACGCGAAATATAGGCGCCGGAGCGGTCGACCTTCGTCGGGTCCTTGCCGGAAAAACAGCCGCCGCCGTGACTGCCCACACCGCCGTAGCTGTCCACTATGATCTTCCTGCCGGTCAGGCCGGTATCACCCATCGGACCGCCCACGACAAATCGGCCGGTGGGGTTGATGTAATACTTGATATTCTCTTCGTCCAGCAGGTCTTTCGGAATGACCGGCCTGATCACCTTTTCGATGATGTCGTCCCTCAGGTCCTTGAGATGCACGTCCGGGCTGTGCTGTGTCGATACCACTATCGTATCGATCCTGAAGGGCCTGCCGTCTTTGTATTCGATCGTCACCTGGGATTTTCCGTCCGGCCTCAGGTACGCAAGCACGTCGTTCTTTCTCGCTTCGGCCAGACGCATCGAGAGCTTGTGCGCCAGCATGATCGGAAGCGGCATCAGCTCTTCGGTCTCGTTGCAGGCAAAGCCGAACATCAGACCCTGATCGCCTGCGCCCCCCGTATCAACACCCATGGCAATATCCAGAGACTGCTGGTCTATCGAGGTGATCACCGAGCAGGTCTCGTAATCGAAACCGTACTTGGCCCTTGTATACCCGATGTTCTTTATCGTCTCCCTCACGATATCGGGGATATGCACGTAACAGGTCGTAGAGATCTCTCCGGCCACAAAGGCGAGCCCGGTAGTCACGAGGGTCTCGCACGCAACCCTGGCAACGGGGTCCTGCGCAAGGATCGCGTCGAGGATGGCATCGGAAATCTGGTCCGCTATTTTATCTGGATGGCCTTCGGTGACCGACTCCGAAGTGAAAAAATAGTCCTTTCTTGCCATGTGTCTTCTCCTTTCATGCAAAACGAATCTTATATTGTAATCTTTCCTGCTACAAAAAAAAAGACAAACAGTCAGCCTTCTGGTAAAATCTTTAGAAACCTAAAAAAGGGAGGAAATGGATGAAAAGAATCCTTGTTGCACATGACGGGTCGAAATCTTCTGAAAAGGCGCTGAAAAAAGCTCTCGCGATCGCCGAGACTTTCAATTCCGCGGTCACAGTCCTTTCCGTCGTTCCCGAACTTTACCTCACCGAACTGATGGAGATGGACAGGACCAGGATAGTAGACACGCTCACCGAAGAGACCAGGCGCATGATGGAGAAGATCAAGTCGAAGCCTAGGAAGATAAAGTACCTGAAGACCCTCATCAGCCAGGGCAATCCCGCGGAGGAGATCCTCGAGACCGCAAAAAAAATTAAGGCCGACGTGATCGTCACCGGTTCGCACGGCAGGCACGGCGCGCAGAAATTCCTTCTCGGGAGCGTCTCCTCAAAGGTCGTGGACCATGCCGAATGCGACGTGCTGGTGGTAAAAAAGTAGTAGGGGCGAACTTCAGGTTTTTATAAATTCCTTCAGCGCGTCGCGCAGCGGCGTCGGTCTGAACCCGAAATGCTTCTCTACCGCCTCCGGGTCGCAAATGTTGTCGGACTCGATGAGCTTCAGTTGCTCAGAGGTGACGGGCGGGGAGGAGAGCAGGGTTTCGAGGAAAAGGGCCGATAGCTTCATCAGTCCCATCGGGATTTTGAAGACCGGCTTCTTCATGCCGGCTGATTCGGCGAGCATTTCGACGATCTCACGGTAGCTGAGCTGCTCCGGCCCGCCGATATCGAACGTCGCCCGGTATGCCTGAGGATTTCCGATGACCGCACCAATGCACCTGAGCCAGTCTTTGATGTAGACCGGCTGGGACTTCGCCCTGCCTTCGCCCGGTACCGGAACGACAGGCGATAGCTTCAGCATGTCCAGCATCTTTCTGGTGAACCCGTCCCAGGGCCCGATGATGAGCGAAGGTCTGAATATCGTGTAGTCCAGCCCGCTCTTGATCACAATCTCCTCGGCCTCCGCCTTTGTCTTCAGATAGCCGGACCAGGAATTTTTGTCCGCGCCCAGGGCCGACTGATAGAAGAAATGCCTTACACCCGCGCGTCTGGCCTCAGCGACCAGGTTGGCAGTACCTTCGACATGCACCCCCCGAAACGTCGCCCCCCTTTTTTCCTCGATTATCCCGACGAGATGGACCACGAAATCGTCCGGGCCGAGAACGCCCTCGATCGTCCGCGGATCAGTGATATCGCCGCGGACGACCTCGACCCCCTTTGCGGCGAACTGTCCCTCCATTCTCTCGGAGCGAACGAGGCACTTCAATCTATGCCCCTTAGACCGCAGGTCGCCGACGAGGTGTCCGCCCACAAAACCTGTTGCACCAGCAATGAAGATCATTTTACCCTCCAAAAAGTAACTCGTGAAAAGTGAAAGGTGAAAAGTAAGTAGTAAGAAGTAAGTAGTAAACAGCCTACGCCTATTCACCCTTCACGATCCTATTAACGGCCTTGGTTCAGTTACATTCTACCACTGCAGACGAAAACATCCATCGAAATCGCTTCCTTCATCCGCGTATATCCGCGGAGGCGGATAGCCATACTGACGTGGGAATTACAAGAGGTTCTATTGACTATTTACTTCTTACCTTTAACTATTCACTTTTCACATCTTTTTTATCAGTTCAGAAAATCTCCTGAAGGACGCCTCTTCCACTTCCCGGTGCAGGTCGTTCCCATGCGAGTCCATTGTCACGATCGCCGGGAAACCCTCGACCTCAAAGAGCCACATCGCCTCGGTGGGCCCGAACTCTTCGAGCTTCCAGACGCCGACGGCCTTCCTGATCCTTGCCGCGAGATAGACCGCAGCGCCGCCTATGGTATGGAGGTAGACGCAGCCGTACTCCTTCAGGGCACGGCGCGTACCCTCGCCCATGCCGCCCTTGCCCATTATCCCTCTCAGCCCGTATTCACGTATAACGATGGCCTCGTACATCTCGACGCGCATGCTCGTCGTCGGCCCCGCGGCAACGGCCCTGAATCCCCCGTCGGCATTCTCGACCACCGGACCGCAGTGGTACAGGACAGTCCCGGACAGGTCAAAGGGGACCTCTTCCTTCCGCGGCCTCTCGGCCAGGTACTTATGGATCCTGTCCCTGCCGGTGACGAGTCTTCCGCTCAGCGTCACGATGTCCCCGGCCTTCAGCCCACTCACGTCGGAATCGGAGAGCGGGAGATTGAGGGCGACCGGGGTCACCATATCAGCCTTCCCCTCCTATGGGCCCAGCAGCCGACCGATACGTCCACGAAATAGGAAGCCGGATGGCGGTGGTTAGCGCCGATCTTTACGCCCAGCGCAGTAATCCTCCCGCCCAACCCCTGGGGCCCTATCCCGAGACCGTTGATCTCCGTGAGGGTCCTTTTTTCGAGCGCCGCAAGATCGCTGTTCGCATTGGCGTCGTTCAGTTTGCGCATTAGCTGGTCCTTCGCCAGCCTAGTCACCTGGTCCTTCGAAGCCCCGATGCCCACGCCGATGATATAGGGCGGGCATCCCCTGCCCTGCGCCCTCTGGACCGCATCGAGTACGCACCGCCGCACGCCGTCGAGGTCCCTTTGGGCGCACAGTTCCTCAAGAGGAAGTTTGTAAAGCTGACCTGCATTTTCGCAGCCCCCGCCCTTTAGCATCAGATCGATCGACAAAGTCCCGCCCCGTGTCTCTTCCATATAGATTATGGGGAAGCCGGCGCCCGTATTGTCGCCCGAGTTTTTCTCGGTGACCACGTCTACTGCGTTCGGCCTAAGAGGGATCTTAGCAGTCGCAATACGTGTCGCATCGAGTATGGTCTCTTTCATGTCGAGCTGGCTCAGCCCCATCGGGACCTTCACGAAAAAGACAGGCACCCCCGTGTCCTGACAGAGCGGCTTCGCAGTCTCTCTCGCCATGCGCACGTTCTCCAGCATCACGGAGAGGGAAGATGCCGCCGCAGAGCCTTCTTCTTCGGCCGGCAGCGCGGACCGGAGCGCCTCCTCGACATCCGGCGGCAGAGACGTGGCGACCTTTTTGTAAAGCTCTACGATGCCGTCACGCAGTTTCAGCAAGCTTGTTCCTCAGCTTCTTGAGATAATCGATATGGCTGAGTTCCATCCCCATCATCTCCCTGAACACCACGCGTGCGTTTCCGTCGGCAGCCTTTTCGGAGAGGTTCCGGTACAGATTGTAGGCCTTGCCCTCTATCTCGAGCGCCATGATAAGCGCTCCCATGTCGTCGAGAAATACCGACTCCTCCACCTTGGATTCGAGGTCCTTGACCGGTATACCCCCCTCGGTGACCGGTGCTTCCGCCTTTTTTTTGAATTCCTCGAAGTGCTCGACGTCCCTGTCGTCCTGGATCGACAGGTATAGGAACTGGATATACTCCATATGCTTTTCTTCCCATTCGGTAAGGTCCCTGAAGGTGGCCCTCGCGTCCTCGCTCAGCGCCTTTGTCGCGGCCTTCGAGTAAAATTCATGTGTCCCTTTTTCCATGAGGAAAGCCTCGATAAGGGACCTCAAGAGATCTTCCTTCCCTGTAACCATAGTCGTCTCCTTTTTCTGAATATTGTAAGGGATTCGGCCCTGCAATCCAAGCAATATTATCATATATATGCCGGGAACGAAATAGCACCCCTTTTACAAAGTTTTTTTACTTTTTTGTTTACAAAAACTTTTTTTTATGCTATTTTCTTGCGTATGGATATTCTGATAGACGAGAATTCTACGAGGAAAAACATAATCCTTCTCCTGAAAAAAAACGGAGGTATGTCGATCGACGATCTGAGCAAGGTCATCGAAATCACTCCGATGGGGATCCGGCAGCATCTGCTTGCACTCGAGAAAAAAGGCATCGTCACCTATGTTTCAAGGAGACGGGGCATAGGCAGGCCCGGCTTCATCTATATGCTGACGGAGGCGGCCAACGACCTCTTCCCCAAGGCCTACGATAAATTCGCTGTCGGCCTTCTGAGAGACATCAGAAAACACGAAGGCGACGAAAAGATAGGCAGGATCTTCGATTGGCGCAGGGACAGACTCTTTAAGGCAGGGAAGACGGCGCTCGCCGGAAAGGAAAACGTCGAGGACACGCTGAACGCACTGAAAGAAATCCTGGAGGCGGACGGACATTTCGTCGAGATCAGCAAGAATTCCGACTATTACCACCTGAAGCAGTATCACTGCCCTATCAATAAGGTGGCCAGGGAATTCAGTGATGCCTGCAAATACGAACTCCAGATGTACCGGGACCTGATCGACAGGAACATCACGAGGGAGCAGTCGATCCCGGAAGGCGCGGAGTCCTGCGTCTATCTCATCCCGAAGATCTGAACCAGTCCCACAATACTATTTATCCATTTCCTCGCTTTATCAGTCATGCCCGGGTTTCTTAGTCGGGCATCCATGTCTAGATTGGATTCCCGCCTTCGCGGGAATGACAACCAAATAATGTGCAGGCCATTATTCAGGCGGCAATCAATACCTGAACTTTGTCATTCCGGCTCGTCCGGAATCCCTCTGAGAACAAAGAAAGATCCCCGATTCTCCTCGGCGAATCCGCCGTGGCGGACAAGCGGGGATGACGGATTACTATATACTATTGCCGGCTATTAGATTCTTATAATTATCTTCAGGCCCTCCTGTATCTCTCCAGAGTGCCTATCAGTGTCTGTATATGCTCCGCGGTATGCGCCGCAGTAACGGCGACCCTGATCCGGGGCTCCTTAACGGTCGGGGGCCTTATCGCAGGGGCATAGATCCCGTTCTTCCATAAAAAAGCGGACAGGGCTAGCGCCTCCCGGACGCTCTGTTGCCTGATCGCCAGGACCGGTGTTTCGGCCTCTCCCGGATCGTAGCCGGTAGTCTTCAGCCCCTCCGCAATCTTATGCGTATTCGCCAGGAGTCTTTTCACAAGTCCGGGGCGCTTTTCGAGTATAGAAAGCGCCCTGATCGAGGCGGCGACAACCGGGGCAGGAAGCGCAGTCGAGAAGACAAAGCCCCGCGCCGCATTTGTCAGCCATACGATCACATCCCGCGTCCCCGCGACGAACGCCCCGAATGAGCCGAGGGCCTTCGAAAACGTCCCCATCTGGATTATCCATGGCTCGGTGCCCAGTCCGAAATGCGCGAGCGAACCCTTCCCTTTCCCGAGCAAGCCGGTGGCATGGGCCTCGTCCAGGTAAAGGACCGCACCATGTTTGCGTGAGACCGCGCAGAGATCCGGCAGGGGCGCAATATCTCCGTCCATGCTGAAGACTGAATCGGTCACGACAACCTTCCTT
>Ga0316624_10000997_pt1 | contig 10635 bp, 7 predicted proteins | sample OWC_Aug_N3_C1_D5_FD_207657 | JGI IMG/M metagenome (GOLD analysis project Ga0316624, IMG submission 207657) | Wetland soil microbial communities from Old Woman Creek delta, Ohio, United States - OWC_Aug_N3_C1_D5_A | ecosystem: Environmental > Terrestrial > Soil > Wetlands | place: USA: Ohio...
ATCGAAGCAGTCACGCTAAGCATCTCCCGCATTCCCGGGCCGCCCTTCGGCCCTTCAAAACGGATGACGACCACTTCCCCCGGTTTGATCTGGTTGGCCAGGACCGCCTCGCGCGCCGGTTCCTCGCTTTCAAAAACCCGGGCCGGCCCGGTATGGACCATCATCTTTTCCGAAACGGCCGATTGTTTGATCACAGCGCCGCCAGGGGCCAGAGAACCGCGAAGAACGGCAATTCCCCCTTCTTTCCGCAAGGGCTTCTGCCGCGAGAAAATGACCTCCGGGTTCCGGTTTCGGACTTGGGCGATGTTTTCCCCCAGGGTCCGGCCATTTATGGTAATTGCATTCAGATCGAGGAGGTCCCGAATTTCATTCAAAACCGCAGGTACCCCCCCGGCTTCTTCCAGAGCCTGAAGCGGGTACTTGCCGCTGGGAATAATGTTGCAGAGAAAGGGGGTGCGACGGCTGATTTCATCAAAGGACTCAAGGGAAAGGGGGACATTCAACTCGCTGGCCAAGGCCATGAGATGGAGGACCAAATTGGACGAACCCCCGAGAGCCATCTCCGCAGCGATTGCATTTTGCAAGGTGGCCGGGGTAAGAATCCGGGAGGGGCGCAAATCCCGATCCAGGGCGCGCAGGATCTCTTCGCCGCTCTTGAAGGCGATGCGAAGTTTTTTGGAATCTACGGCATGGGCGGTTCCGCACCCGGGGAGGGAGAGTCCCATTACTTCGGTGACGCAACTTGTCGAATTCGCTGTGCCCATCATGGCGCAGGAACCCGGTCCCGGGCAGATGCTGCCCTCGAGTTCGCTGAACTCCTCGGCCGTGATTTCCCCGCGCCGGAAACGGCCCGCGGCCTCCCGGGCATGGGGGAGGGCCAAAAGCTGGCCCTGAAAGCGACCGGGCATCATGGGTCCTCCGGTGACCAGAATGGCGGGAATATCCAGCCGGGCCATAGCCATCCAGCATGCGGGTACGATCTTATCGCAGGAAGCGAGAAGCAGTATCGCGTCGAACCGATTGGCGTCCACGGCCAGTTCGATGGAGTCGGCGATCAGGTTGCGGCTCGGAAGGATCCGTTTCATGCCCTCGTGTCCCTGGGCAATGCCGTCACACAAACCGATCGTATTGACTTCGAAAGGGACCCCGCCTTTGGAGCGGATGCCCTGTTTCGCAGCCTCGGCGAGGCCGCGTAAATGCACATGACCGGGGTTGATCTCACTCCAGGTATTGATCACGCCGATAAACGGCTTTTCAAAATCCTCGTCCGTCAGGCCCAGGGAGCGCAGCAAGGCCCGGTTCGCGGCCCGGGCATCTCCGCGGGTGACTAATTCGCTTCTTCTTGGCATTTGCAGACCCTTTCTTTAAAGACAAGGCTCAAAAAACAAAAATAACACAATTTTTCATTTTTGGCTGGATAATTTTGTATACAATTTTTTTATGACACGGAGGTAGGCAACCCAGCTGCCCTCTCAGGGGGAGGAAAATATTTTTTAGGAGGGGTCAAGATCAAGAGGCTTTGTCGCCGTTTCGGTCTTTGAGAAATCGGCTACCCCTAAATTCCCATTGCCGAATTCGATCGGAAGATTTCAGAATCGCAAGCATTTTCCCTAAGAATTTGGATTTTTCTTTTTGCCATTTGCGCTTGCCAAGGAAAGTCCGAGGTTCTTTTCCCGCAACTGGAATTTCTGCCGCAGATAAATAATGAGAAGCAATACATATCCCACGGCGTCCGTATAAAGGCCTGGTTTAATGAGAAGAAGAGCGGCAACCACCAAAACTCCACGCTCCCAGGTTTTCAGCTCTTTGACAAAAAATCCCATCATACTCGCAGCCAGCGCGATGACCCCAAAAGAGGCGCTGACGAAGGAGGAGAAGATATCAAACGGCGTCCCGATAAAGAGCAGGGAAGGGCCGTACACAAACATGAAGGGAACGATAAAGCCGGTGGCCGCAATCCGCATGGCCCATAAACCCGTAGGCCACAGCTTGGCTCCCCCGATGCCGGCCGCAGCGTAAACCGCCATGGCCACGGGAGGGGTGATGGCTGAGATGGTGGAGAAGTAAAAGACGAACATATGGGCGGCCACGGTCAGCACTCCCAGTTTGATCAAGGCCGGGATCAGCAGCGCAGCCTGAACGATGTAGGCAGGGGTCGTGGGCATGCCCATGCCGAGGATGATTCCCGCAATCATGGTCAATACCAGAGCGGGGATGAGGGAATCACCGGCGATAAAAAGGACAAAGCTTGTGAACTTGAGTCCAACCCCCGTCAGGTTAATCACCCCGATCACGATCCCGGCGCAGGCGCAGGCTGCGGCAACGCCCAATGTGTTCTTTGCGCTCTCTTCCAGGGCCTTTAAGATGGTCCGAAAGCCCATCCGCGTTTCCTTGCGGATAAAGGAGAGAGCCACAACCGCGACCGTGGAGTAGATACAGGCATACATAGGGGTGTATCCGGCAATCATCATGTAAACAATGATCCCTAAGGGAATGAACAGATGACCCCGGCTTGCCAGGACCTTCTTGAGGCGGGGGAGTTCTTCCCTGGGAATTCCCTTTAACCCCATTCTTCCCGCTTCAAAGTGGATGGACATGAACAAAGCCATGTAGTAAAGCAGGGCAGGGATCATCGCATAAAGGCAGATGGTGATGTAAGGAATTCCGGTAAATTCCGACATAACAAAGGCGGCCGCGCCCATGACCGGAGGCATGATCTGGCCGCCGGTAGAGGCGGTCGCTTCCACGGCGCAGGCAAATGGGGGTTTGAACCCGGTACGCTTCATGAGGGGGATGGTCAACCAGCCATCGACCATAACATTGGCCACCGCACTGCCTGAAATCGTCCCAAACAAGGCGCTGGAAATGCAGGAAATCTTTCCCGGGCCACCCCGGGTCCAACCCGTAATAGCCGAGGCGAAGTCCATAAAGAGCTGTCCGGTCCCGGATTTTTCCAGAAAGGTGCCGAAGATGATGAAGAGAATGACATAGGTGGCGGAAACCCCCAGCGGCATGCCGAAGATGCCTTCCGTGGTGAGGTAGAGTTGGTCGATAATCATTTCGGTGGAAAAACCACTATGGCGGAGGAGCCCCGGAAGGTATGGCCCGATATACGCGTACGCTAAAAAAACACCGGCCGTGATGGGTAGGGCGGGTCCGATTGCCCGACGGGCCGCCTCGATCAAGAGAACGGTGAGCAGGATTCCCAGGGTCCAATCCCAGGCGTTCAGGGGGTGGACCAAGGCATAGCGGGTGACGACGTATTCATAATTAACAAACAAATAACCCAGGCAGACTATGGTCAGGAGGATCAAAACCGCATCGAGCCAGCGATATTTCTTGGCCCAGACTTCTTTGGAAAGCGGGGAAATAAAGAAAATCAGGACCATGGTGAAAAAAAGGTGGATGGAACGATGCAGGAAGGCTTCCGGCGCGCCGAAGTAACCGGTATAAAGATGGTAGACCGACATGGCAATCCCAATCACCGAAATGGTTAAGGCGCTGACTCGTGAAAGATCCTTCGCCTGTAATCCCTCGCCTGCATCCAGCTCTTTCATATACGCTCCCTGGAAATAATGGAATTTCAGTAACCAACTTAACCATTGCGAATCACGCCATGGCATGAAAAATCCCCCCTCGCCCCCCTTTTGAAAAGGGGATTTGGGGGGATTTAAAGGTCCTTTTTAACCCAATGAGAAGGAAAAATCTCCCGGCCCTGCAAATGGTCGAGAAGGAATCGAAATTCGCCTATTGGGCTCCAATTTCCTTATAATATTTCAAAGCTCCGGGATGGTAGGGCACCCCCACATCAAAGGCCAGATCCTTGGGGGTCACCCCCTTCATATCCTTAACCACATCCGCAAGGCGGGAAGTGTTGGTGGCAATTACCTTGGTGATGCGATAGACCAGATCATCGGGCAGCTTGGCGCTGATGATCAGATGGGTGAAGGCGCCGACGCCCTGGACTTCATAATCTACCCCGGGATACGTTCCTTTGGGAATAACCCGCTTCAGGAACCCGGAATTGATTTTCTGCAAATCTTTGATTTTATCCTCGGGAAGGGAGAGGAGACGAATCTTGCGGTCCGCCGCCAAGTCAATAATCGAAGAAGAAGGGATGGTGGTTATCAAAAAGAAGGCCTGAGCATGCCCGTCCTTCATCAGGGAAACACCGTCGCTGTAACTCACGTGGTTGACCTTGGCCAGGTCTTTATAGGATAAGCCGTAGACTTTCAGGACGAGTTCCGACAGCTGTTCGCCGGTAAGTCCCTTCCGGTCGCAGGCCAGGACTTTTCCTTTCATGTCGGCCACGGATTTGATTCCCGATGCTTCGCCAACGGCCATCTGGAAATACTGGGGATAAAGGTTAGCCAGTTGCCGCATGTTTTCCATTTTTTTCTTAAACGGGGCTCGGCCAAAAAGGCCGTCCACGGCGGAGCAGGAGTTGGCAAACCCAATATCGCATTTCCCCACTTCCAGGGCCTCCACGTTGCCGATTCCCCCACCCGGCATGACGGAGCAGGTGACGTCGGGGATTTCTTTCTGAATGGCATCGGCGATGGCTCCTCCAAGGGGATACCAGGCCCCTCCCATGGGGCCGGTCATGATTTTCAGATCATATTTCTGCGCCCCTGCTCCCGCCGGGCTGAGCATAAAAAACAGAACCACCCCCATAGCCACCCAAGCGATTCGTTTCATGATCCCCTCCTATCTAAAGTTAAAAATCGGACAGAATTCTCCCCGGAATCCCCTCTCAATTCAATCTTCCATACACGCTCGCGCCCGCGGTCAATTGGTAACGGGAAAGGAAAAGGAAATCTCTCCCGGCGGGAAGAGATCCCCCAGCAAAATTTATAAAACCCCCGCCTCCTTGTAATACTTGAGGGCCCCGGGATGGAAGGGGACGCCAATATCTAAAGCCAGGTCTTTGGCGGTAACCCCCTTCATATCTTTGACCACATCGGCAAAACGTGGAAGATTCTTCGCGAAGGTTTTGGTGATTTTATAAACGAGATCTTCGGGCAGTTTGGCGCTCACGACCAGATGGGCAAAATAGCTGACGGCGGGGACGTCATAATCAACCCCGGGATAGGTTCCTTTCGGGATGACCCGTTTGATATATCCGGCATTGATCTTCTGGAGGGCAGCGATCTTGTCGTCCGGAAGGGGGATGAGGCGGATCTTGCGGTCTGCGGCGAGATCGATGATCGAGGAAGCCGGGATCGTCGTTCCAGGGGTGTAAATATCCGCATGCCCGTCTTTCATCAGGGAAACGGCGTCGCTGTATCCGACGAAGTTAACCTTGGCCATGTCTTTAAATGACATTCCGTAAACCTGCAGGACCTGCTCGGTAAGGATGGTTCCCGTATGGCCCCGCTGGGTGGTGGCGATGATTTTCCCTTTGAGATCGGCGGGGGATTTAATCTTGGAGGTGTCGACAACGACCATCTGAAAATACTGCGCGTAGAGATTGGCCAATTGCCGCATGTTTTTCATCTTCTCTTTGAAAGGTTGACGTCCATTGAGACCATCGACGGCCGAACTGGAGTTGGAGAAACCAAGATCACATTTCCCGTATTCCACTCCCTCCACGTTGGCGACCCCGCCTCCCGGCATAACCGAAACCGAAATGCCGGGGATTTCTTTTTGAAGCGCTTCGCCGATCGCACCTCCGAGAGGATACCAGGATCCGCCCATGGGACCGGTCATCAGTTTTAAATCGACTTTTTGGGCAAATCCCAGAGTGGCAAAAAGAAACAGAATGCAAAAAAAGACAACAACGGGGGCCAAAATTCGTTTCATGATTTCCTCCTCCAGATTTTGTTTCCAGTAAGGACCGGAAGCTGAAAAAAGATAACAAAAATCAAACCCCGAATCAAGAGAAATCGGCTCTATTTTTTCTTTTCCATCGCTTTCCGGCATTGAGCCAGGATGGCAAGGACATCGAAAGGTTCCTCGATGAGGGGGAAAGTGGGAACTCCCTTCGGTTCCAGGAAAGCCTTGCCCGCGTCCATGTGTTTCTTCTCGCCGGTGAAAGTAACATAGATGGGCTTTTGGGGAAACTCGGCGGCCAGGTCCGCGATAAATTGCAGACTGGGGACTCCGGTGTCATCGGTGAGCAGGAGGACGGGGACTACAGCATCGATGTTGGGGTCTTTCAGGGCCGCCCGCATTCCTTCCCGATAGGCGAATTCCACCCCGTGCAAACCGGCGGCAAACCAGATGTCGACCGGGTTGCGCATGCGGACAATGGAAGGGCTGATGTCTTGCAGGAACTTACGGGTGGGTTCGGTGAAATCAGGCACTTTTAACCCCAAAGAGAGGCAGTGGTCGGTCAGACAGACCAGCATAGCTCCGGAGGGGGCAAAAAAGCTGACCCGGTTTCCTTTGGGCAGGGGCATTGTAGCAAGGGCCTTCGCCGCGAGGAAGAGGTGGGAATACTTATAAACGGGGGTTATCCCGCCTTGTCGGATCAGAGCTTCGGTTACCCGATATTCGGCCGCCATGGCCGCAGTGTGGGCGACGGCTGCTTTAGCCCCTTCCGTCGTGCGTCCTCCTTTCAGCATGAATACGGGCTTATGGGGCGTAACCTTCCGGGCCACTTCGAGAAATCGCCTGGGTTTCTTGATGCTTTCCAGATAGATAAAAATGGCTTTGGTTTCCGGGTCCTCGGCCAGGTTTTCCAGAGCCTCGCTCTCTTCGATATCTACTTTGTTTCCCAGGCCGATTACCCGAGCCACACCAAAATTCTCTCCCGTGGAAATATATCGCATGGTATGAGTGGCAAAATTTCCGGTCTGGGCTATGTAAGAGATTTTCCCTTTGGGAATTTTGCCAAGAGGGAAGAAACTGGAGGTAAAGCTCGCCGGGGTGGAAGTATGGCCCGAGGTATTGGGGCCCAGGACCCGGACGCCCGTATCCCGGATCGCCTGGGTTAGATCCTGCTGCAAATTTTCCCCTTTTTCATCTACCTCCGAAAACCCTCCGGCGGCGAGGACGATGGCCTTGATCCCGCGGGCCGCGCATTCCCGGATAGCCTTGGGGTTAGCGTTGGCCGGAAGGATAACTACGGCCAGGTCCACGGGCTCAGGAATATCCTTGATGGAAGGATAGGCCTTTATACCCAGGATTTCCTCTCCCTTCGGATTGACCAAGTATATTTTCCCTTGATAGTCGTTGGCTTGTATGTTGCGGATGACATCGTTTCCAGGCTTATGCGGAGTGGCGGAGGCGCCTACGATGACAATGCTTTTGGGGTTAAAAAATTTTTCCAAAGATCCGGCCATTTTTTCTCCTTTCCCATGGATCTCGCTGGATACCATTTTCAGATATCTTAATATATTACGTTTTGATTCACAAGAGCACAGCATTTTTTATTCTATCAAAAATTTTCTTGACACACTGAAAAAATGGTCTTAACCTGAGATAAAATTTCAATTATAGTTTATTTTTAGTAAATTCAATCTCCATCCGGTAGATAGGCAAGCCCCATGGAAAATCTCGGGTCAAGAATTCGAGATGAACGACGGAAGCGTAAACTCACCCTTGAGATTCTTTCCCAAAAAACGGAGCTTTCCAAAAGCTTTTTGAGCCAGATCGAACGAGGCCTCGCCCAGCCGTCCATTAGCTCGTTGAAAAGAATTGCCCGCGAATTTGGAATGAGCGTGGTGGATCTTTTTCCCACCGAGAGCGGCATGGAGAATCAAATCGGAAATCTTCCGCCCGTGAAAAAGAACGGCCAAACGTTTGTGGAAGAGGTTCTGGTGGTGCGGGCCAACCGGCGCAAGCGATTGACCTTGCCCGGTTCTTTCGTCTCTTATGACCTTTTGACGCCGGATTTGAATCGGCAAGTGGAAGTGATGTTCATGAAGATCAGTCCCGGGGAGCATTCGGGAGAGGAGCCGATGATCGATCTTCCCGGAGAAAAATTCGGATATGTTCTAAAGGGAACGCTGGAATGCAAGGTGGGCGAAACTATTTACCACCTGGCAGCCGGAGACAGCATTTATTTCCCTGCCCATTTCCCCCATTCCTGGCGGGGTCTGGGGGAGGGTGCGATCGAGGTCATCTGGGTCCTGACGCCTCCGAGATTTTAAATGTTCTTCCGAATCTTCATAGAGATAAAACCAAACCTAACAGGTCAATTCAAACAAAAGTCTTGAAATCGAAAGGAGAATACTTATGTCCATGAAGCAAGACAAAGTTGTCATCAATTGCGCCGTGACCGGCTCGATCCATATCCCGAGCCAGTCGGAATATCTACCCATCACCCCTCAACAGATCAGCGCCGAGGCTATTAAAGCCGCCAATGCCGGGGCGGGAACCGTGCATATCCACGTCCGCAACCCTCAGACCGGCCAGCCCAGTTCTGACCTCGGCCTCTTCAAGGAAGTCTGCGGCGAAATTCACCGCAAGAGCAACGTCGTAGTCTGTCCCACCACGGGCGGAGGTTTGGGCATGACCCCGGAGGAGCGGGTCCGGGTCGTGGCCGCGCTCCAGCCTGAGCTTGCAACGTGCAACATGGGGTCCTTCAATTACGGACTCTACCCCTTGCTCGATAAATTCAAAGACTTCAAGTACGAATGGGAAAAGCAGTACTTAGAAATGACGCGTAATTTCATTTTCTCCAACACTTTTCAGTCCCTGGAAGTTTTCATGAAGACCTTTAATGATGCGGGGACGAAACCGGAGATGGAATGTTACGATGTAGCGCATCTGTACAATATTGCCCACATGGCGGACCGGGGATTCATCCAGAAGCCCTTCTTTCTCCATTTCATCATGGGGATTTTGGGAGCCATCCAGCCGAGCCTGGAAAACCTCCTCCACATGAAGCATGTGGCCGACGGCCTGTTCGGGGAGGATTACGCCTGGTCGGTGCTCGCAGTGGGCCGCTATCAGTTCTCCTACAGCACCGTGGCGGCCGTGGCGGGCGGGAACGTGCGGGTTGGGATGGAAGACAACCTTTATTTAGGCAAGGGCCGCTTGGTGAAGTCGAATGAGGAAAGCGTGAAGAAGATCCGGCGCATCCTCGAGGAGCTAAGCATGGATGTGGCCACGCCCGATGAAGTGCGGAACATGCTGAAATTGAAAGGAAAGAATAAAACCAAGCTATAAATTAAGGATTCAAGGGGTTAGGGTTCAGGGAATGAAATCGCGGGGCGTGAGTCGCAGCAGGCACCCGGGCAGGAAACTGTTCCGATTCCATTTCTTGAACCCTTGAATCCTTGAAGTCCGCAATCTTCGAAGGAGCATCTGGACATGAATTCCTGGGAAATCAAAGTTTTGTACTACGGGAAAATCACAGTTCCGAAATCGGCTCTAACCCCGAATTTGGATCCCAACCTGACGATTGAGACTCCCTATCTGGGTTTTCTCCTGCAGAAGGGAAAACGAAACATTCTGGTGGATACGGGGATCTCCGACAGTTTTATCATCAACGGAAAAGCTTGGGGCGGATGGCCCGCCGAAGCGGGGAAAGCCTATTTGGAGAAATCTTTGGCCAAAGCCGGAGTCGACCCCGTAGACATTGACACCATCCTTTTCACCCATCTTCACAACGATCATGCGGCCAACACCACGATGTTCAAAAACGCTCGCCTGATCTTCCAAAAAGATGAATGGAAGACCCTTCTTGATCCACTGCCGGTCATGAACATCCGAAGGGATTATGATCCGGCCCTTATCGGAGAGCTGAAGTCCATGGACTGCTTGAAGGTTGACGGAGATTTCGAGTTAACGGATGGAATCAAGATCCTAAAAACACCGGGCCATACCCCAGGGAGCATGTCTGTAGCTGTTTTGACTCAAAAAGGAATTAAGGTTTTGACCGGCGATCATTTCCATCTTTATTGTATGGCTTTTTCCAAACAGGACACTCTAGTCGACATGCACGGAAAGAAACATGCGATTACTCCGGCGCCGGACGTTTACGGACCGTTCATTCCCTCAAGCCTTATTTACAATTACTACGACTATTATGATAGTAGTTACAAAATCAAGGCCATTTTGGGAAATTATAGCCCCGAATATCTTGTCCCCGGCCATGAGCCCTCTTTGCTTGTGACTGGGGCGTAGCTGCTGTAGAGTCTTCCACAAAGTCCAGCTGAACGCCTTTCTTGTGAAAGCAGCCCAGGCCGGGAACGGACTGGGCTGCCAGGCCCATGACCCGCATCATTTTCCTGTTGACACCGGGAAGTAGAATGAAATAAAAAATACCTTGAATTTATTTGATTTCTTTTAGAAAAACCTTTCGAGGAGAAAACTTATGGTCTCTCAAACCGTCATGCGCCAGCTCCAGGATATCGTCGGCAAAGATCGTTGCCTCATTGCTGAAGAGGACCTCATGGTCTATTCCCATGATGTGTTTTGTGACAGCAAGCCGGATATCGTCGTTTTGCCGGTCAACCGGGAAGAGGTTTCCAAAATCCTGCAGCTGGCGAACAAAGAAAAGATTCCCGTAACCCCCCGGGGATCGGCTTCCGGATTGAGCGGCATGTGCGTACCGATCCAGGGCGGGATCGTCATGGCCATGTCGAAGATGAACCGGATTCTGGAAATAAACCCGGAGGACCGTCTGGCGGTCGTCGAGCCCGGCGTAATCACCAATGATCTCCAAATGGCGGTTGAAGCCCA
>Ga0316624_10000998_pt1 | contig 10631 bp, 9 predicted proteins | sample OWC_Aug_N3_C1_D5_FD_207657 | JGI IMG/M metagenome (GOLD analysis project Ga0316624, IMG submission 207657) | Wetland soil microbial communities from Old Woman Creek delta, Ohio, United States - OWC_Aug_N3_C1_D5_A | ecosystem: Environmental > Terrestrial > Soil > Wetlands | place: USA: Ohio...
CTCAATGGGCGGGCTTTGGGCATGCCCATCCCGGGCCGCGATTTTCAGCGAGCCATGCTGCAGATTTGGCTCGGCCGCGATCCGGTGCAGGACGACTTGAAAGCCGCGCTCCTGGGACGCTGACAGCCCCGCCCGGCCGCGCCGGCGGTCAATCCGGCAATGGGTCCACCGCCGGCGCGATCGTCGCGGCGCTGCCGCCGGAAGCCACCATGATGCAGGCGATCGCGAACCACTGCGGGGCCGAGAGTCGTTCGCCGAGGAAATACAGGCCGGACAGCGCAGCGACCGCGGGTTCGGCGCTCATCAGCACGCCGAAAGTGCGGGTCGGCAACCTCGTCAGCGCGAACATCTCCAAGGAATACGGCAGCGCGCTCGATAGGAAGGCCACGCCGATCGCGACGGGCCACAGCGCCGGCGACCACAAACGCGCCCCGACACTCGCCGCGCCGATGGGTACGATGAGCGCGGCGCCGACGAGCATGCCGAGCGCGGCCGTGCCCCCTCCGTGCTCCACGCCGGCGCGCCGTCCGAAGATGATGTACAGCGCCCAGCAAGCCCCCGCCGCGAGCGCATAACCGATTCCGGCCGGATCGAGAGCGCCGACGGCGCTTTTCAGCGGCAGCAGCAAGACCAGGCCGAGTGCCGATAAAAGCACCCATAAAAAATCCAGGGCGCGGCGCGAAGCGGCCATCGCGACCGCCAAAGGTCCCGTGAATTCCAAGGCAACCGCGATACCGAGCGGGATCGTCCGCAGCGAGCAGTAGAAAAGCAGATTCATGGCGCCCATCGCGGACCCGTAGACGACGACCGAAAGCAAGGCCTTGCCGCGCGGACGCGCGCGCCACGGGCGCCAGACGACGAGCAGCATCAGCGATGCGAACGCGAGCCTGAGCGCCGCGGCGCCCGACGCGCCGACGACGGGCAACAGCGTCTTCGCGAGCGCCGCCCCGACTTGAATGCTGATCATCGCGACCAGCAATACGGCGAGCGGCGCGGCCGCCGGGAACGTCTTCGCGCGCGCACGCGTCGCGTTCATGGGGTTTGTGGCACAGTGGCGATCACGGGGCGCCATTATAGGGGCTCGACGTGCGGAGGGATTTTCCGATTCGCGATCCCATTGCGGAATTCTTGAGCGAGCGGCCGCTGCTGATCCTCGACGGCGCGCTCGCGACCGAGCTCGAGCGGCGCGGCGCCGATCTGCGCGATCCGCTGTGGTCGGCGAAGCTGCTGATCGACCGGCCGGAATTGATTCGCGCGGTGCATGTCGATTATTTCCGGGCGGGCGCGGATGTTGCGACCACGGCGACCTATCAAGCGAGCTTCGAGGGATTCGCCGCAAGGGGCATCGATACCGACGGCGCGGCGCGATTGATGCGCGACGCCGTCGACATCGCGCGCTCCGCGCGGGATTCCTTCTGGGCCGACGAGGCGGCGCGCGCCGGCCGATCCCGACCGCTCGTCGCCGCGTCGGTGGGACCCTACGGCGCGACCTCGGGCGACGGCGCGGAATATCGCGGCCGATACGCCGTGAGCGATGCGGGCCTGGCGGACTTTCACCGGCCCCGCCTCGCGGTTTTGGCCGGCAGCGGCGCCGATCTGCTGGCCTGCGAGACGATCCCGAGCCTGCGCGAGGCGCTCGTGCTCGCCGAGTTGCTGCAACATTTCCCCGACGCCGCGGCGTGGATCAGCTTTTCCTGCAAAGACGACCGCCATACCTGCGAGGGGCAGGATATCGGCGAAGCGGCATCCATCGTCGGCGAATTCCCCCAGGTCGTCGCCATCGGCGTGAACTGCACGGCTCCCGCGCACATCCTGCCGCTGCTGCGGCGCATGCGCGAGCGGACGTCGAAGCCTCTGCTCGTCTACCCCAACTCCGGGGAACACTACGACGCACGATCGAAATCCTGGGCCGGCCACGGCGCGACGACCCGGTTCGCGGCGCAGGCATGCGAATGGCATGAAGCCGGTGCGCGCGTGATCGGCGGCTGCTGCCGCACCACGCCGCAGGACATCCGCGAAATCAAGGCCTGGTCAAATGCTCTCTAATGCTCCGAAAAATGCGGTTCCCGCTTTTCGAAGAACGCCCGCACGCCCTCGACGCAGTCGTGCGTCTCCAAGGTCGCTTCCTGCGCGGCGCGCTCGGCGCGCAACTGCTGCTCCAGGGTGTGATCGAACGTCGCGGCGTGCAGTGCGCGTATTTGTCCGATGACCGCGCTCGGTCCGCTCGCGAGCGTATGGCCGATTTGCTGCGCGCGGCTCACGACCTCGCCGTCGGCGGCGACGGCGTACGCCAGGCCCCATTGGTGCGCCATCTGCGCGTCTATCTTCTCGGCGAGCAGCAGGGAGGATAGCGAGCGGCTCGCGCCGACGCAGCGGGCAAGGTGAAAAGTGATGCCGGCGTCGGGAACCAGCCCCAGGCGCGCGAACGATGGGCAGAAGTACGCGCTCTCGCCGACCACGATGATGTCGCTTGCGAGCGCGAGGCTCATGCCGGCGCCGACGGCTGCGCCGTTGACCGCCGCGATGATGGGAAACCGGAACGCGCTCAGGCGCAGGATCAACGGATCCATGAATCGGCGCATTTCGAAATGCGCGCGTTGGCGCGCTTGCTGCGTCGTCAAATCCACGGAATGCAAATCCAGGCCGCTGCAGAATACGTTGCCGCTGCCCGTCAGAACGATCGCTCGCGCGCCGACCTCGCCCTTTTGGATTTGATCGAGCGCCGCATGCAGCGCACGAATCACCGTGATGTCGATCGCGTTGCTGACCGCCTCGCGCTGGATGCGCAGCGTCGCCACGCCATCCACCACGGTGAACCCCAGAGTACTCATGCCGCCACCTTTGGATTTGGCCGATACATTGCGCTCGCCGCCTAGGATCATGCCCCCGGACAACATCCACGGCAAGCGGCCGCACGCGCCGGCGGCGGATTGCGCTCAGCGATATGGACGCTCCCGCCCCTTGCTTTGCTCTTGGCGCTTGGCCTTGTTGTCCCGCGGCTTTTCTTGCCGGGGCGGCTGCCGTTCCTGCGGTGGGCGCCCTTGCTGAATCGCGCGCCTTTCCTGCATGGGGCGACCTTGCTCCATAGGCCGTCCCTGCTGCGGCACCGGGCGACCTTGCTCCATAGGCCGTCCCTGCTGCGGCACCGGGCGACCTTCCGGCAGGGGCCGTCCTTGCTGCAAAGGCCGGCCCGCCGGCATCGGGCGACTCTCAGGCGACATCGGCTGCCCTTGCCGCATTAGCCGCACATCCTGAATCTGTCGTTGCCGGAATTGCGGCATCGCTTGCGGGCGCGGTGTCGCCAAGACCGCGGGCCGGCCGCGGTTGACCCGCAACAACTGTGCGCGATCAACGCTCGCATCGCGCAGATGTTCCATCTGTATACGTGTGCGCGCGATATGCGGGTCGCGTGCCGCCAGCCGGTCCTGCGGCGTCGGCGCCGCGCGCACTCCGTCCCTGCCGCCGTTATAGCTGACCCGGTTGACGACGACGTTGTTGACGACCGTTTCGTTGTAGGTATTGGAGATCACGTTGACGTTGACGTTGGTGACCGCACGGTTGTACGCGAAATCGTTGCCGATCCAACGACCGCCGACGAACCCTTCGCCGTCGTAGCCGCCGCCATAGTGGATGCCGCCGTAAAAACCGACGCGCGCCCCCCAATAGCCCGAGTGATAGATGAACGCACCCGTGCTCCAGCCCCAATAACCGGGCGTCCACAACAAGCCGACGCGCGGCGGATATACCCAGGTGCCCGGGACCCAGAAGTAGCCCTCCGGTCCATAGGCCCAATAGCCGGGCGTCCACAGCATGCCCGCGTCCGGGCATGGCGGCTGCTGGTAGTACGGCATCGGCGGCGGCGCAATCGCCGCGCGCACGATGATTTGCGGCTCGTCGTAGCCCGCACCGTCATAGCCGCCGGAATCGCCGTAGCCTGAAGCGGCATAATCAGCGTCCGGGTTCGGCGGAGGCGCGTAGCCGCTGGGATCCGGCTGGTAATAAGGCGCGCCGATGACGCAGGCGCCGAGCGAGGCAGCGCCGACGATGAGAATCGTGATCTTCGCGATCGAGTTCATTTGTAGTCCGGTGACGGTTTCCGTTCGTCCGAGGTTATCACCTGGGCGGCGCGGCCGTCAGCGCGGCGCGCAGCTCCGATAGCCTGGACTTGATCAAAGTCTCATTTTCCGGCCCCATGCGGATCAACAATTTCTGTCCCGCGGGCAGCGCCTCGAGTTTGGGATCGGCGAATTCGTACAACACATTGGGCTGCACGAGCGCAATCGGGCCGTTCGGCTGCGGCGTCGCGAGCAGCACGTCGATGACCGCGATCAAACGGTCATTGAAATAGCCGTCGGGATAGCCGAGGTCCTGATAGGCGCTCTGAAAGAGCGGATACAGGCGGAAGTACAGGTCCGCGACCCTCTGCATGTCGAGTTTGCCGATGACCTCCACCATGGGCGCATAGCGCGCGAAATTGGACGGATCCAGCGTCGCGTGCTCCTCGTCGCCGAGCGCACGAAACTGCCCGGCGACCGCGACGACCGGGCGTTTCTCGAGCGGCACCTTGGTCCGCGGCAAATTGTCGACCGTCGCGACGATGCGGCGAATCAGATTATCAGGCGCGAGGAAGCTCTTGACCGCTTCGGCACCGATCAAGTCCGACAGCGCGCCGCGAACCGCCGGGTCGCTGTCGTTCAACGACGGCAGGGCAGCGGCTTGCGCCGTTTTCTCCCCCGCCTGCGGTACCGGATGGAGAATCGCGGGCTGCGCCGGAGCGGGCGCCGGCGCGGGCGGCTGCGCCTGCACGGCGGCCGGCGGCGGCGCGGCTTGACGCTGCGTGAGGTAATACCAGACGCCTATGCCGCCCGCGATTGCCAACACGACCCACACGATGATCGACTTTTTCATGACGACGTCTCCGGGCGACCGTTGCCGGCCATGATAGCCCCTAGCTAGTGCGCGACGAAACTTCGCACGTCGACGACGACGATACCCGCCGGCTTCGCCAATTCGTGTACATTGGGAATATGCGCTATCGACTCCTCGGCCAAACCGGCCTGTTCGTTTCTGAATTGTGCCTGGGCACGATGACCTATGGCGTCAGCAAGGGCTTCTGGGAGGCCATCGGCGGCCTCGGCCAGGACACGGTCAATGAACAAATCAAGGCCGCGTACGAAGCCGGGGTCAACTTCATCGACACGGCGAACGTCTATTCGCTCGGCGAATCGGAACGGCACGTGGGCCAGGCGCTGAAAGACCTCGGCTTGCCGCGCAACGATCTCGTGATCGCGACGAAGGCGACCGGCATCATGAGCGATCAGCCGAACGCGCGCGGACAGTCGCGCCATCATTTGTTCAATGCGGTCGATGAGAGTCTGAAGCGCCTGCAGATCGATCACATCGACCTGTACCAACTGCACGGCTTCGATCCGCTGACGCCGCTGGCGGAGGCGCTGTCGGCGCTCGACGATCTCGTACGCTCCGGCAAGGTTCGCTACATCGGCCTGTGCAACATGGCCGCCTGGCAAATCATGAAGTCCCTCGCGATTTCCGACCAGCGCGGGCTGGCTAAATTCGTCAGTGTCCAGGCGTACTACACGATTGCGGGACGCGATCTCGAGCGCGAGGTCGTGCCGCTGCTCGAGGACCAGAAGCTCGGGTTGATGGTTTGGAGTCCGCTCGCGGGCGGACTGCTGAGCGGCAAGTTCAAGCCCGAAGAGCAAGGACCGGCCGGTGCGCGGCGCACGAACTTCGATTTCCCGATCGTCGACAAGGCGCGCGCGTTCCGCTGCGTCGATGCGATGCGGCCGATCGCGGCGCGCCACGGCGTATCGGTCGCCCAAATCGCGCTCGCTTGGATCTTGAGCAAACCGTACGTCACGAGCGTGATCATCGGCGCGAAATCGATGGCCCAATTGACGGACAATCTGGCGTCGACCCGCGTGCAACTGACCGCCGAGGACCTGAAGATTCTCGACGAGACGGGCGCGCTGCCGCCGGAATATCCCGGCTGGATGCTGGCGCTGCAGGGTCAGTATCGCGTCAAGGCCCCGGTCAAAGAGTAGGCGCGTGCGCGCCGCCGCGCGCGCGGTCAGCCCTCGGGCAGGCGCAACTGCAATTCGTGCCGCTTGTAGTCGATGACGAGCGTGTCGAGCAGCCCCAACGCGTCCATGCCGATCAGGATCGCCGGCCGATGCATCAGATGCCAGTGCGAAAAGATCGGCAGATCCGAATAGGTGACGCCGGCGTCGTGCATCTCGATGGAACCGATTGCGATCGCGGGCGTCGCGATGATTTCCCCATCCTTCACCGCCTTGGTCGCATCCTGGATTTGATCCCTCTTCCCGCGCAGCATGAACCGATTGCGCACCAATGCGTCGCGCAATGCGTAATTCGCGATGGTCAATTGTCCGCCGGTATCGATGATCGCCTTCGCGGGCACGTCGCCAACATAGGCGTCGACGATGATCGGAGTCACCAGGCTCGGGCGGAACCGAATCGTCTGGAAATCCCGCTCGGCGCGCTCGCCGCGCGAGTACGTGATCGTAATGCGGTCGCGGCGGAAGTCGATTCGAATACGCTTGTCGAACAGGCCCGCGGTGCCGAGGATGCCGTCCGCGCCGCCCAATGCGTCGGGAACGATCGGCAGCACGGCCTCATCCACGCTCAAGTCGCCGACGGTGAGCGTATCGACCTTGACCGTCGGCACGGTGACCGTTCCGGTGACCCCCCGCAGCAGCATCGGCGGTGATCGATCCAAGGGCAATGCGAGGATCGACGCGACCGTCGACGTCAAGGCGGATTGGGTCGCTCCGGTATCGAGCACGAGCCGGAACGGACCCTTGCCGTTGATGTAGACCGGCGCCCAGATTCGTCCGATCCGATCGCGGCGCGTCGGCGCGACGAAGCGCGGACCATGCCCCTCGACGACGATCTCCGTGAGTTGATCCGATGGGTCGGCGTATGGGGAATTGAGCGCTGTGGCGGCCGAAAGATCGCCCTGCCACAGCGGCGCCATCCCGAGCACGCAAAGTACGGCGATGCGGCAAGCGCGGTGGAACCGTCTGGAACGGATCACGCGGACCATTTGCTCCCCGGTCCCGCAACGCCGCGCCCGAACGCGCGGTCCTAGCGATAGGCCTAGCTCAGCATAACATCGTACGGCTGCACGACCAACCGACGCGCCGCCGCGCGCCTCTGCGCGCACGGCCCTACACCGGTGCGCGCCCGGCCGCCCGTGCGCCCCACAATATCCCCGACGAGCACGGATTTGTGCGGCCTGCGGCGAGCCCGAGGGGCGGTTTCGGGTTATTATTCAATGTTGTAAACGAGATCCAGTCGGCCACCCTTGAAACACGAGCCAGCCATGACCAGTCGATCGCAAAGGCGCGTCATCCCCGTCAAACCGGAACGTCCATCGAACCTGAGCGCGGCGGAGCGCGGCGCAGTCGAAGAAGCCTGCGCGCAACTGAAATCCCTGCCCGGCGCCCTGCTGCCGATTCTGCACGCCGTGCAGGACAAGTTGGGCTTCGTACCGCCGGATGCCGTCGCGTTGATCGCCGCGGAATTGAATTTATCGCGCGCGGAAGTGCACGGAGTCATCAGCTTCTACCATTATTTTCGCACCATGAAGCCGGGCCGTAAGGTGCTCAGGCTCTGCCGCGCGGAGGCCTGCCAGGCGGTCGGCGCGCACGCGCTGGAAGCGCACGCGAAGCGCGCGCTGGCCATCGATTTTCATGAGACGACGGCCGACGGAGCCATAACGCTGGAACCGGTTTATTGCCTCGGCAATTGCGCCTTGGGCCCGTCGGTGATGGTCGACGATCGCCTCGTCGGACGCGTGAGCGAAGGCCGCTTCGACGAAATCGTCGAGCAAGCGAGGCGCGGGAAATGAACGGCGTGACGATCTACGTTCCGGGCGACGCGGCCGCGGTCGCGGTGGGCGCCGACGAGACCGCGAAGGCGATCGCCGAGGAGGCGCGCCGGCGCGGCGTCGATGCGCGGATCGTGCGCAACGGTTCGCGCGGATTGCTGTGGCTCGAGCCTCTGGTCGAAGTGCAGACGCCTGCCGGGCGCGTCGCCTACGGCCCGGTCGACGCGGCGGCGGTCGCGGGCTTGTTCGACGCCGGATTCGCGGGCGGCGCCCGGCATCCGCTCTACCATGGCCCGACCGCCGATATTCCCTACCTGAAGAATCAGGAACGCCTGACATTTGCGCGAGTCGGATTGATCGATCCGCAGAACCTCGACGAATATCTGCATCATGGCGGTTATCGCGGACTGCAAGCCGCGCTGCAAATGACGTCCGCCGCGGTCGTCGAATGCGTCACCGCGTCCGGCCTGCGTGGCCGCGGCGGCGCCGCGTTCCCGGCGGGCATCAAATGGAAAACGGCCTTGGATGCCGCGGGCGATCAAAAATTCATCGTCTGCAACGCCGACGAGGGCGATTCCGGGACGTTCTCGGACCGGATGCTGATGGAAGGCGATCCGTTCGTGCTGATCGAGGGCATGACGATCGCCGGCATCGCGACGGGTGCGACCCGCGGCTACATCTATCTACGTTTTGAATATCCGCACGCGCAGCGCGCGCTCAATCGCGCGATCGCGACCGCCTATGCGCGCGGCTATCTCGGCGCCGACGTGCTGAAGAGCGGCCGCCGCTTCGATCTGGAGGTCCGGCTCGGCGCCGGCGCCTACATTTGCGGCGAGGAGACCTCCTTGCTCGAGTCCTTGGAAGGCAAGCGCGGTCAAGTGCGCTTCAAGCCGCCTCTGCCGGCGATTCAAGGACTGTTCGGCAAGCCAACCGTCATCAACAACGTCATCACGCTCGCCTCGGTGCCGATCATTCTCGATCGCGGCGCCGAGTATTACCGCAATTTCGGCATGGGCCGCTCCCGCGGCACGCTGCCGATTCAACTGGCGGGCAACATCAAATACGGCGGACTCGTCGAGAAGGCGTTCGGCCTGACGATGCGCGAATTGTTGTACGACTACGGCGGCGGCAGCCTGTCCGGGCGGCCGATCAGGGCGGTTCAGGTCGGCGGCCCCTTGGGCGCGTATCTGCCGGAGAGCCAATTCGACACCAAGCTGGATTACGAGGCATTCGCCGACATTCAAGGGATGCTGGGCCACGGCGGCATCGTCGTGTTCGACGACACCGTCGACATGGCGGCGCAGGCCCGCTACGCGATGGAGTTTTGCGCGATCGAATCCTGCGGCAAGTGCACGCCCTGCCGCATCGGTTCGACGCGCGGGGTCGAAGTCATCGACCGCTTGCTGAACGGCGACGACCCGGCCAAGCAGGAGACGCTGCTGCGCGATTTGTGCGAGACCCTGACCTATGGTTCACTTTGCGCATTGGGCGGATTGACGCCCTACCCGGTCCGGTCCGCGCTGAATCATTTTCCCGAGGATTTCCGCCGCCGGACGCCTGCGCGCGCTCCGGGATAGGCCATCTCAAGAGGATCGACTCATGTTATCCATCGCCGAACAGGATTACGGGACCCCGGCCCGCGAGGCCGCGAAGATCGTCACGCTGACGATCGACGGCCAGGAAGTCAGCGTGCCCCAAGGCACCTCGGTGATGCGCGCCGCGGCCATCGCCGGCCTGAAGATTCCGAAGCTCTGTGCGACGGAACAGCTCGAGGCATTCGGCTCTTGCCGCTTGTGCCTCGTGCAGATCGAAGGCGTCAAGGGCCTGCCCGCCTCGTGCACGACGCCGGTCGCGGCCGGCATGAAGGTGACTACGCAGAACCGCCAGCTCGCCGAGGTGCGGCGGGGCGTCATGGAACTCTATATTTCCGACCATCCGCTCGACTGCCTCACTTGCCCGGCGAACGGCCATTGCGAGCTCCAGGACATGGCGGGCGCCGTCGGCCTGAGGGAGGTGCGCTACGGCTATGCCGGCGCGAATCACCTCGACGCGAAGAAAGATACGAGCAATCCGTACTTCACGTTCGACGCGAGCAAGTGCATCGTCTGTTCGCGCTGCGTGCGCGCGTGCGACGAACAACAAGGCACCTTGGCGCTGACGATCCAGGGCCGTGGTTTCGACTCCAAGGTCGCCGCGAGCCAGGACGAGCCGTTCATGGACTCCGAGTGCGTGTCCTGCGGCGCGTGCGTACAGGCCTGCCCGACCGCGACCCTGTCCGAGAACAGCCTGATCGAAAAAGGTCAAGCGGAGCACAGCGTCGTGACGACCTGCGCCTATTGCGGCGTCGGCTGTAGTTTCCGCGCGGAAATGCAGGGCCAGGAAATCGTGCGCATGGTGCCGAACAAGGATGGCCAGGCCAATCACGGCCACTCTTGCGTCAAGGGCCGGTTCGCGATCGGCTACGCGACGCATCCCGACCGCATCGTCAAGCCGATGATCCGTGCGAAGATCTCGGATCCCTGGCGCGAGGTCGGCTGGCAGGAGGCGATCGCGCACGCAGCCTCGGAACTGAAGCGCATCCAGCTCAAGTACGGCCGGGATTCGATCGGCGGCATCACCTCCTCGCGCTGCACGAACGAGGAGACCTATTTGGTGCAGAAGCTCGTGCGCGCGGGATTCGGCAACAACAACGTCGATACCTGCGCGCGCGTCTGCCATTCGCCGACGGGCTACGGATTGCGGCAGACGATGGGCGAAT
>Ga0316624_10000999_pt1 | contig 10630 bp, 9 predicted proteins | sample OWC_Aug_N3_C1_D5_FD_207657 | JGI IMG/M metagenome (GOLD analysis project Ga0316624, IMG submission 207657) | Wetland soil microbial communities from Old Woman Creek delta, Ohio, United States - OWC_Aug_N3_C1_D5_A | ecosystem: Environmental > Terrestrial > Soil > Wetlands | place: USA: Ohio...
TGAACTACCTGCAGAGTGACCCGGAAGCGCCGGAGGCCCCGACAGCAGGAAACGCGCTCACCGCCCGGTCAGTACGTCAGCCAGGCGCAGCTTGATGAACGCCTGGCGCGTGATGCCGATGCGCCGCGCTTCGCGGTCGATCTCGCGCAGGAGATCGACCGGGAAATCCACGTTCACGCGCTGAACCTGCCGGCCGGGCCTCCGGGCGTTCTCGAGGTCCATGTGCGCAGAGAGATCGCCGCCACTGTCGTGCAGGCGGTCCAGTTCTTCGGCGCTCAACGCGTCAACCCGATCGGTACCGCGCTTCTTCTTCCGGCCTCGCCCGGCGGACCGAGATGATGCGGATCGTTTCATGGCGGTAAGTAATGAAGGCGGACCAGACGACGGCTTCGACCGTGCCAATCACCTGGTACCGCGGTTCGTCCAAGCTGCGCGCGGGGATCTCGATCCTGTCGGGATCCTGCCACAGCGCCTGCGCCGCGACGAAGTCCATGCCATGCTTGCGCCCGTTGGCAGCCGACTTCGCCGGGTCGAACTCGAATTCCATCGACGTATAGAAATTATACCATTTTCACGTTCAGGCGTCACAGCCAGCCGTGCGCTCGCGCAACGCGCGCCGCCTCGACGCGGTTGCGCGCCCCCAGCTTGCTGATCGCCTCCGACAGGTAGTTGCGGACGGTGCCCTCCGAGAGGCCCAGCGCGCCGGCGATCTCGGGGCCCGAGCGGCCCTCGGCGGCCAGGCGCAACACCTGGCGCTCGCGGTCGGTCAACGGGTCGTCCTCGGTCCACGCCTCGACGGCGAGATCGGGGTCGATCACACGCCCGCCGCCATGAACGCGGCGGATGGCATCGGCGAGCTGATTCGAGGGAGAATCCTTCAAGAGGTACGCCGCGGCGCCGGCCTCGAGCGCGCGGCGCAGGTAGCCCGGGCGGGCGAACGTCGTGAGGATGATCACCCGGGCCGGGTGCGCCAGGCGCTTCAGTTCGGCGGCGAGCTCGAGCCCGCTCATCTCGGGCATCTCGATGTCGGTCAGCACGACGTCGAGCCGCAGCTTCTGGGCCAGCGCCAGCGCGGCGCGGCCGTCACGCGCCTGCCCAACCACGCTGATGTCGCGTTCGATCTCGAGCAGCGCCGCCAGCGCGCCCAGCACCATCGCCTGGTCTTCGGCAATCAGCACGCGGATCATGGCAACCCCGCCGCGACGGCGCTGGTCGTTCCGCCGCCCGAGACGCCGTGCCCGCCGGCAGGTACGAGTGGGAGCGCGATGCGCAGCGTCGTGCCGTTGGTCCCATCGTGCTCGAACGCGCCCCGCAGTTCCTCGACGCGCGCCCGCATGCCGGCCAGTCCCGCGCCGGGCGTACCCTGGCTCCCGACGCCATCGTCGCGCATCTCGAAGCGCAGGGTGCCGGCCTGCTCCACGATCCGCAGCCAGCAACGGCTGGCGTGCGCGTGGCGGATGACGTTGGTGGTGGCCTCGCGCAGGACGAGGGCGACCACGGCTTCGGTCGTGGCATCAGCGCGCACCGGCGCGACCTCGGCCTCGAGCGCAATGCCCGCGGCCGAGAGCGCCTGCCGTGCGCCGGCCAGCGATTCGGCAAGCGTCAGCGCGCGGTATCCCTGCACCGCGCGGCGCACCTCGCCGAGCGCATCGCGCGAGATCCGCTCGACGTCGCGGATCTCGACGACAGCCCGCGCGGGGTCGCGCTCGGCAAGCTTCGCGGCGAGCTCCGACTTCAGCACGATGAGCGACAGCGTGTGGCCGAGCAGGTCGTGCAGGTCGCGCGCAATGCGCTCGCGCTCGGCCACCTTCGCGAGGTGCTCCACCTCGTCCTGCGCCAGCCGCAGCCGCGAGTCGGCGCGCCGTTTCTCGGCGAAGTAGATGTTGCCGCCGCCGACCATCAGCGAGATGACTGCGCCGGGAATCCAGGCTTCCAGCGGGAGGCCGACGAGGATGGTTTCGATCCCCAGCGTGATGAGGATCGCCAGCAGCCAGCGAAGCGCGACGCCCGGCCGCCCGACGTCGCCCGCGAATGCGGCCGCGTAGACGAAGAAGACGCTCGCGCCGGCGTTCCACGGGATCAGCGCCACGCCGAGGGCGGCGATGCCCCACATGACGGGCAGCATCCGCGGCCCCTCGAGCCAGAAGCCGCGGAAGTAGAGCGGGAGAAACGCAATCAGGCCGGCCGCATAGATCGCCAGCCAGACGGGTGGGGAGTGCGCCAGGAACGGGTAGACGACGTAGAAGCTGAGGTAGACGAGCCACGAGTACGGCAGCCACCCGAGCTCCGAGTCCTTCGGCAGCAGGCGAATGCGCATCGGTGTCTGCACCATCCTACCGGAAATGCACGTCGTCGATCTGCAGCCGGAAGGCCGACTGGCCGGCGCCGGCGCCGAACAGCAGACCGGCGACGTCGCTGCCATCGACGTCGCCGAACGATGAGAACGGCATGACCTGTTCGCGCCACTCGGCCCCGGCCGTGAACGGCCGATCGGCGGGGATGCCGCCGAAGTGGGCCGCAAACAGCAGCACGTGGAACGTCCCGCCGTCGCCGCGCGCCCAGAAGACGAGTTCCTTGAAGCGCGACAGGTTCGCCGGCGCCATCGGCTGCGGACCCGGGAAGACCATCGCCCCCGCCCACGGGTACATGCTGCCCGGCCGGATGGTGCCCGCGATTTCCAGGCTGCCGCGCGATCCGCCCGCGCCGCCCTCGACGATGCGCATGGTCGCCTCGGACGAGCCACCCATCAGCTTGTCGGTGGAGACCACCCATCCCGAGCCGAACCCGACGCGCATGTCGCCTTCGAACTCGCTCAGCACGCCGCCGGTGACGACCGGCGCCGGGCGCGCGGCCTCCGGCGCGGCCGGCCGTCTCTCCACCGCGATCCCGCCCTTCCAGATCGACACGATGTGACGCGTGGCGGTGATGTCGCGCGTGGGGTCGCCATCGACCAGCAGCAGGTCGGCTCGCAGACCGGGAGCGAGGCGGCCTCGATCCGCGAGATGAAACACGCGTGCTGGCACCGACGTCGCGGCCGCCAGCGCCTCGAGCGGCGATAGTCCTGCGCCGACCAGCAACTCGAGCTCGCGATGGAGGCTGATGCCATGCGCCGTGCCCGGATTGGGCGCGTCGGTGCCTGCGAGCAGCGTCACGCCTGCCACCCGGAGGCGGGCCACGCTCTCGCGCGCCGCGTCGAGGCTTTGACGCGCACCCGGCCGTGCCGGGAAAGTCGCGCCGAGCGACCGCCGATCGCCGGCCTCGACGAAGGCCGCGAAGGCGGGATCGGCGGCCAGCTTCGCGCCCTCCGCTGCATGGCCCGACGTGCTGGCGATGACCGCGAGCGTCGGGATGACGAACGCGCCTCGCGCGCGCGCCAACCGGACGAACGCGGCGTCCGCGGGCACGTCGGCGAAAACGTGCGCCAGACCGTCGGCGCCATCTTCGAGCACCTCGCGCGCGGCCAGCTCGGTGGCCACATGGACGATGGCCATCTTCCCGCGGCGGTGGGCGGCGGCAATCAACGCGGCCACCGTCGGCCGATCGAGCGACGGAAACGCGTAGCCGAGCGCGGCCCCATCGTCGTAGATGATCTTGATGTAGTCGGAACCCTCGGCGAGGCGCGCGTCCACGAAGGCCTGCGCCTGGTCGGCGCGCGTGAGCGTCGGAATGGAGCCGCCGAACTCGGTGCCGTGGCCGCCCGGCGCGGTGGCCAGCGTTCCCGCCGAAAACAGGTCCGCACGGGTGCTGACGACGCCGCTGGCCTGTTCGGCGCGCATCGACGCGGCGAACTTCTGGTCGGTGAACATGTCGAGCTCGGTGGTGACGCCGAACACCAGCGCCCGGGCAAGCGCGTCGCCGAACGCGTGCGTGTGCGCGTCGATGAGACCCGGCAGCAGCGTGCTGTTCGTCCCGTCCACGATCGCCGTCCCGTCGGGCACCGGGACGTTCGTCCCGACACTCTTGATGACGCCGTTCTCGACGAGAACCGTGGCGCGGTCCAGCACGGCGGTGCCGTCGAAGACCCGCGCACCGACGACCGCGAAGGTGCGCTGTGCGGCGGCGCCGGACTCCTGCGCCGCGGGCGGTCTTTGGCCGATGTCCTTTGCGCGCAACGCGCGCGCATGGCTGGCGATTCCGCCGGCCATCAAAGCGATGCCCGCAGCGGCGAGCATCGCCTCCAAGATGCGTGGTCTGATCATAATCTGCTCCGCGGTTGTGGCCTATCCATACGTCGCGCCCTCGTCGCGCCGGTAGGCGAACAACGCGACGCCGAGCGACAGCAACGTGAATCCGGTCAGCACGAGGACGTGGCTCCACGGCGGCCCCCCGCGCCCGCCGCCCATGGCCGTCAGCGCGAGCTGCGCGTAGTGGTACGGCGGCAGGCCGAGGGCAAGCTGCTTCATGAACCCGGGAAGCATCTCGATCGGGATCCACAGGCCCGAGGCCAGCGACATCGGCAGGTAGATCAGGTTCACGATCGCGGGCGCAGAGTTGGGGCCCGCCAGGTAGCCGAGCGCCAGGCCGAACGCGCAGAAGGGGAGCGCGCCGGCCACCAGGACTGCCGCGACCGCGATCCAGGTGCCCGCCGGCATGCGCACGTGGCCGACCGTGAGGCCCAGCGCCGAGAGCAGCGCCACGATGAGCGCGGCAAAGAGCACGCTCATCGCTATCTTCGCGGCGATCCACGCGCCGGCGGGCGAGGGCATGGCGCGCTTCAGCAGCATCCAGCCCTGGCCGCGTTCGACGGCCACGCCGACGCCGAAGGCGAACATCGCCGCGCCCATCACCCCGAACGCGCCGTAGGTGCCGATCATGTACGCCGCGGCGCGGGTGCCGCCAAGCTGTTCGCCGCCCAGCACCACGGCAAACAGGACGTAGAACATGGCGGGAAACGCAAGCGTCGGCAGCGCGTAGGCCGGCATGCGGATCGTCTTCAGGCACTCGGTCTTCGCCTCGAGCAGGTAGATGCGCAGGTCGCCGGTCATCGCTCGCCTCCACACGGGTGCTTGGTGCCTGGTGCTTCGTGCGGTGCTACGTGCTCAGTGCTTGGTGCGTGCTTCGTGCGCGGTGCCTGCTGCTCGGTGCGAACGAGCGCCGGCGAGCGTGCCGTCTGTTCGTGCCCATTCCCGCTCGCGCCGTCGGTGGTGAGCGCGAGGAACGCTTCCTCGAGCCGCGCCCCCGTGACCTCCAGTTCCGACAGCGCGGCGTCGCGCGCAAGCAGGTGGCGCGCCAGGCCCTCGGCGTCGGTCGTCAGCACCACGAGGCCGCTGCCGTCGGCGCGCACCGACTGCACACCAGGGAACCGCGCGATTTCGCCCATCTCCACGCGCGTGACGCAACGCAGCCGCCGGTCGGCCACCCGGCGCTTCACTTCGGCCGGCGTGCCGTCGGCGACGATGCGGCCACGCTGGAGCACGACGACGCGATGGGCCAGCGCGTCGGCCTCCTCGATGTAGTGCGTGGTGAGGAGAACCGAACGGCCCTCGGCCACGAGGACGCGGATCGCCTCCCAGAAGAGGTGGCGCGCCTCGACGTCGAGACCAACGGTGGGCTCGTCCAGGAAGAGCAGGTCGGGGTTGCCGCAGATGGCGAGCGCGAAGAGAACGCGCTGCCGCTGTCCGCCGGACAGCTGGCCGAACCGGCGGTCGGCGACATCCGCAATGCCCGCCACCGCAAGCACGTCGTCGAGCGGGCGCGGCGATTGATAGTAGCTGCGGAACAGCGTGATGTGCTCGCGCGGCGTCAGCGTCTCGGGGACCTTCCCGATCTGCAGCATCACACCCGTGCGGCGTCGTGGCTCGCGCGCCGCGGGGTCCGCACCGAACAGGAGCACCTCGCCGGCCGACGGGCGGGTGAGGCCGAGCATCAAGCGGACGGCGGTGGTCTTGCCGGCGCCGTTCGGGCCGAGAAGCGCGGTGATCTGCCCCGCGCCCAGCGCCAGCGCGACGTCGTCGAGCGCGACGATTGCGCCGAAGCGCTTCGAGACGTGCCGGAGCTCGGCGACTGAATGATTCGCGGGTTTCATGGCGCCACTATGCGCCGGGGCCAACGGGCGCAACAGTGGAAGATGTCAGGCGGGGAAGATGACAGATGTCACGCCTGGCGGGGCAGTCGCTTGACGCTGTCGAAATTAGTCCTTGACACCCCCGCCGCCAGACCGTAGTGTTGCGACCTCAACAATATCCACCCTCAATTCAAATTCGTTTCGGCACGCTCCAGCCCTGGGCGGGGCGTGACCGAACGCCGAGGAGACCATGGTCAACAGGGGTGTCGTGCGCGCTGGGGCCTCGATGGCCCTGCTCGCGATCGTCGTCGCCGTCATCGCGCTCCAGGCGGCGGTCCCGGGCCAGATCGATGCGACGTACGGCACGGACGGCATCACCCGAGTCCCGTACGGCGCGTACGGCACGACGGTGGCCGCCTCGGTCCAGCAACCGGACGGCAAGATGGTGGTCGCCGGCACCGTTGCGATCAATTCCTGGCTGGATCCCTACACCAACTCGACGCGCTTCGAGACCGACGCGGTCGTCATGCGCTTTACGCCGGGCGGCGCGCTCGACACCTCGTTCGGCACCAATGGCATCACGACGTTCGATCTGGGCAGTCGCGACGACTACGTCGTCGGCGTCGCGCTCGACCCGTCGCAGGATCCGGCGAACCCGCGAATCGTGGTCGCGGGCACGTTCCAGGATCCCACGTTCAGCAGGCGACGGTTCGGGGCGGCCCGCCTGAGCGCCGGAGGTGTTCTGGACGCGGATTTCGGAGCGGGCGGAATCGCCTCCACCGATTTCGTCGTCGATCCGAACTACTTCTGGCGAAGTGACGCCGAGGTTTCAGCCGTGGCCGTGCAGGCGGACGGGAAAATCGTTCTCGGCGGGATGGCCAGGGACGAGAGCACCGCCGACACGACCGGGTTCGGCTTCGCGATCACGAGGCTGGACCAGAACGGGGCGCGCGACGGCACCTTCACGCCGCTGCGTCAGTTCCTCGACGCGGGACCGTACGCCATGTCGTGGGTGACGGCGCTGGCGATCGACGCGGACGGCTCCATCGTGGCCGCCGGCCAACGCTACGACGTGAACGGCCAACGTGCGTGCTTTCTCGCGCGCCTTCCCTCCACGGGCGGCACGCCTTCTCTGGTTCAGAGCCTCGCCATCACGAACACCGCGGCGATCACGCTGTTCCCGCCATCCGCCGGCGCGGCTGAAGGCGACATTCTCGTGGCAGGCACGCTGAACCGCGGGTTGATCTCGAACCCGCAGAACGACTTCGCCCTGGAGCGCCGCCACCCGGACGGCGCCGCTGACGCCGGCTTCGGCGCCGGCGGCCTGGCCTGGATCGATTCGGGAGGCACGCAGGATGTCGGGCTGGCGATGGCGATCCATCCGAGCGGCGCCATCATCGTCGCCGGCTCCGCCGGTCCGTACGGCCCCGCATATTTCGGCGTCGCCCGCTTCCTGCCGTCCGGTGCGCCCGACACGACGTTCGGAGAAACGGACCCCGCCAGCTTCTCTGGCCAGAAAAGGGGGTTCCAGCACATCGACATCGGCGAGAGCGCCGACACGGCGACGGGAGTTGGCCTGCAGGGGGACCGCATCGTGCTTGCGGGCACCTATTCGGATGGCACGTGGGCCGGCGGCGTCGCGCTCGCGCGCGTGTTCAGCATCTGTCCCGTCGTGACGATCGGAACGGCGCAGGTTCCCGAGGGCAACGCGGGAGACAACAACGCCGGTTCGGTTCCGGTCACCCTCGATCGGCCGAGCAGCGACACGATCACCGTGGACTACGAGACCTACGTCTGGGAAGGCGCCCCGTGGGTACAGGGGATACCGGGCACCGACTATGAACCTGCGTCCGGGACGCTGACGTTCACACCGGGCGAGACATCGAAGTCAGTCGCGATCACCGTTCACGGCAACACGCTGTACGAGGGCGGCAAGTACGTGTTCGTACGCCTCAAGAACGCGTCCGAACCGGCGCGCATCGACCCCGCCCAGAACGGCACGCTCCTCATCGCCGACGACGATCCGATGCCGATGATCTCGATCGGCGATCTGTCCGTGACTGAAGGCAACAGCGGAACGACACAGGCGACGCTGACGGTGACGATGACGGCGATGTGCGGATCGCCCACCGGGTTCAGCTACGTCACGATGGACGGGACGGCGACCGCAGGCAGCGATTACACGACCACCTATGGCAGCGCCACGATTCCCGCGGGCCAGACGTCAACGACCGTGAGCGTGCCGATCATCGGCGATCTGGTGCCCGAGCCCGACAGAATCTTCCAGGTGAAGTTGATTGGGATCTGGGGCGTCGGTTTCTGCGGTGCGGGCTACGACAGGGACATCGCCAACGTGACGATCCTTGACGACGACAGGCTGGCGATCGCCGGCGCATCCCCGGAAGGGACGGCGGTGGATCGCGCGGCCGTGGTCAGCGTGCAGTTCTCGAGTCCCGTGGATCCGGCCACGCTGCTGCTCACCGTCGAAGGCGAGCACAAGACGGAGCGCGGGATCGTTGCCTGCAACGATGCTTCGGCCTGCACCGTGGCGACGTTCACGCCGCGCAGCAAGCTGACACCGGGCAAGTCGTACACCGCAACCGTGAGCGCGCGAAACGGCAGTCAGACGGTGACGAGGACCTGGACGTTCGCAGTGGGGCACTGATGGAACCTGCGGTATCCTACGCGAGGCCTCAGACCCTCAGGCCGTGGGGGTGAACGGATGATCCTCGATCGCCTCACCAACGCACACATTTACGCCCCGCTCGGCCATGGCATCGCGCGCGCGCTTCAATACCTGGAGGAGACGCACCTGGGCGCGCTCGAGTCGGGTCGGCACGAGATCGAGGGCGCGAGCCTTTACGTGGTCGCCAGCGAGTACTCGACCAAAGAGCCGGCCGACGGGCGGTGGGAAGCGCACCGGCGCTACATCGACCTGCAATACGTCGTCCGGGGGACCGAACGAATCGGGCACGCGATGGTGGATCAGCTCGAGGCCGGGCCGTACGACGAACAAAAGGACGTGATGTCGCTCTCCGGCTCGGGCCAGTTCGTCACGCTCGAAGCCGGCGATTTCATGATCCTGTGGCCCCACGACGCGCACATGCCCGGGATCGCACTCGATTCGCCCGCGCCGGTGAAGAAGATCGTCGTGAAGATCGCGGTTCTGCCTACGCCATCGGGATTCGCCCTGTAGTGACACGCCCGCGCGCCAGATCCCACAAGAGTCGAGTGCGCTGGATTCAGTAGCCGATGGCACGGCCCTGCCCGCGCGGATCGGCGGCGCCCGTGAAGCGCACCGCGCGCCCGGACTTGTCGTACTCGATCGTCAGACCGGTAGCGTTTGCCAGTCCGCGGGTCACCTGGATCTTGTGACCCATCGCCGCCAGCTCGCGGCGCACCGTTTCCGGGATGCCGCTCTCAACCGCCAGCTGATCCGGCTCGACAAAACTGATCCTGGGCGCTGCGATCGCCTGCGCGATGTCCATCTTGAAGTCGATGAGGTTCATCACCATCTGCGGCACCGTCTGGCCGATCGTGTGCCCGCCCGGTGTGCCGATTGCCACCCACGGCCGGCCGTCGCGCATCACGATCGTCGGACAGTCGCCCGACAGCTTGCGGCGGCCGGCGTGCGCGTCCATCGGGTTGCCCTTGGGTTCGAACGTGCAGTAGGCAAGCGAGTTGTTCAGCCAGATGCCGGTGCCCTCGGGCATGATGCGGCTGCCGAAGGTGTTGCCGAGCGTCTGGGTGGCCGAGACGACGTTGCCCCACTGGTCCGCGACGACGAAATGCGTGGTGTGGCGATCCGGCGCGCCCGGATAGGTGAACGCGCTCGCACGCGCGAGGTCGATACGCCGGACCTGCTCGGCCCAGTACTTCTCCGAAAGCAGCATCCCAAGCGGCGGGGGATTGACGTCGGGATCGCCGGCGTACCGCAGGCGCACCCAGAAGCCGTGCTTGGTCACCTCCGCGAACCGGTGGAGATACGCGGTGGTGTTGTGGCCGAGCGCGGCCACGTCGAACCGGCTCATCATGCCGAGGCGGACGAGATAGTCGAAAGTATTGGCCGGCGGCGACGCGCTGACGACCTCGTAGCCGCGGTACGAGATGCTGATCGGCTTCCACCACTCCGCGCGATCGGCTTCCAGGTCCTTCATCGCGAGGAACCCGCCCGCCTGTTTCATCGCCGCGTCGATCGCTTTTCCCAGCGGACCGCCGTACAGCGCGGAGGCGCCCTGCTCCTGGATCAATCGCAGCGAACGCGCGAGATCCTTCTGGACGAGCCGGTCGCCCGCGACCGGCGCCCGGCCGTTGACGCCGTAGATGGCACGCGCGTGCGGCGGGAACGAGTCGAACGCGCCGGCGATCGTGCGCGCGCCGCCGTCGCTCAGGGCGAACCCTTCATCCGCCAGCCGGATGGCGGGGACGAGGACGTCGCGCCACGGCAGCTTGCCGTAGCTCTTCGACATCGCTTCCCACGCGTGCAGGTTGCCGGGCGTGGACACCGCCTTGGCGCCGCGGCGGTTCTCCAGGTAGTTGGGCGTCGGCGCGCGGAAGGCGTCAGAATCCACCGCGAACGGGATGCGCCCGCTCGGATTCAGGAATCGCGCCTCGCGTTTGCCCGCG
>Ga0316624_10001000_pt1 | contig 10630 bp, 12 predicted proteins | sample OWC_Aug_N3_C1_D5_FD_207657 | JGI IMG/M metagenome (GOLD analysis project Ga0316624, IMG submission 207657) | Wetland soil microbial communities from Old Woman Creek delta, Ohio, United States - OWC_Aug_N3_C1_D5_A | ecosystem: Environmental > Terrestrial > Soil > Wetlands | place: USA: Ohio...
CAAAAAGCCGGTAGTAACGATCAAAAAGGATGAACTCGCACCCATCGGTGAGGCATGTCTGCAAACCGTTAGTCTCAAAGCGTCACGGATGGAACGGAGCTGCGAGATGTTTGGAACAGACGACACAGAGATCAACAGGTTTGTCGGGTCACTGCGCAAGAAAGGCGTCGTTGGCTAAAGGAGAAAATATGGCTGGAGTCTGGATTATTTCAGAAAACCGTGATCAAGCTCTGGAGCTTTTGCATATCGGCCGCGAACTTGCCGTGAAGATGGGAACGAGCGTTTCTGCAATTCTCCTCCATAATCGTGAACAGGCGCAATACTTCATCGGATACGGAGCAGACGAGATTCTGCTCCTTCCACCTCTCATCGGTGATCAGTCCATAGATGCTTACATTCCCACTATAGTTGAAGAGGCGAAAAAAGATGACCCTGATTTGATCCTCATATCCGCCACAATGAGAGGAAAGGATATGGCTGCCCGCATCGCATCCCGCCTGGACACAGGCCTATGCAGCAGTTGTATATCCATTGGCTTTGATGAGGTAAACAAAACTTTGGTTATGGAGCGTCTGGCTTACGGAGGAGCTGCCGTGCAGAAGGTGATCTGTACCACCAGGCCTGTGATGGCTACCATTCCACCGAGGACATATGAAGCTGCCATGGCAGAGGAGGGACGGCAAGGGCAGATTCGGGAGCTCCCATCGCCTCCTTCCTCAACAGTGAAACTCCTGGAGAAAAAGATAAAAGAGCGGGTAGCAAAAGATATTACGGAAGCACGGGTTATTGTCTGTGTGGGAAGAGGCGTGGAGAAGAGCGCCGATCTGGCTCTTGCCCGGCAGTTGGCTGAGGTCCTGGGCGGGGAAATAGCCTGTACGCGGCCGATTGCCGAAGAGTATCAATGGCTTCCCGAAGAGCTTTGCATCGGGCTTTCCGGCGTGCAGGTAAAACCTGATCTTTATTTGGGACTCGGTGTTTCCGGACAGGTCCAGCATGTAACCGGTATCCGCAATGCCAAAGTGATTGCTGCTGTCAACAAGGACGAAAACGCCCCCATTTTCAAAGCCGCCGACTTCGGTATCGTCGGTGATCTATACGACGTGGTTCCCAAGCTCATCACTGAACTTAAAAAGTAAAAAGAATCTTTTTCTGTACACAATATTCCTTTCAGAATTCTTCTTGACATATTATAAGCTTCTGAATCGCTTAGGAAGGATGCAAGAGTAAACCTAGTCTCAGGGCTTTCATCGTTACTGTTCCGCTTCAACAGTGATAGAAATCTCCACGCGAACTGCGAATTGTGCTAATCGACCAGTATACGCCCCATGAAAAAAAGTGCCCTGTACGCTATTTTTAAAGCTGTTCTTATGCCTGCTTCTTCTTAATTTCTTCTATGAGGGCAGGGATTATAGCCTTATAGTCTCCCACAATTATTACATCGGACACTTCAAAGATACCGGCTTTAGGATCCGTATTTATCGTCACGATATGATTGGATGCATCCATCCCCACCACATGATGCATCATGCCGGAAATACCGACACCGATGTAAAGGCATGGTCTTACTATTTTCCCACTCTGTCCTATCATCTGGTCTTCCCTAGCCCATCCTTCATCCACAGCCGGCCTTGTGGCACCCACGGCACCGCAGAGGACCACCGACAGCTCTTCCAGAAGTTGCCACCCTTCGCTGCTCCCGATACCCCAACCGCCAGCCACCACCACCTCTGCCTGCTCCAGTGGCATGCCACATGGTTCTTCCCTGTGGACTTTCAGTACCCTTGGACCTGATGTATCAAGGATTTCACCTATCTCAAGTTTAAGAATTTCACCCGACCTGTCATAGCCCTCAATCTTTCTCATGATACCGGGCATAACCGTGGCCATCTGGGGACGATGTTCGGGACATTTTATGGTGGCCACAACGCCCCCTCCCCATCCCGGAACCATCTGCAGGAGTTTCCCATCTTCATCTAACTGCAGGTCTATGCAATGAGCGGAAAGACCGGTATTCAGCCTTGCGGCAAGCCTCGGCGCAAGCTCCATACCCATGCTGCTGGCTGCAAACAGCAAAATATCCGGGTCATGTTGCCTGCATGCCTTTTCCAGAACTGAGACATAGGGCATTAACCTGTAATTACCCAGGTGGATACTGTCCACCAGGATGACCCGGTCGGCGCCGTGGGTCATCAGGATCCCGGTCAACCCCTCTACTTCCTTTCCTAACAGGATCGCAGATACCCTGCTGTTATATCGTTTGGCAAGTTCCCTCGCCTTGCCCAACAGTTCAAGACCCGCGTCATGAAGCACACCTACGCGTTGCTCTGCGAATACCCATATCTCCTGACACGTCTTTGATTCTTTCATAGGATCCCCCACTGATATATCCTTTCCGCAAGACCTTGTGCGATCTCCTCAGGACTTCCCTCGATCCTTATTCCCGCCCTCTTCTTCTGGCACAACAGGAGATCTGCCATCTTAGTGGGGGCACCGGCAAGACCTATACTGGACTCATCGAGGCCAAGATCAGAATTATTCCATACAGATATGTCCCTTTTCTCTGCTTCAAGCATTTCCAGAAAGGAGATAAACCGGGGCTTATTGGCCTTCTTGGTGAAGGAAAGGAGGATGGGTGTTTCCGCTTCGAGGTACACATACCCGGATTCTATCTGTTGTGTGAGGAAGAGTCCTCCTTCCTTCTTCAGCTCCATCTTGTTTATATGCATAACGTTGGGAATGCTAAGACACTCGGCAAGCTGCGAGGGAACCTGGGCGGTTGATCCATCGAGCGTGAAGTTGCCACAGAAAACCAGGTCAAATTCCCCTATCTTTCTGATTCCCGCAGCCAGTATACGGGCTGTGGTCAGGCTGTCCGAACCGGCAAAAACCCTGTCTGAGAGAAGAAACGCTCTGTCGGCCCCCATTGCCAATGCTTCGCGCAAGACAGGTTTAGTGAAAGGTGGAGCCATGGAGAGAAGCACCACCTCGGCTCCGAGGGTGTCTTTAATCTCGAGGGCCGCCTCTAAAGCATGTTTGTCCAGGGGATTGATGACACTGGGGATCCCCTCCCTGATGAGTGTCTTGGTCACCGGGTCCATCCTGAGCAGATGCCATTCCTTCGGATCCGGAATCGGTTTTATACAGACAATCACTCTCTCCATAGGTGATGACTCCTATTGTGAGACTTTTGAAAAATCGCAATTTTCAAAGCTTTCATTATTTCTTTGTAAAAGGCGCTAGGGCCGCTCTGGCAATACCTAACTTGGACACCTCAGCGGTACCCCCGGCGGGTATGGTCACCATAGCATCCCTCAGAAGGCGCTGCACCTTGTATTCCCGCATGATCCCGTAGGAGCCATGCACCTCAATGGCCTTTTTGGCACACCTAAGGGCTGCATCGCAGGTATAGTATTTGGCAAGGGCGGTTTCCGTATCGCACCTCATACCCTGATCCTTCATCCAGCAGGCCCTGTAGCAGAGAAGCCGGCAGATTTCCAGTTCCGTATACATTTCCGCTATATGAAACTGGATGGCCTGGAGGGCACTGATGGGTTTTCCGTATAGCACCCTTTCGCTTGCGAATTTAGCAGCCTCCTCCAGACAATTGTTGAGTATGCCAAGCGCTACCCCGGCCATGCCGGTTCGCCCCGTTTCACTGATGGTTTTCAAACTTACGGAAAACCCTGCTCCTTCCTTTCCGATTAAATGTTCCTGAGGTACCTCACAGTTATCGAATACAAGCTCTCCCGTATTAGCTCCTCTGAGACCGAATTTGTTTTCTTTTCGGCCTACTTTGGCACCGGACATGTTTTTTTCCACAATGAAAGCGCTCAACCCTTTGCTACCCTCACCGGTCTTGGCAATGACAATCCAGAAATCTGATGTATGAGTATTGGTGATGAAGCATTTTCGACCGTTTATTATCCAGTTGTCTCCTTTGCGCTCGGCCCTCGTTTGCATTCCCACCAGATCCGATCCGCCTGCAGGATCCGTAACGGCAACACATCCCATAGTCTCACCCCGGGCAAGTCGCGGGAGATACTTCTTCTTCTGCACCTCCGTGCCAAAGTCGTTTATGGCCGCACATGCCATGTGATGCACCTGCATACCCATGGATACGGCCGCACTTACACGGCTCAATTCCTCAAGAACGATCATCCTGGCTATGTACCCAAGTCCCACCCCATTGTATTCACGCGGGGTGATGATTCCTGTGATACCCATCTTAGCCATCTGCTGGAGGAGGTTAATGGGATAATCTCCTGTCTCCTCCATGGCCTCCATCTTCGGAGGGATTTCACTTTCGGCAAATTCCCTGACCGCCTTCCTCAGTAACTCTTCTCGTTCTGAAAACTTAAAATCCATAATATTTCTCCTCCTTTAACATTAACACAGATCGGCCTGCCTCCCATACCTCGGCAAAATTGCTCGTCCATGCGCGTTCCAGTTAAGATTTTAGCGGTGATGCCGGCAGATATCTGGACATATCCCCCCTCGCTACCTTTCATACTCCGCATCTACGGTTATAGAAATCCCCCCACGAACTGCAAACTCCGCCGTAACTTTGCACCATCTCGGCTTCAGCACGGAAACCATATCGTCAAGAATCATGTTCGTAACATGCTCATGGAACACACCCTCATTGCGATAAGACCACAGATATAATTTCAAAGATTTAGATTCGACAATCCGCTTATCCGGTATGTACTGGATGGTAAGCCATGCCAGATCAGGTTGCCCTGTAGCCGGACAGACACAGGTGAATTCTTCTGTTTGTAGAGTTACCACGTAATCCCGCTCCGGATGACGGTTGGGAAAGGTTTCTAATTTCTTTGTCGGCTTGGAACCCCGACCGAGTAAAGTCAACCCATGGAGGTCTGATTTTTGAGTCTTCTTTTTCATAGCTGATTTTCTCCTTCTGTGGAACAAAAAAACACCCGGGTTTCCCCTTCGCGGGAATCACAATCTGAAGTGAAATACAAATTTATACGATACCGTCAAGGATCGGCGCGTAAAATCTATCATGTAATTATCTTCTGCATTCCTGCATACAAAAAGTAAAGTGCAAAGAGTATCAGCACAACCGCACACACGGCGATGACCCCTCTATACAGACGGTCAGTGAAAAGATGCCTTCCCGTCCCCACTGCCGTGGAGACCACTGAATACCACGCTAAATCCGCCAGAATGTGTCCTGTGAAGAAAAAGACAATGCCTGCCATTCCGTACTGCCAACTGAAAATGACATAGCCGAATCCGATTGTTGCCCACCATATTATCCAATAAGGATTAGCTATACTTAATATGGCACCGTTTAATATAATGGAACCGCGCTTTGACGCACCGGGATTTAATGACATGCTCAACGATGGAAGTGTACGAAACATGCCCACAGCCATCCAGATTAAAATAACGCCACCCGATATGGCTACAATTGCAAATACATCATTCCGTTGCAGGAAAGGGGCTATTCCGAACACCAACGCAACCAGCAGGAGGAGTTCCAGGATGCCGTGTCCTACGATGAGCAGAGGTCCTGCAAAGACTCCTCTCTGCGAGCTTTCGCTGATTGTGGCAGTGAGCAAAGGCCCCGGCATCATCGCACCGGAAAGAGCAATGATAAATGAAGAAAAGAATATAGTAAAAAATTCCCACACGTTATTTTAAATAAATTTCTCGGGTTTTGATTTTTCTGCAATCATTTTCTTCATTCTCATACCATCGCCATAGGGATAATAATTTGGAAGAAATTTTGATTCAGTGTAACCCTGCTTAAGAAAGAATAATTTTGCTCCGTCTCTTCCTTCGAGAGTTTCTAAAACAATAAATGAAACACCTGATTCAATCAGGTATTTTTCCATCGCTTCCAGGAAAAAACTTCCTGCACCTGCGCTTCTATACTCCGGAAGAACTCCAATAGAATATATTCTTCCCCTGTATTGACCGTTTCGCAGTTTGTTCCTTAACGCAATTCCGTATCCGACGGCTGATTTATTATCAAAGAGTACGAAAAAAGTCGCATTTGGCGAAGATATAAAATATCGCAACTGCGCTTTTGAGGCGCATTCATTTTCTGTAAATATACGCTTTCCAAGTTCATATATTTGATCAAAATCAAGTTTAGAGGCTGGAATGATAGAAATTGTTAAATTGTTCGACAACTTTTTTTTGAGCATTTATAACTCTGATTTTTTTTAATTCCCAGATCATATAGCGTCTGGATTACCGCCACAGTTTATCCCCGCCCCCGATAAAAGCATTCGGGGGCAGGAATGACAAAATGGGTACAGTTTGATTCACTTCTTTGCTGACAGATATCCTTTAGCCAGGGATGTATTTACGTGGACAACCCCCTTGTTCATATTTTTCAGCGGGTAATCATCTTTAATGACGGGAAGCTGGTCGGCCTGTTCCTGCGTTTTTATTACGGAGCCGGCAGGCACATAGCGATTATCCGGCACAGTCACCCCCATGAGTATAACCCCGGGTTCTATAACACATTGCTTTCCCACAAAGGATTTAAAGACCAGCACCTTCATACCAACAAATGTATCGTCCATAACAACAGCCGGGCCATGGATCTGCACCTGATGTGCAAGGGAAACCCGTGACCCCACATAAACAGCATACTTTCTGCCGTTGACTTCGTATAAATTTTTTTCAACCGGTTTCCCGTTGAGTTCCGTCTCAAGGGCGTGGATTACAACCCCGTCCTGGACATTCGAATTATCACCGATAGAAAGCGGCTGACCCTCATCTCCCCGGATGGATGCAGTGGGAGAGACCATAATATTCTTGCCCAGTATAACATTTCCGATCACTGCAGCCAGGGGGTGTACATACGTCGTTGGATCAATAACCGGTTCCGATGCCTTTGAACAAAAATCAGCTATTATATTCTTTTCTATCATCATTGCCTCCGGATATATAATGTACGAAATTACGTTCTGAGCACGCAAACAAACATTTTCAATCTCCAATTAAGAGTGAAGACGATGTTTCTTTTCCGCTTGCAGGATATCATCCCATATCTCATAAACAATCTCCCGGGTCTCATCCGGTGAATCCTGATTGTCAATAACTATATCAGCATATGGTATCTTATCATCGATAGGCATCTGGGAGGCGAGTCTTTTCACGGCTTCCTCCCTACTGCATCCGTCTCTATCCATTAACCGTTCTATCTGTACCTCAGGAGATACATATACCAATATAACCAGATCTACCTGATCCTGCATCCCCACTTCGATCAGGAGAGGCACATCGGATATGACGACGGCACATGGATCAACTTCATAGAGATTGTCTATTCTCCGCCTCCATTCATCGAAAACAGCCGGGTGAACTATGCTGTTAAGTATGGAAAGCTTCTTCTGGTCTGCAAAGACGATCAAACCAAGCTTGACCCTGTTTATTGTTCGGTCCTCGTTTAGTATGTCATATCCAAAGTAATCCACAATAGCCTTCCACGCAGGTTGATCCGGCTCCTCCACAAAGTGGGCCAGTTCGTCGAGGTCGATCAGGTATGCTCCCCGCTCCTGAAACATCTTCGCCGCAGTTGATTTACCGGAGGCAATGCCTCCTGTCAGACCTATGTTCAGCATAGTGGTACTCAACTGTCAGTCTGTTGAATAATACCTCCTGCCTTCGCGGAGGTAAACTCCGGCAGGAACCATATAAACACCGGATTCCGGATCAGGTTCGGAATTACAACAAAAACTTATTTTCATTTTATACTAACGACTAGATCAGCAATTACGCTTATAAATAATTCGAAGCCCTTCCAACGTCAGCATCTCGTCGACAATGTTAATGCTTTTAGTTTCAGCAGCGATGATCCTTGCCAGGCCGCCCGTTGCTATAACCTTCGGGTCAGACTTAACTTCTGATTTAATACGATCAACAAGGCCGTCCACAAGACCCGCATAGCCGAATAAGATGCCTGACTGCATACTGCTTACAGTATCTTTGCCAATGACTGATTTCGGCCTGCCTATTTCTACCCTCGGCAGTTTTGCAGCTTTGGTGAACAGGGCCTCACTCGCTATCATGATGCCCGGCGATATACATCCGCCCATGTATTCCCCTTTTTTTGATACATAGTCAAAGGTTGTGGCGGTCCCGAAATCCACAATGATGACATCTCCCCCGTACTTCTCATATGCTGCTACAGCATTTACAATTCGGTCTGCTCCAACTTCTTTTGGGTTATCATACAGGATCGGCATCCCGGTTTTAATGCCAGGTTCGACAATAATAGGTTTGACATTAAAATATTTTTTGCAGAGAGGTTCAAGAATGTTGAGCATCGTGGGAACGACACATGAAATAATGATATCCTTGATGGCCCTCGGTCGAATCTTGCTGTTCTTGTAAAGATTGAAAATTAACATACCGTACTCATCTACGGTATGATCTACAACTGTCCTGATCCTCCAGTCATGGACCAGTTCTTCCTCATCGTACAAACCCAAAACCGTATTAGTATTTCCGACATCGATGACTAAAAGCATATCTTTATCCCTTTACAATTGAGGCATCACCGGCCATAACCCGCCTGATGACATCATTTTCATCAGCGATAATGAGAGCCCCAAAATCGTCAATCCCAAGGACTTCTCCTGCCTGAACATAATCGTTAAACACAACCTGAATGTGCCTTCCGACCATGTCAGAGTAACGAAGCCACATATCCTTTACGAAACCAAACCCCTCGGCAAGCAGTCTGGTATATAAATATTCCAAATTATCAAATAATTTTACAGTTAAATCAAGCCGTGAAATTTCTCTTCCCACCTCTTCTTTCAGAGATGTGGCGGTATCACGGAACGACTCTTCAAAATCAACTCTTCCCATGTTAACATTAATGCCGATTCCTACGATGATAAAATCCACCCCTTTAGCGGTAGAAGCGCTCATCTCGGTTAGGACGCCACAGACCTTCTTGCCCCTGATATGAACATCATTCGGCCATTTGAGTGTTACATTTTCCGGACAATACCCTGACAAAAGATCAGCAACGGCGACACCTGTCATAAGGGTGATGTGGGGGGCATAAACAGGATCTATCGCAGGCCTCAATACAATTGAAGTGTAAATATTACAGCCGGGTGGTGATTGCCATTGTCTCTTCAGACGGCCTTTTCCCTTAGTCTGACAATCCGCGATGACGACAGTTCCCTCAGGAACACCGCTCTCGGCAAGCCGGAAAGCAACGTCGTTTGTTGATTCGACTTCCTCGAAAAATTGGATATAATTTCCTATCCGTTTTTCCGAAAGACGGTCCGCCAGGGTTCGTTCGTTAAATTCCATTGCTCTGATTAAAGTAGCGGCAATGCTACTCGATCTTCAGGGATATATCGGATGCCGGAACTGAATGGGTAAGCGCTCCAACCGAAATGAAATCAACCCCCGTTTCGGCAATCTTTCTTACATTTGCAAGGGTGACATTACCTGACGCTTCAAGAGGAACTTTCCCGTTAACGATTGCAACAGCTTTTTTCATATCCTCGTTGGTCATATTGTCCAACATTATTAGATCCGCACCGGAGATAATTGCTTCCTCAACTTCTTGAAGATTCTTGACTTCCACTTCCACCTTCAGGGTATGGGGAATGTGACCGCGAACTCTGGCAAGTGTTTTGGATATACCGCCTGCTGCTGCAATGTGATTGTCTTTGATCAGGACACCGTCATAGAGACCATATCGATGATTAGTGCCGCCGCCAATTTTCACGGCATACTTATCAATGCATCGGAGGCCAGGCATCGTTTTTCTTGTATCGAGAATTTTTGCCTTCGTTCCCTTAATCTCATCGACATATTGTCTTGTGAGCGTAGCAATGCCGCACATCCTCTGAAAAAAATTAAGCGCTACCCTCTCGGCAGTCAGGATGCTGCCAAGGTTCCCGGATATTTCAGCAAGAAGCCCCCCCTTTTTAACTGTACGCCCATCTTCACAATGTCCTGAGAATTGGATGCTTTTATCCAGGATAAGAAAGACCTCCCTAAAGACATCGATGCCGGCCACAACAATATTTGATTTAGCGAAGACCTTCGCCCTGCCCACCTCTGCACCGGTGAGCGCTGCGGTCGTCGTGATATCCCCTGTACCGACATCTTCTTCAAGGGCCGACTGTATTAACCTGTGTATTATATGTTTTTGGATCATGATATTGGAACTCTCAGAGGCTTTTGAATGGAAATCTTTAGATGTGTATTTTTTACCCCATTGCCCGAAGTCTTTTTATGGCAGTTTCCAGAACACCGTGTTTCTCCTTGACTTCCCTGAATTTCTCTTCTTCTCGTTCAACAACTGCTTTTGAGGCCTTCGCCATGAAATCGCGATTGGCCAGTTTCTTCGAGATTGTCGCCAGGTCTTTATTCACCCTGGCCATTTCTTTTTCGAGCCGTGCCTTTTCCCCGGCTATGTCCACCACACCATCCAGCGAAACATATATCCGGATAGGTCCGACAACACCGGTAGCGGAGTTCTTAGGTTCTTCTCCATTACGGCTTATGGTCAATGCATCAAGATTGGCCAGATTCATAATGTAGCCATTCCCTATTCGAATTATCGCACTGGATTCATCATCAGGAACAGAGACCATGACCTTTAATTTTTTCGATG
>Ga0316624_10001001_pt1 | contig 10629 bp, 9 predicted proteins | sample OWC_Aug_N3_C1_D5_FD_207657 | JGI IMG/M metagenome (GOLD analysis project Ga0316624, IMG submission 207657) | Wetland soil microbial communities from Old Woman Creek delta, Ohio, United States - OWC_Aug_N3_C1_D5_A | ecosystem: Environmental > Terrestrial > Soil > Wetlands | place: USA: Ohio...
TGGAGCCCGGCGCGAGCACGGTCGAGAATTGCTGGCAGGCCGATGCCTCGATGTCGCGCAAAAAGCCCTGCTCTTCCGGCAATCCCCGCCAGCCATCCTTCACGGTGATGCGCCGCCCGTCGGCGAGCGTGAAGGCCGCGATATCGAGCGCGTTGCCGAAGGCGTGTTCGGAAATATGCGCGTACCGATTGCCGTTCATGCCGCGGCAGGAATAGGCGGAGATCTGCTTGATCTCGACGACGCGCGCGCCGAACCAGCGCTGTGCTGCCGGCTGCACGGAATCGGCGAGCCAGCGATCGAGCACCGAGACGATCGGGCAGGCCAGCGTCGCCGCCGGCTTGATCGCGACCGGCCCGGCTGCGGCGGTGAGGTTGCTCGGTCCGGGACCGAGCCGCGGCGGAGCGTATACGCCTGCGGACGGCACAGCCTGCCCATTTTGCCAGCTGGGCACAACTTCGCTTGGCAGGCGGATATCGTCCGCCTCCGGCGCAACGCCCGGCGCGCGCAGCGAGATCGGACCATTGGAAGGCGCGCCGTATTCGGCCGCGCCATAACCTGGTGAGACATCGGCGGGCGGGCGCGTTCCGGTATCGGGATAATAAGGCGCGGGCGGTCGAGGCGGCGGCGGTTGGCCGACCGGCCAGCGTGGCTGATTGCCGATCGGCGCCGGCGGCCGAAGGTCTTCATCTGCAAAGCCGAAAGTGCCCGCGCTTTCCCCCAGCGCCGCAACCTTCAGCGGGAAGTCCGCGCCGCAAGCGCCCGGACCTGAAATCGGGCTGATCCGCACCAGATCGACGCTTTCCCTGACCGCGCCGGATTTCAGACAGGCAATCTCAGCCTCAGCGCGCCACGGCTCGCGCTCCTCGGAAAAAAATCCGCGACCGCAAGCCGCAAGCGCGACGAGGACGAAGGAGCCGACGAGATACAAACGAACTCCGCACGCCATGCGGAGAACTTCAACGAATTTATTTAAGGACTTATCAACGCCTTGATTTCACGACTCTTTAACCACGACGCCAGCAATGCTGCGCCGCGCCGGTGCGGTGCATGGACAGCAAGACTCACTTATTTGTCATGAAACCGATGGCTAACTTTTGCGTTTAGGGCGGGCAGCCAGCCATTGGAGCGGATTCGACATTCGTTGCAGCGCTGGCCGCGATTGTGTCGGGCGAATGTCAAACGCCGATCTCGATTGGAAACCTGTATTGCTGGTGGTCCCGTGATGCCGACTTTTGCAGAAATGGCCGTTGGGGATACGAACGCCGGAAATCGGACCGCGCGTGACCGTCGGAGGATTCGCATGGCCCTTCGTCCTTTCCTCAGAAGGCTGAGCGTGGTGACCGCCTACCTCGCAGTCGCCTTTGTCGGCGCCATCGTGCTCGGCGTCCTCTGAGCCGCAAGGCGCCACCGGGCACGGGCAACCACAATCGCCCGACGTGCAGCGGCCGAATGCGCCCGCTTTACGTCAGGGCGGATTGCCGAACCGGCTTGCGCAACAACGGCTCACCCGCCTTGATCCGCGCGCCCTCGCGCACAGAATCGCAAAACTCGAAGCGGTCGGGCGTCAGCACGATGATGGTCGAGCCGTGCTCGAACCAGCCGAGTTCGCTGCCCTTCTGCACCGTCACATCGCAGGGAAAGACTGTGGGTCCGCGCGTCTGCGCATTCAAGGTGCGGTCGATGCAATGCAGCCTGAGACTCGCGACCAGAATCGCTGCGACCGGCACCAGCGTGAAAGCCTCGCCGGACGCAAGTTGCGTCTCGATCACCGCGCGCTCGTTCTTGCAGAACAGTTTTTCGACCCGCCGCAAGGCGATCGGATTGACGTTCCAGGTATCGCCGGAGATGAAGGTGACGCGCTCGATGTGCAAATCGGCAGGCGCGTGAAAGCGGTGATACATGCTCGAGGTCAGTCGCAGCGTGACGAAGCGGCCGTTGCGATGGGTCTCCACGAGCCGGGGATCGCCCAAAAGGTCCAGAAGCGAATAAGGCGCCCCCTTGATCTGAAACAATTCGGCGTCCTCGATCGCGCCATGCGCGCCGATGATCGCATCGCTCGGGCTAGCGACGATTGCAGGATCAGGATCGAACGGTCGCAGCCCCTCCTTGAGCTCGCGGGTGAAGCAATCGTGCAGGCTCCGGAATTCGCTTTTCCTGGCCTCGCTCAGGTCGAGGTCGGAAAACAGCCGCCAGCAGGCAATCGAGGCGTCGCGGACGAAAGGATTCTCGATTCTGCTGAACCAGCCCATGAAGCGCGTCAGCGCGGCGCGCGGAACGCGATTGGTCAGCAGGAAATTGAGGTTTTCCTGTTGCGTCAGGGCTGTGATCAGGCCCCTGATTGTCATGAATCTGTCAGGTGGACCGGCTAGCGCTGGTGGCATGGATTCCTCTCTCCCGATTCTCTCTTTGTCCGCCGCAGCGGTGGCCGGCGCCGCCGCCGTATTCCCCAGGCTCAAGGCGCGCCTTGAGCTGTCGCGGGCCAAGCACCGCTCGCTGACAGGCCACTCGAAAATGTCGCGGCGCGTGGCGCGGCTGCTCCCGTTCTACGAATTTTCGGAGAGCGACTATTTTAGCAGTGACGGCGCGCCCGAGGGCGTCGCCGCCAAACGCAAGGACGCCTTCTTTGCGCTGGCAAAGCTCTACGCCGAACGCTACGCCAAGGGGCGCGCGCTGACGGCGGAAGCGGCCGAGAACATTTCCGACCTGCAATTCACCCGCGCCTACCGCGTGCCCTTTCAGTACAGCCGACTGGTGAAGGAAAATCTCGGCACCAGCGCCTTCGTGCAAGCCTCGTCCGGCGTCAGCGTCACCGACGTCGACGGCAATGTGTCTTACGATCTGACCGGCTCCTACGGCGTCAACATTTTCGGCAACGACTTCTACAAGGAATGCATCACCGAGGGCGAGAAGCGCGCGCATGCGCTCGGGCCCCTGCTCGGCAGCTACCATCCGGTTGTCGCGGAAAATGCGCGGCGGATTTGCGAGATTGCCGGGCTGGATGAGGTCTCGTTCCACATGTCCGGCACCGAAGCCGTGATGCAGGCGGTGCGGCTCGCGCGTTACCACACCGGGCGCACGCATCTCGTTCGCTTTGCCGGCGCCTATCACGGCTGGTGGGGCGACGTGCAGCCGGGCGTCGGCAATCCGGTCTCGCCGCACGAGACCTATACGCTTGCCGACATGTCGGAGAAGACGCTGCATGTCCTGCGGACCCGCTGCGACATCGCCTGCGTGCTGGTAAACCCGCTTCAGGCGATGCACCCCAACGCCAATGCGCCCGGCGATTCGGCGCTGGTCGATTCCTCGCGAGCGGCGCATTTCGACCGGGAGGCCTATACCGCCTGGCTGAAGAAGCTGCGCGAGGTCTGCGATCAGCGCGGCATCGTCCTGATTTTCGACGAGGTGTTTCTGGGTTTCCGCATCGCGGCAGGCGGCGCGCAGGAATATTTCGGCGTCCGCGCCGACATGGTGACTTACGGAAAAAGTCTTGCCGGCGGGCTCCCCATTGGAGTGGTCTGCGGCAAGAAGGAACTGATGCGCCGCTTCCGCGACGATCGTCCCGCCGATATTTGTTTCGCCCGCGGCACCTTCAATTCGCACCCCTACGTCATGACGGCGATGGACGAGTTCCTCTCGCGGCTGGCAAGTCCGAATTTCCGCTGCGTCTATGACGGACTGGATGCGACCTGGAACGGCCGCGCCAAGCAGCTCAATGACCGGCTTGAACGCGAAGATCTTCCGGTTCGCGTCGCCAACCTGTCCTCGGTCTGGACGGTGCAATACACCGTGCCGTCCCGCTACAACTGGATGTTCCAGTACTACCTGCGTGTCGAGGGCCTGGCGCTGAGCTGGGTCGGCAGCGGCCGGCTGATCTTCAGCCTGAACTTCACCGACGCCGATTTTGCCGAGGTCGAGCAACGCTTTGTCGCGGCAGCCGAGAAGATGAAGCGCGACGGCTGGTGGTGGAGTGAAGCTTCCCTCACCAACAAGGCCATCCGCCGGCAGATCCTGAAAGAGATGATCGCCAGCAAGTTCAGGCGGTGAGACCTCTCTTGTCCCTCCCCCCGCGAGCATAGCGAGTGGTGGGGAGGGTCGGCGCGCGCCGCAGGCAAGCGTCGGGGTGGGGGGAGTTTCCGCAAAGCGATACCCCCCACCCTGACCTGCGCTTCGCTTCGGTCTTCCCTCCCCACCGCTTCGCGGGGGGAGGGATAAGAAATCACGCATCACGTCCCAAGAACGTGGATGCCCGGCACAAGGCCGGGCACGACGATTCACAAACATCGAGTCGGTTTCAGGCGTGGTTCTCAACGAGCGTGTTGTGCTCGATGATGTCGAGGCCGGGATCGATCAACTCGCCGCGCAGCAGCGCAAGCGGCGCCTTGTGGTAGAGTTTGAAATCGTTGAAGGGGTCGGTGAGGATCTTGGTCATCCAGACGAGGCCGGTTTCGACGTCGCGGATGAAGAACAGCTGGACGGTGCGGAACAAGAGGCCGCCGATGCCCACTACCAGCCAGATCTTGGCCACCTGCCGCATGAAATCGGCCGGCGTGGCCCAGGACGTGAACAGGCCAAACAGCGTCGGATCGGCATAGAGCACGACCGGCGAGGCGGCCCAGATCGTCATCAGCACGATTTTCCGGCGCAAATTGTAGCCGACCTTGATCTCTTCCTTGTACTCGTGGGTCGCTTGGTTGAGGTGATCGTAGTCGCGCGGCTCGAAGAAGAAATGCCCGGCCTGGCGCGAGGTCATCGAGACCAGCCAACCGATCAGCGCCGACATCATGGGATCGAAGAACATCATGAAATAGCCGATCATGAAGCTCAGGGCGCTGACGAAGTGCAGGCTCTGATTGATCCGACTGTGGTGGTAATAGCGATGGTCGTCCCAGCGCTGGACACGCAGCTGCTCAAGGAAATTCTTGATCATGGCCTTCCCCAAAGATTGAGTCGTCTCGAATTTACCCAGGTTCGATGTCCGGCGTGTGACATCATGATAATGTCACATGACGCGCTGCGCATCGTCACACAGGATGCTCACGCAACGTCGGAGGTATCAGGACTGCGCGGCGAGCTTGCGGACGCGAACCAGCGAGAAATGGCCGAGCGGCGGAATCAGGCGGCGCTCGACCAGTTCGACGTTCTTGGCCCGCGACAGCCAGTCCGTGTAGCGCGACCAGCCGAACTCGGCGGTGCGGAAGCCGAGCCGGCGCACGATCGGCTGCAATAGCTGTTCGATGAAGCGGCGGATGCCGGCATCGGCGCTGACGCGGGTGAGAATGATCAATTCGCCGCCCGGCCGCAGCACGCGGGCGAATTCGTCGAGGGCTGCCTCCGGATTCGGCACCGCGGTCACGACGTATTGCGCCATCACCACGTCGAAGGAATCGTCTTCGAGTTCGAGCTTCTCGGCGTCCATCACCGCAAGCCCTTCGACATTCTTCAGCCGCTCATCGGCGACGCGCTTCCTTGCCTTGTTGAGCATGGCTTCGGAAATGTCGGTGCCGAAAATGCGCAAGTTGGGCGAGTAGAGCGGCAGCGAGATGCCGGTGCCGACGCCAACCTCGAGCACGCGGCCGCCGATCTTGTTGGTCGCCTGAATCGCGGCGTCGCGGCCCTTCGAGAACACGCCGCCGAACACGAGATCGTAGATCGGCGCCCAGCGGTCATAGGCCTGCTCGACCATTTCGCGGTCGAAATCCAGTTGCGTGGCGTCTTCCAGTTTGATGCTTTCTGCCATGGTGATCTTCTCGCTTTGCTGATTTCCCGAGAGGCTGACCCGCCTCTTGCTGGATCACGCCCTCAATTTGCGATGTTCAAGCTCTCTCAGCCGCCCACCGCGTGACTTTCGGTTGCAATAGTGACCGGCCGCAGCAAACGACTCGGCCGCAAGACGCTCAAATTGCCGATGAACTGCCGGGCGCTGTTTTCCCAGGAACGTTCCAGCGCAAAGTTCCGGCAGGTCTCGCGCGACATTTCGAGCGCGCGCAAGCAGGCGCGGCGCAGATCCGCATCCAGCGCGCCGACCGGATGGTCGGCGATCACGTCGAGTGGCCCGGTGACGGGAAATGCCGCAACCGGCGTGCCGCAGGCGAGCGCTTCCAGCTGCACGACGCCGAACGTGTCGGTGAGGCTCGGAAATACGAAGACATCGGCCGCCGCCAGATGCGCGGTCAAATCCGCGCCGGTCTTTTCGCCCAAAAACCTGACGTCAGGATATTTCTGCATCAACTCGCGCCGCTGCGGGCCGTCGCCGACGACGACCTTCGATCCCGGCAGATCGAGCGCGAGAAAGGCCTCGATATTCTTCTCGATCGCAACCCGCCCCATGGTCATGAAGATCGGACGCGGCAGGTCGAGCGGCGCGGGGTGGTTCGGATTGAAGAGCTTTGTATCGACGCCGCGCCCCCAGAAGCCGAGCTTGCGAAAACCCCGCGCGGCCAGCTCGTTATAAAGGGAGGCGGTTGCCACCATCGTCATGGCCGCCGCCCCATGGAAGTGCCGCAGCACCGCGTAGGTCACCCACGCCGGGATGATCGAGCGCACCGCGATATATTCGGGAAAGCGCGTCGTATAGGAAGTCGTGAACGCGAGGGAGCGGCGCCGGCAATAGGCGCGCACCGCCCAGCCGATCGGCCCTTCGGTGGCGATGTGAATCGCGTCCGGGTTTGCGGCCTCGATTCTCTTTGCAATCTCGCGCCGGTTCGGCCACGCCACGCGCAGGCCCGGATAGGTCGGCAGCTCCATCGAGGGAAAGCCTTCGGGGGTCAGGAAATCAATGTCCCCGCCAAGCGCGGAAGCGGCGCGTTTGAGCGAGGTCAAAGTGCGCACCACGCCGTTAACCTGGGGGTGCCAAGCGTCGGTCGCAATCAGGATTCGCATCGTCTAGTGCCCGCTTTCCGACGTTCGTGTTGCACCTCAGCACCCAGCTTTCACGAAGTTCGGAAAGTCATGGGCGCCAGCAAATTCATGACTCCAGTGCCGCGTTCGATTTGAAGCTCCCGAACTGGATTCGCCGCTTGCAGCGGCAGAAACTTCAAATGGAAGGCACTATTGCCTTGGTGATTCTTCAAGGCGCGACGTTGTGCCAGAGATATTTCAAGCGTGTGACGTCACAGAGGTTAACGACCTGGTTTTTCGCGGGTCGGTCGCTGTTTTCGGCGTCCTGACACATGAATGAAACAATTCATGAATGCGGCGACGCCAATTTTGCGCTTCGGCGAAAACGCCCCGAAACGTTTGCCTTGTATGGGTCGCTGGCAGTGACGCACCAAAAGACGTGCGAGCGATAAAACAGAGGCGGCAGATGTTCGAAGTCTTCACAGCCAAATTCCGCAACGCCTTTGCGGCGCTCGCCTTCGCCGGTGCGCTTGCCGCTACTGCTGGTCTATTTGCAGGCTCGGCCGCCGCGGCCCCCTTGCCGCCCTTCCCGCTGTTTCCTTTCGCCGCTCCCGAACCGCCGCAGGCCGCGCAAACCGCGCCGCCGGACGACGCGCAGGCGCCGGCCGAACCGCCCGCGCGCTTCAAGCGCCAGATCGTCAATTATCCGACCCGCGAGGCGGCCGGCACGATCATCATCGATACGCCCAACACCTATCTTTATTATGTGCTCGGAGGCGGCCAGGCGATCCGCTACGGCATCGGGGTGGGGCGCGATGGCTTCATCTGGTCCGGCGTGAAGACGATCACCAGAAAAGCGGAGTGGCCGGACTGGACCCCGCCGCCGGAAATGATCGCGCGCCAACCCTATCTGCCGCGCCAGATGGCGGGCGGCCCCGGCAACCCGCTGGGGGCGCGCGCGATGTATCTCGGCGACACGGTGTATCGCATCCACGGCACCAATCAGCCTTCGACCATCGGCAGCCACGTCTCCTCGGGCTGCATCCGCCTCACCAACCAGGATGTGACCGATCTCTATTCGCGCGTTTCCGTCGGCACCAAGGTGATCGTGCTCCCGATGGAGCGCCGCGCCGACAATGCAGCCGACCGGCGGGGATAGATTCCCTCGCCCCTCCGGCTTGAAGCAAAAAAGGCGCGGACCTCTCGTTCGCGCCAATCTGCTTTTCTGGCCCGAAACAATCCGACCATATTGCCGCCCGCCTGACCGGCTTTATCTCGTGGATGCCAGATCTGCCTCCACTGGCGCCTTCCGCACCGGCCATATAAAATCCTCGATTGAATCAGTCCGGGGGGACAATGCGCCTTAAAACCATTTTGGTCGCGGTCGCGGTGGTCGCGGTTTCGTTTTTGATCAGCCTGAAGGCGATGGACTGGTTTTCGCCGCGCAGCACGCTTCGGCGGCAGACCGCCGAATTGCCGCCGCTGCCGCCGGCGCCGCGCAGTTCCGTCATCCTCGCCCAGGTCGCCATTCCCATCTCGGCGATCCGCGATGCCGCCGACCGCAGCGCGGCGCGCAGCTATTCCGGCAAGGCCGAGAACCCGGTGTCGCAAATCCTGCAAAACGCCGACATCGGCTGGACCGCTTCGCGCGGGCCGATCGCAGCCACCGGCGGCCAGGACGTCCTCTCGCTCTCCACGCCGCTGACCGGCAAGCTCAACATCACGGGCTCGCTGGCCTCGAAGGCCACCGGTGTGGTCAGCGATGCCATCGGCGACCTGCTCGGCGCCAATGCCGCCAGGCAAATCGGCAACCTCAGCATCAAGGCGTTCAACGCCAATGCCGAGATCAGGGGCAATGTCACCGTGATGTCGCGGCCCAAATTTGCCGCCGCCTGGCATATCGAGCCCAATCTGAGCGGCCAGGTGAATCTCGGCGACACCAGCGTCGCGGTGGCGGGGGCGCGCGTCAACGTGCCGGCGCAGGTCAAGCCGATCCTGGACAAGACCGTCAACGACGAGATTGCGGCCGCAGGCAACCGCATTCGCAACGACCCGTCCCTCGAGCGCAACGCGCGGCTGCAATGGGCCAAGGCCTGCCGCTCCATTCCGCTTCAGGCCGCGGGTGCGTCCACCCCGACGCTCTGGCTGGAGCTGAAGCCGACGCGCGCTGTCGCGGTGCAGCCGAGCGTCAGCGCCACTTCAGTCACCACAACGATCGGCATCGAGGCGGAAACGCGCATCACGCCGAAGCAGACCACGCCCGTCTGCCCCTTCCCTGAAAAAATCTCGATCGTCCCGCCAACGGCGCCGGTGGTCGCCATCGACATTCCTGTCGACATTCCCTTCGCCGACCTCAACAAAATCGTGGAAGCGCAACTTGTCGGGCGCAACTTCCCCGAAGACGGCTCGAGTTCGGTCAACGTCACCGTGAAACGGGCGGAGGTTTCGGCCTCCGGCGACCGGCTGTTGATTTCGCTGCTGGTGAACGCGAAAGAGAAAGCCAGCTTCTTCTCGTTCGGCGGCGAGGCCACCGTGCAGATCCTCGGGAAGCCGGTGCTCGATCAGGCGCGGCAGATCCTGCGGCTCGCGGATGTCGAACTGACGGTCGAATCGGAGGCCGCCTTCGGCCTGTTGGGCGCCGCGGCGCGCGCGGCGATGCCGCATCTGCAGAAGGTGCTCACAGAGAAAGCCACCGTGGACCTCAAGCCGCTGCTTGGTGATGCGCAGAAAATGGTCACGAGCGCGATCTCGGAGTTCCAGAAGAGCGACGACGGGGTGCGCGTGGTCACGGACGTCAAGAGCCTCGACCTCGCCGCCATCACCTACGATTCCAGAACGCTGCGCCTCATCGCTGAGGCCTCCGGCACCATCAACGTCACCGTCGCGGCGCTGCCGGGGTTGTGAGTTTCTTCTCCCTCTTCCGGCAAGCGACCGCGATTGCTTCAATTCCGTCATTTCAGCCGAACACGACATCAGCCGCTGATCTGCTTTCCCGCGGATTCCACATCGTCCGCTTCGGACGTCGCACGCGCGTTCGGCGGCCGGACGGAGGGCCGCCCAGCGATCCTGACTCGGACTAATCCTCGAATTTGAACGAGACCTTCACCTTGGCACGGTAGGCTTCGACCTGGCCCTTGGCGTCCAGTTGCAGGTCGAGCTGCGCGATTTCGGCGACACGAAGATCGCGAAGGGTTTTTCCCGCCCGATTGATGGCCGCGCCGGCGGCCTTTTCCCAGGATTCCTTGCTGGTACCGATCAGCTCGATGACTTTGTAGACGCTCTCGGTCATGTCGTCCTCCCGTTCGGCGTGAGGCAGGACGCAGGATGCTCCTGCCGTCCACAAGCCTAACATCGCGCGCCCGGTGCCGAAAGGCGCAATCCGAAACGACGCCAGCCCCATTTGCTCGAAAGTCGGCTTTGCCGGCGCCTCGGAAGCCGGGTAAAACAGACGATCAAACACAAAAAAAACAACCAGACGACACCAGGGAGAGAACATGCTGAAATCATATGCAGCCGCGCTGACGGCTGGAATTGTCCTCGTTGCGTCCAGCGGGGTAGCAAGCGCACAAATTTCCGACGACGTCGTCAAGATCGGCGTGCTCACCGACATGTCCAGCCTCTATGCCGACGCGACGGGCAAAGGCTCGCTGGCCGCCGTCCAGATGGCGGTCGCCGATTACGGGGCCAAGGTAAAGGGCAAACCGGTCGAGGTGATCGCCGCCGACCATCAGAACAAGCCCGACGTCGGCGTCGGCATCGCGCGCAACTGGTACGACAACGAGAAGGTGGACG
>Ga0316624_10001002_pt1 | contig 10613 bp, 9 predicted proteins | sample OWC_Aug_N3_C1_D5_FD_207657 | JGI IMG/M metagenome (GOLD analysis project Ga0316624, IMG submission 207657) | Wetland soil microbial communities from Old Woman Creek delta, Ohio, United States - OWC_Aug_N3_C1_D5_A | ecosystem: Environmental > Terrestrial > Soil > Wetlands | place: USA: Ohio...
TCCGGTCCACTCCCATGCCTAAGTAGGCACACAGGAAGGCAGGGAAAAAGAACATCCCGCTAATGGTAATCGTAAAATTCGCTTTAACGTAATCGCTGGGTTTTTTCTCAATCCTCGGTTTTGTCCCTTTCCAGGGCTTGATCCAGTAGGCATCCATGCGAGTGAGCCAGAAGGGTAACCCTTCCCCCATATGGCCCACGATCATCTTCAATTTCGGATATTTGTCAAAAAGTCCGCTGTAGATCAGGCGCATCGAATGGAGTGCGAGGTCCGCGCCATAACCGTGGGGTGGACCTGCCAGTTCAAAGCCGTAATCCTCGGCATACCCCTTAAGAATCGATGTCGACGGGATTTCAGGGTGAAGATAGATGGGCACATCCAGTTTCTCTGCCCTCTCGAAAATGGGCCAGTATTTCCGGTGGTCGAGGTATTCATTCCTGGCGTGTGATTCGATATTCACTCCTTTCATACCCAGTTCAGAGACCGCCCGCTCCATTTCATCCGCGGCTTCGTCCGGCGACTGGGGTGCGATGCAGGCCAGCCCGACGAATCTGTCCGGGTGTCGCTTAACCACCGTTGCCAATTCGTCGTTGACTTTCTTCGCCCAGACTGTTCCCTCGGCGGGTTCGAAACACTGGACCCCCGGGGGGCTGAGGGAGAGGGCCTGGATCGTAATACCTTTCTCATCCATTTCTTTCAACCGGGCCTCCCCCAGATCAAGGAGCTTATTTTCCATCTCAAAACCCCTGGGTGAACACAGGACATCGTTATACCACATCGTGAGGCCATCTTCTCGCTCGGTTTCCCTGGGAGGCACTTTTCTACTCCGAAGATACCGAATGTAATCAGTCGTAAAAAAATGGTTTTCCAAATCGATGATCTTCATTTCTTACCTCCAGAGATGATGGGCAATCTGTCTGATGAATCTTTTTGGGTTGCTTAAACAAGAGTTCACTTTCACCACGGCAGGGGTATTCTTCTTTCCCTAACCGGGGTCACCCGTAGGGCTCCCTCTATAGGGCAATCCCGTTCGCAGAGAAAACAGGATTGGCAATCTCTTAAATAGGCAATAAACGGCTTTTTCGTTTTATCATCCATCCTGAGAACGTCCATCGGACAGTGATCAACACACCTTCCGCATCCGACGCAGAGATGATAGTCAATCTTCCTTATCCCCATGGAATGCCCCTTTTTCGCGCAACTTCAAAGATCGGATAAAGAAACTTCCCCGTATTGCGTTTAATTTCAGGGTGGGCGGAGATATTCTGTGTTCCAAGACCCATCTTCCCATCTGTTTGTTTCAAAGTGGTCCATTTAAGCCAGTTTATATTATCGGTGTAGGGATAGTCCTCTCTCAGGCATCCGTCTCTGCTCTCTTGTCTCAGGAGACGTGATCTTAAATACATTTCGGCAAGAAGCGCCATATTTCTGACTTCAAGGGTAAGCCGGAGAGAATGGGCATCCGATGCGTGCAGCAAGGGTATTTCCTCATCACGTAATCGTTCCACTTCGCGGATCGCCTTTTCTAACCGATCCCCTCGTGAAATAATAGTTATCTCATAAGGGAGCAGTGCTTCCTGTATTCCCAGGATGACATGATCCGCATCGAGACCCTGTTTTCGCTGAAGAGGGGCGAGCAGAGAGTGCTGGAGTCCCTCAAGCTGCGCCCGATCAAATTCCGGTGGCCTGGCGTTTCTGGCACATTCTGCGGCAAATATCCCGGCTCTATTTCCAGTGACGGCTGCCCCTGATAAGGCTTTGGGGAAATGCTTCGGCCTTGCCATCGCATCTCCGCAGGCATAGAGGCCAGCCATGGAGGTTTCACACTTGGTATCTGCCATTACGCCTCCACCGGATGCGATGGTTCCAAAGAAAACGGGCGCCCATTCCAACTTCTTTACAAAACGATCGTCGACAATGACGCCCGTCTTTTCCATGATTTTTGAGGGCATTGGAAGCACAACTTTCAGCTTTCTGACGCGACTCTCATCAAAATGGGTCATGTCGAGATAGATCGGTCCCCGGCCCGCTCTCACCTCCATCGCGCTGGCTTCTGCGATGCGGGCCATGGAAGCGGAATCCCCAAGCTCAGGATCGTAGTCCTGCATAAACCGTTCTCCGGAGGAATTGATAAATTTACCCCCAAGACCAACATACATATTCAAACCTTGTATATCCATGGTTGTGGGCGTCATGTGCAGGATATCGCCGATTTCAAACCTTCCCAATTCGGTCCCTGCCCTGTAAGCCATCGCACATGCATCACCCGTCTGAGCAGCGTGCCCGACGTAGCGCCCCTTGAATCCGCATCCACCAGCAGCCAGAATTGTTGCCTTGGCCTTAAACACTCTAACCATTCCACTTCTGACATCAAACCCGATCGCTCCAACCACGGGCCTCCCCAATTCTCCCTTCTCCGTCAAAAGGTCCGTGATCATGGTATGGCCGACGACACTGATTTTCGCCCCGAGGACCTTCTTTGCAACGGCCTCCATCATCTGCGGCCCTTTAAATAGGGCCATGGGCAGTCTCCACCTGCCTTCCAATCGCTCCAATTCCCCGTCGGGAGTCTTTTCCCACTCCACCCCCCATCGATCCATATCCAGGACTCGTTCGAAGCTTTCATTCAGGTAGACGTTTAACCATTCTTTGTCCCATAGCCCGCCTCCCCAAGCGTTTCCTGAGGCATATAATTGGGATAACGCTTCCTTATCATCTTCAGGAAATGCAGGTTGAAAAACCCCGGCGGCGAACGTCGAGATGCCATCTTTGCCCAATTTGCCCTTGCTGATCAGTGTGACCGTTTCGGCTCCGGATTCCTTCGCCTTGATTGCTGCAAAAGCTCCAGCCAACCCTCCCCCGATCACCATAACATCCGTTTCTATTGTTTCCAATGGAATCACAGGTAGCCCTGTTCTTTGTAATATCGTTCGGCGCCCCTGTGAAGAGGAATCTCTCCCACGTTTTTCCAGACCTGTTTGGGATCGATGGGGCAGGTCAAGTTGCATGCCTCTACAGGAATGTTCCGGAAATGAAATTCGAAGAGCCTTTCCCTTTTTTCCACAAAGATTTTCGTCATGAGGTATATGAAATCGTCGGGCATGTCATCCCGGGTGAATAAAAGCCAGTCAGAAAAATCGACGCAGGGCAGGTCGCGTTCCATCCCCGGGAAACTGTCTTTGGGCAGGAGCGCCTTTTTATAGCCGTAGCGGTCTTCAAGGTCCCTCAGGATGGCCTCATCGATCGGCAGGTAACGCATTTGGCGGGTTCGCCCCAATTCGAGCCAGGCGGGAGTCTTGCGTCCTTCGTGGACGAGGGCATCCGCTTTTCCCTGAATGACAAACGTTGGAATTTTCAGACAGTGGCTCTCCTCGATGATTTGCCAGCCCCTTCGTTTCAGTTCCTCCAGGGACATCCCGTACCCTTCCAATACCTTCTCCACGGCAAACCGGACGGGAAAATCCTTGCTAGGGATGACCAGGCGTAAAGGATGGTCTTTCATATCCTCAATGCGTTGGATGGGCGAGTCGGCAATCACGGCCCATACCATCCTGTCGTCATGGGGCAGGGCGCCGATGGCCCTTAGATTTTCCATCTTTTTGGAGTAGGGGCCTATTCCCCTGTAAGCCATTGTGACGCAAGCCGGGGGTGTTACGAAACCCACATCCGCCTCTTTATTGGATATGGCAAGAGGCGTCAAAAAATCCCCCAGAACTAAATCGATCTTTACTTTACGGAGAGGCGATAATTCTCCACTAAGAAATTCTGCAAGCTCGGCAAAAAACAGTCCCCACGGCCAAACGATATCGGAACGAAAAGTCAAGCTGATTTCCTTTTGATCCATTGTACTCCCTCCGTTCCTTATTTGTGTCTTTACATCATGACACGGGGCAAATACAACGCCAGGTCGGGAAAAATAATGATAAAACCGACCAAGATCGCCATGGCTAAGGCAAAGGGCCAAATACCCGAGTAGATTTCAGTCATAGGCACTTCCTTCACCATCCCCGCCATGACAAACACATTAAAGCCGACCGGCGGCAATATCATTCCCATCTCCATCATGATCACGGTGATCACTCCGAACCATATCGGGTCGAATCCCAGAGCCAAAACAGTCGGGAGCACGGCGGGCACGACGATGAGCATCATGGCCCAGTCATCCATCAGAGCCCCCAGGATCGCATAAAGAAGGACGATGGCAATGACAATGCCGACCGGGGGTACAGGCAGTTTCATGCAAAACTCTGCCAGTGCTGTGGTGAGACCGCTCAATGAAAGCAGGTAGTTAAAAAGCATTGCACCGATGACCATGACAAAGATCATGCCGGTCGTTCTGAGTGTATTCAGTACGGAACGTTTCAAGCCTTCTTTGTTCAAGCGCCTTCTAATCAATGAGATGAAGAAAGCGGCGACAACCCCCACAGCGGCTGCCTCCGTGGCATTAAAGATCCCAAAATAGATGCCTCCCATCACCAGTCCAAAAAGGACCACTACAGACCACAAGTCCTTTAATGCAATCAGCCGCTCGCGCCAGCTGGCTGCTGGACCGGACGGTCCCAGGGCAGGGTTACGCTTGCACCATATAAAGATGAGAATCCAAAATAGAAGGGTCAGTAGAATTCCGGGAATGATTCCGGCCGTGAACAGCTTACCGATAGACTGCTCGGTAATGATCCCATAAAGCACAAAGGCTGCGCTCGGTGGGATCAGGATGCCCATCGTTCCTCCGGCTGCGATACACCCTAATGCCATGCTATTGGCATATTTACGGGCTTTCATCTCGGGATAGGCGATGGAAACCATGATGACAGCGCCTGCAGTACTTGAGCCCTGAACTGCCGCGAAAGCAGCGCATGCTCCGATGGTTGCCATCGCCAGGCCTCCGGGCAGATGGCCTAACCACTTGTTGACTGTCCTGTAAGCATCCTGGCTCAGCCCTGAAAGGAATGCGAGCTCGCCCATGAGCATATAAAGGGGAATAACGGACATCATATAGGTAGACGACTGGGAAAAGGCGGTATGTGCCAGTTTACCGAAGGCCGAGTCGAGATTGGTTAGCAAGGCGATACCGATAAAAGCCGTCAGGCCCATGGTCACGCCGATATGCATCCGCAAAACCATGAGAACAAACATTGCAACGACACAGATCAATCCAATTTCCCATTCGGCCATCTTTTTATTTTACCTCATCTTCGATGCCTTCTTGTTTCTTGATGTCTTCTTGCTCAGCCGCGGCCAAAGGCGACAGGGCGTTGAGCATCAATTCGATCCCCCACAACAACGAGCCGATGGCGATGACAAACATGGCGGGCGCAATCGGGATTTTGAGCACATCCGTCACCCTGATGGCGGGCACCATATAAGAGATCGCGAGAAGCGTTTCTTGCCAGCTCGTCACAAGGGCATATACCCCTACAAGAAAATACATAATGCCTATCGTAATGGCCCTTAGACGGTGAGGAAAGAGGGCAACGACCTCGTCAAAGGTAACATGCTGCTTCCTCACCTCCGTATAAGCCACCCCGAAGAAAACAGTTACGACCAAAAAGAGCTGGCTGATCTCAACTGCTCCTGTCAGCGGCCTTCTCAGGAGATAGCGGCCTAGGACATTGGCAAAGGTCGTCAACACCAAGATGATCAGGGAAGCGGCCCCAATCCAGGCAAAGAACATGATGACAGAATGCAAACCCTTTCTGATGGATATCAACGGATTCGATTGCATTGCGCAACTTCTCCTGTCACTTCCGGAGAGATGGCCGGCTTTCAAACCATCCCTCCGATACAGCAACACGCCTCAAAAGAATGAAGAAGGGATAATGGGCGGGATCCTATTTTTTGGGCGTCATTTGAACGATGTCATTGTACATCTTGGTCGCGGGTAACCCCATGGCATCCATCTCGGTCATCCACTGCTTGTCAACGGGTTTGAGCGCGTCAACCCATCGCTGCCTCTCTGCCGGTGAAAGTTGGATAAATTCAATGCCCGCTTTCTTGCCTGTCTCAATCGCCAATTCGGCATCATTTCTGTAGGTTTTGCCCTGTGCCTCCAGTGCCCAGGGGATCAGGTCCGTAATGATCTTCTGGTCAACCGGTGACAGGCTATTCCATGCCGCGAGTCTCATGGCTGTGAAATTGGACGCCGATCCATAGTCTAGCCTGGTCACGTATTTTACGACTTCTACCAGTTTATATCCTCTCAGGCCGTCAAGCGGGAAGAACATCCCGTCGATGACCTTTTTCTCCAGAGAAGTGTAGATGTCGGGCGATTGGATACTCTCGGGGGCGGCGCCCAACGCCTTTAAAACGAGCGGAGGTGTTTTGCCTCCCCCAAAGCCAACGATCTTACCCTTCATATCTTCCAGATTTCTTACCGGCTTTGCAGCCATTTGCAGGTTGTTAAGTCCGAAGCGGCCTGTCCAGAGTATTTTTATATCCTTGAAGTAAAGCGGTGTGAGATACTTATCATAAACCATTTTGCGGATCGCGATACAGGTGGGGTCGGCGACATCGCCCGGCACGATCGTAGGAAGGTGGAAAATACTTTCAAGTGGAAAGCGGCCCATGATAAACACGGGAAGAATGAAAGCAATATCACTCGTCCCCCTCAAGAGATCGTCATACATCTCGGGAAGTTTTCCTAATTGCTGGTCGGGATAAACGGTTACCTTGACCCTTCCCTCGGTGCGCTTCTCTACTTCGGCTGCCCAGGGTGCAATAAGGTTCCTATAACCATGATGCATGCTGGGGAGGTGGGTGGCGAATTTCAATTTGATCTGTTTAGCCGGGGTCTGAGCTGCGGCCGGAAGGCTAACGACGACGATGCCAATCACCATTGTGACGCACAGCAAAGATAACAAAGCCTTTCTCATCCTTAAGTACCTCCTTATATTAGACTTAAGTTTTTTGAATAACCGTCTTCAAATCTTTTCTACTGACCGGTCGGAAGAAAACTACCACACATAAACAAAAGATGTCAAGCTTTTTCAAGAGTTATTGGAATATCTCGCAACAACGCATTCTCAGGAGTTCCAGGCGAGGGACATTATGGGAAGGCGGAAGAAAATCCCTAGAGAGCCACACGTCATCAAGGTTCTTACAGAAAATAGACCTATGACGCGATACTCAATCGTCCCCTGACCTTTAGCAGGTGGAGAGGGTTAGCCTTCGTCCAATTGTTTCAGAATAGCGTCAGCATCCTCCGTGCTGAACCCGCCTGCGTGCAAACCTGCTCTTGCAACGGATGTGTCACCCTGTGCGGTTGCTCCACTACAACCGATGCCGCCAAACAGTTTCTTGCCCTTTATGAGTGGGAACCCTCCGGGAAACGCAGTCCAGCGCTCATGGATAAATAAAGGTGGAAGATTACCGGACTGAACGATATCGCGCCAGATCTGCGTGGGTATTTTTCCATAGGCAGCTGTAAACGCTTTGTCCGTAGCGATGTGTATGCTGGCCAGCATCGCGTCATCCATACGGCCAAAAGCCACCAGGTTCCCTCCGGCATCGGCGACGGCGACCACCATGGTGAGTCCTTGTTTCTTGGCCTCTGACATGGCAGCCTCAACCATCTTCTTTGCCGTGTCATACGTCAGGCCAGTGCTATAAGAAAGGCCTCCCTTTTTCCAAGCTGGCGGAACCGGACCTTTAGAATGAACCATGACGATATCTCCTTGCGCAAATGAGTCGTAAAGGTCAAATGACCAATGGTTTCAAACAGGTAATTGACACTGGCATTATACTAAAGGAAACAAAATAGTCAAGTTGGAGATATGCTGTGCTCCACCCGTTTTTTTGTCGAACCTCAGGAGAAAATACTCGCCGACATCGGGGAGAAACAGAAAGGCCTGGCTGTGGCCTATTTTGATGCACGGTAAGCGGTCCCGCAGGTCCAAGGATAGGGCTGGTTTTGAGAGGATCCCTCGCCCAGATCCTCGACAAGGGTGAAAAACTGGGGGAGGATGAGGAAGGATATGATATGCATCGTCATATTGATGATTCTTCAAGTCGCCTTGGTCTTGGCGAAACATATGTAAGTCCTCACCCCTGGAGGACACGCCCAAGCCTAGTCAGGACAAAGGGTCCGCTGATGATTCTAGCAGTCGAAAACTTGCTTGTTTTAGAAGACTATCGCTCGATAAAGTTGATTAAATTCCTTCTTTCTCCTTTTAGATACCGGCGAAGGTTTTCTTCAAAAATCGAGAGGACCTGGTCGACACAAAATTCACTCATGCCCCCCACGTGGGGCGTGAGAATGACGTTCTTCATCCCCCAGAAGGGATGGTTTTCCGGAAGCGGCTCCGCCCAAAAAGCGTCCAGGGCTGCTCCCGCAATCCTTCCCGATTCCAAGAGGCGGATCAAAGCCTGCTCATCCACGACCTCGCCCCTTCCGATATTGATCAGAAAAGCGGAGGACTTCATCGATGAGAGCACCTCTTCGCTTACCATCTTCCTGGTTTGGTGGATATTGGGGACAACGATGATGAAGTAATCTACCTCCGGTACCACTGTCAGGAGGTCCTCGGGCCCGCAGAAATAATCCACGGCATCCACCTTCCTTTTGACAACGTCAATGCCAAACACAGTCATTCCGAAAATCTTGCACTTCCGGGCGATCTCCTCGCCGATGGCTCCGATTCCCAGAATCCCTACCTTCTTTTGATAGAGGAGTTTGGTGGGCCAGCGATTCCAAACCTTCTTGTCCTGGTTTCGAATGAATTGCGGAAGATTTCTGTTGAGGGCAAGCATGAAGAGCAAAGCCAGCTCTGACATCTGAGGTACGTGAATGCCTCGAGAGCAGCTGATCAGGACATCCTTCCTGAGGGAAGGAAGATGAATCATGTAGTCCACTCCTGTGGTGATAGTATGAATCCATTGGAGCTTCGAGGCCTTCTTGAGAAGCTCATCCGAAATTCTTACGGTGAGGAGGATGTCCATTCGCTCGATGAAGTTGCCGATTTCGTCTTCCCTCTTCGCCGCATGAACCACTAACCCCGGGAAGTTTTGTCCCAATGCCTTTTTGTAATCTTCAGCCAGTGGGTTCAGTACAAGTAAGTTCATCTTCTACCTTTCCAATTCTATTCTTGATACCCATTTTCTGGGAGTTGAAACTAAGCTAAGTATAGGAAGGTCAGTCTAGCCTGTCAAGCCAACAACCTACCAATGCATATACCTCTTTTACGGCCGCGACAAGCACTCAGGCTCCTTTAGGATGCGTCTTTTAGTGTTATGGGTAATCGAGCTTCACGCAAATGCAATCTCTTCCTAGGCTTACAAGTCAGCAGCTGACCGTTAAAAGGTTTCCGCCCTGCCTTCGTCCCGCGAAGCGGGACTTCGCGCAGGCAGGCCTAAGGCTTCGTCATCGGACTACCAGTCCCGGCTGGCACCAGAACTGGTTTTCCGTTAATGATGACACCGTCTTTTGAAGCTTCTCCCCTTGACCATCATTGTCTATTTCTGCTGTATAAGTCTCAATAGATTGGCGTACGAGATTGTATTATAATCGTTCCTGGAAGATCCTTTAGAGGAAGGGGCTTATGTCCGATCGGATGCGCATCGTGCGTTCCGCATGCCGTGGCTGCCACGGCGTCTGTCAGGTACTGGTTCATTTGAAAGAGGATCGCGTGGTCAAGGTCACGGGCGACCCCGACAGCCCTACCAGCCTCGGTTATCTCTGCCCCAAAGGGAGTTCCGCCCCGGAATTGCTTTATCATCCTGATCGATTAATACACCCTTTGCGGCGAGTGGGGAAGCGGGGGGAAAACAGGTGGAAGAAGATTTCATGGGAAGAGGCATTAAACGAGATGGCGGACAAACTCACCCAGATCAAGAGGGAAAGCGGGGCAGAGTTTGTCGCCATCGGACAGGGGACAGGCAGACCCCATACCGAATGGACCGCACGTTTTGCCCATGCGTACGGCAGCCCTAATTTTATCGGTCCCGCTCATATCTGCTACCTTCCGCGAGTCGTTGCGAGCGGATTGACTCTGGGCAGACTTCCTGTATGCGACATCTATGGTTTCGGAGGAGAGAAGCCTGCGTGCATCTTGATCTGGGGATGCAATCTCACACATTCGGGAGCGGCGGACGGAATGTGCGGGGGCATGTTGGAAACGGCGCTCAAAGAGGCTCGGAAAGTGATCGTCGTAGATCCTCGGCGCATCCGCCCGGCCGAGACAGCCGACCACTGGCTTCAACTGAGGCCCGGGACGGATGGCGCTTTGGCTCTGGCCATGATCAACACGATCATCGCCGAAGACTTGGTGGATCGTCATTTTGTGGATCACTACACGGTAGGTTTTCACGAGTTGGTTAAACATGTTCGCACTTTCACTGCCGAATGGGCTGAAACCATCACCGGCGTAGAGGCTTCTAATATCCGCGAAGCGGCCCGGACCTATGCCACCCATTCGCCCGCCTGTCTGCAATGGGGCAACGGTATCGATATGAATGTCTGTAGCTTCCACACAGGACGTTCGCTATTGATCCTCATGGGCATTACGGGCAATATCGACCGGCCAGGGGGAAACGTGCTTTGGGTGCCACCGGCCAAGGTCAAGCCGAAATCAATTTTGATAAACCATGATCAATTGGGTGAGCAATTTCTGCCTTCG
>Ga0316624_10001004_pt1 | contig 10610 bp, 8 predicted proteins | sample OWC_Aug_N3_C1_D5_FD_207657 | JGI IMG/M metagenome (GOLD analysis project Ga0316624, IMG submission 207657) | Wetland soil microbial communities from Old Woman Creek delta, Ohio, United States - OWC_Aug_N3_C1_D5_A | ecosystem: Environmental > Terrestrial > Soil > Wetlands | place: USA: Ohio...
CCTGGTAGAGTTTCTGCTCGTCTTTAAGCTGAAATCCGGGAACCTCTCCCTTGGCGGTGGCCAGGAACACTTCGGAGATACCGCGGGCATGGTCTGAGTGGGCCGCCGTTCCGGCTGCCACCATCCGGGCGAAATTGCGTGCTGAAATCGTCTCGGCTGTCGCGCCGCAGAGACCCGTACGCTTGGTCTTTTCCGTAGCAGTCTCACCCTTCTTTTTAGGAGCGGGAACACGGCAGGGTCCCATCGCACAATTCTTACAACAGCTTCCTTCCGCCCCAATGGGGCAGGGTTTCATGCTTTCGGCTCGGTCGAAAATCGTCTCACACCCGTCGGCTTGAGCCTTCTTCAACATCTGAATCGTTGCCGGATCAATACTCTTCTTCTCTAACTCTGACATTTTATCCTCCTTGTCATTTTCCTCCCTCTTGATCTAGTTCACCATAAAATCCGAGATCATCTCCCGGACCAGTTTAACCGCTTCGGGGTGTCTCATCACCAATACATCCGCCCCGGCCAGAAGAAGGACAACGGCTGTGGTGGCCTCCATCAGGACTCCCCTCTTTTTGGCATCCCCCAGGGTTGGGGCATCTTTCGTCTCCGTCTTGGCCTCCTTGGTCTTCCAGACCTCCTTGGCCAAATTGCAGATGATGGGAAATTGAAGCTTCTCATCCTGCTGGGTGAGGGCGGCCATGCGGTCCCTTTCCATCACCGAGTAGGTATATTCAATTCCATAACCCAGGCCACCGGTCGTCGGATCGACGATGATCTGTCCGTCCGGAACGCCCAAATTCCCGAGAAGGATATTGAGCTGCTTGGCAAGGTTAATGTCGATCGGGGTGGATGCGATGGCGGTATGCTTGTACGCAATGGCCCCTGCTCCCACCTGCTTATAATTGCCCTCCGCTACAGGGCCGATGACGAGGTTCATGCCATCACAGACCTCGGCTACTTTCCGCAGGACATCCGCATCCTTGTCTGCATTCCCACTCCCCCAGACGATCACCGGGACATCCACGGCACTCGCCACCTTCTTAACCGTCTGAGCAGCCTCCTCCCCCGAACGGTTAAGACCGTTCGGGTCCGTGCTGACCAGTTGGAGGGTGATCAGATCTGCGCCGTAGGCGCTGACACATTTCTTGGCCCAAGCCGCCGGGTCATTGACCACCTCTTTGAACGGCTCCAGGGCTGCCTCCGCCCAATCATCCGGAACCACGTCATAGACCTCCATCGCAATCCGCGGAGGATGGGGCATCTCCCCCTCGAAGAGGTGGAACGGATAGGACGTTTCACCGCCCAACGTGACGGCTTTGGGTCCTTTTCCGAGTTTGACTTCTTTAATCTTTCCTGAATAGGTTACTTTGGGTATTTCGAACGCCATGAGACTCACCTCCCTCAATGATCTCTTTATGCTTTGGTCTTTCGTTTTTCACTGCCATACCATTCTTCACTGAACCAGTAGCGCTCCCCCGTCTTGAGATAGGCGAGCATCTCTTCCCGGCTCCTCAGTTTTTGCCTCCAGTTGATCGGGGTTTCGGGTTTTCCTTCCTCAAAGGTAGGTCCCAAAACCTTTACCTTCTTCCCGTCAAAGGCTACTTTTTCTTCCAATTGTTCAGCCACGCGAAATCCTCCTTTCATTTTTCATTCTTAATCACTTAATCATTGGAATATTGGAAAGATGGAATGCTGGAATATTGGGTAGATCCCATTGGCCGGTTTTCCATGTGTCTTTCCCATTATTCCATTGTTCCACTCTTCCATGATTCCGGTTTTTTTAGCTGATCCCGGCATGCAGTTTGGCAGCCTTGACTGTATTCATCATCAGCATCGTGATGGTCATCGGCCCAACACCGCCCGGAACGGGCGTGATGGCACTTGCCTTCTCCTTGACCCCGTCGAAATCGACATCCCCGCAAAGTTTCGCTTTTCCCTCGGGGGTCATTCCGATTCGATTGACACCCACGTCGATGACGACAGCCCCTTCCTTGACCATGTCGGCGGTAACCGCCTTGGGTTTTCCGGCGGCAACGATGAGGATGTCCGCCCTCTTCGTATGGAATGACATATCTTTGGTACCGGTGTGGCAGATCGTCACCGTTGCATTGGCCCCCTTCTGTTTTTGCAGAAGGATGTTGGCAATGGGTTTCCCAACGATGTTCGACCTCCCCACGACCACCACCTCTGCGCCATCGATCTTCGCCCCTGTTCGAATGAGAAGCTGCTGGATCCCCGCCGGCGTGCAAGGAAGATAATCCGCTTCCCCAATCATCAACTTCCCGACGTTGACCGGATGGAACCCATCCACATCCTTTTTCGGATCGATGGCATAAAGGATCTTGGTCTCATTGATATGCTTGGGCAGAGGAAGCTGGACCAGAATGCCGTGGATCTTAGGGTCCTTATTGTATTTTTCAATCAATTGAAGGAGTTGCTCTTCCTTGATGTCGGCTGGTTGGCTATCCTGAATCGAGTAAAATCCCAGCTCCTTAGAAGTTTTCTGTTTTGCCGTGACGTAGCTTACCGATGCAGGATTCTCGCCCACCAAAATGGTCACCAGACCGGGCACGACATGATGCTTCTCTTTCAATCGTCCTGTTTCCTGTTTCAACTCCTCTCGAATCTGCTGTGCAATTTCATTGCCGTTGATCAGTTTTGCCGTCATCTTTTCGCCCCCTTCTTTAAATTCATTTAAAAAAAATGCCAAATGGCAAAGTTCAAATTTCGAATCAAATCCAAAGTTCAAATATCAAATGTTTTCTTGTAGAATTTGGAATTTGAAATTCATTTGACATTTGGGATTAAATACTATTGTATGTATTCCTCAAAAATTCTTCGGGCGGCTTGAACTGCCTTTGATTCCAAAGGCAGCTGCAGAGTCGGCTTTCCTTCCAGATCGTATCGGTAAACCTCCTCATCGACGGGGATGGTCCCCGCCAGAGGCAAGTTCTGTTTCTTTAGCTCGTCCAAGATTCCTGAATCCAGCTCGTCCTGAACCCGGTTGATGATCAAAGCCTCACGGGCGATCCGCAGATCCAGTTGATGAATGAGGTCTCGGATCCTTGAAGCAGTCAGGATGGATCGCTTGCTCGGGTCAGAGAGGATGAAAAGAAGATCGACGTCCCGGGTGGTCAGGCGGCTGAAATGCTCCATCCCTGCCTCGTTGTCGATGACGATATACCGATAATTTCCAGTCAAGAGGTCCAAGCATTTTCTTGCCAGGGTATTGGCTGCACAATAACAACCCGGCCCTTCCGGACGTCCCATCGAGATCAAATCGAATCCTTTTGTTTCCGTCAGTGCTTCCTGGATCTTGTATTCGAACCAGATGTCCTTCGTCATTCCGACGGGGACATCCTTTTTCATCAACTCACGGGCCTCGCCGATCGTCGATCGTACCTCGACGCCCAATACCTCGTTAAGATTTGAATTGGAATCCGCATCCACGGCGAGAATCGGACTTTTCCCCCTGTCCAAGAGATGACGGATGATCATCCCGGCCACCGTGGTCTTGCCCGTTCCTCCCTTTCCTGAAACCGCAATGGTGAAGCTCAAAGCTGCCCTTCCAACATCCTCTCCGCCCCGTACTCTTTTCTCGTCCGGTGGAGCCTCTTCATCACCTGCGGGAAGGCGGAGGAATCCGTGTGGGGAAGAAACATCGCCGCAATAAACTCATTCATAAACGTCGGGTGATTGCTCAGCTCGAGGTTCGTCATCATCAAGGCGATTCGTTCCGTCTCCTTCAGAAGGTTCTTAGAAAATGAGAGAAGCCTTGCTCCGAGCAGAGAACCATTGCCGACAAAGATAAATTTTTCGATATCGAGTTCCGGCAGGAGACCGATAAAGATGGCCTTTTCCAGGTCGAGATGACGCCCGAACCCGCCCGCGATGATCACCTGCTCGACCTCCCTGAAGCTCAATCCCACGCTGTCCAATAAAACTTTGCATCCGGCATACATCGACGCTTTGGTGCGGATCAGATTCTGAATGTCAATCTCGGTCAGGACGATATCCTCGCGAAAGAGAGTCTCCTCTTTTCGTGCGAGAACGTATTCGTAGCCATCCGGCCCCTTTCGAACCCGATCGGTGGAAAGATCCCCGCGGAATTTTCCGTTCTGGTCAATCATCCCCGTCTCCAAAAGTTCGGCGACAGTGTCGATCAGCCCCGACCCGCAAATGCCGATGGGTTTGGACCTTCCGATCGTAAGGAGCATGGGTTCATAGGTTCGGTCGTTGATGCTGACCTCTTCGATGGCCCCACGGGTGGCTCTCATCCCGAATTTAATCCCGGCTCCTTCGAAGGCGGGGCCGGCGGAGCAGGAAACGCTGGCCAGCCAATCTCTATTCCCAAGGACGATCTCCCCGTTCGTCCCGATATCCATGTAGAGTGTGAGGGTCTCTCTTTGAAAGACGCCCGAGCCCAAAATCCCGGCCACGATGTCCCCGCCTATATAGCTCGCCACCATCGGGAAGGTGTAGATATGGACATGATCGCCGATGTTGATCCCCAGGTGGATGGCCCGCACGGGCGGGATGAAGTTGGCCGTCGGGACATAAGGCTCCTCTCGGACGTATTTTGGGTCGAGCCCCAGAAAGAGCTGGGTCATCGTTGTGTTTCCGGCGATCACCAAGTGGGAGATCAGGGATCCCTCAATGTGGCTCATCTCGAGCAGTTCCTGGATGATCTTATTGATCGTGGAAATGACGACTTCCTGCATTTTCTTGAGGCCACCGGGCCTCTCGGAATAGACAATTCGGGTAATGACGTCTTCTCCGTAGCTGATCTGACCATTGTAATCCGAAGCCTCTGCCAGAGCGAAGAGGGTCGACCCATCGCACTGACCGCCCGGGCAGGCAACGACCACGCATCCATTCAGGTCGAGGAGCTGACCAAAGATCGTCGTGGTCCCGATATCGATCACAATGGAATAATTCCGACGCGTATTGTCCCCCGGCTCCACGTGGACGAGTTTGTAGCCTTTCTTCGTAAGGACGAGCGTTGCCGTAACCTTCCAATCCGACTGCCGGAGGATATGGCTCAATTTCATGATCACACGGAAATCGGCGGAGACCCCTTCGATCCCGTGTTGATGCGCCAACCCATTGATCAGGCGACTGAGATCGCTTCCATTGTCTTTGAGAGAAGGCGGGTCGAGTTCGACATACCTCTTAAAGACAGCAGGGTCGACTTCCCATCCCGGAACCAGTTGGTAGATGTCCTGAGGGGAGAGAAGATATTTATGGGCTTCTCGGTCCCCCTTGAGCTTGAGAACCGATTTATCAACCTGGGATTCAACAGGAATTTCGACCTCCACGTCGCTTCGGATGGATGTCAGGCAGGCTAAACGGTATCCCTGGTCGTACTCCCACTGGGATAATTTGGGATGTTTGGACGAAACCACTGTTCCTTCGAGGAGCTTGATTTTACACTTTCCACAGGTTGCACTTCCGCCGCATGAAGCATTGATATGGATTCCCGCTTCCATGGCGGCTTGGAGAAGATTTTCCTCTCCGTCTACCGAAATGCTTCTCTCGCTCGGATGAAACGTTATCCTAAATTTCGGCATTATATAACTATTCTAACCTGCTTTCTCCGTTTTTCAACGCCCCCCTTCCCTCCCTTGGTCGGGAAGGAAAGGGGGCATGACTTGCTTAGAAAAGTCCCATGACTTTGCCAGTATTCACATCGACATCGACCCTTCTAAAGGCAGGATCAGAACTGGTCCCTGGCATCAGGCTGATGTTTCCGGTCATTGGACAGAGAAACTTTGCACCGGCAAAGATCAGAACGTCACGAACCGGGAGAATCCAACCCTTGGGTACTCCTTTGATGGTTGGATCGTGTGTCAGGCTTAAATGGGTCTTGACCATCATGGTATTGAAATCCTTCAATTTGGGATCGGTCTCAAACCGTTTGGCTTTGGCCTCGGCGTCTGGAGTCCATGAGACACCTGCAGCCCCATAAACCTCTTTGGCAACTGTTTCAACGCGCTGTCTGAGAGGCATCTCCAGTGGGTAGAGGAATTTAAGATTAACTTTCTCTTTGCAGGCCTCCATTACCACGTCAGCAAGCTCCAGGGCGCCATCCCCGCCTTTCAGCCAGTGCTCGGAAACTGCACAGCGAGCCCCTGCCTTTTCCGCATACTTGCGGACCATTGCGATCTCATCTTTGGTGTCGGTGTGGAAAGAATTGATGCAGACAACCGGATTGATTCCCGATTTCCGGATCACACCTATGAGATGCGTCATATTTTCGATTCCCTTCTCAAGAAGCCCAAGGTTCTCTTTTGTATAAGATTCATCCAGTGGAAGGCCGGCGACAACCTTAGGTCCTCCTCCATGCATCTTCAAGGCCCTGATCGTAGATGTGAGAACTGAAACATTCGGGGTAAGGCCGCTCAAGCGGCATTTCACGTTCCAGAACTTCTCGAAACCAATGTCAGCAGCAAAACCGCTCTCGGTCACATGATAATCGAACATCTTGAGGCCAATGCGGTCAGCGATGATTGAGGATTGACCCACTGCAATGTTCGCAAAAGGACCCGCGTGGACCATACAGGGTTGATATTCGGTGGTCCACATCAATGTGGGATTGATCGTATTTCTCATCCATGCGCACATTGCACCTGCCACTTCTAGGTCTGTTGTGGTAACAGGCTTACCCTTTTTATCATAGGCGACAACAATGTTGCCCAATCTCTCACGTAAGTCTTTCAGGTCTCTGACAATGGAAAGAATGGCCATAAGCTCTGAACTCACGGTGATGCCGAATTTAGAGGCCATCAGGAAGCCATCCATCCTGCCGCCGAGACCCATGATAATGTTCCGCAAACCCTGGGCGCAGAAATCCATGACCCAGCCCATCTCGACGTTGGTAGGATCGATATCTAACCGTTTGAGCTTACGCTTGGCCAGTTCTGCGTCATCATAATTTCTTTCATGCTGCATCCTGGCATTCAAGGCCACCATTGCGAGGTTGTGGGCATTGGTAATGTCGTTGATGTCACCGGTAAGGCCTAAAGAAAATTCAGTCATTGGAATAAGAAGGGATTTTCCCCCTCCTGCTGCCGTGCCCTTAATATTCATCGTGGGGCCGCCTGAAGGCTGGCGAATGCAACCGCCTGCATTCTTGCCCCTCTTCCCTAATCCTTCTAACAAACCCATAGAAGTCGTTGTCTTTCCTTCTCCTAAGGGGGTAGGGGTAATGGCTGTTACCTCGATGTACTTCCCATCGGGTCTGCTTTTTAATCGCTCCATGACTTTCATGAAGTCGAGTCTACAAAGCCTTCCCATGGGAATGATCTCTTCCTTTTTAAGTCCCAGCAACTCCTGTGCTTGGTCAACTGTGGGCATATTCTCTTCTGCTATGTCCGCAATCTGCCAATCTGCAAGTTTTCTCGGATCCGCGTCAGTATACTTTTTTGAAATAGTGAATCCCATATTCTTTACTCCTCCTTTCACCTTGGAATTTTCTCTTCAGATATTTCCGCCCCTGGTGAGACTGGACTTTGAGACAAAAAAACAGACCTCCAATTACGAAATTAGGGATCCCCCCTTTCTCTTCAGAGTTTCAGTAAAATCATTTATCTATTGTGGTTTTAATTAAAATCAGATGGTGTCTTTTGTGACAACTGTCACAACGTAAAATAACGAATTTTCTTTGTCAAGAGAAATCTTACAGCCAAGAGATAAGACTCATTGATTACATAATACATTGAAATTGCATAATATTTCTATAATCCGCGTCCGTCGATCGAGTCGATTTTAGAGGAGATAATATTTTCCCTGTCTTCTAGTGAAGAAAGGCACAAATCTTAGATATTTTAAACATCTTAAATATCGTGGCCACCCATAGTTGTTCTGATAGAAAAAAACCGGGTCAGACTTTGCCGTTGAGGAGGAATGTCTTAAGCGATTTCCTGTTCAGTTTGGAGAGCCCCAGTTCCTTCACTCCCCGGCCAATTTTCCAGTAGTCGGTACGGTTAATCACGGAGGCGAGCTGAATAACCGCATCATGCGTCGGGGTGGCCACCCCGATGAGGTCTCCCAAAGTCGAGGTAAGGACCATTCCAAAGGGGACATCTTCGGATACGTACCGGTCTTTCAGATGATCAGGTCCTTTCATCTTCATCCCCGCATAGATCCCGTCTTTTCCGAAGGCTGCATCCATGCTGCTGTTAAGGATTCGATAACGGCATTCCTCTTCGGTCTCGCCCAGGTTGTAATTTCGGAATGCGAGGTTGTCCCAGTGGTAAAGCCTATATTCGAGGGCTTCGCAAATCGAGAGCCGTTCTTCGTTGAGGGACTCGAATGCCCTAGCCACCGCCGGCGTCATTCCCTCGGAATAAAGATAGAATTCACCTTTCGAATGCTCGATGCGAGTGGCGCTGAGCAAGACCGCAACCGGATGAACAACGGGGTTCGGGTTGTTGATAGCAGCTTCTAAGACATCCTTTGCCGGTGTGAGGACAGGATAGAATTCTTTTAACTTAGGAATCACATCATCCGTCTTCTGAGACGGGAAGACCCCCGTAGGAACGAGGACCGCATTGATCAACACGGATACATGGCCCGGACCTTTGAGTCGAGCCCCATAGGGGAGGGTGCAGGTTTCGGCGAAGGTGATTTCCCGCCTGATTCTTTTCTGCCTAAAGATCTTGGCGAATTGCAAGCTTCCCCCTGAGCCGGGCATCAAAACGATGATCTGTCCATCCTGAACAAAAGGGGCACAGACCTCCGCCATGACTTGATGCCCGAAGGCGGGGGTGATGACGAAGATGACTTCGACATCCTTGATAGCCTGCCGAATATCCACGGTAGCAAGATTCAACTTCGCCGTCCCATCCACCGACACTCCCTCAATTCGAATCTCTCTTGTCCGAAGGACCTTTTCGAAGGATTCCGCAAACTGGGGAAGTTCGAAGAAGTTTACCTTGAACCCCGAAAGGGATAGGTTGGCTGCGACGGCATGCCCCCCGTTGCCTGCTCCCAAAACCGCTACGGTGCCTTTCTCCATGGAAATGTTCCTCCCGATCTCTCAATTTTCAAAATACTGCATCTTTGTTAAAAAAACAAGGTGATTTAGGAGGCATATGACGCTTGCTACGGAAAAGGCTAAAAAGAAGGGACACACACACTTCCGTTAAAACACTTGCCGGGTCCACAGTCGCAAGTCTGAACTTGATGACTATTCTCAGGTGAACAGCCGCAAGCGCCAACGGCGCAGGTATTCGGGAAATCGTTTACGTTATTGCAGCACATCGCTGTTGATAGGATGCCCCCGGTGCTTAGGCATCCTTGTAAACACTGGCCCGTATGGAGAATGGATATTCCGTTCGAATAGGCGTCACAACGGCTGCAATAGGATATCTGATTACAGCCGCAAACAGAAGCCTCCGGAACGCAGGGCATCAGGGGGCATGTCGAGGGTTTCAGGGTGCATATTCCAGGGCCGCTGCATCGGACATCCGGGAAAAGACAAAACTCGTTGAGGCGGCAATCGCTATTTGCCATGCAAAAAGTCACTTCCTCACACGGTCCCTGATGAAGGATAGAGATCCCCGCTGAGGCGGCCGCACAGGCGTTTCCATACGTCTGGTGATCGCACCCGCAGACGGGGTCATAGAGTTCGATGCAGGCGTCGGGTTTTCCCCTACAAATCCCGCTTCCGCTGCAGTTGCCCGGGGCTTTTTCACAAAACTCATTCAATGCACACCCTGAATTGTCCTCGCAGGGTCTGTCGCTCGGCTGATGCTGAAAGAGTACCGATGGATAAATTCCCCTCATTTTGACGATGTGATACGGATTGGTGATGACGGGAAGTGGTCCCGGTTCTTTATTCTCCTTGACGAATACCCGGATGCCATGTCGAAGTCTTTCGCGCATTCTGCTTGCGCCATTTTCAACCCAGAGGTCTCCGATTCGATCGATAGAGCTTATTTCGACGGAGGGCCCTCCTCCGGATGTTTGATGCCCAAGCATCGCAGCGAGGACCGTCTCTTTTCTAAAGTTGATTCGAGGAGGAGCGGAAGGAAGAAAGTCGATACTTGGACCCGTATGCTGGTTCCAGAACCATATCCATGTTCCCTCGTCCTTGATCACCAAATCAGCCCCGAGGAAATTGGGATCACCATAATTGAAGCGGGAGGTTTCTCCTCTGTCGATGGTTTCAAATGGAATCGGTTGAGAGAATGCTCCCCCTTGAACTTGTAAAGGAATGATCATCAAAAAAGAAATCATTAATAATGGTTTATTCCATCTGCCCATCATAACCCTTCCCAAAGAAGAAACGCTCAGGGGTTTTTCTCTCTCAACCCTAACCATGGACCTGAGACGAGCCTAAGACTGGATGAAAGCCCACCACCGAATGCCGGGGGATCCGGATTCAATTCTTATATACTATAGATTTCACCGTCGTTTGTCTATCATTTTTTTCTTTTTCAAATCCAGTAAATCCGTTATAATACCCGGTAATTATAAACAAGGAGGAGCCGGATGAAGATTCATGAATACCAGGCCAAGGAGATCCTGAAGGGCTACGGAGTTCCTGTTCCGAAAGGGAAGGTAGCTGAGACGCCGGAGGAGGCTCGAAGGGTCGCCGAGGGGGCGGGAGCAAA
>Ga0316624_10001007_pt1 | contig 10602 bp, 20 predicted proteins | sample OWC_Aug_N3_C1_D5_FD_207657 | JGI IMG/M metagenome (GOLD analysis project Ga0316624, IMG submission 207657) | Wetland soil microbial communities from Old Woman Creek delta, Ohio, United States - OWC_Aug_N3_C1_D5_A | ecosystem: Environmental > Terrestrial > Soil > Wetlands | place: USA: Ohio...
CAGCTTTGGGGCGTCCATGGGGGTGTTGTATCAGACTGTCTGGGGTATAACAAGAACCCAGTTGGCAAGTGATGCTGGATCGCCGAAATCTCCGAAGAGGTCGTCTTGAATACCAAACAGTATACCTGTTGATGTCCGCGGTCATAGAAGGTCTCGTCGTCTGGACGTGGCTCTACGACCCCGGCGTTGGTCTCGACCGACTCGATAGACAGTAGAGTCTGCCCCACGAGCCACTTCATATCTTCGATGGAGTCCTTGTCGAAGTACGAGTCGTCGCAGCAGTCCGGGGAGACCTCGACCAAGAGGATCCGGCCGTCTTGCGACTTGAATGTCACTCGATCGGTGGCAGCGAGGACTTCCTTGATAGTGAAATTCTCGAACTTCTCGTTGATTTCTGGGTCATACCTCATAGGGTAGTAGCTCATTTTACTCTCCTTGGTGGTCCATAAACGTCCAACACATACTGCGCGAATTTCTGTGCCGTGTCAATGTCCATCGCGGCTTCGTATTCGTCGTTGGTGAAAAATACCCAAAGTTTGTCTTTATGTTCTGTGATTTCCAGATTGTCAATTGTGACGGTCTTAGGTTTAGTCTTCGCCATGTCAGATCCCCAAACACCACATACCGGTCAAATGTCCGATCCGGTCGAACAGCCAGATAGCAGGAAACACCCACGGGGTCAAGCGCAGCAGTCTACGCTGCAAGCTGATTTTGAGAGCTTGGGTGTGGGTGATTTCCGTCGTACACTTACACGAATTACACTTGTTGTCACACACCTTGACGCTCCACGATGAGGTTGGGGATATTAGAAACCACTTCGGAATTCTCTGCGTCGCCGTTGGCTGTAATGCGCCGCCAATCTGTCTCCAGATTAAGGATCTCTGCACGGTCCACCGCGGGGAAGTCCAGCGCACGCTTCAGCATCTTGATGGCGCTAGCGGGGCCGCCTTGGGTTGCGATCGTCACTTTGACGGTAATTTCGGTTGTATGCATTGGGTCGCTCTCTTCAGTTGGTTGATTGTCTTGTCGACTATTTTGATGGCGAACAACAAGGCATTTTGGCTGGCTCGATGCTCCGGCATATGGAGATCCCAAGCTGTCCCATCGGGGTAGCGTCGGACATCCTCCCCATACAAATTGGCCTCTTTCTTCAACTTTCGCCTGACCGAGCGAAGAATTTCAATCGTTTGTAGAGTCATTGTCCGCTTTCAGTTGTGCGATCTTCTTGTCGATCATCTTCACGGCACATAGTAGTGCATTTTCTCCCACAAGCAACGCGCTGGCATCCATGGCGTACGGGTTGAGGGCGTAGGCGCGATACTGCGCAGCTTCCGCCTTGAGTTGTCGCCTGACCGCCAGAAGGGCTTTGATTGCCTCAGTATGCATGTTTTCTCCTAGTTCAACCACCACTTAACCAATACCATCATTTGAGCCCGATGTCGAGGTCCATGCCACTTGGCGTTACGAATTTTGATGGACTGCCGCACATAGGCTTGAATGTTGTTGGTAGGGAGCGCCTCGATCTCACGGGCACGATTGCAATCGTCCAGGTAGTGGGCGAGTTCATGCAAGAAGCTCGCCACGTGGATGTAGTTGTCGCCCCATCCACGACTATCGTGATACGCGAACCGAATGAACCGATCGTCCCGGTCGTAGAAGGAATAACGACCGCGCCAGAATTCATATCGGATCGCCGGAACGCGGAAGTGCCTACAAGCCCGCCTGATTTCTTTGGCGAGATCCTCGAAGAAGATGATTCCCCTAAGGTCATCGCCGAACATCTTACGTTCTGTCTCGTAGTATTTGAGCGAAGCCATGCTTCATTGATACCATGTTCGAATTCTCGTGGCAACCGCCAGCCTTGAGTCAGAAAAGAGACACCATAGGGGTGTTTTGAAACACAAGGTCCATTTTATACCCCCCCCGGGGGGGGGTATAAATCACACCCATAGGGGCTGCGCGCCATCAGTCCAATCTTTGCGGTATGGCCTCCATCCTTACTCAAGCGACTCAGAATTTCGACATCCCCGAGTTCGCCCGGGTCTCTAACCGCGACATCGAACCTACATCGCTAAAGACTAAGGCGCTACAAGACTCCTTTTGGAGCTATGCGTCGATCAAGCGTGAACGCTGGAACAAGTCGTTCCCATATCGCCTGGCCCTCTACAAGCAAGTAGGCGATTCGTATCAATTCGACAACGCCACACTACCGCCATTTACGCTGCCCATCCCGCCGGAAGCAATGACGACCGACACCCCGTTCGCCATCACTACTACGGCGACTCTAGGTGGGATTCTTGAGGAGCACAACGGTGCGCCTTTTAAACACATTACTTTGCAGGGAACAACAGGGGTTATGCCGCTCAGAGGGCTTGTGGGAAGCGACTTCTTAGGCGGACCTGTTGGTAGCGCCTTCAAGGGGGTGTTCGGCGGGACACTTGCAGGAACCCAACAAACTGTCAGTGCAGCTGCTTCATTGGGGACGGGTAGTTATTCCAGCCCTAGCGTAATCCCATCGACCGACACGGATTCGGGTGATTTGTCGTATTCAACTGGATATTACCAATTCAAGCTGTTAGAGCGTTTCTTTGAGAGTTACTCCGCCCTCAAGAAGACAGCCAACGGTAAGGGCCTGGTTTTGGCCTTTGAGATGTTCCGCGACGATCAAGTCTACCTTGTCACACCTCAAGCCTTTTCTTGTCGTCGGTCCGTACCGAACGTCCAAGAGTACACTTACACAATTCGACTTCTAGCCTGGAAGAGAATACCGTTTTGGGGCACTACGGCGCAAATTTCTCTACGCGATTGGGATAACGCCCAGTCCCAAGCATTGACGTTGGCGAAGTTACAGCAAGCTCGCAGGGTCCTGAATTCGGTCCGCAACACCCTTAAGGGCTTTAGGGCAGACGTCAACGGGATTTTCGAGCCTGTCCGCCAATCCATCCTTTTTTACAAAGAGGCCCTTGGAGTAGGCTTGACGGCCGTAGACTTGCCCGACACTATCGTCCGAGATCTCAAGCCGCTGCTTTTGCAGGTATCTGCTCCATTGGGGTCCACCACGTCAGAGGCCGTTGGGCGAACCCGTCAAGCTGTCAGCGAAAAGGCCTCTGCTACTGGAGCAAGAGAAACCGGGTCGGGAAGCTCTGGATCGTCGAACAACTCCTACGTTATCGACAAAATATTCAACAGCCCCTCGGATCATGCGGAATACTTCGAAACTGTCGATCCGTCGGCCCTGCCGCTATCTCCATCGCTACGTCAACGCCTCGAAGCGGAGAAGGCTTCGGTTCGCAATTTGCAGCCGGAAGACTTCAAAAAAGCGCGAGACACCATTGCTTCTGCCGCTAGAGACTTCGAGGCGTACTTGGGGTTGAGCTCGCCCGTTCTACAAAACGTGTACCATGTTCAAACCCCTACAACCCCACACGAGCCCTCTGACGCAGACTTTGAAGCGTGTAGCGCGTTCAATGATTTGGTAGTAGAATACAACAAACGTGCCGCTGCAACTAATTCTGTCCCTAACACCACTAGTCAAGACTACATCGCAGGCTTAGCGCGACGTAGCGGAATTGCCTACCATAGCCCTGTCAGCAAATTCCTTGCCCCATTCCCATACGGGGCCACCCTAGAAAAACTCGCCCAACAGTACTTGGGCGATGCGACTCGATGGCACGAAATCGCCACGCTTAACGGGTTGATGTCTCCCTATGTCGATGAAGTCGGGTTTGGCCGAGCATTGCTCGCCAATGGCAACGGAAACTCCGTGTTGTTGTCCGGTGTCACAGACTTGACCCCAGGTCAATCCGTTTGGTTGTCATCGACCAACGCCCCTCGAACCCAGTTCCATATAGCGGCCATAGCCCCTCTAGGCGCCTCATGGCGCGTCGATCTCGATGGAGACGTCTCCAATTACCAGATCTCTGCTAGCGCGGTTTTAGAGGCGTTCTTGCCTAATACGGTCAATTCGCGCCAAAGCCTGTTCATTCCCTCAGATATGCCCGCCGACTCTTTCGACGTTCGGACTATTGATATTCCAGGAGTCGACTACGCCGATCCGTATTTACAGGTAGGTGGGGTCGACTTGCTCTTGAACTCTACAGGAGATTTGGTCATTACTGACACGGGAGAAGCTCCATTGGCTGTTGGCTTGAACAACATTGTGCAAAAAGTGCGGCTGGCTATTGCTACCCGTAGGGGGAGCGTCTTGGGACACCCGGATTACGGGTTGCCCATCGCCATCGGGGGGTCAATTGCCGACACGTCGGCTCAAGACATCCTTGATGCCTGCAAGAGCTTGTTTGCAGGCGACCCATCATTCCGCGGGGTGTCATCGGCATCCGTCAACATTAACGGGCCGACTTGTGAGATCACCCTAACGGTCGAAGTGGCGGGAACGGGAGTGCTGTTGCCCATTACCGTAGCGCTGTAACTCGACCTTCGTCCGTCAAGACTTTGTTAAGAAAGTCTTGTGCGATGTAGCCTAGCACAAGCCAACTAACACACTCGCCAATGAACTTCGATCGAGTGAGCGGGGTCCAGGCGCGCTCGCAGAATGCCACCTGGAACTTGGTCGGCGGCGACCATTTGGCGATGTATGCCTCATAGGCTTCATCGGGTGTCAAGTGAGCACCTGAAGAAGCAAAAAGAGCGCGTCGATCAACATGAGCCCGCCGATAACGCATTCGGCGATCTCATTGGGGTCATTGGGGGTGATGTAGAAGTCTTTTGAGGGGGTCATTGGGTTACTTTCCGTTCGAAGTAAGATCTTCGTGAACTGCAATTGTTTCGCGCCGCATCAAATCGAAGTGTCGTTCTTCGAGTCTATCGGCCCGGTCGGCCAAGGCTTTTTCGCGTCGAATGAGTTCGTCTTCCCATGCATCTAAGTTGGATGCGCGCCAATTAAGGTCGCGCACATGTCGAAGGTAGAGATCGAGATTGATCCCCAGCCCGACGGTCAACGCGACTGTGAAGCCTAAATACCACACAGGGAACATATCCATATTACACTCCGGTTTAACGACGCTTGGAAGAGGAAAACATCACATATGCGATGATAAGCCCTAAGACAACATAGAACCCGACATCGACATCGCTTGTAGAAGAGCAACCAAAGGTAGGCGGCAACGGATACCGAGGCTTGTAGACGGCGGCAACGGCATGGTTAGCGACTCCATTGGCCCCGTAAGCGATCTTGGCGTAACCTTGATCTCCCCACCGCTTACCCCATGAATTCCGCATGATCCAATATCCATCGCCACTGTTGTCATTCCAGCCAACTAGAACAACAGCATGGTTTGCCATGACACATGGACCGCCATTGTCGCGATAGATCTCTCCCACCTTGTAGTCTTGGAGCTTGTCGTCTGTGCACAGGTCCACATAAATGGGGCCATAGGCCGCAATGTGCTCTTTGATGGTCCGAACATCGGACCCATCGGGCAAATCCACCCACCCTTGAAGCTTTTCGTGTTTGGAGTGCGACTTACTGCCGCACGTGGCGTCTTGGAACTGGTTTGGGAAGTCTGTTTCGTAAACAGCACCCGCCGCATTCTCTGGGGGCGACCGGTAACCATCAACAAACATGTTGAATGAAGCCGATCCACCGGTACAACCGCCCGTAATGACGTTGATAATTTGTGGGTTGCATGAAATCAAATACTGTTCAGACAAGTCCGGTACCGAGCTCGGATCATCGAGGTAGATCAGATTTTCAACCACTGCAGTCGTAGCGAACGCCCAGCAACTCCCACAATTCCCTTGAAATTTGACGGGAGTGCACCTATCAAAGGTGTTCGAAGTCGGGCCGCACCAATTGAACTGTGCTGGTTGAATCAGCCCACCCATGGGGGTGTTTGCCACGCCATCGGGGGTTTGAGCAAGCGCCGCTTGAGCGACCAATACGAAAGCCAAAGTCAGTTTTGAGGTGTCCATAGGGGTGTTTTACTCGGACTAGAGAAAAAGTCAACCGGGGGGCTACTTCGACAGAACTTGTAGCACCGACTGGCTCAGAGTCGAATGGGCACTGAACAACACGGCCGCAATGGCCAACGTGACCACTACGGCAACCACAGCGCTTACGAAATAGGTCTTCGTGGAGGTCGACACGTTACCTACCCATACAGCGGCTGTAGTCTGCCTCACAGCTTTGACGGCATGAATGGATCCTATCCCAATCCTTGTCCAACCCGAAAGTCGCTGGATCGCAGCCGTTCCAGCACCCCTGCTTAACCACTAGGCAAAAAGTCGGATTGCGTTGCGGAACATACTGAGCGACCGACGGTTGAGCTACAAACATCAAAGACACTGCAATACACCCTAAAATGATATTCTTCATTGTGTTTCTCCTACTGTAATGTATATCCGATCAACACTGCGCCGTCAAGGGCTCGAAAAACAAAACCCCCTACACATGCAGTCATAGGGGTCGGGAAAGACTTAATCGTCTAGACTTGTGCTACATCTAGACGACCCATCGGGGCGATGCGCCTAGGACGGGGTTATTCGGGTGTTAGTTGTAGGTGACGCACTACTTATGCCGTAGAAGCTCGAAGGAGTCAAGAGCCCAACAAAAAGAGTGTGGCGCTAAAGGCCTCTCGCTGACCCTTTAGCGCCACTGGTGTTCGTGGTCCGGGAGTGACTCGAACACTCACTGTCGGAGTCCTAAGCTCTGCGCCTCTACCGTTGGGCTACCGGACCTACATACACCAAGAGGGTTTCGAACCCCCGACCTAGGCAGTGTAAGTGCCCCGCTCTACCACTGAGCTATTGGTGTGTACAACCGCTACTTAAGGCGTAGCGATAGCCATCGAATTCCAAACCACAGCGACTGTGTTTGCCACCAAAGAGGCTATAGCCCAACACTTCAGTTCCGTGTTGAAGGTGCCCCAATCAAGAAAGCTCTTTGTGACAGTGTATACAATGCACACCACGTTTACAGCTACGAGAATTTCAAGCATGGTTTTCCTTAGTTAACGTCATTGGGACTGTAGGAGTCGGACCTACATAAACGGAGTCAAAGTCCGTTGTCCTACCATTGGACGAAGCCCCATTACTTCTAGAGTTTAACGACTCGACCGCAAGATCTCCACCAAAACCTCCCTCGAAGCGGTAGGATTAGGAAGCGGTCGCCACCCCTTCAAAATCTCCACCAAGACCTCGCTCGAAGCACTTGGGTTTTGAGTGAGAGCCTTGACTCGCATTTCGTTTTGATTCATCGTGTCTCCATATTCGAAATATAACCGCTTCGAGTTACCACGTCAAGGGATTTCGCGCATTACGCGCCAGACATTCGCGCGCCCTTCTGAAAGGTACCTGACTCCTAGCCACTCGGCGGAACGCACCTTAGAGGCGTCTAGACATTCTGGCGACCATTCCGCGGCAGATCCATCGGCCCACCCGAGCTCATTCGCCCATGACGGCAAGTCTCTTACGTACGTATCGCCCGACTTCAACTCCGAACCCGGCTTGCCAATCTGGGCTACGAAAATGGTTTCACAACGCATGTGGATTTCCTCTTGAGCAACGGTTGGATTGCATGGGCCCCCTCGGACTCGAACCGAGATCTTGGCGTGTATGAGACGCTGGCTTTAAACCAATTAAGCTAAAGGCCCGTAACTACTATGTTGTGTCACACCAGAGGTCCGAATTCATGTTCTAAGAACGATTCGCCCCAAACTTCGGGGGAATCGTCCCCCTGCGAGTAGCGGTCTATCCATCGCCCCCATAGCACCTTGAAGGATGCGAACGTCATGGGGGGTGAATCGGATTTGGCTTCGTTGGCGATCAAGATCTCGAGACGCTTGAGGTATTGTGCATACAACCCCTCAAGATGGCATCGGACTTGCATTGTGTTGAGCATACGTCGTCTCCTGTTAAAATCTAACGGCCCCGAAGCCATATTTCAGCGAACAAACCGATATTTAACCAAACCGTCTATGAGTTGAGCGATTGTGTAACCCTTGACGACCCAAGTGTTGGCCGTGTTCTGTGGGGAGCCCCCATAGGGGTACGTCATGACACTTAATGGGGTACACTTGGAACCCGAGGGCAGATCCGCAGCCCAACCACCACCAATGACACATGCACTTGCCTGTCGAACCAGCCCAACGTCGAACCACTTACCGTTGGATAGTTCCTTACAGATCAGTCTGATTTCGTGGCTGGGTTTCATAGGTCACATGTCTTCGAACTTGATGGTCTTCCAGCCGCATGCCGCCGACTGCATCAGTTTAGTTACAGTTTCGAGGTTGTCGCAAGCCTCAAAGGCATACTTAAACGCCGCTACCGGAGAAGTGGCCACAAAGCGAATGTTGCGACGGGTCCCGAGGTCGCAAGTCAAGGTCGCCCGGAAGGAATGCAGCTGCGCCAGATTCTCAAGCTTCGCACCCTGCAAGACATCAACCCAGTCCAGTCGCACGAGACCTACGACCCTTGACAGATCGACGGAGCACTTGATTGCGCGCTCTAGAGCTAGTGCGTCGCTATCGGCCTCGATCTCGAGAACCATGGGAAGTGCATCGACTTCGTGGGGCTGAATTGAAGCGCGGTAGGTAGCCATTGTGTGTTTCCTTTTTACGTCGCCAACAGTGCCAAGACTGCGAGAATCAAACCTGCGAACCCGAGGATTCCAGCTATGGTGAGGTCGCGATCTGCGTTTTTGTTTTCCATGTTCAATTATAGCCTGTCACTCTGTGGCGCGCAACGTTGAAGCTACACATCTAGTCGAGTTAAAATTCAGCCAGTGAACCCAGCGATCTGCAACCACAGAATCCATGTGGGTGGCGCCGCTTGGGCTTGCTACGAAACTCGGGATAGAGGTCCGGGTCACGTGCAAGAAACAGTGTACGCCGCTACGAGACTCGATCTGTATGATGACTGTCATTAGTCACTCGATTTTGTTGGGGTTAATAAACCGGGTGGGGTTCGAACCCACACTGTAGGTATTTTAAGTACCCTGCCTCTGCCGATTGGGCTACCGGTCCTAGACTACTGCAGTTCGAACCCAGCCTTGAAAGCTGCGAAGGTCTGGGTCCGAAGCAGAATGAAAGTCTCGAGGGACATTTCAGGGAGTGTGTTCACCAGAGTGTTCCAGAATCCCTCGAAAGCGACTTTCAGTTCAGCGTCGGTCATTGTCTTCATACCACAAACATATCAACGCGGCATTGCGGGGTCAACTGAAAAGGTCTCGAAATTCACCTTTGAATAAACCCGGGTTGCGGACCTCAGCCAAGCATCACCCTTGCGCTTGCCGCCAACGCGCACCTCAAATCCTGCCTTGCAAGCCCTATGAGCGGCCTCTAACGTGCAATGCGACGAGACTACCACCGACCGGTCACCGAAGTGGCCGGACGAAGGAACCACGAAGAACCGGTCACCCATTGAAGGTCTCTGCCCACTCAATGACGGACTCGGGCAAGTCCAAGCAAAGCCACTTCGAACCGTACGCGTAGCCACACTCGCCGCACTTTTCTCCGATTTCCCACCCGCGAAGTGCCTGTCGCTGATAGAATCGATCTTGAAGCCAGCCAGCCCTACCTCCGAACCGCATGTTAGCCCAAGTCCAAATGAATTGGTACGCGGTCCACTGTTCGTCCGAAATCCGGCCGGTTTTCCGGGCGTATTCGGCCGAATCGTAAGTGGTAGTGGAGCCAAGCAACCACTTGTCTTCCAGCAAAGACTTGAGGTGTAGCGACATTTGCGATTTCTCCTACCACAAGCTTAACGGGCGGTACCGCCGATGTCAACCGTGGGACTCGATCTTCAGTTCGTCGTTTTCGACCCATACTTGAAGTCCGACGGTTCCGAATGTCTCCGCGGCTTCCTGCAACTTGCGGTTGTAATTGACCCCGTCGACCTCCCACAATCCATCGAAGAATCCGGCCCCGTGACCGTTGCGCGAAAGCAAGAAGTTGTGCCCTACCTGATCCGCGTCGAATTCAAGTTCAGGATCGAACCCCAACTTGTCTTCGACGTACGACACGAAACTCTCGCAATCCTTTGCCGCTTGCTCCACAATCGACTTGGGCAGGTCTTCCACGTCGATCAGGTTGTCTAGCGAGTCTCCCTCGCGGTATGAACAGCCCTCCCACTCGAACGTTCCGCCTTCAACTTCGGGCCAAATCGTTTCCGACCAAATCAGCGTTTCAAGGTACGACCGGGTCATCGCGTTCATGTTTGAAATGTAACAGGTGTGAGGTTTGATGTCAAGCGGTTTCAGGTTCGGCGTAAGCGGACTCGATCCGCTCGCCGCATTCATCGCAATACAACTCAGGATCTTCCCAATTCGCTTCAATGGCGACAGGATACCGCCCGTCTTTGACGTCTTTTTCGGTGTGCGTGCGCACGATCTCACTCGCGTTGGCCTCAACGCAATCCCAACATAGGCAATCTCTGTTTCCAGCGACCATGAACTTGGGGTAAGACCCGATCGAGGTGTAGCGCCCCTCCTCCAACGAAGCTTCCAAGACTTCCAGTGGTATTGTGTTCATGTTTGAAGTGTAACGCCCTACTTCGGTGCCGTCAAGTCGACCAACGCGCCCTTTTTGATTTGTCGGTCAATGTGGTTGTAGAGTCGCGTGATTGTATGTAAGTGGTTTTTTGATC
>Ga0316624_10001008_pt1 | contig 10601 bp, 10 predicted proteins | sample OWC_Aug_N3_C1_D5_FD_207657 | JGI IMG/M metagenome (GOLD analysis project Ga0316624, IMG submission 207657) | Wetland soil microbial communities from Old Woman Creek delta, Ohio, United States - OWC_Aug_N3_C1_D5_A | ecosystem: Environmental > Terrestrial > Soil > Wetlands | place: USA: Ohio...
AGATTGTCCGCTATGCCGCCATGGGCGTGGACATGATGGATTGTGTTCTGCCCACCCGGGCAGCGCGCCACGGGCTGCTGTTTACCTCAGAGGGACGCATGAACATCAAGAACGTGCGTTACGCCCAGGACCAGGGACCGGCTGATCCCAAGTGTGGCTGCAAAGTCTGTGCCCGTTACACCCGGGCTTACCTGCGGCATCTCTTCGTGGCGGGCGAACCGCTGGCCGCCGTCCTCAACACCATGCACAATCTCGCCTTCTATCTTGACACCATGCGGTCCCTGCGTCATGCTATAAAGCTTGGGGACCTCTCAGGAATTCTCTCTGGAAATGTGTCCATAGCCTGAGCGCCCCGATTCAGGCGCCAGAAACCTCCGATTTACTCCGGCACAAGCGGGTCACGTGCAAGGAGGCCCGGGCGGTATTCATTCAGCGGTAACATAAACAGGTTCCCCTGGCCGGGACCGAGTGTGTGTTGGGCTGTAGGGCGATTCGATAAAAGACAAATGTTAGAAAACGCGATCTCATCCTTTTTAATGCAGGCTGGCGGTGGTCAAGCGGGCGGACTCGTCATGATGCTTCCACTCCTGGCCATCTTCGGCATTTTCTATCTGCTCTTGATTCTCCCGCAGCAGCGCCGGCAGAAGCGCTGGCAGGAGATGATTAGTGGGCTGAAGGCAGGCGACCGGATCACCACCAATGGCGGCATTCGCGGCACCGTCATTGCTGTGAAGGATGACGCATTACACGTGCGCGTCCCTCCGGACAATTTGCGCCTGGAAATAACCAAGGCGTCTGTGGCTACGGTGGCCCGCGACGAAGAACCAAAGAAATCCTGAAGAAGTGACGTTTCCAATGCAGAAAAACCTACTCGCCAAAACCGGACTCATCATCGCAATACTTCTGGTCTTCCTTTACGGCATCTTCGGCCTGCCCAAGAGCTTCAACGGTGACGGGCTGAAAGCAGCCGTGCTGGACCGGATCCACCTGGGACTTGACCTCAAGGGCGGCACCCACCTGATCCTGGAAGTGATGGTCAATGACGCCGTGAATGCTGAGACCGACCGAGCGGTCGAAACGTTGAAAGATGAGTTGCAGAAGGCTCACATCACTTTCGCCGACATCAGCAAGCCTGATCCGCAGAACCAGCCGGAAAGGGTTGAAATCAAAGGCGTATCGTTGGATGCGGTTTCGCAGTTGCGCAGTATTGTGAGTGACCGCTTCCGGGAATATGACCTGGCGGGTGGCGCCAATAACACCTGGGCGCTTGTGATGAAACCCACCGCCGTGGCCGATCTCAAGAACCGGACAGTCGATCAGTCCATCGAGGCCATCCGCACCCGCGTGGACAGCCTGGGCGTGAGCGAGCCGGTCATTCAACGGAACGGCATGGGCAATAACCAGATTCTGGTTCAACTGCCCGGCGTGGACGATCCCGGCCGCGTAAAAGACATCATTCAGTCCACGGCCAGGCTGGAAATCAGGCAGGTGTTCAACGCCGGCGCCTCATATCCGAACGAGCAGGCGGCAATGCAAGCGCTGGGAGGTATATTGCCTCCGGGACGCGTGCTGATGCCCGGCGCGTCAATTCTCGCCACCCAGAGCAGCCCCGATCAGGTTTATCTGGTCGCGAAGATTCCTGTGGTAGGCGGTACCGATATTCGTGACGCACGGCCTAGCACCGACGAGCAGGGTAGGCCGGATGTCTCTTTCAACCTGACGGCCGCCGCGGGCCAGAAATTTGCCGCCTTTACTTCCGCCCACAATGAATCCGGCGCCGATCCTGATCACTACCTGGCGGTGGTGCTGGACAACAAGATTCGTGAAGTGGCTTCCATCAAGACCGAAATTCGCGATACCGGCAGCATCAGCGGCGGCGGATTTACCGACCAGAGCGCGAAAGACCTGGCCATGCTGTTGCGCTCGGGCGCGCTGCCCGCCAGCCTGCATTATCTGACGGAGCGCACCGTAGGCCCCTCACTGGGGGCTGATTCCATCCGCTCCGGAGTGAAGGCCGCGATCGCTGGACTGGTAGCGGTGCTGATCTTCATGCTGGTGTACTACCGCGGGGCCGGGATCAACGCCGATGTAGCATTGATCCTGAACCTTATTATTCTTCTCGGGTTCATGGGCTTCTCCAGTTCGGTGCTGACTTTGCCGGGCATTGCCGGTGTGATCCTCACGGTTGGTATGGGCGTGGATTCCAACGTGCTGATTTTTGAACGCATCCGCGAGGAGTTACGCAATAACAAGGCCCCCGCGGCCGCAGTGGACCAGGGTTTCGCACGCGCCTGGACCACCATCCTGGACACGCACGTGACCACGATTGTCTCCGCGATCATTCTGTTCTTCGTCGGCTCCGGACCCGTACGCGGGTTTGCCGTCACGCTGACTTTCGGCCTGCTGGCCAACCTGTTCACGGCAGTCTTTGTATCACGCGTGATTTTCGATGCAGTGCTCAGCCGCAAACAGCGGGGAGAAGCTCTCAGTATCTAGCGCAAAGGTTGATAAAGTGGAATTTTTTCGCAACACAAACATCGATTTCCTGGGCAAGAAGTGGTACTTCCTCGGCTTTTCGCTGATCTTCAGCGTGGCCGGCATCCTTTCCATGCTGTTCTGGCACGGTATTCCGCTGGGCGTGGATTTTCGCGGCGGCACGCTGGTCTATGTGAAGTTTGCCCATCCGCCCAATTACGGCCAGATACGCTCCATGCTGGACCACGCCGCGCTGCACAACGCCAAGTTTCAGCGCCTGGGCGATCCCTCTGCCAATGAAGTGGTGATTTCTCTGGACGAGAAAGACACCAAGGAAACTGATCTCTCCAAGGGCAAGAACCAGATCATCAGCGCCTTGGAAACCAATCCTCCCCAAGGCAAACAGGACCTGAACAACAGTGACAAGGTAGGGTTCGCCGCCGTGCGCGACTCGCTAGTCACGCGCGACCCGTTGCACGCGGCCCCTGCTGAATATGATCGGATCGCGCGACAGGTCCTCGATGTCCTCAAGGAACACGGGGGAGTGCTCAACAGCATTGACGAACTGAAAGGCGTAGTGCCAGACGCAGTGGTGGACGCGCTGAAGCAGGATTTTTACACCAGCGACTTCGGCATCCGCGGCGCTGACATCGTCGGACCCCAGGTGGGCGACCAGCTCAAGCGGCAGGCGCGGCTGGCGGTCGGCTTCTCGTTACTCGGAATGCTGGTCTATCTCTGGTTCCGCTTTGAGCTGATTTACGGCGTGGCTGCCGTGGTGGCGGTATTTCACGATACCTTAATCACCGTGGGCGCTTTCTCCTTGACGAACCAAGAGATAAGCCTTACTGTTATCGCCGCAATTCTGACCCTGGTCGGCTACTCCATGAACGATACCATCGTGGTGTTTGACCGCATCCGGGAGAACGTGAAGTTAATGCGCCGCGAAAGTCTGGCGGAAATTGTGAACCGCAGTATTAACCAGACTTTGAGCCGGACGATCCTGACTTCAGGTCTAACTTTTTTGACCGTCTTATCTCTGTATCTGTTTGGTGGAGAAGTACTTAGAGGCTTCTCTTTTGCCCTTGTGGTTGGCATCGTAATAGGTACCTACTCGTCAATTGCGGTGGCGGCTCCCATGCTGGTGGCTTATCAGGAATGGCGCGTCGGCCGCTCCGCCCGCGTGCCCGTTTCCATTCCCGCGCAAGCTGGAAAAGGGAAGGGGCGCGCCAAGGCGTAAAAAGTAAAAAAACTCCCATCTTGGGAGCAAAACCGGCAGCCCCGGTGTCGAATGTAAATATAAGAGTCCCCTTTTTGGGATTGGAGAATCGGGATGTTTGAAGACAGTTTGATGGAGTCCGGCGGCAAACTCAAAACCAATCAGAGATACACGACGACCATTTCGTTCATCATTGAGGCCATCGTTATCGGCTTTCTGATTCTGCTGCCGTTGCTGATCACGGAAGCGTTACCGCTCCACCAACTCAATTCATTCCTGGTGGCCCCGCCACCACCGCCGCCGCCGCCGCCACCGCCGCCCGCCGCAGTCCAGCACGTGCAGAGGGTGAGCGAAGTTGTAAACGGCGAACTGCGTACTCCCAGCAAGATCCCCAAGAAAATCGAGATGATCAAGGAAGAAGAGGCACCGCCGCCCTCATCCGGTGTGATCGGTGGCGTGGCCGGAGGAGTACCAGGCGGCAGCGCCGGCGGCGTAATTGGCGGCATCATCGGGTCCGCCGCACCTCCGCCGAAAGTCGCAACGCCGCAGAAATTACGTGTCTCGTCAGGCGTAGCGGAAGGCAACCTTGTCCGCAGAATCGAGCCGCAGTATCCGGCCATGGCGAAAGTTGCCCACATTCAGGGTGATGTTATCCTTGCTGCCACGATCAGTAAGACAGGAATCATCGAAAACCTTCACCTTGTCAGCGGGCATCCAATTCTGGCGCAGGCTGCCATGGATGCCGTGAAACAGTGGAAGTACAAGCCGTATCTGTTGAATGGCGACCCTGTGGAAGTGGAGACCACCGTGAAGGTTACGTTCCACATGTAAGAAAAAGTTCCCGTTCGCCGGACCGTGAGGGAGTGCCCAATCCGGTTCCGGGATCCCAAGGTTAGCGAAAGACACCTTCCAGTATCCAGAGCTGGGAGTGCTTGTTCTGGCCGGAAGTCCTTAAAGCGGACAGCCTGAGGAAGATAGTTTCAAAAGTTCTGAGGAGGAAAAGGTAAATCATGCTCGTCGCAAACATCGCAACTCTTATGCTGGCCAAGGCGCACATCGTGGCCTTATGGCTATTCCAGGCCGCGGACGACTCCGGCGGAATCGGATGGGATCCCATTTCGCTGTGGCGGCAAATGGCGTGGCTCGCACGCACCGTCGTTATCATTCTCTTCATCATGTCAGCCTGGTCCATCGGCGTCATGATTGACCGTTGGATCGCTTTCAGCGCCGCGCGCAAGCAATCGCGCCAATTCGCGCCCGCCGTGGCCGGCGCCCTGCGCGAAGGCAAATTGGATGAAGCCATCCGCGTGGCCGAGCGCAATAAGAAGAGCCACCTGGCCAAGGTCGTGACCGCAGGTTTGCAGGAATTCAAGGCCCACAGCGACTCCAGCGAGATTCCCGGCGAACAGATTGAAGCCAGCAAGCGCGCTCTTGAGCGTGCGGAAGCCATCGTTCACGCCGAATTGAAGCGCGGCCTCGGCGGCCTGGCCACCATCGGCTCCACGGCGCCCTTCGTCGGACTGTTCGGCACCGTCATCGGAATTCTGAACGCCTTCCGCAAAATCTCCGAGCAGAAAGCAACCGGTCTGGGTGCTGTCGCAGGCGGCATTTCAGAAGCTCTGGTGACCACCGCGCTTGGCCTGTTTGTAGCCATCCCCGCCGTCATGATGTTCAACTACTTCACCGGCAAGGTGGAGGCGTTTGACGTTGAGATGGACAATTCGTCCAGCGAGCTGGTGGATTACTTCCTGAAGCGCAGCAACAGCGTCGTCCGGCGGTAAGCCGAAGGAGCAGACAATGGCATTAGCGGTTCGAAACGAAGGCGCCAAAGTCAATTCCAATATCAACGTCACGCCCATGGTGGACGTGATGCTGGTGTTGCTGATCATTTTCATGGTGATCACGCCCATGCTCCAGAAGGGCGTCACCGTGAACCTGGCAAAGACCGACAACCCGATGCAGATGCCCGACGCGGACAAGGAAGACGCCCTGATCGTGGCAGTGCAGCGCGACGGCAAGATCTTCTTCGACACGCAGCAGGTGGGCCCGGAAGAACTCACGCAGAAAGTGAAAGACCGCGTGGCCAGCCGGGCGGACAAGCGCGTTTACGTGAAGGCTGACGCTCGCGCCAAGTACAAGGCTGTAGTCGAGGTTGTGGACAACGTCCGCTCCGCCGGCGTAGATCAGCTTGGTTTGCTGACCGAGCAGAAGAAACAGTAACCTAACGCAGAGATTCAAACGAGGGTTCAGTTATGGCAATGTCAATGGGATCGGGAGGCGGTCAAACAGCGGACATCAACGTAACTCCGCTGATTGACGTTCTTCTGGTGCTCCTGATCATCTTCATGGTGATCACGCCGCTGACGCCGAAAGGTCTGGAGGCGCTGGTTCCACAGCCGCCGCCGCCTAACACGCCGCCGTCGCCGACGGACCGCACTGTGGTGGTTCAGGTACTAGAGTCGCCCGAAAGCGGAAAGCCGAAGCTAAAGATCAACCAGGAAGACGTCAATTGGGACAATCTAGGAAGCCGCTTGACGGACATTTTCAAGCAGCGCGCCGAGCGCGTGATGTTCGTAAAAGGCGATCCCGATGTCGAATTCCAGAACGTCGCCCAGGTGATCGACATAGCGCGCGGCACGCAAGTCGTGGACAAAGTCGGCTTGATTACGGCCAAGATCGAGGCCGGGCAGTGATCGTTTAACTCCTCAGCGCGGGGCCCTGCCCGCTAACGGCAGGGTCTCGTACAAAAACAATCCCTCTCAGGGACGCAAGAAAATTTCCAACTCCGGCAAGGAGCCAGAAGAAATGAAAACATGCGCACGACTGGGGACGGTCGTAGCCGTCCTGGCCGCACTGTTGAGCACAGCAGGCTGTAACAAACTCAAAGCGCGCGACCAGCTCAACAAGGGCGTCCAAGCCTACAGAGGCGCAAATTACGAGCAGGCGATCGAGAGATTCAAGAATGCGGTGGATCTTGATCCCGACCTCAAAGTAGCCAAGCTTTATCTCGCCACGGCCTATGCGCAGCAATACGTTCCAGGAGTGGACAGCGCGGAAAACGTAGCCAATGCCAAACAGGCGATCGACCAGTACCAGCAAGTGCTGCAAAACGATCCCAACAGCGTGAACAGCCTGAAGGGCATCGCCTTCCTGTACATGCAGATGAAAGACTTCGACAAGGCGCGCGACTTTTATAAGAAGGCCATCACCATCGACCCGAATGACCCGGAGCTCTACTATTCCGTGGGCGTGATTGACTGGTCGCAATCTTACAAGGACGCGGCTGAACTCAAGTCCAAAGCCGGGGCCAGGGTTGAGGACGAGCTCAAGGGCAAGAACGACCAGAAGATGTGTGACCAGCTCAAGGCAAAGGACGGAGCGGCCATCGACGAAGGCATGAAGATGCTGCAAACCGCCATCGACAAGCGGGAAGACTACGACGACGCCATGGCGTATCTGAACCTGCTCTATCGGCGCAAGGCAAATGACATGACTTGCGATGATGCGGCTGCCCGAGCGGACTACATCAAGGCAGCCAACGACTGGAGCGATAAAGCCATGGCTGCGCGCAAAAGGAAGGCCGAAGCTGCGGCCAAGAAGAATGCCGGCGGCATCATTCTGGAACAGCAACAAGGCCAACAGCCTGCGCAAAAGTAACACCCCAGCCCTGACTCTCAAAAGCCCCTCCCGCGGGAGGGGCTTTATTCTGCTTCCATCGCGGCAGGCGCGCCGCTCAAGGCCCGCATCAATTAAAATTTGAGTTGTCCGCCCTGCTTTTCCATGTTCAACAAAGTTCTTATCGCAAATCGTGGCGAAATCGCCGTTCGCGTGATTCGCGCCTGCCGCGAAATGAAAATCTCAACGGTCGCTGTGTTCTCTGATGTCGACCGTGCGGCACTGCACGTTACCATGGCGGATGAGGCCTACCACATTGGACCCGCAGCCGCCAGTGAATCCTACCTCAACGTTCCCCGGGTCCTTGAAGCGGCCAGACGCAGCGGCGCCGAAGCCATCCATCCCGGTTACGGATTTCTTTCTGAGAACGCCCGGTTTGCCCGCGCCTGCGCGGATGCAGGGATCAAATTTATTGGTCCGCCCACATCAGCCATGGAACTGATGGGTTCCAAGACGCGGGCGCGCCAGGCCATGCAAGCGGCCGGCGTCCCATTTGTTCCGGGCTCGGCAAAAGGCCTGTCTCTGGCTGAAGCTGAGGCGCTGGCCGCTCAGATTGGGTTTCCGGTGATGATCAAGGCCGCGGCCGGCGGCGGCGGAAAAGGGATGCGCCTGGTGCGGACGGCCGCGGAATTAAAGCCTGCCTTTGAGACCGCGCAGAGCGAGGCCCTGCGCTCTTTCAATGACGCAGAGGTCTACCTGGAGAAATACATCGAAAACCCGCGGCACATTGAAATCCAGGTGCTGGCGGACGAGCACGGCAACGCGGTGTATCTGGGCGAACGCGAATGCTCCGTGCAACGCCGGCACCAGAAGGTGATCGAAGAAGCGCCTTCGGCGATCGTCGACGAGGACATGCGCCGGCAAATGGGCGCCGTGGCGGTGCAGGCAGCACAATCGGCCGGGTACACCAACGCGGGCACGGTTGAGTTCCTGGTGGACGCGCAGCGCAGCTTCTTTTTTCTCGAGATGAACACACGCTTGCAGGTAGAGCATCCGGTCACCGAGTTGGTTACCGGTTTGGACCTTGTGCACCTGCAATTGCAAGTGGCGGCAGGCGAGCCCCTGCCCTTCAGACAGGAAGACATTCGCCTCCGCGGCCACGCCCTGGAATGCCGTATCTATGCTGAAGATCCGGAGAACAACTTCTTTCCTTCACCGGGCAAAATCAGCCAACTGCTGCGGCCCTCCGGACCGGGAATTCGCGAAGACAGCGGCGTGTATGAAGGCTGGACGGTACCCTTGGACTACGATCCCATGCTCTCCAAGCTCATCGCTTACGGCGCGGACCGCAACGCAGCAATCGCCCGCATGAGGAGAGCTTTGGACGAATACTTTGTCGCAGGCATCAAGACCAACCTGCCGCTGTTCCGGCGCATTCTGGACCATCCCGACTTCGCGGCTGCCCGGCTGGATACAGGGTTCCTGGACCGGATGCTGGCCGACCAGCCCCAAAGCCTCGGTCCAGCCGATGGCTTGGAAGAAATCGCGGCCGTAGGCGCGGCACTTTTTGCCGCCACAGCCACGCCCAGGACTAACGGCCAGAATGGCAACGCCCAGCACAAACCAGGCGCGCCGTCTGCCTGGAAGCAAGTGGCCAGGTCGGAGGGTCTCCGCAACGAATGATCTATGAAGTCACCATCGGCGAAAAGAGCCATCGCGTTGAGCTGACCCGCAACGATTCAGGCTGGCAGTGCAAGCTCGATGGCCGGCCGGTTCCCCTGGATATAGTTACGACTCAGGAAGGCGTGCTTTCCATTTTGCTCGATGGCAAGTCTTATGAAGTGAAGCAGGAAAGCGCTGCCGCAGGTAGCAACATCGTTGTGGGCCATCAGCGATTCCCTGCCGCGGTCCGCGATCCGCGGTCGCTTCGCTCAAGACGCAGTACGGAGGCCGGGACGCATGGCGTCAGGAAGATAACGGCCCCAATGCCGGGAAAAGTAGTCCGGATCATGGCGCCGGCAGGCACAGAAGTGGAAGCCGGGCAGGCCGTGCTAGTGATTGAGGCCATGAAGATGCAAAACGAGCTGAAGTCGCCGAAAAAAGGGATCGTAAAGAAACTGAACGTAAGCGAAGGCGCGGCTGTTGAAGCGGGACAGCACCTGGCCGAAGTCGAATAAGCCCGAACCAGACAAGCGTCGTTCGCGTATCTTTTGTCATTCATTTTCAGCGGGAACTAAAGGAGCATTCCGTATGCGAGTGTTACACCGCATCATCTTGTCCGCAGTCATGATCAGCACTACCCTTCTGGGCGCGCAAACCCGGCCCGTTCAGGGACCGGCTCCGCCAGCCAATCAGAAAGACTGGATCAAGCGCAGCAACGAGTACGCGCAGATCCTGATCAAAGTACAGGCAAAATACGCGCCGGAGTTCGCGGCCCGCCAGGGCGTGGCGGGACTCGATGAGCAGATCACGCAATTTCCTCCAAACCGCCGCGCGCAGGCCAAGGCAGACGCACGGGGTGCGATTGAGCAATTGCAAAAAGCTCTTTCCACAGAAAAGGACCCCCTGGTACGGCAGGACCTGGAAATCATGATCAAGGCCGCGCAACGCAACGTGCAAGGCCAGGAGCTGAGCGAGAAGTATGACATGCCGTACTTCAACATTCCGCAACTCGTGTTCGGCGGAATCAGGGCGCTGCTGGACGATCAAGTGCCGGACAATCGCCGCAAGGCCGCCCTGGTTCGACTGCGCAAGTACGCCGGCATGGAACAGGGTTACCAGCCAATCACGGAGCAGGCCAAGTCCCGGACTTTGGATTGGAGCAAACCAGGGCAGATGGGGCCACCCAAAGTGGAAGTGGAGACAAACCTGGCCCGGGCCGACTTCTTCGTGAACGGCATCGAGCAACTGTTTCAGAAATACAAAATCGAGGGCTACCAGGAGCCCTTCGCCAGGCTGAAACAGCAGCTTGCCGAGTACAACGCCTGGGTGAAACAGCAGGTCCTGCCTAAAGCGCGGACCGACTTTCGTCTGCCGCCGGAGGAATACGCGTTCAGCTTGCAGCAGATTGGGGTGGATATTCCTCAAGACCAGCTTACCGCTATGGCGCACAAAGCCTTCACCGAGTACCAACAGGAAATGCAGGGCATTGCGGCGCAGATCGCCAAGCAACGCGGCATGAAATCGAGCGACTACCGCGACGTAATCCGAGAGCTGAAAAAGGACCAACTCGTGGGAGATGCCATCCTGCCAAAATACAAAGAGACGCTGGCAAGCATAGAGGGCATTATCCGCA
>Ga0316624_10001009_pt1 | contig 10599 bp, 11 predicted proteins | sample OWC_Aug_N3_C1_D5_FD_207657 | JGI IMG/M metagenome (GOLD analysis project Ga0316624, IMG submission 207657) | Wetland soil microbial communities from Old Woman Creek delta, Ohio, United States - OWC_Aug_N3_C1_D5_A | ecosystem: Environmental > Terrestrial > Soil > Wetlands | place: USA: Ohio...
GAAATTTTCCGCCTGCTTCGTTTGATCGGATTGAAGCTCAAGACGCGACAACTTCGTCACGCCGTCGACGAGGCGCGCGATATCCGCGCCGAAAAGCTTCTCGATATCGGTCAAGGTCGCAAGCGTGTCCTCGACCGTATCGTGCAGCAAGCCGGTAATAATGGAGGCGCCGTCGAGCTTCATGCCCGAGAGAATCCCGGCGACCTCGACCGGATGGGAAAAATAGGGATCGCCCGAGGCTCGAAGCTGCGCGCCATGAGCCTTCATCGAGAAGACGTAAGCCCGATTGAGCGCATCCTCGTCGGCGTTCGGATCGTAGGACTTGACCCGCTCCACCAATTCGAATTGGCGCATCATGACGGCGCGCCCATCTGATGACCCGCCGTTAGCGGGGGTGGCGGCGCGGGAAAGCAGGTCGCCGCCTTGCATTCAGTTACTCGTTGCTGTCGCTCGCCTCGGCCTCGCCTTCCGGCAGATCGGGCATCACGTCTTCACCCAAACCCTCAGCCTCGTCGGCCTCCGCGAGCAAGTCTTCCTGCAGCTCCGCGTCCACCGCAGCTTCTTCGATCTCGTCCTCTTCGCCGACCGGCGCGAGATCCGCCGCCCAATTCGCCGGCGCTCCGATCTCGACATCATGGTCTTCTTCGGGCTCGTCGATCTCGACATGCTTCTGCATGCCCTTGATCACGTTGTTCTGCAACGTATCGAGCGGGATGGTCACGTCGGCGATTTCGCGCAGAGCCACAACCGGACCCTTGTCATTGTCGCGGTCGACCGTCAACGGCGCTCCCGACGCAATGTCGCGCGCGCGCTGCGCCGCGAGCAGCACCAACTCGAAACGATTGGGAACCTTGAGAACACAGTCTTCGACAGTAACGCGAGCCATCTAGGGCAGTCTCCAGCAAGAATATTTCAAGATTCTGAATATATGGGGCCGAGACCCTTCCTGCAACAGGGTTTGGTCCGAGGCATGGCCGTTTTTGGCCGTATTTGAGCGATTTAGGGGTCGAAGGGCGTCGCCGTCTGTCCCGCCGGCAGCGCCGCAATCAGTTCTGTCACCGTCTTGCCGCGCGTTGGATGGCGCCAGGAGGGGGCTACATCGTGAAGAGGCAGGAGGACGAAGGCGCGCTCGTGCAGCCGGGGATGAGGCAGAGTCAGCCCCGCCTTCTCCTCGACCCGCCCCTCATAGTCGAGAATGTCGAGATCGAGAGTCCGCGCCGCGTTCGGGACGCCGCGCCGGCGGCCGAAAGCAAGCTCGATCTTTTGCAAAAGGGCCAGTAATTCGGGCGGTTCGAGGTCGGTCTCGACGCTCACCACGGCGTTCACGAACCAGGGCTGATCGGATGCAGGAACCGGGGCCGTCCGGTACCAGCGCGAGCGCGCGACAAGCCGTACCCCCGCCGCCTGGAGCGCCGCCAGCGCGGCCTCGAGCGTCGCGAGCGGCGGTCCGGCAGAACTGGGCAGATTGGCACCGAGGCCCAGAAGGATCATGGGAAAGAAGCCACCGGCGCGATCAGTCCCGAACTGACGCCAGAAGCCTTCGGCTCCGGTCGCGCGCCTTGTAATAGCCGCAGGTCAACGTGATCTTGGGGCGTGACGGCATATTCGTCTTCCTTGGGCAAAGAGCGCGGCGGTCTCAATCACTTCTTCGGCAGGAAGGCCTCGGTGTAGTATTTCGAGAGGTCGGGTTCCTGGTCGAGAATCTTCAGATCGACGAAGGATTGCTGCAATACCTTGATCGCGCTCGGGCTGAACCGGCCATCGACCGAGAACATCGGCATCACGAGATCGTATTCGCGATCCTCGACGGCTTCCGAGAAATGGGTGCGCGCGCGCTGCGCTTCGACCGTTTCCGCTTTGTGCGCGCGCATGAAGGCGATGGTCTCGAACCAGCCCTTGAGGAAGTTCCTGATCGCGTCGGGTCGGTGCTTGACGAGATCGTCGGAAGCGAAAATCACGTGCATCATGAAATCTTTCACGATATCCGACGCCGGGAACAGCATGCGCCCGCGCTTGTCCGCTTCCAATTGAAAGCCGAGCGACGCGGAACTTACCAGAACGTCGACCTGGTTGGTCAGTAGTGCGGCCGTCTGGCCCGGCGTCTCGGCGCCAACCGCGATCATCGGAATGTCGTCGCGCGACCACCCCTTTTCCTTCGCCAACCGTAGCACGAACCACTGCGTCAGCGACCCCACCGTCGATATGCCGAATCGCTTGCCCTTCAAATCGTCGGCTGTCTTGCCAGGAAAGTCGTAACGCACGTCGAAGCCGAAAAGGAGCGGCGGACCCGCCATCGCTGCAACCGCAAGTTCAGGAGCGCCCTTGACGAGGAAGGCGAGATCAGTCCCGGCCCCGACGGCAATATCGAAAGCACTCGCGACCATCGCCTGGTGGAGCTTGGCGCTGCCGGAAACCGAGATCCGATCGATGGTGATGCCGTGCTTCTGAAAAATCCCGTATTTGGCGCCGACGTCGAGTGGAACAAAGGAGAACGCTTGAACCGACGGATCTCCGACTCGTAGCGTCTCTGCCGCGGCCGCCCTTCCAGCGACCGCCGTCGAAACTATCACGGCGAGGAAAGCCGAGACCGCGAGAGACCTGACTCCGGCCGGACAAGTGAAGCGCATCTGTTCCCCCCTTTGTCCCGCGGCGGACCGTGCGATCTCGTCGCCCGATTGCACGAATACACTATCGCCACAACCGCCCCATACTATGCCACCGTTAATCGAAATAAACACGCGCCCGATATGCGCGCGGCACGCTTGACGGCATACGCATGATAGCGGCAAATGATTCCTTATTGTCGTGAGATTCGCGGAGTAGCCGGTATGCTTTTTTATCCTGAAGAACGCATTGCTCTTTTTATCGATGGCGCGAATCTTTACGCAGCGGCAAGAGCGCTCGCTTTCGACATCGACTACAAGCGTCTTCTCGAGCTGTTTGGCAGCAAGGCGCGCTTGATCCGTGCCTTTTATTACACCGCTTTAATCGAAGATCAGGAATATTCACCGCTGCGCCCTTTGGTCGATTGGCTCGACTATAACGGCTACACGATGGTCACGAAGCCGACCAAGGAATACACCGATGCTACCGGGCGTCGGAAAGTCAAAGGGAACATGGATATCGAACTCGCCATCGACGTGATGGAGATGGCGCAGTCCCTCGACCATATCGTGATATTTTCGGGCGACGGCGATTTCCGCCGGCTGGTCGAAGCCGTGCAGCGCAGGGGCGTGCGCGTCTCCGTGGTCTCGACGATTCGATCGTCGCCGCCCATGATTGCCGATGAACTGCGGCGCCAGGCCGATGTCTTCATCGAGTTGCAGGATTTGGCGGCACAGATCATGCGCGCGCACAATCATCACCGCGATCAGCAATATTCAGACAGCCAAGCGTGACCCGCGAGGCCGCGACGGGGCCGGGCCGCGATTGCGCGCGCTGTGTACGCCTGGTCAAATTTCGTGGCTTGCAGCGCAAAGCCCATGCGGAGTGGCACAATGCGCCTGTACCCTCCTTCGGCAGCCTCCGCGCGCCACTACTAATCGTCGGGCTGGCGCCGGGGCTTCGAGGAGCCAACCGCACCGGCCGGCCTTTCACCGGCGATTATGCCGGCGACTTGCTCTATGCAACACTCGGAAAATACGGGTTCGCGCGCGGCGATTACGCGGCGAGTGCCGATGACGGGCTGGTGCTCGTCGGCTGCCGCGTCAGCAATGCCGTCCGCTGCGTTCCACCCGAGAACAAGCCGCTGCCCGCCGAAATCGCCGCCTGCCGACCGTTCCTCGCGGCCGAAATCGACGCCATGAGAAATCTGACGGTGATCCTCGCACTTGGGCGTATCGCGCATGACGCGGTGCTGGCGGCGCTCGCGCAAAAGAAATCCGCCTTTGCCTTTCGTCACGGCGCGATCCACCAGCTCGTCGACGGTCCGATGCTCGCCGATAGCTATCATTGCTCGCGTTACAACACGAACACGGGCAAGCTCACGGCGACGATGTTCGAGGCCGTCTTTCGGGAACTGCGCAGGCTCGTCGTGCTTTAGTGGTTGTGCTCGCGCATGATGCGCGCCCGGCTGCGCTGCCAATCGCGCGCCTTTTCCGCCTCGCGCTTGTCGGATTTACGCTTGCCCTTGGCAATGCCCAGCTCGATCTTCGCCCGCCCGCGCTCGTTGAAATAGACCGACAACGGCACAACGGTGATGCCCTCGCGCCTGATCGCGCCCAGAAGGCGATCGATCTCGCGCCGATGCAACAGCAACCGCCGCGGCCGACGCGGTTCGTGATTGAAACGCGCCGCCGGATATTCCGGTATATGTGCGTTCACAAGAAAGAGCTCGTTGTCGCGCTCGGCCGCATAGGCCTCGGCAATGCTGCCCAGGCCGCGGCGCAACACCTTGACCTCGGTGCCGGTCAGCTCGATCCCCGCCTCGATCGTATCTTCGATGAAATAATCGTGTCGTGCCCGCCGATTGAGCGCGACGTATCGCTCGTCACCACGCAGCGCCATCAGGCGCTGCTCAGTTGAGCACGCCCGCCGAACGCATGGCGGTGCGCACCGACTCCTGCGCCTGGGCGGTCGCCGCCACGAGCGGCAAACGGACCTCGGCGCTTGATTGGCCGATAAGCGAGCAAGCGTATTTCACGGGAGCCGGACTGGTTTCAACGAAAAGTGCATCGTGCAGCGGCGCGAGCCGGGCATTGATCTTCATCGCCGCCGCAACGTCCCCCTTCTGCCAGGCCTCGTGCATATCGGCGCAAGCACGCGGTGCGACATTGGCCGTGACCGAGATGCAGCCATCGCCCCCTTGCGCCAGGAATGCCATTGCGGTGCCATCCTCACCGGACAGCATCGAGAACTCCGCGCCGATCGCGGCACGCGTGCGCAACGGCCGAACCAAATCGTTGGTCGCGTCCTTCACCCCGGCGATATTCGCCAGCTTTGCGAGCCGCGCCATGGTGGCGACGTTCATGTCGATCACGCAGCGCCCCGGGATATTGTAGATGATGATTGGCAGATCGACGGCGTCATTGATCGCCTTGTAGTGCTGATAAAGCCCCTCTTGCGTCGGCTTGTTGTAATAGGGCGTGACGACGAGAGCCGCATCGGCGCCCGCCTCTTTGGCATGACGGGTAAGATCGATCGCCTCGGCGGTGGAGTTGGAGCCGGTTCCGGCGATCACCGGCACGCGTCCTTTCGCGACCTCGACGCACAACTCGACGACGCGCTTGTGCTCCACATGACTCAAGGTCGGCGATTCACCGGTGGTTCCGCACGGCACCACGCCGTGCGTGCCTTGGCGGATCTGCCAATCGACGAAATTCTGGAACGCTTTCTCATCCACGGCCCCGTTGCGGAACGGCGTGATGAGCGCGACGAGCGATCCTTTCAGCATGGGCCGGCCTCCACCGATGCTCCTGTAGCGCGCCGACGATAGGCCAAGGCGTACCGGCGGGCAATAATGGTCAACGGTAAATTAATTGTTTCGCCACCACTTATGGCTACGTTATCGTGGCTTTGGTTTGGCGACGAATGAAGCTTAAACGAGCGTTTACTCTTTCGGCAGCGCTTTTTTTCGCCGTTTGCGGCGCCGCACCCGTGCGCGCAGCCCAATTGTCGGAGAGCGATCGCCGCATCTACGCCGAAGCGTTTACCGCGGCCAAGCGCGGGGATTGGGCGCGGGCCTATCGCCTCGCCGCGACCGCGCATGACCCCCTTCCCGGCACCGCCCTTCATTGGCTCCAGGACAAGCAACCGGCATCGGGGGCGAGCTTTGCGGCAATCAGCAGCTTCATCGACGCCCATCCCGACTGGCCGGCGCAGAAGGTGTTGCTCGAGCGGGCCGAGGAAGCGATTGCGACGGCGACAGACGCACAGCTCGCCATCTGGTTCAACCTGCACCCGCCCGTTCTGCCGGCGGCAAGGCTGCGCCAGGCGCAAATCTGGATGGCGGCCGGCCGCAAGGACGATGCCGTTGCGCTGATCCGCCAGGCCTGGATCGACGGCGACTTCACCGCGGTCGAGGAAAAGCTCATGCTGCAGCGCTATCGCGGCGTGCTACGTGATGAGGATAATGTCCGTCGTCTCGATCGCCTGATCTGGGACGGCCAAACGACCGAAGCCAAACGCATGCTGCGCCATGTCGGGCCGGAAGAGGCCGCGCTCGGCCAAGCGCGATTGGCGCTCGCCGATATGAGTCCCGGCGTCGAAGGCCTGATTGCCCGCGTGCCGGCGCGATTGCGCAACGATCCCGGCCTGCTTTACGAGCGCCTGCGGTGGCGACGCCGCAACGATCTCGATGACGACGCCGCCGATATTCTCGAACATTCGCCTGCCAATCTCGAACGTCCCACCGCCTGGGCGGCCGAGCGTCTCATTCTGGCGCGCCGCCTGCTCGACGATGGCCAAAGCGAACGAGCCTATCGCCTTGCCGCCGGACACGTCTTGACGAGTGGACCGACCTTCGCCGAACTCGAATTTCTCGCCGGCTGGATCGCGCTGCGCGTGCTCAATCAACCGCAGATCGCCTACAACCACTTCGTCCGGCTTTACGATGCGGTCAAGCTTCCGATCAGCCTCGCGCGCGGCGCCTATTGGGCAGCACGGGCGGCCGAAGCAATGAACCAGGTTTCGCTCGCCGAGGCTTGGTACAGCAGCGCGGCGCCGGAGATCACGACCTATTACGGACAGCTTGCCGCTGCTCACCTCGGCAGCGATGGACCGGCCACGACGTTCAAGGAACCAAAACCGAATGCCGAAGAGGTGGCCACGTTCGAGCGCAACGAACTGGTCCAGGTTGCGCGCGACCTCGCGCAAATCGGCGACCAGGACGATCTGGTGCCGTTTCTGCGCCGCATCACCGCCGAGCAGCAGACCGCGGCGGGCTTCGTCCTCGTTGCGCGGCTGGCACGCGCGGTCGACCGGCCCGACATCGCCGTGACCGCCGCAAAACACGCAAGCTACGCGGGCGTGACGCTGCTCGATGACGGCTATCCGATCGCCAAGCTGCCACCCGGCGGCAACATCGAAACACCGCTCGTCCTAGCGATGACGCGACAAGAGAGCGCTTTCGATCGCGGCGCCGTCAGCGGCGCCGGCGCGCTTGGCATGATGCAGCTGATGCCGACGACGGCGAGCAAGATCGCCAAGTCGCTCCACATGCCGTTCTCGCGCACGCGGCTCACGCACGACGTCGCCTATAATGTGACACTGGGCCGCGCCTATCTCGATTCTCTCATCGGCGATTTTTCCGGCTCCTACGTCCTTGCGGTTGCCTCCTACAACGCCGGGCCATCGCGCGTGCGCCAGTGGATGCGCGACCATGGCGACCCGCGTCGGGACAACGTCGATATGGTCGACTGGATCGAGCGGATCCCGTTCACCGAAACGCGCAATTACGTTCAACGCGTGCTCGAGAACCTGCAGATCTATCGCCTTCGGCTCGGCGCACATCTGCCGGCTTTTTCGCTCGCCGGCGACTTGAAGCGCTGACCGTGGCAACGCCGCGCCTGCCCGATGCCGACGCCGTGCGCGCGGCAGCGGCGCGGCTCCAAGGAAAAACCGTCCTAACGCCTTTGCTGTCCTCGCCGCGGCTCGATGCCGCCCTGGGCTGCCGATTGCTGATCAAGGCCGAATGCTTGCAACGCACCGGATCGTTCAAGTTTCGTGGCGCCTATAATGCACTCTCGCAACTCGGAGCTGCCGAGCGGCGTGCCGGTGTGGTCGCCTATTCCTCGGGGAACCACGCTCAAGGCGTGGCTGCCGCAGCGCAACTGCTCGGCATGCCGGCGGTGATCGTCATGCCCGCCGATGCGCCATCGATCAAGATTGCGAACACGCGTTCCTACGGCGCCGAAATCGTGCTCTACGATCGCTATCACGAGAATCGGGAGGCACTCGGCGCGCGCATCGCCGCCGAGCGCGGCGCCGCGTTGCTGCCGCCCTATGATGATGTCCGGGTGATCGCGGGCCAGGGCACTATCGGCCTCGAAATCGCCGCGCAGGCCGCGGCCTTGGGGCTCACCCTCGACATCATGATCGCAAGCTGCAGCGGCGGCGGTCTGGTGTCGGGCTGCGCGCTCGCGCTGGCCGATGCGGATCCGCGCACGATGATCTATGCCGCCGAACCCGAAGGACTCGACGACATGCGCCGCTCGCTGCTCGCGCGCGAGCGTTTGCGCAATGATCCGGGGGCGCGCTCGATCTGCGATGCGTTGCTGGCGCCGATACCGGGCGAGATCACCTTCGCGTTGGCGCAGCGCTACGTCGCCGGCGGCGTTGCCGTGGGCGACGATGAAGTCCGCCATGCGATGCGCGTGGCATTCGAGGAATTCAAGCTCGTGCTGGAACCCGGCGGCGCAGCGGCGCTTGCTGCCGTCCTCGCGAGAAAGCTCGAGCTGGGCGGGAAAACCGTCGCCGTCGTGGCGTCGGGGGGAAATGTCGATCGAGCGGCCTTCGCCGACGCGCTCGCCGGTCAGTGACCGGCTTCGGCGTGGGTTGCGATATCGACCCGCTCCGCAGCGCTGCGCAGGCTCTGCATCGATGGGGGTAGCTGCTTCGTTTCGGGCGTCGGCACTTCGTCGCGCTCGACGCGGCGGCTATAGCCTTCGAAGACGGCCCCCGGCTCGATCCGCATCGAACAATAGACGATGTCAGCGGTCACATGGGAAGAACGGCCCAATACCACATTGACCGCGACCAGCCGGCCCGACAGCGCACCGTTGATGACAGCAGTCTCGGCTTCGACCGTGCCGCTGACCGAGCCGCCTTCGCCGATGGTGATCTTGCCGGCCGTCAGGTTGCCGGAAAGCGAGCCGCTGATATGGATTTCGCCCGAGCAAACGATATCGCCCTCGACGCGGAAGCCTTCGCTCAAAATCGACGGCGCGAGGCGGCGCTGGGCGCTGCCGCCACCGTTATTTGCCACTGATTTGAACCACATTCTTACCTGCTTCCATGAACTTCGCCGGATCGAGCGGCGTCCCGTCTACATCCACTTCGTAATGCACATGGGGACCGGTGCTGCGGCCGGTGCTGCCGAGTTCGCCGATCTCCGTATGGGTGCCGACCTTTTGCCCGCGCGCCACGAGAATACGATGAAGATGCGCATATCGTGTAACAATACCGTGACCATGATCGACTTCGACCATGCGGCCGTAGCTGTCACGAGTCCCCGTGAAAATGACGGTACCCGGGCCGGTACTGTAGACCGGGCTCTTATAGGGCGCGGCCAAGTCGAGACCCGGATGGAACGAAGCGTGGTGGTTGATCGGGTCAATGCGCGGGCCGAAACCGCTTCTCAGCTGATATTGGTCGAGCGGCGAGCGCAGCGGCAGCATCTTCGCCAGCCTCTTGAGCTCATCCTGGCGATTCTGTTCGAGTTCGCTGGCGCGAGGACCGTTGAGCGCAATGTAAGGACCACCTTGTCCCTCCGTCCGCGCGCCGAGGCTGCTCAGCAGATGATCGATATCGAGGCCGGTCGACGCGAGCAGCCGCTCGAGCTCCGATGACCCAGCCTGCGCATGCGGCTGGTTGATATCCGGCTTGCGTGCGGGTACCGGCGCGACGACATCAGGCGGTGACGCGCTCTCGACGCTGGCCGGCGCCGCGGCGTTTTGAACCGGTGCCGGATGGGTCGGATCGGTCGCGATCTGCTGTTGGGAATGTTCTTTCGCGTCGTTCTGCGACGATTGCTGCGCCCCGCTTTGCGCGGCCCGGCTGGTGGCGGCCTGAAGCTCCATCTGAAGCTGCTGCACGCGATTTTGAAGCGTCGTGCGTTCGGCTTCCGATTGCCGCAGTTCCGATTTATTGTCGTCGAGGTTCTTCGCCAGCTGCGACATATTGCCGGCTCTACTGTTGAGCGCCTGCTCCGCCACTTTTGCGCGCCGCTCCGCCTCGTCGCGCGCTTGCTGCACGGTCTTAACGTCTTGCTGCATCGCCTTAACATGCTGCGCGGCCGCACTGAGTTCGCTGCGAAGTTTGTCGTTGTCGCTTGCGAGCGCGGTAAACTTGTCGCGCGCCTGCTGGTAACGCGCGCTGACATCCGTGTAGTTCTGATTGACCGTCGCGAGATCGCGGCGCATTTGCGCCATTTCGTTCCGCATTTCGTCGAAACTCGCCGGATCGACCGAAACCGCCAAGGGCGCGCTCGAGCGCGCTTCCTCGATGCGTTGGTCGACCGCTTCATGCAGACGAGCAAAACCGGCGGCGAGATAAACGATTCCGCCGACCGACACGAGGCACGCTGCAAGAACCGTCGCCTGCAGCCAACCTGGCAAAGCAATATGCCGGACCCCGCCGGAGCTCTTAAGGAGGAGCTGCCGTTCGGGAAAAAGTTGTTCCCCGAAGATCCGCGAAACGCTTACCACTCGCCCCCCGCTACCGTTGCTCAACTCAGCGCTGCTAAAGCCTCACCGAGAGACAATGCATCGCCACCGATCGCGGCCCCCTAGGGGCACTGGGCGAATGGAATGCCTCTCCGTTTGCATCCGTCAGCCGTTCTGCGCGGCGGCTGAACTGCTGTAGCCAGTGCTCTGACTACTACCATTCACCATAAAAAACCCTACAGAGTCGTTAAAAGCATGGCAAGAAATTTCGAAATCG
>Ga0316624_10001010_pt1 | contig 10597 bp, 10 predicted proteins | sample OWC_Aug_N3_C1_D5_FD_207657 | JGI IMG/M metagenome (GOLD analysis project Ga0316624, IMG submission 207657) | Wetland soil microbial communities from Old Woman Creek delta, Ohio, United States - OWC_Aug_N3_C1_D5_A | ecosystem: Environmental > Terrestrial > Soil > Wetlands | place: USA: Ohio...
GCTGGCCATCGCCCTGCTGGTGGGTGGTCTGATGGTGCTGGTCCTTGACCTGGGCCGTCCCGACCGCCTCATCATCGCGATGACCCACTACAACTTCAAGTCGATCTTCGCCTGGAACATCATCCTCTATAACGGTTTCCTCGCCATCGTGGCCGTTTATCTCTGGACGATGATGGAGAAGCGCATGAACCGCTACACTACTGTGGCCGGCTTCGCTGCCTTCTTCTGGCGCCTGATCCTCACCACCGGTACCGGCTCCATCTTCGGCTTCCTGGTGGCACGTGAGGCTTACAACGCTGCACTCCTCGCGCCGATGTTCATCATCATGTCGTTTGCCTTCGGTCTGGCCTTCTTCATGCTGGTGATGTTCGCCATCTACAAGGGAACAGGCCGTCCGCTGGGTGACGGTGTGGTGCAGCGCCTGAAGAATCTGCTCGGTGTCTTCGTGGGTGCCGTGCTCTACTTCGTGTTGGTCTATCACCTCACCAACCTTTACATCACCGAACGCCATGGCATCGAAGCCTTCGTCCTGCGTGATGGCGGCATCTACACCATCCTGTTCTGGGTTGGCCAGATCTTCCTCGGCAGCCTGGTTCCGCTGGTGCTGTTCTACCATCCGACCCTCGGCAAGAACCGCAAGATGATCGGCCTCGGCGCCCTGCTGGTGATCCTCGGCGGTTTGGCCCAGATCTACGTGTTGCTGATCGGCGGTCAGGCCTATCCGCTGGTGATTTTCCCCGGCTATGAAGTGCTCCAGGGCTTCAACGAGGGCGTGATCAACAGCTACAGCCCGACTCCCGCTGAAATCACTCTCGGCGTCGGCGGTATCGCCTTCGCTATGGCCTTGGTGGCAGTCGCGATCAAGGTGCTGCGCTTCATGCCCGAGAGCCTGGCTGACGACGCCGTCGATACGGCCCACTGATCGACGCGCTCCTGAAGTAATAAAAAACCGGCGTCCTCACGGATGCCGGTTTTTTTTTGTTTGTTTCATAATTACGCAACGGGCTGTTTTTATTACAATTGGCCTTTAAATACTAAGACTCTGCCCCCATTGCCGAGAGTCATTGCTCCAATCGTGAGCCCCGATTATCGCTTGCCGCTGGCACATATCTCACAGAGGTGTAAGGCATGACCCAGGAACATCTGTTCGCACAATACATCCGTATCCTCGGGAAGGGGCGCAACGGCTCCCGCGCCCTCTCCCCCGAAGAGATGTCTGATGCGATGCGCATGATCATGAGCAACGAAGTGGAGCCAATCCAGCTCGGTGCCTTCCTGATGCTGATGCGTGTAAAAGAGGAGACCCCGGACGAGGTGGCCGCCGCCGTTCGTGCCATCCGCCAGCATCTGGCAGTCCCCGCCGATGCGCCGTCGGTTGATCTCGATTGGTCCTCCTACGCAGGCAAGAAACGTCAACTTCCCTGGTACCTGCTTTCAACCCTGCTGCTTGCCGAAAACGGCATACGCGTCTTCATGCACGGCGCCAGCGGCCATACGGCCGGTCGAATCTACACCAAAGGTGTGCTGCCGGCGCTTGGCATCCCCGTGGCCAGGAACTTTGCCGAGGCCTCCGAGCAGTTGAAGGCGAATAACTTCGCCTATCTCGATCTGGAGCAGATGAGTCCGCGCCTGCACCAAATCATCGAGCTGCGTCCCCTGCTGGGTCTGCGCTCTCCCGTGCATACCATCGCCCGAATGCTCAATCCGTTCAACGCACCGTATATGATGCAAGGGATTTTCCACCCCGGTTATCGCCCCACCCACCAGATCGCTGCCCAGATCCTCGGCCAGCAACACATGGTGGTCATCAAGGGTGAGGGGGGCGAGATTGAACGCAATCCTGACCTCGCCTGCCTGCTCCAGGGGGTGCACAACGGTGAGCTGTTCGAAGAGGAATGGCCGCCCATGTTCGAAAAACGCCATATCCGCCAGGATGAACTGGTGGTCGGTCATCTGGCCGACGTCTGGAGCGGCACCCGTGACGACGAATACGGTGTAGGTTCGATCATCGGTACCGCTGCCGTGGCTCTCTACCTGATGGGACGTGCCAAGACCCGCGAAGAGGCCGAGACACAGGCGCGCGACCTGTGGAACAAGCGCAACCGCGCACGCTTCAACAAGGCCGCCTGAGTGATGCCGCGCCTGCTGCTGGCCGCCCCGCACAAATCCTCGGGCAAGACGACTGTCACCCTCGGGCTCTGTGCAGCGCTGGCGCAGCGCGGTCTGCGTGTTCAACCCTTCAAGAAGGGCCCCGATTACATCGATCCCATGTGGCTGGGCGCTGCTGCCGGGCGTCCTTGCCACACCCTCGATCCCTATGTGCAGGACGAGAACGAGATCATTTGCGAGTTCAACCGCCATGCGACTGGCAGCGATCTCGCCCTGATCGAGGGCAACATGGGTCTGTTTGACAGCCTGGATGTGGAGGGGCGGCACAGCAACGCCTCACTGGCCGCACTGCTGGAGACCCCCGTCGTGCTGGTGGTGGATGTACGCGGCGCCACGCGCAGTATCGTGCCGCTGTTACTCGGTTTTCAGAAGTTCGATCCACGCATTCGCATTGCCGGCGTCATCCTCAACAAGGTGGCAGGCAAACGCCACGAACTTCGTCTGCGTGAGGTCATCGCCCACTACCTGGATGATCTGCCGGTGATCGGCGCCATCCACCGTGACGAGGCGATGGCGATCGACGAGCGCCATCTGGGCCTGATCCCCAGCAACGAGGAGCAGGCCGCCACCGCCCTGCTCGCCACCATTCGCGACAAGGTGGCGGCCCAGGTCGATCTGGATGCCCTGATGGAGATCGCACGCAGTGCCTCCCCCGCTCCCCATGGGACAGCCCCGATCTCTGCGGTCAAAACAGCCGACATCCGCATCGGCATCGCCCGCGATGCGGCCTTCGGGTTCTATTACCCGGAAGATCTGGAGCGTCTGCGCCGCGCCGGCGCCGAACTGGTCCCCTTCGATACGCTCCACGACGCCTCCCTTCCTGAGGTCGATGGACTCTTCATCGGCGGCGGTTTTCCCGAGACGCAGATGGAGTCACTTGAGCGCAACCGTCCGATGCGCGAGGCTATCCGCGCGGCCATCGAAGATGGCATGCCCTGCTATGCCGAATGCGGGGGCTTGATGTATCTGAGCCGTTCGATCCGCTGGAACGAGCGCTGTCATGAAATGGTCGGGCTGATACCGGGTGACACGGTCATGCACTCCCGTCCCATCGGTCGTGGCTACGTGCAATTGAAGCCGAACGGTTCGTCCCCCTGGCAAGCCAGCAGCAGTTCCCCTTTCAATGCCCACGAGTTTCACTACTCGACACTGGAAAATCTGCCGCCGGGCACCCATTTCGCTTATGAGGTGGTGCGTGGTGCCGGCATCGACGGCCGCCATGACGGCTATGTCTACAAGAACCTGCTCGCCAACTATGCCCATCTGCGTGATGTGGATGAGACCCCCTGGTGCGAGCGGTTTGTAACGTTTGTGCGTAAAATCGCGGCCCAGCGCCGGCAGGGGCCGGTAACGCAAGCCGCGCAATAATTTGTCTCCATGAGGTAACAACGATGATTACGGTAACACCCGAAGCCCAGAAGCAGATCCGCATTGCCGCCGAAGAGAGCGGCGCCGCCAACCTTTCCCTGCGTCTGGCCGCCAAACGCAATCCCGACGGCAGCTTCGATTACGGCATGGGCTTCGATGAGCCGGCGGATGACGACCTCTCCTATCGTTTCGGCGAGATCGAAGTCATTTTCGATGCCCAGTACGGGCCGATGCTCAATGGTGCCACTCTCGACTTTGTGGAGATCGAGCCGGGCGAGCACACCTTCATCGTGCTGAATCCCAATGATCCCCACTATGTGCCGCCCGGGAGTGATGCCGGTGGCTGTGGCAGCGGCGGTTGCGGTTGCCACTAACGTCTTAATGCCCCCTCCACCCGCCGATAGCCAACGGGTGATTATCCATGCGATGGGGCTCCGTAGTCTGGTATAATCGCAGATTACGGGTCCCCTTCGATATTCAGGCCGATGTCCACACTCCTCGACGAAACCCATCTTCATCCTGCTATGCGCGGCACCCGCGCTGGCAATGATTCGTCCGCCGCGAAGGGGTGGATGTACCAGTTCAACCGGTTTCAGAATCGCCGTCTGCTGCTGCCCCTGAGCGGTCTGGCCGTCAATGTGATGCTGATAGGCCTGTGCAGTTATCTGCTCTGGCTGCAACCCTCCCACGTCTGGCTCATCTTCGGTCTGCAATTTCTGCTCACCATGAGCGCCCTGGCGCTGATGGGGGTGTTGATCGTGCGGGTGCGCCGCCAGCTGCTCAATCCGCTCAACCTGCTGCGCGACTGGGCAACGCGAATCCGCCATGGCGATCTGTCAGCGCGTGTGGCGCCGGAGGCGCGTATTTACCTGGGCGATCTGGTCAACGACATCAATCATCTGGGCGACTCACTCCAGACCCTCTCGCAGAACATGGAGCAGGAGGTAGAGCGCCAGACCGTGCGCCTCGCCCAAAAAACCAATTCACTGCAGGTCCTCTACGACGTGGCCGCGAGCTTGAACGCCTCGCGCGATCTGAAGGATTTGCTGACCCGCTTCCTCCATACCATGCGCGATATCGTCAACGCCCGAGCCGGCACGGTGCGTCTGCTCAATGGCAAGGGACAGATGGAGCTGGTGGCAAGCATCGGTCTCGACGATGAGGTCATCGAGCAGGAGCAGATTGTGCCGGTACAACGCTGCCTGTGCGGCAATGCCGTCACCGAAGGCGAGGTGCTGTTCCAGCAGGATCTGCGTCCCTGCCAGCAGTTCGTGGGGCGGCCGATGCTCAACAATCCGAAACTGGAGATGATCGCCGTCCCGCTTCAGTACCGCGGCAAGAACCTGGGGGTCTACAATCTGTTTGTGGAGCGCACCAATCTCGATTCGCGCGAAGAGGTGAAGGCGCTCTTCACCAGTATCGGCCGCCATCTCGGGATGGCTATCGACAAGGCGCGTCTCGACGACGAGGCCAAGCGTCTCTCCATCATGAAGGAGCGCAATGCCCTCGCCCACGAGCTGCACGATTCGCTGGCGCAGACCCTCGCCAGTCTGCGCTTCCAGGTGAGCATGCTCGACGAAGCGATCGACCAGCAGGGTGCCGACGTCACCCACGAAGATATTCAGCAGATCAAGCAGGGGCTCGACGAGGCTTACACCGAGCTGCGCGAACTGCTCGCCCACTTCCGCGCCCCGGTCGGCACCGCTGGTTTCCTGCCCGCGCTGGAGGATCTGATCAGCAACTTCCGCAAGCAGACCGGCATGAACGTCTTCCTGCAGAAGGAGTGGGACAGCACCCGCCTCTCTGCCAATCACGAAACCCAGGTCCTGCGCATCATCCAGGAGGCGCTGGCCAACATCCGCAAGCACAGCCAGGCGCAAAACGTTCGCGTCATGTTGCGCAGCGAGGAAGACGACAACTACATGGCCCTCATTGAGGATGACGGCATCGGCATGGAGGATGTGGAGATAGAAGGCCATCCCGGCGAACACCTCGGACTCTCCATCATGCGTGAACGCACCCGTTATCTGGGCGGCGACCTGCGCATCGAGAGCGAATCGGGCGAAGGCACCCGCATCCAGCTCACCTTCCGCAATCCGGGTATCGGAGAGCAGAAGGAACCGCAACATTTCGCCCTTATTTGAACCCTATCATGCGCGTACTCCTGGTCGACGACCATACCTTGTTCCGCAGCGGCCTCGAAACGCTGCTGGAGCGTCACGGTATCGAGGTGATCGGCACCGCCGGCAACGGTCGTGAAGGTTTCATGATGGCCCGCGAGCTCACCCCCGATGTCGTGCTGCTCGACATGCGCATGCCGGAGATGAGCGGACTGGAGGTGCTCAGTGGCCTGCGTGCCGTGGGCTGCCGCATGTCGATCGTCATGCTGACCACCAGTAACGAAGAGCAGGACCTGGTGGAATGCCTGCGCAACGGCGCCAACGGCTATCTGCTCAAGGATATGGAGCCGACCGAGCTGGTCAATGCCCTGCGAGACATCGTCAGCGGCAAGACCGTGGTGGCCCCCGAACTGGCCGGTGTGCTGGCGCGTGTGGTGCAGGGCGATGTGGAGGAGCCACCCAAAGGAACACTATCTCCCTTTGCCGTGCTCACGCCACGCGAGATGGAGATCCTCTGCCTGCTCGCCGAAGGACAGAGTAACAAGGTGATTGCACGCAATCTGGGCATCTCCGACGGCACGGTCAAACTCCACGTCAAGGCTATTCTGCGCAAATTGAATGTTCACTCCCGTGTCGAGGCGGCGGTACGTGCAGTGGAAGAGAACCTCTGCCAGAAGGTGGAGTGATTTGTGCGCCAGTCACCTGCCGCGCCCAGCCCAGATCCTTATAATCGACAATCGTTTCTACGGCACAACAAATCCGATGGCACAGACCATGACCAGAATCCAACGCAACTTTCTTCTCCCCCTGCAAATCCTGCTGATGCTGACGGCACTCTTCTCCTCGGCTGTCACTCAGGCGGCGGGCACACAAACCTGGTACGAGGTGGAAATTATCGTCTTCGCCAATGCCAAGGGCAGTTATCACGACAGTGAAAACTGGAAGCAGGATCTGATCCCCCCCCAAATGGCGGGTGCCAGAACATTGACCCCGGCGGGCACATCTGGCAGCAAAGCGTTTCAGGCAGTGGAACCGTCGCATTACCGGCTTCAGGGCGAATGGAGCAGGCTGCAGGCGTCTGGAGAGTACCATCCCCTCCTGCATACTGCATGGATCCAGCCCGGATTGCCGCCTGAGCAGGCCGTGGGCGTGATCCTGGAAGCCGGTGCCGCTTCGGAGAACCTGGGCGGCGCGAAGCCCCTTTCGGGCGTGATCAAGGTGGAACTGACTCGCTATCTCCACCTCGATGCCAACCTGCTCTATCGCAGGCCCATCAAGACGGCGGCAGGAAACGATGGCGCGCCGGCCTTTGAGACCTATCAATTGAATGAATCACGCCGTATGCGCAGCAAAGAAATCCACTATCTGGATCATCCCATGTTTGGAATGATTGCGCTTATTACGCCACTGCAATAAGCCTTAACCGCCGAGCTGGGGGACCACCTCTTCCAGCAGGCGGCGTACCTTGGCCATGGCCTCCATGAGGTGGTGTTCGATCTCCGCCATGGTGATCTCCCCCTCGCCTCGCCCGGCGGCCATGTTGGCCACAACGGCGCAACTGGCGTAACAGAGCTCCAGCTCACGCGCCAGCGCCGCTTCCGGCATACCGGTCATTCCCACCAGATCGCAGCCGTCGCGCTCCAATCGATTGATTTCAGCCGTGGTCTCCAGACGCGGTCCCTGGGTGGCGGCATAACATCCCTCTTCGATAACATCGAGTCCGGCGCTGCGCGCTGCCGTGATGAGCTGGTGGCGGACTGTTTCGCAGTAGGGGTGAGTAAAGTCGATATGGGTGACGTGGGTCAGCCCCTCTTCGAAATAGGTGTTGGTACGTCCCCAGGTGTAGTCGATGATCTGGTCGGGTATCACCAGGCGGCCCGGTGTCATGTCGGCGCGGATACCGCCTACGGCATTGACCGCGATCACCTTGCTCGCACCGCTCTCCTTGAGTGCCCAGATGTTGGCGCGATAGTTCACCTTGTGGGGCGGGATGGTATGCCCGGAGCCGTGACGCGGCAGAAACACCACTTCAGCCCCCGCCAGCTCGCCGTAAACCAGCGGGCCGGAAGGTTCGCCGTACGGGGTATGCATCACTTCACGACGGATGATATTAAGATTCTTCAGCGAGGTGAGACCCGTGCCGCCGATAATGGCCAGTTGTGCCACGTAAGCTTCCTTTAAAGTCCTTTGACTGCAAAGATTCCCGGCGCATTGCGCAGGTACTCCTTGTAGTCCATGCCAAATCCGAAGACGTAACGATCCGCCACCTCGAGCCCGACGAAATCGGCCTTCAACCCATTCTTGCGTTCGTGTTTCTTCTCCACCAGCACTGCGCACAGCACCTTGCGAGCCCCCTGTTGGCGGCAATCCTCGAGGATCTCTGCAAGCGTTATCCCCTCATCCAGAATGTCATCCACCACCAGCACGGTGCGATCACGCAACGGTGTGCGGGGCCGCGCCAGCCAGTTCATCGTACCGCCTGAGGTGGCGCCTCGATAACGGGTGGCATGCACATAATCAAGCTCGAGGGGAAAATCGAGATGAGTCAGGAGTATTCCGGTGGGTATCAGCGCACCGCTCATCACGCACAACACCAGCGGATTCTCTTTCTGGAGGATGGCGGTGATTTCATCTGCCATGCGTTTGATGGCCGCTTCCACCTGCGCACGATCATGCAGGCACTCGGCTTCGTTGTAGACGCGCTGCGCCTCTTCTGCTGTTATTGCCATTGTTTCTATGCAGGCGTGTTCAATAGGTAAATGTCACGGTGCCATCTGTCATCGCTTCGCTGATGATGTAGGCACCTCCAACAATCTCTTCTATCTCGGGTATCAAGGGTTCGACGCCAAATTCCCGAGTCGGTGAGCACAACTTGAATTTCGCACCGGCCTCGCGGGCATCGCGGATCAAATCATGCACAGTCTTTGAACTGTCATCACGTGGCCGCAGTGTATCAACAACGCCGCTCTTCGCCAGCTCCCCTGCCCGTCCCGTGAGAACCACCTCCACCTCGTAATCCATGGCGGCTGCAACAGTGGCCTGGAAAAGCGGCGCAACCAATTCACCGGGGGTGGCCGGATCGGTGTTGAGCAAAACGATAATCAATTTCTTTGCCATACCTTATCCCTGCATGTGCCCGAAATTGAAGTGCATCGTCGTTCAAACCAGGGTTTGCGAAGGGACGAGCTGTTCGATGGCCGCTACTGCCTGTTGCCACTCAGGCGAGTTGTGCAGCTCCTGCCAGGTGACGGGGTGCAGGCCGTGCATACGCGCCAGCCGCGCCTGACTCACCGGATCCGGTTCGCGATGCAGGCCACGCAGGATCTGCCAGGCCGCCGGACGGTTATTGCAGATCAGTACCATGTCGCATCCGGCCGCCAGGGCGGCGTCGGCACGCGCCACATAATCACCGGCGACACTCGCCCCTTCCATATTGAGATCGTCGCTGAAGATCACGCCCTGGAATCCGAGCCGCTTGCGCAAAATCTCCTTGAGCCAGAACGGCGAAAATCCCGCTGGCTTGTCATCGACGCGCGAATAGATGACATGAGCCGGCATGATCGCTGCCAGGCCATTGGGGATCAACCGTTCATAGGGCAGCACGTCCTGCTGCAGGATGTCCTCGAGCGTCCGATCATCTTCGGGAATGGCGAGATGGGAATCCGCCTCCGCATAACCGTGCCCGGGAAAATGCTTGCCGGTCGCCGCCATGCCGGCGCGATGCATCCCCATCATGTAGGTCCCCGCCAAATCGGCGGCAGCAGCAGGTTGTGTGTGGAAAGCACGATTGCCAATCACACCACTGCGCCCCAGATCGAGATCAAGTACGGGAGCAAAACTGAAATCGACGCCGACCGCGCGCAGTTCCCTGGCCATGACCCAGCCCGCTTCCTCGGCCAGATGGCGCGCACGTTTCTTGTCGTGATCATAGATGTCGCCCAACAGGCGCACCGCAGGCAGTACAGCAAACCCGCTGCGAAACCGCTGCACGCGCCCCCCCTCGTGATCGACTGCCACCAGCAGGCGGGGATGGCGTAGTGCATGGATCTCCTCGATCAGCGCCTTGACCTGTTCAGGAGACTGATAATTGCGACTGAAGAGTATGACTGCCCCTACCAGCGGGTGGCGCAGCAATTCGCGCTCTTCGTCATCGAGTGAGAGCCCCTGCACATCGACCATTACCGGACCCAGCGACATCTATTTGCCTCTCTTAGGGAAAAACATTTTTAATGACCTCCACCGTGATTCGCGTCCGTTTATCATCAATACGATGTCACGTCCAATCTCATGACGGATGTAACTGGCGGGGAGTGGCCGAGAGCTGCTGCACCCGCTCACCGGGCAGGTGGCGGCCTTCCAGTCCCGGAGGCAGCTTGCCGCCATTGCGACGGATCTGTTTTTGCACTCCCGTCGGAAACTGAAATGCGAACACCGGCAGAAGCTATCTTCAACATGATCTGTTCTCCGGATTAGCGAATCAGGATACGTGTCCCCACCGGCACCCGTTCGAACAGTTTGATAACATCCTTATTGCGCATCCTGATGCAACCGTGAGAGGCGGGCACGCCCATCGGCTCCTCGTCAGGCGTCCCATGAATATAGATATAGCGGCGCATGGTATCGACTTCCCCCAAACGGTTCTTTCCCGGCTCCAGACCGCAGAGCCAGAGAATGCGCGAGAGCATCCAGTCACGGCCGGATTCAAGCACGCCCAATTCGGAGGTGTAGATTTCTCCGGTAGGTCTGCGTCCCTTGAACACGGTATTCGGAGCGGCCTCGGCACCGATCTTGGCGCGTATATAGTGCCAGCCGCGCGGTGTCTGTTCACTGCCGCGGACCTCGCCCGCCCCTTTGCTCGAGGTAGAGACCGGCACGTCCATGACGATTTCACCCTGTTCGTACAGGCACAGGCGTTGATCCGCGAGGCTCACCTCGATGTA
>Ga0316624_10001012_pt1 | contig 10593 bp, 10 predicted proteins | sample OWC_Aug_N3_C1_D5_FD_207657 | JGI IMG/M metagenome (GOLD analysis project Ga0316624, IMG submission 207657) | Wetland soil microbial communities from Old Woman Creek delta, Ohio, United States - OWC_Aug_N3_C1_D5_A | ecosystem: Environmental > Terrestrial > Soil > Wetlands | place: USA: Ohio...
AAGGAGTTCGCTGCAGTGCTTGAGCGGTCGAAGGTCAATCTTCTCGAGCTGATCCCATCTCAGGCACAGTTCCTTGAGCCTGGAACAGGACGCCAAGGGCGTCAAGTCGATGTCCATGATTGGGTTCTCAGAGAGCGTAAGACGTTCTAGGTTCCGCAGTCCCGAAAGCGGCGCGATGTCAATGGTCCTGATATCCATCTGGACCAGGTTCACCTCTGTGGCATCGCCTGCTACCGTGACCGAATCTTCTTCGGAATCGGCTGTCGAGAACTTGAGCACTACAGGTCCCATGCAGTATGCTCCCGCAGAATGTCCTTTCGCACGTGCTTGGGAAGCGAAAACTGCCCTTAAGTTTGCTTCCCTTCGTTTGTTCTGGATTACGTAGATGTGAAGCCTATTATTATGCTCCAGTTTCTGTCTAGTCGTTCAGGACACCTGATAGCAGGAGGTATGGCTTGCCATGTTCCACAACTCTGCACTCGGACTGTTGATTCTTCTCCTTCTCTCGTCTTGGTCGACACCTCCGGCAGCATCGGAAGTGTACGAGCCGGCAGTGACTGTGGTTTCTACCAACCCGACACAGCTTACTGAACATGCATCTCTGGTGTCGCTTCTCTATGAAGACCGATTTCACAACACCACAATGCTCCAAGAGGAGATCGACAACATCGCTGCGTTGGCTCCGGACATCGTCGATGTGTCTGTGATTGGTCAGACATACCAGGGGCGCAACATTACCTGCATCAGGATTACCAATGAGAGCCTGGCTCATCAGAAGGCGAAGGTTCTGGTCATTGCGCAACACCATGGCCGAGAACAGATAACTATCGAACTCGCGTTGAGGTTCTCGCTTCTACTCATAAACGGCTTCGGTTCCGACGCCGCCATCACGGACTACCTCAACACCGAGGAGGTCTACATAATTCCCGCGCTCAACCTCGACGCGCTTGAGCTTGTCGTCAATGAGAACATGAGCTGGATCAGGAAGAACATGAGGCCGTATGATAACGATGGCGACGGCCTGTTCGACGAGGATCCCGAGGATGATGCTAACGGGGATGGTTACATCTCGGCGTTTGATGTCTATGAGAAACACGGCAGTACACTAGACTACCTCTACAGCTACTTCGAAGGTATTGACGACGACTCCGATGGTGTAGCCAACGAGGACGAGAAAGGACTGGTCGATCTGAATCGGAACTACGGAAAGTGGTGGGGCTTCGGAGACTCCTCGACGAACCCACTAGACCAGACCTACCATGGCTCAGGGCCATTCTCGGAGCCCGAAACTGCGACCGTGCGGGACTTCGTCCTCCAGCATCGATTTGCCATGGCGTACTCGCTTCACTCTGGCACAAACGCGACATACTTCCCTACGGACTTGTCTAGGAATTGGGCCGAATGGCCTCTCTACTACTCGATCTACAATGACCTTGATCTCATAATCCCTGAGAGCTTCAACTCTGGGAGTCTGAACGCGCAGACTACTGGTATACGGAGTCAACTTGAGGCTGCTGCAGGCGGCTACTGGGAGGAGTGGATGTACTACGAAGGGGGAGCAGTTGTTCCGATCTGCTTCGAGGTGTACCACGACGGCGCGGCGGACGCGCCTGAGAGCATAACGATTGTTGAGGACAATTCAACGCACCAGATTCAGGAGTGGCACGCCATATACGAGTACTTCGACCCACCTCCGACTCGGATTGACACACTCTGGGACGAGCTCAAAGAGGCATTCATCTATCTTCTCGAAACGACTCCGCGATTGGTCGTAGAGGTCAAGTCTATCATCGGTGCTGTATCTCTCGGTTCAAGCATCACGCTCGATATGGAGATCAGCTGCAGGAGTAACAGGCTTGGTAGCATCGAGGATATACAGGTGGTCGGTCCGGACGACACAGTCATAGACACTCTAGCTGAGTTGGAGGCTGACGGAGTCTACGATGGGCAGGTACAGGTCACTCTGCCCGACGTGATGCCGGAGGATGGGCTCGTATTGAGCATCGGCAACAACTACACCGGATTCTCGCTGGTCGTCATCACGGAACAGGCAGGCCCAGATATCTGGCAGACGCTCTCTCAGTATGCTCCGTTCATCGTTGGTGGGGTAGCATTGGTGGTCGTCCTGACGCTTGTCAGGGTATGGACTAGGCGCGGCGGCCATCTTGCGCAGACAGGCAGTTCTGTGAATGCATAGCGTCACCATGACTGCCCAACGTTGGGCGTTTGCACAACGTTTGCTGACTGCCAAACGTTTAAATATGATTGCATGACATGCCATACCTGTCAATTAGACAGGTGTGTTGCAATGTCAACCAAATTCAAGACAATTATCAACGATATGACAACGAGCCTGAAGCTCGCGAAGAACAACGTCCTGACGTACATCCTCGCGAACTTGGGCATGGTGTTTCTGATAGCGCTGCTGTTCTTGGTGATCGCAGTACCCATAGGGGTGATATTCGCCATCGCCTACCTGACGGCAGGTTCTTCCGCGCTGACAGCGTGGATCGATGCGATAACCGTGATGCTTGAGGGCAATGCTCTGGCCTTCGGCATTGGTGCGATCATCTTGATTGCTCTCCCCGTGGTTTCCCTCTTCTTGGTCGCAGTCGGGTCAATCTACGGAGTCAGCAAGGAGATAGTTGAGAACGGCAGTTCGAGGGCCGAGTCGGCGTTCTCTTGGTTTAGAAGGAAGTTCCTCACCTTCGCAGGTGCCGGTTTTCTTCTCACCGTGATCATACTCCTTCCAGTAACGCTGCTCTGGTATGCAGTGAGCGCATCATTCGGCTTCACGACTCTGCCCCTCTGGCTCACTCAGGTGCTTTCGGCAATCACCTTCGTCTGGGTATTCATCACAGTCGGACTGTCGTCCATGGTGTTTCCAGCAATCACTCAGGGTAAGGGTGTGCAGGAAGCATTCAGGGAGTCCTTCAAGCTCGCCACATCCCGATTCGATCGCGTGTTCGGCCTCTGGACAGGCATCGTCCTGCTCGCAGTTCTCATGTTCTCTCCAATGATACTCTGGAGCACCTATGTCGGGTTTGTTGGTGTTCCCATGGTCATGGATCCAATCTCCGCAGTCGTTGCAGTCTGGTCTGCCATTGCAGTGCTGTTGTGGGCCGTTCTGCTCTACCCGATGGCGATTATCGCCTCATGCAAGGTCCATGCAGAACTGACCGGCAAGGCAATCTACCAGCAGGCCAAGCCTGAAGTACCCATAGCTTAGAAACAGACTATTGAGGGCACCCAGAAAGTACACATCCGGGGGTGCCCTCCCCTCTCTCTAACAAGGTGTTGAACTGATATGATGAACAAAAACGCAAGCGTCAAAGTGTTGCTCGAAGACCTGAAGGTGAGCTTCAAGTTCGCGGCAAGGAACATCATGTCCTTCGTCCTGGGCACGATTGGCGTTCTTATCGTCACAGGTCTTCTGATGTTGTTCCTGATGGTGGTCTTCGTGCTCGCACTCGTCGTGGTCATGGGCCTAGACGGCATGATTGGTCTCTTCACTTCGTTTGCTGAAGCGTTTCCGAGCAACCCCTCCATGGTCACGATAAGCGCAATCTTGATTGTCATGTTGCCCATCATGGCGCCATTCATGGTGGCCATGGGAGCTCTGTTCGGAATGGCGCGGGAGATCGTCGAGAGTGCGGGTACCACAGCAGAAGGTGTCTTCGTGTGGTACAAGTCCAAGTTCTTCAAGTTGGCAGGAGCGGGACTTGTTGTGTTCTCCATAGTTGCCCTGCCTATGGTTGCTCTCGCATTAGTGCAGAACCCATTCTCATCCACCAACAGCGATCCGTTCATAGCGGCAATCCAGTCAGCGCTGGGCCTAATCTGGGTCATCTTGTCGGTCGGAATGACCTCCATGGTGTTCCCGGGCATCATCGACGGTCTCTCGGTGGCCGCCTCATTGAGGCAGTCCCTGAGGCTGAGCTGGCGCTATTTCGACCGAGTCTTCTCAACAGAGCTTGCATTCATTCTAATCGGTCTTGCCGCACTGCTTCCCACAATCGCATACCCGGTTTTCTTGATGTTCGGCGTGGCAATAGACCCCATCTTGCTTAGTGTCGTAGCTCTGCCGACAATGCTTGTACTGGGTCTCATAGTATTTCCCGGGTCAATCATCGGCATGACAAGGGTCTACATGATACTCACGGCAGACGAAACCGGACAGGCACCTGACGGGCAGCCTGGAATCTCCATGGTGGGAGGTGTCTAGTGATGGCCTCTCCGGAGAGCGTTGAGAAGATGAAGGACCTTGAGATCATATCCGACCCCAACACCATCAAGGTCCTCATGGAGCCTACGAGGGCAGAGATTGTGTTCAAGTATCTCATCAACGGTTCCATGACCGTCAAGCAGCTCTCCGATGCCCTAGACAAGAACCCGGGAACGATACTACATCACATTGACAAGTTGAAAGAAGTGGGCCTTGTGGTACAGGAACGTACCGAAACAACGTCCACTGGAATTGTTCAGAGATTTTACAGGGCAACTGCGCGTGATTTCCGTCTGGGATTGACCGGAATGATGCAGGCCACTGGAGACGTCCGTGAGTTTGCCACGGGGCGCCTCAGGTCCATGATTTCAGGTCTCTCAGTCTATGGAATCGAGATACCAGGGTCTCAGATTGAGAAGGCGATGGACCTACTTAGGCGGCTCATTGAGAGGGAGAACGCTGTCAGTTCTGCTCTTGTCATTACAGATCAGAACAGGTACAGCACCCTATCAGAGTCAGTACGGAACGACACATCCCGAATCATGCGTCGCTTCGTCCTGGACGAGGATTCGGAGTACAAGCGGCTTCGCGAGGAGTGGGATTCTCTTCTGCGGCCGTACAGAAAGGTGAGCAAGAAATGAGTAACTACGAAAGAAACAACACCATGGTCGCCTGCATCGTCGCAGTGATTGCAGTCGGTGCCTTGGCTGTGGTCGGTTTCACATACCTTGGGAATCTGGATTTCAACTGGAACCTGACGCCGGTTCACTTCTCATACGATGAGTCGGTAGGATCCACTACTGGGACTGTCGCGCTTGACGTCGACATTGCCACCGGCGGGGTCCAGGTCAAGTTCGAGGACAACGCCACGCTACTCTATCGGATAGACTTCGTAATGGAGAACCGCTCGTACGTGCAGTACGGCGAGCCGACAGTGGCATTCGCTGACAACGTGATAACGTTGCAGCACGAGGTCGGTGGCGCGAATATCACACTCGGCACAGGTGTCAACTACACGATCACCGTGGAACTGGCAACGGGCGGAATCGCCGTCATTCTGAGTGAAGGTGGTGTCGGAAACGTGTCACTGACAACAGGCACCGGTGGGATTGATCTCACTATACTTGACGATGTGACGGTAGTCGGCAATCCCACAATAAGCTTGGCTACCACAACAGGCGGAGTAGCACTTGTTGTCGACCTGCCAGTCGGCATTGGCGGTAGCTTTGATGCTTCGACCGTCACTGGCGGAGTCAATGTTCTTGCGCCGAGCTGGGTCGAGATCTCGTCCTCACACTACGAAACCAGCGACTATGAAACTGCCCTACAGAGCGTGACCATCACAGCTCATGTCACTACGGGCGGGATACAAGCGACTCTGACATAGGAGTCCTGCACGGCACCAGCATGATACCAGAAGTGATGTTGTCGAAACACCCTTGCTGTCGCGAGAGCTGGATACAATCCTGTGCTCCCCGACAGGGCTGGTATCATGTATCTTGGTGCCCATGCCTATTCCCCAAATCGAACTACCCGTTCCTCATTCTTCGCGCACACCTATCATCAATGACGATGCACATGTGCTCTTGTCCGACCATCGAGGACAGAGTTCAGACCAGTACACATGCGCAACAGTTATCCGTGAGTTCAATGTTTGCCCTGAGCAGTGATGCAGATGCGTATCGATGCTCGCCTACTTGGCAACGGTCTCGTAGTTCTGTTCCGAGACAAGAGATACCCCATACTTTTTCCAAAAGAGGTCTGGAGTTCCGTGCCAAAACAGACGCGTGTCGCATTGAAGGACAGTCTGGCTTTCGCAACGACCATGCACTTGCCCCTTATGTTCAAGGAGGATTCAATCACGTACGGAACGGCGCGTCCCTTTCTTGAGCCATACTTCTACATGAATTTCGTCAAGGACATACCATCCTGCACTGAGGGGGACCTCACGGATACGGCTGACGTCACTCGCAGATTCTACAACATAGACTTCAGCTTCGATGACAACACGGTGGTCTATCCGGACCCCGAGCCAGTCAAAGACCCCTTCCGAGCCATTGTTGGGCTCAGTTTCGGCAAGGACAGCCTCCTCTCATATGCAGTGGCTGACGAGATTGGACTTGATCCCGAGAGCGTGTATGTTGTTGAGGAGAGTATGACGTATGAACAGAAGCACAAGACCGCTCTCGCCCGGAAGTTCAAGAAGGAGTTCGGCAAGTCGCTGAATATTCTGAAGCATGAAACCGGCAAGTTTCGCGACTACAAGTACCTCGGACTCAAGCAATCCGAGTTTGGCTGGGGTCTTCAGACCACGGAGTACGCACTGGAATGCTTGCCGTTTGCTTACGCGCTTCGGGGGAAGTATCTGCTGTTCGGCAATGAACAGACGACCTCTGCAACCTATATGAGTGAGGACGTCGGAGGACCCTGGCTCATCAACCCGTGTTTTGACCAGTCCCACGCATGGACAGTCCACCTCGACCAGCTTTCACAGGCTTTTTCTGGCCGTTCCGTCAGGACCGCAAGCCTGATTGAGCCGCTCATGGACATGATGATTCAGCGTGTACTTGTCCACAGGTATCCCAAGTTTGCCAAGTACCAGATGAGCTGCTTCACCACTAACGAAGAAGGCCGAGAGTATCGCTGGTGTCATCACTGTTCTGTCTGCGCCAAGATGTATCTGATGTGCATCGGAGGAGGCGTGGACCCAGAGGCGGTGGGATTCCGTCAGAACATGATGCGGAAGAGCAGTATCAAGTACTACACATTGTTCGGTGGCAAGTCCGAGATGACTTATTCCAACACACAAGTGGCTCTTGACGAGCAGCTTTTTGCACTCTACTCTGCCGTCCGTAAGGGCGCGAAGGGCGACCTACTTGATCAGTTCCGTGAGAGTGAGTTCTATGACGAGGCAAAGGCCCGCGAGGATGAGCTGGTCAAGAAGTTCTGCAGTCTGTATGAACCAATCTCGGTGCCGCCGGAACTGAAGAAGCTGATTATGCCAATCTACAAAGAGGAGCTGGCCAGTTTCGAGATTTGAATGGAATGAACGGCTGCTGAGCCGAGTGTTAAGGTTAAATCTCGATAGCATGACGCCATTGGTGTGAGCCACATGCGCATCGCACTTGTACTGAACACAAGACATGATGAGACCGAGTTCGAGGTGGAGTACGATCCTCCCCACACAATTGAACTCATCAAACACGGGATTGAGGCTACAGGCCACGAATACCTCTTCATCGAAGCCGATGACAGGATAGTGGAATCTCTGAAACGCGAGAAACCCGACTTGGTCTTCAACCGAGCAGAGGGCATCAGGGGTGAGAGCAGAGAGTCCCATGTTCCTGCGGCCTGTGAGATGCTGGGAATCCCATACGTTGGCGCGAATGTGATGACGACGGCTGTCTCCTTGAACAAGGGTTGGACGAAGAAAGTGTTGTCGTACCATGGCATTCTCACTCCTCAGTTTGAGATTCTTGAGAGTCTCAAGGACGTGAGCAAGTACAAGTTCAAGTACCCGATAATCCTGAAGCCCAATGAGGAGGGCTCTTCGATGGGCATCAACGAGGACAATGTTGTTAGGAATGAAACTCGGCTTCGGAACAAGCTGAAGCAGATGCTCAGCGAATACAAGCAGGGCATATTGGCCGAGCAGTTCATCGCCGGACGAGAGTTCAGTATTGGCGTGCTGGAACGACCCGGGCAGGAGGCCGAGGTCCTACCAATCCTTGAGGTAGACTTCTCCAAGATGCCTCCCCAGGTCGGGAATGTGTTGGGGCAGCGCGCAAAGACCATCCTGGATAGCCTGGACCACTATGTCTGTCCCGCCAAGATTCCCGCCACACTAAGAAAGCGCTTGGAGCGGCTTGCTCTCGACGTGTTTCACCGTCTTGAGGCGGTCGATTTCGGCAGGATAGATTTCAGGATGAATGATAAGGGCGAGATCTACTTCCTCGAGATCAATCCGTTGCCCGGAATGGACTTTGACATGGAGGAACGCGACTTCTCCTTCTACCCGTTCATGGCCATGAAGGCCGGCTACTCTTACGATGAACTGATACGGAGACTGCTTGATTCTGCGTGTCATAGATACGGTCTGAAGCTATAGTTCGACCTGACAATCGGAAAAGCATGGCAGGCATGAAACAACATGAGAATCAGGGGTCAGTCGTCTGGCGATGAGCCGGTCTGGAGGAAACTACAGGCGTCCTTTTCGGAAACCCTTGGAATGGACGTCAGGCTGTTTCTCCCGACAGACTGGTCCTCAGACATCTACACACTGTTTCAGCAGCTCGAGCAGGTTTCCTTCCGTCCCTCCCTGAGATACACGAACGCGGAGATAGAGGAGAGATTGAAACATCGTGATGTGCTTCTCATGTATCTAATGTCAGATAACATCGTGGAGGGCGTGATGCTCTGCTACGCTGTGAGGCCGATAGCCAATCGGGTGTACTATCTCGACACTCTGGCTGTACGGAGAAAGGGCCTGGGGCTCGGCAAGCTGATGATCGGTGCGCTCCTTGAGTGGGCCAGCCAGAAGGACTATCTGACGCTAAGACTCGATACCGAAGAGATCAATGAGACCGGCCACAGTCTTCTGTCATTCTACACAAGTCTGGGTTTCGTCAAGACTGACGAGGATGACTCGGGTGACATTACAATGGAGAAGCCGCTCCGCTGACTCCATATCAGCTGAAGTCTCGTCCCGTAAGAATCGCAGTGAACTTGCCCTTCACTGTCACCTTGTTATCTGTCAGAGCAGACAGAACGGCCAGAGTGCTCGCCGATGCTGGAAGTACATTGAGACCCTCCTCCTCACGCAACACCCTTGCGAACTCCATCATCTTCGTGTCTGATGCGTAGTCCGCGAAGCCCTCCGACTCGTAGATTGCATCCAGTGCTTCCTGTCCGTCAAAGGAGTGCCAGTTTGTCAGTGGCTCATTGACCTTGCTTTCCTTTATCTCGTCTCGGCCCAGGTCTATCATTGTGCGGCTCTTCATTAGGAAGGACTTTACGATTGGGTTCCCTCGTCGAGTGCTTGTTGCCACCATCCTCGGCACTTCGGAAATCTTCCCGGTGTCATAGAGCTTCTTGAAACCCGAGTAGATTCCCGCGAAAGTGGTCCCATTTCCCACAGGACAGAAGACATAGTCGGGAGCACGTCTCAAGTCCCGGAAGAGCTCGTAGGCAATCTCCGCGTACTCGCGAATTGACAGCTGCTTGACGCCGTCGACGCCGGGGTTGGCATTGAACCAACCCATCTCGGTGCACTTCTTGGAAGACGAAAGAACGAGGTCCTCATACTGCCCGTCCTCATAGTGAATCTCGGCACCAGAATCAATTATCCGCTTGAGCCTGTCCTTAGGCACGTGATACCCGTTCGGAATGAAGATGTGCGCTTTGAGTTCCCACAACTTGGCTGCGAAGGCCAAAGCCGCCCCGAAGTTGCCACAGGTCGCAGTCGCAATAGCTTCGTACCTCTGAGACCAAGCTAGCTCAGCCAACGCGAGCGCAATCCTATCCTTCTGTGTGCCGGTAGGGTTTCCGAATTCACATTTCAGGTAGAGTTTCTCGACACCTGCGTAGCGAGCGATATTGCGTCCATCCACCAAGAGCGAGGATCCCGCGAGGTCCTTGAAAGTCGCCTTTGGGGGCTCGCGTCTTGGTTTGCCATTTGACTCAGTTGTCATTGTGGGATATACAGCCTTCTGGATTATCCCGAACATCACAAGGGGATTAGGAATGCTATGGTCCACTTCGGGCAGTCGTATATATCCTTATTCTCTCCATGATACGACTCCGACAGCTTGTTCGGCTAGTCCGACATTGCTTCAATAAAGATAACGACAGGTGCAAGTTCTTACTTCAGCCGTTTCATTCTCGCAACACACTCAGCTGCTCTCATTGTTTCTCCCTCTTCACGATACAGCTGAGCCGCCACCTCCCAAGTGCGCCTGGCTTCATCGTTCCTGTAAAGCTTCTCAAGAATCTGCGCTCTCTGGTATAGTGATTCTGGTCTGTCAGGAGCTACGGAGAATGCGTCGTCGAGATCGCTTAGTGCCTCTTGGAGCTTACCCGCTGAAGCGAGGACCATCCCTCGCTCATACGCCGCATCCCAGTCACTGGGTGCGAGGGCTCTTGCGGTATTGAAGCACTCAAGCGCAGTGGGTATGTCATTCTCAAGCACGAGTATGCGAGCTGTCCTTATCCACGCCTCCACCGACTCGGGGTCGGCATTGATGGCCTTCTCGTAGGCTCTCGACGCTTCATCATACGACTTCAGCATCTTGTGCATGTCGCCCTTCTTTATCCACAGTATAGGGTCATCCATTCTGGTACTGAGTGCGGCATTGAACTTCTCAAGTGCT
>Ga0316624_10001013_pt1 | contig 10593 bp, 8 predicted proteins | sample OWC_Aug_N3_C1_D5_FD_207657 | JGI IMG/M metagenome (GOLD analysis project Ga0316624, IMG submission 207657) | Wetland soil microbial communities from Old Woman Creek delta, Ohio, United States - OWC_Aug_N3_C1_D5_A | ecosystem: Environmental > Terrestrial > Soil > Wetlands | place: USA: Ohio...
TGGACCGGCGTCCCGAGAAGCGATATCGTCGGCCGAAGCCTTCTTGCGCATTTCCCGCATCTGAACGCACCGAAATACGCCAGTCGGTTTCAGAACATTTTCGAAGGCGGACCTCCGACCATATTTTCCTCACAACTGCACAACTACCTTATACCCGCGCGGACCAACAAGGGAAAGATGAGGATCCAGCACACTACGGTGACTTCCGTTGCTTCGTACGATCACAGGGACGCCTATGCCCTTCTCGCCATTCAGGACGTCACCGATCTCACCCACAGGATACAAGGATACAGGACGATGCGGGACCAGGCATTGGACGAGGTCAAGGAACGAAAGAAGGCGGAAGATGCGCTGCGAAAATACCAGGCCGAACTTGAAACGCGGGTCAGGCAGAGGACCGCGGATCTCGTTTCGGTCAACGAGCGGCTCGGACATGAAATAGAGGTCCGCAGGGAGACTGAAGTCGAACTGAAAAAGTTGATTTCGACGCTCAATACCCTGGTTGCACATATACCCGAGGGCGTTGTACTCCTCGATGGGCAACAGAGAGTCGTGTTCGCCAACGAGCGGGGGAAGGACCACCTTCGCGCGCTGACCGGGATGGGAGAAGGAGCGGTAGTGGAGAATGTGGCCGGCCGCAACCTCGGGGATTTTCTCGCCTACGCGCCACAGATCATCTGGCATGAAGTCGTAATCCACGAACCCTCGAAGTTCGTCTTCGAGGTCGCGGGCAGGACGATCCGTCAGGGGGATACCGTCAGCGGTATAGTCCTTGTCCTCAAGGACGTGACCGATGAGAGATTCCTCGATGAGCGGATACATTCCCAGGAGCGCCTGGCGGCGGTCGGGCAGCTTGCCGCAGGCATTGCGCACGACTTTAATAATATTCTCACCAGCATCATCGGGTTTGCCGAACTCATGCTTTCAGACAGCGACCTGGGGAAGGAAGACTGGGACATGGTGCAGGGGATTCTGCAAAACGGGCAGCGGGCCGCTCAGTTGATCCGCCAGATACTGGACTTCAGCCGCAAGTCGATCAGCGAAATGAAATCCCTGGATCTGCTTCTTTTTCTGAAGGAGTTCTCGAAGTTCATCAGGAGGACGATACCCGAAAATATACATATCTCGGTCGACTGCAAACCCGGCGTGTATATGATCTGGGCCGACCCTGCGAAGGTCCAGCAGGTGCTGGCGAACCTTGTCGTCAACTCGAGGGACGCGATGCCCGGCGGCGGGAGTTTGTCTCTTTCCCTATCCAGGCTCCGGGTGGGGCCCGATCGCATGCCCCCGGTCCCCGAGATGTCCCATGGCGACTGGATAGCGCTCACCGTCCTGGATACTGGGACCGGCATCACCTCCGAGGTGCTTACTCATATATTCGAGCCCTTCTTTACGACGAAGGAGGTGGGGAAGGGGACGGGACTCGGCCTCTCTCAGGTCTACGGGATCATTAAACAGCATGAAGGGTTCATCGACGTCCGTACCAAGGTCGGCGAGGGAAGTTCTTTCGTCATATATCTGCCTGCCCATGACGTCCGCGCAGAGGTCCCCCGCTCGGGAAAAGGGCCGGTACTGCCCAAAGGTGCGGAAGAAACGATCCTTGTCGTGGAGGACAATGAATCCGTTCGCAACCTTATCCATCGCAAGCTGCTCAAGCTGGGATACACGATCTACACCGCTAAAAACGGACGGGACGCACTGTCCCTGATGGATGGCCACGGCGAAAAGATCAGGCTTGTGATCACCGATCTGGTGATGCCGGAAATGGGCGGACTCGAGCTGAGCCGGGCGATCAAGGACAGATATCCCTCAGTAGAGATTATCGCCCTGAGCGGTTATCCGATCCGCTACGAGTGGGACGATTTCGAAAATGCCGGCATTACCGATTTTATCCAGAAACCGTTCGTCGTCCAGACGCTGGCCGAGGCGGTGAGAAAGGCCCTCGGCGGGAAGCTCGACCTGAACTGATCCTTTTTCCGGGGCTATTCAAAACTGATATACCGTTTCGGGTCGATCCTGCGGGCGACGTTCAGCGGGATCAGTCCTGCCGAAAGGGTGGTGAGGAAAAGGACTGTCGTGACGACTGCGAGGTAGAGTACCGGCAGGTGAAACGATATGTCCCACCCGAAGGATATCTTGTTGATCACTTCGATGAAGATCACGCTCATGAGAGGCCCCATCACCCCACCCATGAGGATCCCCGTGACGCCCACAATGCCGGCCGCGAGGACGAGCATATCACGTATCTGTGCCCAGCTTCCCCCCAGATACCTGAAGATGCTGATTTCGCGTTTTCGTTCGAGTACGAGCGCCAGGAGGGTATTGATTACTCCTATCAGCGAGACGACGATCGAGATCAGTTCGATCGCGTAGGTGATCGCGAACGTCCTGTCGAAGATCGAGAGCACGCTTCTTCTCAGCTCCGCCGTATTCGTGATTTCGAGCGCGTAGCGGGGAAGCAACATCGCCTTCAGCCGGCCGATGAAGCGGTCTGTGCCGGTCCCTTTTCTGAGATAGATCCCGAGCTGGGTCGTATCGTCGAGTCCCCAGTCTTCTTTCAGCCACTTCCTGTCGAGATACATAAACCCCGAAGTCGTCGAGTAACTGCTGAAGACGTCGATTATGGTGAATTCTTTCTTTCCCTTCGGCGTATCAAGGGTGATGCGGTCGCCTGTCTTCAGCCCGTATTTGACGCTCAGGTACTTCGAAATGCCGACTACCCTCCGGTCTCCCGAGTATGTATAGACAGGACTCGCTCGACGACTGGTCGTAAGGCCGAGCCTCTCTCGGATATTCCGGTCGCCGAAACCGGCAACGATCTTCCTGCCCCTGAAGTCGATCTGGAGCGTCCTGAACCTGTCGATCCCCGCCACTTCGGTAAGGCCCTCGATAGTTTTCACGAGTTCGGAAGAGAGAGGAAAATAGCAGAAGTTAGATCTGCAGGACGCCGGCTTTACGTATACATCGGCGGCGATATTTCTGCTGATCCAGCCCTTCAGGCTGTTTCTGAATGAAAAGATCAGGGTCAGGAGCGCAAATATCAGGGCGCTGCTTATCGCTACGCTCATCAGGGCCACGGAAAACCTGTAGACACTTCCCTGCATGTCGGCCACGGTCAGCCCGCCGGTCGCACGGAAGACCTTCTCTATAGGCCTCTTCAGCAGTCGGAGGAGCAGCGCGAGATAGGAAGGCGAGAGAAAGGTGAACCCAAGGATGATCAGCAGGATCCCGGCGTAGGCAAGGAAGGGAAAGTCGAATGGCATCGTGCGGTAGTCGACATAGGAGACGAGACACCCCGAGAGGACCAGGACTGCCCCCGTAGTTGCAAGAACTCCGCGACGACCCTGGTATTTCGACTCGAAGGACCCCTCTTTAGCGCTCTCGGTAGGTCTGACGCGGGAGGCCTCGTATGCAGGGACGGCCGAGGCAAGAAAGGAAATCACGGCACCGAGTCCGAGTGCAAGCAGTACGTCTCCAGTCGAAATGAGATAGTCTGATATCGAAATCGCACTGTACATCGTAGTGATCGTCTTACGGACCGCGGCGACGGAGAAATACGCCGTTATCTGCCCGAAGATTATCCCAACTGCCGAACCGATAAGTCCGAGGATCAATCCCTGGGCGGTGAAGAGGAGGACCACGGACCTCCGTCGCATGCCGAGGGCGCGCAGTACCCCGATCTCCGTCCGCCTCTTTACGACCGATATGAAAATGGTGTTGTAGAGGAGAAATATGCCGACCAGTATGGCGATGAGGCTTACGAACTGGAGGTTGTAACGGAAGGATTTCACGAGCGACTTCCGGTCTTCTATCAACCGGGCTTTCCCTGCTATCGACAGGGAAGGGGGGAGTATCTTTTCTATCTCAGCTGCGGTCTTATCGTCCGCCTTGAGGTCGATCCCCGAAAGATACCCCTCCTTGCCGAAGAATTCCTGAAAGTTCCCGATGTCCATAATGAAGGTGTTTGACGGGAGGACCGGTCTGTCGATGACATCCACTACCTTCAATCGGTATTCCCTGTCGTACACGAGGGCCTTCAGGATTTCCCCCTTTCCGATCGAATGGGAAGCTGCGAACCGCTGCGTGATGATTACTCCGTTGGTCACAGTGAAGTAGTCTCCGTATCCGCTCCCCTTTGAGGGCCCAGCGTCCAGAAACCTTGCGGTCCTGACCATGTCGGTACCGTCGATCTTGACCGTCTCATGCAGCGCGGGCAGATACCCGTTGACCGTCAGGACCGGAAAACTGTTCCCGTCGATCGTGCGGACCTTCCTGTATATCTCTTCGGGAAAGTCGACGCCTGCGGTATCGACGATTTCGTAATTCGCAAAAGGTATGGTCCCTCTGATATCCGACTCGAAGGAGGCGACTGCCCTGTCCGATGCGACCTTTACGCCGGTAAAGAGGCCGATGCCGAGGGCGACGCCGACTATCGAGAGGACCGTCAGGAACCTCTCCGCCAGGAGATTCCTCAGTACCAGCAGTTTCGCCAGTTCGCGAAACATCACGGAATGATCACCCCGTCCCTGATCCTGACTGTCCTGTCGGCGTGCCGGGCCACATATTCCTCGTGGGTGACGAGGACGATTGTTTTGGCCTCTTCTTCGATCAATTGCTTCATGAGTCCCATGACCGACTCTCCCGTCCGGCTGTCGAGGCTGCCGGTGGGCTCGTCGGCCAGGATAATTTCCGGGTCATGGGCGAGTGCGCGGGCGATGGCGACGCGCTGCTGCTCCCCGCCGGAAAGCTCATGAGGATACCTCATTTCTTTTCCCTCCAGCCCCACACGACCTATGAAGCGGGAGACCCTCTCGTGCTCCCTTATGCCGTTTAAAAGGAGAGGGATCCTCACATTCTCGAAAACGGTGATATTCGGGAGTAGATTGAAGAACTGGAAAACAAACCCGATCTTTCTTCTTCTGTAAAGGGTGAGTTCCTCGTCGGTGCAGGAAGAGATGTCCGCGCCCTGGACCACGATCCTCCCTTTTTCGGGCCTGTCCATTCCGCCGATGAGATTCAGGAGCGTAGATTTGCCGGACCCCGAGCTGCCGGCGATCGCGACGAATTCTCCCTTTACAACATTCAGGTCGATGCCTTTGAGGACGTGTGTCCTCCCGTAATATTTTTCAACGCCTTCAAGTATGATCATCAATACCCCGTCAATTCCACGTAGGCCCTGCCGGTTGCCGAACCCGTGACCGCGCAGTCTCCCTCCCAGTAGTAATTCCCGGTTGAAGAAGAGGCTATGAACTCCTGGTCTTCGATGAGAGGGGTGATGCGCAGGTCCAGTTTCTTGGACGGCACCCGGACCTGCCATTTCGAAGGATATTCGGCACCGGTCTTCTTCGATGTATAGTACGCCAATACCGTTATGCTGAAATCAGCGAGGTTCAGGTGTCTGTATTCTCCGTTTTTGTATACGAAAGTGCCGGAAGAATATGGGTCGAAGGTCCCGTCTTTGTTTCTCATCAGATATAGCATCAGCTCCCGGCCGTCGTCCAGCTGGATAGAAAACCAGTCCCATCCCTTCTCGCTCTTTCCCATTTTGCCGGAAGAGATCTCCCTGTCGAACCAGCTCTTGCCGTTCACCGGAAGGGTCTTTCCTCCAAGTGTCAGACTTCCTTCGGTCTTGAGGTCGGTATAGGAAAAATACCATGAAGCGATCTCCGGAGACTCTTCCGACTTTCGGGAATAGCCGTTGTCGCCGTTCAGTACGACCGGCTTTACGGGGACCAATGTAAGATCGAGGGCCTTGTCTCCGCCGTGTGCCCTGAGATGCATCCTGGTAATGGTCCCATCCAGTTCATTGTCATCAACCCATACCTTCAATCTGTCGCTTTCTGCGCTGGCAAATCCGTATGCGCCGCTGTCCGCTTTGTCGAATGAAGAGTAGCTGTCTCCTTTTACATCCGATATGGCAAAGTGGGAGATATAGATATCGCGGACCCCGAACCTGGACTTGTACATCCTCCTCTGCACGCCGGCGGCGAAGAAGGTGAGTTCGTATCCGAATTCCCGGCCTTCCGGCGTGAAGAGATGGCCCGTGAAATACCACCACTGGACCCTGTATCCGTCCTTGTAGTAAAAATCGAGCGGAAATGTCAGGGAATATCCCTTCGTGATCTCCCGGAACTCCCCGGCGGAAGCGACCCGAAAGGACAGGAAAAGCAGAAGTCCGAAGAGTAAAACCCTCTTCATCCGGGCCGTTCAGTGAAGCCGGGACCTTTTCGCATACCTCTATTATAGAGGCCGAAAAAATATTCGCAAGCGCTTTATCCTTGCCATCCGTGTGGTTGTAAAAAATTCAAAATAGGGTCCGGCGTGATGAAAAACGGCCATAGTCGAGGCTCCGCAGCAGCTTTGCACTGTTTATTACCTTTTTCATAAGGGTTCCTGAGGGTATGTCAGCGTTTACGTGAATCACAATTATTTCCGCCTGCCCGCCAATCTGTTTGGAGGGATTCTATGGCGTTTTTCAGTATGCCTGACTCTATCTTTTTGCAACAACAGAGTTATGACGCCACCAGCTTCCGGTAATCCTCCATCAACTGCAGGGTGAGGGGGCCGGGCTTTCCATCTCCTATGATCCTGCCGTCGACCGAAATTACCGGCATCACTTCGGCGCCGGTGCCGGTAATAAAGCATTCATCCGCCGCATAGAGATCGTACTGCGTGACGGCGGACTCGGCACATTCAATGCCTTGATTCTTCGCGATCTCCGATACTGTTCTCATTGTGACGCCGTGGAGCGCCCCCTGTGCGGGGTGAGGCGTGAGAAGCCTTCCGCCCTTTACGATGAAGATATTGTCGGCGGTGCACTCTGTCACGAACCCCTGGGTGTTCAGCATCACCGCCTCCAGTGCGCCTGCCGCGCGCGCCTCCATCTTCGCCAGGATGTTGTTAAGATAGTTGAGCGACTTTATCCTCGGGTCGAGACACTCGGGGGGAACCCGGCGGGTTGACGCGGTTACGAGTTTGATCCCTGCCTTGTAGAATTCTTCCGGATAGAGCTGGATATCGCCGACGATGATGATCACCGTTGCCCTGTCGCATGACCCGGGGTCAAGGCCGAGCGAGCCCTGACCGCGGGTGACGACGAGCCTGATATAGCCGTCTTGCGTGTTGTTCGCGCGGACAGTGGCGGCAACGGCCGCCTCCATCTCTTTTCCGTTCATGGGAATGGTGAGCGCAATCGCCTTTGCGCTGGCGTAGAGGCGGTCGACATGTTCGCTGAGCCTGAAAACCCGCGAGTTATATACCCGTATTCCTTCGAAGACCCCGTCTCCGTAAAGCACCCCGTGGTCTAAGACCGATATCTTAGCATCATCCTTGTCGTAGTACTTGCCGTCGATATAGATTTTCATGCAATCTCCTTGTCTTCATATACGTCCCTCATATGTTCGTAGCGAGGGCCGAATTTTTCTATAAGTTCCTTGTTGAATCTCCTGACCACCTTCATGATATAGACGTCGTGTTTTATGTAGTCCTCGGCGAGGGTGACGAACCCTTTGTTTATGCTCCATGCGCCCTCGACCCGCTGGTTTTCGTGAACGGTCGCCATCAGGGCGGTTTCCGAATCGGCAACGATCACAAGTCCCCTGCCGCCTTTTTCCTTGTAGAGCGTTTCTTCTATGGGATGGGGATATACCTGTCCGATCCTGACTGCAGGCACGCCGAAATGGACCATTGCGATGCGCACACCTTTTTCTTCCGCCCTCCGGAGGAAGAGGTCGAGCGATGCCAGTTCCTCCTTCCAGATCGACACCAGGAGAGTCTTCCGGGCGTCCAGGATGGTCCTGTGAGCCTTTTCGATGAGATAGCTGTGATCCAGGATATTCCAGATATAGGAGACGGCCGCCTTGCCGGGCAGGCTCGACAGGTCTTCTCTGAGCGCCTTCAGGTTGGACTCCATTCCGTTTCTGAACCTTTCGATGAACTCGTCCGCCTCCATAGGGATATACCTAGGCGTGCCTTCGTCTCCGAGCGAGGAGACGACCTTTTTCTCTGTCAGCCTTGTCAAGACCTCGTATATTTTGGATGTCGGTATGCCGGAGGATTTGGCGAGTTCATATGCCGTAAGAGGGTTCTCCTTGAGCAGCGCCACATACGCCTTGGCTTCATAGGCCGAAAAGCCGACACTGGAGAGCCTGTCTGCTATGCTATTCACTACCATGGTAGATAATAATATAAAACGAAAAGGGAATTCTGTCAAGAAGGGACGAAGAGATAAGCGAAGGGCCGTTTGGATAGGGAATTTTCGCAACCCGGCTTCTTACGGCCTACTCGAGCAGCCTCCCGATGTTCTTCCATCTCACGCGGGAGTTGTCTCCGTCCCACGACCAGTATTTGACAAAGGCGAGTCCCTTGATCCTGCCGATCTTCACAAACCCCCAGAAGCGGCTGTCATAGGACTGGTCGCGGTTGTCGCCCATCATAAAGTAGGACCCGGCAGGCACCGTAATCACACCGGTATTGTCGCGAGGATTGACTCCCGCCGGTATTATCGCGTTGTCCTTGTGAATTTCATGGGGGTTTACGTAGGGTTTTCCGTTGACGAAGACTTTCTTGTCGATGACCTGGATCCGGTCTCCCGGCAGTCCTATGACACGCTTTACGAAGTCTCTGCTCGGGTCTTGGGGATATTCGAAAACAGCAATGTCCCCGCGTCTCGGATTTCGCAGCGGAAAAAGATGCCTGCCGGTGAAGGGTATCTCAATGCCGTAGATAAACTTGTTGACGAGGATATAATCTCCTATGGCGAGCGTGTTCTCCATGGACCCCGAGGGTATCTTGAATGCCTGTACTACAAAGGTCCTCACAATGAGCGCGATGATCAGCGCAAAAATGATTGACTCAAAATATTCGCGGTAGACCGATTTTTTTTCGGCCGCCGCAGCGGTTGAAAGCCCGTGTTGTGCCATTGTCAAGTTTCCTTTCCTGTGCCTGAGTTTCGCGAATATCCGCGAAAGTGCCGATAGATATGCAGAAGCGGTCCGCGCCCTGTTTTTTCCCGCGTCAGCATTCGCAAGGATAATACGCGGATCGGACAAAAAGGTTCCGGTCAGATGCAGACGACCGGAGCAAGGAAGATCCCGAGAAAAATTCCGCCGCCCGAGAGTGCGTAGCGGAACGGCCTCGAAACAAAGATCCTTTTGTAGAGTTTCAGCCCGACCTCTTCAAGGCCCTCGAAGGCGTATACCTCTTTCATAACCCTGTCTGTAAAATCATCCGACGGCTTAAACGTTTTCATACCCGGTACCTCCGTAAAAATCCCTGATGAGCAGTCTCATCCGCTCTTTTGCCCTGAAGAGTCTTGACTTTACCGTCCCCGCAGACACTCCCTGGCGTATCGCGATATCCTGGATCGAGTCCCCGTTAAGGCTCCGGAAGAGGGTCGTCCGGTAAGGCTCGGGAAGGCGCCTGAGGGACTGCCTCAACGCCTTCATCTTTTCGGCGGCAAGAACGGCCTCTTCCGCGGTCTGGCCCTCTGCAATGAGGTCGTCCGTATCGTCCAGAAATCTGTGTTCTTTGCCGCCTCTCATCCTCAGTTCGCTGACGCACCGGTTTCGCGCCGCAATGAAGAGCCATGCCGAAAACGGGGTGCCTCTTGTTTCATCGAAATCCTTGAGGGACTTATAGACGCTCAGGAATACCTCCTGCCCTATGTCCTCGACAATTTTTGGGTCGCCGACGAGCGTGAAAACAAAATGAAGAAGATGCCTGTGGTATTTTTCGACGAGCATGGAGAAGGCTTCGACATCGCCTCCCTTTACCCTCTTTATCACATCAACATCTTCCACCGGTTCTCCTTCGGCTGTGCTGGTTTTAACGGTTAATACGCTTATTCAGCGAAAAGGTTCCCGGACAGTCCCTTCCGACAACATTTCTTGTACCATTGGGTATTATATAAAAAGGCGGGATTATTACAAAAGCTGCTCGCAGCTCCGTCTTCAGACTGATCATGGAAGAGAAGATCAAAGTCGGGATAAGTGCCTGTCTGCTTGGTGAGAAGGTCCGTTACGACGGCGGCCATAAGCTCGACTATTATCTGAGGGACACCCTGGGACGGTTTGTCGAATGGGTGCCGGTTTGTCCGGAGGTCGAATGCGGTCTCCCCGTCCCCAGGGAGGCGATGCGCCTTGTCGGCTCCCCAGGATCGCCCTGTCTTGTCACGACCCACACGGGCGTGGACCACACGCGGCAGATGCGCGAGTGGGCTACGGGGCGGCTCGACCGGCTCGAAAAAGAGGGCCTCTGCGGATTTGTTTTCAAGAGCAGGTCGCCCAGTTCCGGCATGCGGGGTGTGAAGGTTTACGGTGGCTCAGGAAGGCCGAGTAATTCGGGGATCGGCATCTTCGCAGCCGCCTTTATGCAGAGGTTCCCCCTCGTTCCGGTCGAGGATGAAGGCAGGCTGCACGACCCGTCGCTCCGGGAGAATTTCATCGAGCGCGTCTTTGTCTTCAGAAGGTGGAAGCAGTTTAGCTCCGGCAAGGGGTCGGCCGGGAGATTGGTTGATTTCCATACGCGGCACAAATTGCTGGTAATGTCCCATAGCCCGCGGTATTATTCCGCCCTCGGCAAGCTTGTCGCGCA
>Ga0316624_10001014_pt1 | contig 10577 bp, 6 predicted proteins | sample OWC_Aug_N3_C1_D5_FD_207657 | JGI IMG/M metagenome (GOLD analysis project Ga0316624, IMG submission 207657) | Wetland soil microbial communities from Old Woman Creek delta, Ohio, United States - OWC_Aug_N3_C1_D5_A | ecosystem: Environmental > Terrestrial > Soil > Wetlands | place: USA: Ohio...
TTAAGACCTTACCCACCTTCGATTTGGGAAGCATATCTCTGAACTCGATATATTGAGGAATCTTGTAAGGGGCCAACCTCTCTCTGCACCACTTTGTGAGGTCATGGGCACTGACTCCCTTGACATCTTCTTTCAGGATGACAAAGGCCTTAATCCTCTCACCCACCTTTTCGTCCGGAACGCCCACCACACAGGATGCAATGACCGCAGGGTGTTCTTGCAGCACCGTTTCGATCTCTGAGGAGGCCACTCGATAACCCTTATGCTTGATCGTGTCCACAGATCGATCCAGGTAGAAAAGCCATCCATTTTCCTCTACCCGCACGATATCACGCGTCTTGTACCAGAGTTTTCCGTCCCTTTGAAGGAAACACTCGGCAGTCTCTTCGGGCTTGTTCCAGTAAGCCCTGACCATATGCTCGGAGGAGACGAGGAGTTCCCCCGGCTCACCGGGAGGGACAGGATCGAGAGTATCGGGATCGACAAGTCTGACCTCCTGAAGAGGTGTTATTTTCCCGGCGCTTCCCGGCGGAGCATCCATGCCCATCGGTGTTAAGGAGACCCTGCCGCAAGTCTCGGTTGCGCCGTATCCCACACTAATCGGGATTCCAAACTTCTTATGCCATCTCTCCGCGACCTCTGTTGGAAGAACGTCTCCACCGGAGAAACAATACCTGAGCGATCCCAGGTCGTAATAGTCCACCCGGTCATGCTCAAGAATCATTCGATACATCATCGGCACGCCGAAGAAGGTTAATATCTTGTATCTCCTAATGTGATCGAAGAGGCCGTCCAGATTTACCCGGGGAAGCAGGATAAGGGTGTCCCCGGAAAGGATCCCTCCCAACCCTACGGCCTGGCCGAGGATGTGAAAAAGCGGACCTCCCTGGGCAACGATATCTTCGCCCTTGGGGATGAAGCGTTCGCTCATGGCCCTCTGCTCGGCAACACTTTCCAGGAATACGATATGCGTAAAAGGGACTCCCTTGGGCAGGCCTGTGGTCCCCCCTGTGTAAAGCATTTCGACCACTTCCCCGGGATCCGACCCTACAGGGGGTAATATGGAAAGGGAGTGATTCTTAAGCAGTTTCTTAAAGCGTAAGATATTTCCCCCCGCCCTAAACCCCCCTTTCGGAATCTTGTTAAAACCCCTCCCAATCAACCATTTCCACCAGGGAAGGAGCTCAGCCAGGTTGGTCACAATCACTCGCTTCAATTGAGTCTTAGGAAGCACTTGAGCCACATATCCAAAGTTGGTGTCCAGGCAAAAAACCGTCTCGGCCCCGCTGTCATTGGCCATGTACTCGAGGTCAATGGGAGTATAGATAGGCGAAATGGGAATGGCAATGGTCCCGATGCGCATCAAGGCGAGCCATGCCATCACCCATTGAGGACAATTGGGAAGGTAAAGAATGGCCTTGTCACCCTTTGAGACCCCCAGTCGCTGCAAGTTGGCCGCCAAGATCTCAACCTCTTGTCGCAGCTGAGAAAAACTGTATTCCATCCCTAAATAGACAAGGGCCGGTTTTTCGGCATAATCCCGAGAGACCTTCTCAAACTGCTCATAAATGGAGTTCACAGGTGTCACCATCGTTCCCGCTATCTCTTGGCTCCCCTGATAAACCAACCGGACGCAGTACTAAATCCGAAATACGAATATCGAAATCCGAAACAAATTCAAAATTCAAATTTCGAAACTCAAAACTTTCTTCTTTAGGTCATTTCCCTATTTTGAACATTTGTGTTTGTTTCGATTTTCTAGTTTCGTGCTTCGAATTTATCCGTAAAACCTATACTCCAAAATACGCGGCTCTTACCTCGGGGTTATCCATCAATTCCGGTCCCGTACCGGAAAGGACAGGGATCCCGTTTTCTATCACATACCCCCGGTCAATGATCGGAAGAAGGGGCCTGGCAAATTGCTCCGTGACCAGAATGGTCACCCCTTCTCCACGAATTTGCTTGATCGCTCGGGTCAGATCTTTTTGAAGAATGGGAGAAAGTCCGAGAAGGGGTTCATCCATCAGGAGCAGCCGCGGCCTGGTCATCAAGGCCATGCCGATGGCGAGCATCTGCTGCTCCCCTCCGCTGCAGAAGCCTGCTTTTCTTTTCCTTATCTCGTTCAAGTGGAAAAATACCGTGTAGACAAAATCGTAGCTTTTCTTGACCTCGGAATCTCTCCGAAGGTAGGCAGCGATCTTTAGGTTCTCTTCCACACTGCTATCGGGGAAAATCGGATGCCTTTCACGGCTCAAGACGATCCCTTTCTTCACTCTTTGGTCGGGTTCGGAACGGGTGATATCTTCACCTTCATATATGATCTCACCCAAAACGGTGATCCTTTCGCCTCCCCTGCGGTCTTCCTTCCTCTTAATGTCTATCATCAGCCCGGAAATCGTATTCATCAAGGTCGTCTTACCGGCGCTGTTTGAACCCAGGACTCCCACGACCTCCTTCTTGTTGACCTCCAGGCTGAGGTTGTTGACCGCCAGTGCATTCTCAAAAAAAACCATCAGGTTCCTGACTTCGAGCATTTCAGTCCTCTTCACTCCCAAGGTAGGCCGCCTTCACGGCATCGTTATTCATCATGTTGCGAGGAGGACCATCCGCGATCTTAGCTCCGAAATTCAGGGCGATGATGCGGTCAGCTATTCGAAACAGCTCCTTTAACCGATGTTCCACCATGATGATGCTCAACCCTTCGCTGTTCAACTTTTCAATGATGGGAAGGGTGCTGGCAACCTCTGACATGGACATCCCTGAGAAAAGCTCGTCAAGAATCAATAGATCCGGCCGGAGGGAGAGGCAGCGCGCCAGCTCCAGCCGCTTGAGGTAACCATGGGGAAGACTGGAAGCTACTTTGTACGGAACAGAGGAGTCGCGCTCAAATCCCACATCCTCCAGTAGATCAATCGCAACGGCATCCCGGTCGCCGTATCTCCCTCCGCTCAATCGCTTCACTCGAGAAGAATACAGAGGGATGATGAGATTTTTGAAGGCAGACAGTTGATAGAATGGCTTCACCATCTGGAAGGTACGAGCAACTCCCAATTCGGCGATTTTGTACGGCCTATGACCCGTAATGTTCTTGCCTTGGTAAATCACCTTTCCAGAATCGGGTCTTACAAAACCGGTAAGCAAATTGACCAGCGTCGTCTTTCCGGATCCGTTTGGGCCGATGATCCCGAGAAGCTCCCCTGGGCTCAAAGAAAAGCTCACATCCACCACTGCGGCCACCCCGCCAAAATTCTTACTGAGCCGTTCGACTTTCAATATGGCTTGATCCATGGCTACCTGTTGTTCCGACTCCTGCCGAACGATTTCTCCTCGTTGGCCACAACTTTCAAAGGGCTGCAATTCTAAAGGTTCTGAAGCGGGTGGCCTGCCTCCTTCCTGCGATTGCGACACGGTCCCTCCGGGAGAAGGGCAAGGCGGGGTTATCCCACATCCACCATTCTTTCGAATTGATGATACTTTCTTCGTATATAATGGAACGCGCCTTCGGGAAGCCCGACCACGCAGATGATCAGAATGGCTGAATAAACCACCACTCTCAACGTTCCGGCGGCGCGAAGAACCTCGGAGAGAGGCATGAGGACGAAGGCACCGATCGCCGGACCGGCGAAACTCCCTACCCCGCCCAATACGGCAGCGGTCAGAGGCATGACCGAATAATCCATCGCAAACGAGGCCATTCCCACGACCTGGTTGTAATGGGTCATGAACGAACCGGCGAATGCCCCTGCCACACCCGCAATGAACACCGCTTGCGCCTTGAACCAGTAGATATTGATCGCTCCACTCATGACCGCCCGGTCATTATCTCGGATCCCTTGAAGAACCAATCCATAATCCTCGTTGATCAGCCGACGAAAACCAAAAAGGCAGACGATGAGTGCGAGGACAGGGACGTACATTTCCACCCATACGCTGGGAAGGGGTGAAAGGCCGCTCATTCCCTCTGTCCCGCCTAGAATTTTCGTCGTTTCGATAAATCGGGAGAGCAATAATGGAAAGGTCAAAGTCACAATGGCGAAGTAAACTCCTCTCAGTCTCAGAACGGGCAAGAGTAACAGGGTGCTGAAAAGTGCGCCCCCCAAAGTGCCTAAGGGAATAGTCACGATGGGTGAAAGCTTGAAGCTATGGTTTAGAAACCCCGTGATATAAGCACCTGCGCCGAAGAAAAGGGCTTGTCCCAGCGAGATCAACCCCACCGAAGCCATCAAATCCCAACTCAAGGCAAGCAAGGCGATGGTACACGAGATCATCAAAACCTTCTCCCAATACATTCCAATCACCCCTTTCAACAGGGGAAGAATCAGCAATGCGGCAACGGGGAGAACCCTGGGGAAAAGCAGATAGGACATTTCTCTGTAAGATGAGAGGGCAAAGATGTCATCACATCGCGCCTTGATTCCCCGATCCAGTCTCTCTTTACGAAATTTCATAAAGCTCCTAATCTATACGCAGCGAAATCTAAGGGACGTCATTCCTGCCCCGATTTTCATCGGGATAAACTCCAGCAGGAATCCAGAAAAATACTGGATTCCGGGTCAAGCCCGGAATGACTGTATAAGACCTCTGTCGCCGTGTGTATTATCTGTTGCCTTTGCCTTCTGCTTGCCATCTTCTGCCTTCTACATTCCGCAGTCCACATTCACCATTCCGCAATGGTCAGACTCTTTCCTCAAGTTCCTTAAACTTACCAAACAGACCGGATGGCTTGATCGCCAGTACGAGGACGATCGCTGCCAGATAGACCACCATCATCCATTCGGGCTTAAAGTAGGTCCCGGTGATCACTTGAGCATAGCCGAGGATCAGGCTTGCCACGAGAATCCCGGGAACGCTTTCCAGTCCTCCAACGATCCCAACGGCCACGGCGATCAGCAGCACCTCATATCCAAGATTGATCGAAATGATGCCAAGAGGAAGAATGACGATGGCCGCGACGGAAGCCATTGCAGAACCAAAAGCCAGGCTGAGGGCAGCGGTAAAATCCGATCGAATACCGAGGGAGATCGCTGTCCGCTCATTCTGGGCGATCCCCCTGAACGCCAAGCCGATCCGAGTATGGTGAGTAAAAAAGTATAGAAATAGAACCAAGGCCAATCCGATTCCGATCATGAAGAGCCGCTGATAGTCAAGAGGGACGCTGCCGATCATGACCGTCCCTTTCTTCAAATAAGGGAGGGTGAACTCATAAGTGACAAATCCCAACCAGCGAAAGAGTTCCAAAATTCCCACCCCTAAGGCAAAGGTAGCAATGACTTCGGATAGGGCGATCCCGCGGACCCGCAGGAGGATGACATAGTAAGTGACGAACCCGAGGAGTCCGGTGACACCAATGGTCACGATGATCGCCAGGACAAAAGGAAACTTAAGATAGTTGAGGAGCATCCAAGCGAGAAATCCGCTAAAGATGTAGAAGCCTCCGTAGGCAAAATTAGCCACCCCGCTGATGCCAAAGGTAAGGCTGAAGCCGATGGCGATCAATGCCAGAATAACGCTGTTCACCAGGCCATAGATGATGATGCTGGGTAGCATTTCTTTCACCATGAGCGGGGCAATCTTCAATGGCAGGATCGCCCCGCAGGCTTTTCTAGTGCACCTTATCTACTCGGCATACGGAAAACCGGTTAAAGGGCGATCTTCGCGGGGATTGCCCGATGGAAAGGGTTGTTCCGTTCCGTTTCATTTCATGTAGGGGGGAAGTTGAATCTTCGCCTCTGCGGCCGCCTCCGGAAAGACAACCACTCTCTTCCCGGGCTTTACCCATTGAAACCCACAGCCCAAGGCGGTCTGTTTAGGATCGAAGCCATAGATCACTTGATGATCCTTACCAAATTTTATTCTTCCGATGACTCCCGACAGGTCCGTTTGCTCCATGGCCTTAACCACCGCATCGGATTCAATGGTCCTGGCACGCTCAACCGCATTGGCGTAGATATATACGGCGTCATAGCTTGGTCCTGGGCCGTGACCGGAGAGCTTCAGTTGCGCGTCTTTTCCCCACTTCTTCCCAAAATTTTCAAAAAAGGCGACGGACTTTGGCACTGCTTTGACTGGAACCGGTCCAATTTCGAATATAAAGTTCACCATCCCATCCACCTCTCCTTCAAATACCTGCCAGGCATTTTCAGGGGCAACAGGGCTGATAAAACCGGCAAGCAGCGCCGGAATTTGCATGGCCCGGGTCTGTTTCAGCAAAATGCCGCTCTGGGGCATGTCGAAGATAGGTACGACCACCTGTGCCTTTTGAGCCCTGACCTTAATCAGTGAGGGAGAAAAGTCGGAAGCCCCCGTAGCATACGTATCGAAAGCAATAACTTCCCAGCCGTTCTCCTGGAACCACTTTTCCAGGCCTTTGCCGGTTCCCTTGGCCCACAGTACATCCTGCGTAATAATGTATGCTTTCTTGAAGCCGAATTCTTTGTTAATAAACCCCATGACACCGCCAAGATACATAGAAAGATAGGGAGCATTCAAGGCATTCCGGAAGCAATATTTGTATTTATCATAATCATCCAGGATCTTCTTCTGGAATAACGGGGTCATGGCAATCGAACAGATGTAGGGCAGTTTATATTTGGAGATAAGGTCCATGGATGCCAAAAGCACTTCTGACCGGAAATTACCCAATAGGATCGCATGGGGTTTCTTCTCCAGGATGAGTTTTTCTGTCGCTGTTAGAGCATCCTGGGTAGGAATTCCGGGCTCGTGTTCTCGTGTATCAATGGAATAGGCCTTCAGTAGGTGTTTTGTTGCGCCTACCTGTACGCCCCCCTTTGCATTGATTTCATCCACCGCCATCTGAACGGCCATCCACCCGTCTCGGCCTTCGATGGAGCCTAAGGCAGTAGGAACCCCTACGACGATCGGGTCGCCGGGCTTAAGCTGTGAATGGGCGGTATAAGGACTCACAACGAAGATGACCAACGCGAAAAATAGAACACTAAGATATCGTCCCTTTTTCATAAATCCGTCCTCCTTCCTGAATGGTTCAAAACTTTCAGCCACTATTTCATAAACAGAACCCATTGTCAATATTTTAAAGGAATTGCATCTTCATTTCTGGCGAAGCAGACGGTTCATGCTTCTTATGGCGGGAAAAAGGAGGCAGGGCCAGAAATGGCCCTGCCTCCTCACACGTGCAATCAAGCAGGTTGGCTGGTACCCTTTATTCTATTCTTTCACCTTCACCGTGTCGCTTCCTTCGAAAGCTACCTTCTGGCCGCTGCGTTCGGCGATGACGGTCACCGTGAATACAACCGAGTCTCCGGCCGTGATGTTGATCAGGTCCTTCGGCTCGAAACTGACTGTAAAGGTGCTGCCCCCTTTGACGGTTTTTACCGCCGAGGCGCCTTCGCAGACCGCGGCAATAACTTCCCAGTCCTTCCCGTTATAGCCTTTCGGCAATTTCACTCGGGCCGTAAACTTCTTGCTGCGGCTCAGGCTCAGAGTCGCCGGCGCAATCTGCACGGTCGCTGGAATGATGTCGACGCAGGTAAAATTAGTAGCATCCTCGATGCTCCCTGTCCCCAGGTATCGGGTGACGCTCGGATAGGGGCAGAGCGGCCGTGTCCTACTGGGCCAGGGCGCGAAAGCATTGGCCGTGGCCAATAAGCTTTCAGGAGCAGTGCCGTCCTCTACCCAGTTGACAAGGGCCGTGAAAGCGTCAAAGACGCTGGTGGCCGGACCTCCGCCGCAATGCGCCATGCCCGGTACCAGAAAAAGCCTGGCAAAGTCCTGCGCCGTCCCGCCCATGTCCGTATTCATCTCCTCGTACCAGTTGATCGTATCGTGGGATGAGAACACTCCATCCGAATTGCCGTGAGTCAGAATCATCTTGCCGCCCTGGTTCCTGAAGGCCGACAGGTCCGTCGCGGGCGCAGGCGGCGTCATGAAATCCATTGACGACTCGTTATAGATTCCCGAGGCATCAAAAATCTTTGGCGCCTGAATATCGAAATCGAAGGCGAATATGAACGCCTCAAGGCCGGTTAGCGGAGTAACAACAGGCGGCGTCACGAAGATCATCGGCAATGACCCACCGCCCAGTGTAAGGTTTAAGGCATTATTTACCCCCGGGGCAAACACATAGCCGAGATTCCAAGTGCGGAAGCCTAACCCCCCCGCGAAGGGTGGTCCCGGCGTGTAGATGCCGGGATCCCACTGCCAGGTAGTGTAAAGGGCCTCTCCCGAGGAATTCTTAGCCCCGGCAAAGATTTTCTTCAACGCCTCCACTTGTGCCGCCGAGAGGCAGGTAACGTTCTTCTCACCCGGGCATATCAGCGCTTCCAGCTTGGGGTAAACCACTTCATCCGTACAAGCTGCATAATTATCGACGATGCCGTCGATAAGGCTGTCCAGACCGTCGCAGGCTGCATTGATCGCAACGGCCGCAAGTTGCAGGTCGGGATCGGAGAAGGTATTGGGCAGATAGGGCTGGCCGTTCGTGCTCGTTTCCGTTGCGAGGGGAGCGAGTGCCTGCTCGTTCCAGGCTTCTGCCACCGCAGCCTTCGGCAGGTTGAAACCTGGAGAACCGGCGACAATGCCGTCAAAATAGGTCGGGAAGCGCCGGGAGATCACCATACCCTGCCGTCCGCCGTTGGAGCAGCCGACGAAATAAGAGTATTCAATCACCCGGTTGTAGTAGACACCGATCAGGATTTTAGCCGTCTGCGTCACCTTGTCCACTGCATTATAGCCGTAGTCGATTCTGGCCTGCGGATCAGCGCCAAAGGCCGCCGTGCCGGCAGCTGCTGGATCATTATCAATGGTGTTATCATGGCCGGCGTCCGTTGAAACCACGGCGTAGCCTTTGGATACCACAACGTTCGTCACCGTCAAATCGCCCAGGGCGCCGTCCGTGCCTCCGCCGCCCAGGAAGTAGAACCTTCCGTTCCAACTATCGGGCAGGCTCAGGCGAAAACCGATGGCGTAGGCCTTGCCATCCACGCCCGTTCGCGGGTTGATCTGGCCGATGAGCTCGCAGTGAGCGACCGGGGTGGTCAGAGGCGTGGCGCTCGTAAAAAACGTGTTCGGCAGGTCGAGGGCATTGAAAAATTCAAGGTCGCACGAAGCAGCAGAGACAAATCCGGGTCCGAGGATCCCCGCCATGAGGAGTGCCGCAAAGACGACACAAATCATCCCTTTCATTACATCTAGTCCTTTTCTGGATTCCATCTTACACCTCCTTGTGTTCTGAGAATTGCCGTCCACCCATTTCTACCTGCAATCAATCTTCGTTGAACGTTCATCAACGCACCCTCAGTTTGATATGCGGTCGTATTGGCTATTTGGACCAGAGAACCGGATCACCCCCTTTCTGTTATGCTTCTCCCCGGGGAGACCATTCCCCCAGAAAGAAGTTTTCCCATCATATCAGAATTCGGTCGTTTGTCAACACAGAGTGAGATTATCCCTTGCCCATCATTAGATTTGGCAGCCAGAGTGCAATCTGCGGGAAAACAAACAGAATGATTAAAGCCAGGACAAGGGCCGAAAGGAAAGGAATGACTCCCTTATAGATCGTTTTGAAAGGAATTCCTGTTATGTTCCCTAATATAAAAACATAAATCGCTACGGGCGGAATAAGACCGCCGATCATAAGCGTCACGCAAATCAGGATGCCGAACCATATAGGATCATAACCAAGTTCGATAGCTGTCGGGAAAAAGATCGGGGTGGCAAGTACCATGAATGCCAGGTCATCCATGATTGAACCGCCTAACAAGTAGATGGCAATAATCAAAAGCATGACAAAGAAGCCCGGTACGGGAAGCGCTCCGGCCCACTTTGCCGCAATCATCGGAATCTCCGTTATGGCAAGGAAATGTCCAAAAATAGCAGATCCGGCAATAAGCATGAGAGTCATGATAGAGGTTTTCAATGCGCCCTTAAAAGATCTGGCGAGCATATTCCAATTAACTTCTCTCCGCACAAGAGCCAGAACAAAAATTGCAACCGTACCTATTGTGCCTGACTCCGTAGGGCTGAAAAAACCCGTTATCATTCCACCGATGACGACGCCGAAAATGATGGCAACAATCAATGCGTCGGGGATTACAGCGAATCTTTCCTTCCAGCCTGCCTTTTCCGCCCTGGGAGCTATTTCAGGTTTTAAGCTTACCCATCCGGCGATCACCGCCATGAAAAGAGCCGCGATCATCAGCGCAGGCACAATCCCTGCGAGGAAAAGCCTGCCGATGGATTGCTCAACCTGAAGTCCATAGATAATCAGCACGGTGCAGGGAGGCAGAATCATGCCCAGGGTACTGACGGATGCAATCGTACCTGCAGAAAGTTCCTTGCTATACCCGTAGCGGTCCATCTCAGGCATCGCGAGGGTTGAAAAGGTTCCCACGGTGGCAAGGCTTGATCCGCACATGGCCTTAAAGGCTGTCGCACCTACCACGGTTGTCATTGCAAGTCCGCCCGGTATGTGACCAAACCACCTATGCGCCCCCAGGTAGAGTCTCTTGGCGATATTCGAATTTGAGGCAAACTCCCCCATCACCATAAATAGGGGAATCACCGTGTAACTATAGGTTGTGAAATTATCGAAGAAATCC